>Ga0209420_1000871_pt1 | contig 15000 bp, 13 predicted proteins | sample BlaSpr_A8_OM1_O1_FD_187972 | JGI IMG/M metagenome (GOLD analysis project Ga0209420, IMG submission 187972) | Forest soil microbial communities from Thunder Bay, Ontario, Canada - Black Spruce, Ontario site 2_A8_OM1_O1 (SPAdes) (version 2) | ecosystem: Environmental > Terrestrial > Soil > Boreal... | reverse complement strand
CATCTGCATGGCGAGCCCCTTGCCCACCAGCCGCGGCAGCCGCTGCGATCCGCCATATCCCGGAATAATCCCCAGCTTCACCTCCGGCTGCCCGAGCTTCGCGTTCTCGCTCGCGAGACGCATGGTGCAAGCCATCGCAATCTCGCATCCCCCGCCCAGCGCGAATCCATTGATGCAGGCGATCACCGGCTTGCCCAGATTCTCAATCAAATTCAGCACCGACTGCCCCCGATGCGTATATTCCTTGCCCGAAACTGCATCGTGCTTGGCCAGTTCGCCAATGTCCGCCCCGGCAATAAACGCCTTCTCGCCGGAACCAGTAAAAAGCACGACCCGAATATTCTTATCGTTCTTAATATCGTGAAACGCCGCCCGCAACTCCTCCATGGTCGCCATGTTGAGCGCATTGAGCACCTTCGGCCGGTTGACCGTGACATAAGCAATCGCGTTTCGCTTTTCGAGAACTATGTTTTCGAAGTTCATAAGTTGAGTAAGGACTTCCTACGGCGTGATCGCGAACTCCTGGCGGTTCGACTTCAAAAGCTCTTTGCCGATTTCGGGAAACTCGCGTTGCACCTGAACCGAATATTCGCCCGGTCGCCTGAGGTCATAAAAATAGCTGACTTCGATCGTATCCTGAGCCGTTTCATGGGGCTTCCAGGTGCCCATGACATCCTGACGATCAGAAAGACCGGGCCAGCTGTTTTCCAGGTTGCAGCGCCGGGCGGGTCAAGCCATTTAAAAATGTAACCCTTGGGGTCGAATCGCATTCTGCGATGGACCCAGCTGGAAGGTTTCAGCGGAGTGAATCCGTGCCGACCCCGGTCGAGAACTTACAGCTTATTCGCCCGCGGCTTTCCCGGGTCCGCGTAATCATAAAACCCGCGCCCCGACTTCCGCCCGTACCAACCCGCCATCACCATCCGCTTCAGCAGCGGAGGCGACGCAAACCGGCGCTCCTTGAACTCGTCATACATCACATGGGTAATGTAGTAAGTCGTGTCCAGCCCCACAAAATCCAGCAGCGTAAACGGCCCCATCGGATATCCGCAGCCCAGCTTCATCGCGTTGTCAATATCCTCAATCGAGCCCACACCCTCCTCATACGCGCGAATCGCATCGAGCAGATAAGGCACCAGCAGCCGGTTCACAATGAATCCCGTCTTGTCCGACGTTCGCACCGGAACCTTGCCCAGTTTTTTCCCGAACTCGTATGCGGTCTCGTAAACCTCGTCGGAAGTAGCAATGGTCCGCACCACCTCGACCAGCTTCATCAGAGGTACGGGATTAAAAAAGTGCAGCCCGATGAACCGCTCCGGCCGCGTCACCGCTGTCAAAAGTTCCGTCACCGAAATCGATGAAGTATTCGAAGCAAGAATCGCGTCCTTCTTCACAATCCCATCAAGCGACGCATACATCCTCTTCTTCTCTTCCACGTTCTCAATGATGGCCTCAATCACGATGTCGCAATTCGCCAGGTCCGCCTTGTTCGTCGTTCCCTTGAGCCTCTCGCGAATTCCATCTCTCTGCGCAGCCGTAATCCCGCCCTTCTCCACCGGACGCTCCGCAAACCTCGCCAAAGATTTCTCAATCCCCGCAAACCCGGCGTCGAGAAACTTCTGCTCAACCTCCAGTACAGTCACGTCGAATCCGGCCGTAGCGCAAACCTGCGCAATGCCCGAGCCCATCAACCCGCAACCGAGTACGCCAACTTTTTGAATACCCATAGTATAGATAGATAACCTTTGCTATTTTGAAGTGCCGGCCTCAGCGCTTGAAAGGTCCTTCACGGAGATGTCGATTCCGCCGCTCTCAACGACCTGGAAGTCGATGGGTGGGTGCTTGGTGTCCGCTACCTCTAGATGCGACGGGGTCAACCAGCTCATCTTCAGAGTTGTCTCACCCATCTCTCGCTGATCCAACAACAAGATCTGCGTGGGACGATTTTGGCCACGGCTGCACCTCAGTTCAATAATCGTGGTGTAGAGACCCGCGTTTTCCGGTCCACTGTAGATTTGAGAGCTCAATTCATACTCTCCACCACCATTGCAATCCCCTGCCCACCGCCAATGCAGGCTGTCGCCAGCCCATACTTCTTCTTCCGCCGCCGCAATTCGTACAGCAGCGTAATCACCAGCCGCGTCCCGGTCGCGCCCAGCGGATGCCCCAGCGCAATGGCCCCGCCATTCACGTTCACCTTCTCCCGGTCTAATCCCAACTCTTTCTCCACCGCCAGGTACTGCGCCGCAAACGCCTCATTCACTTCGATCAGATCGATGTAGTCGAGCGACAGGCCCGCCTTCTGCAGCGCAATTTTCGTCGCCGGCACCGGCCCGCGCCCCATCAATTTCGGCTCGACCCCCGCAATGCCCCATCCGCAAATCCGTCCCAGGGGCTTCAGACCGCGTTTCAACGCCTGCTCCAACGACATCATCACTACAGCCGCCCCGCCATCCACAATACCGCTGGCATTCCCCGCCGTCACCGTTCCACTCTTCCCAAACGCCGGCTTCAACTTTGCCAACCCTTCCATCGTGGTCAGCGGACGCCGGTGATCATCCTCCGCCAGCGATTCTCCCGGTGCCTCGCCCTTATGACTGCGCAGCGGCACCGGCACCAGCTCTTCCTGAATGCGCCCTTCTTTATAGGCCGCATCCGCGCGCTGCTGCGACCGCAACGCAAACTCGTCCTGCGCCTGCCGCGTAATCCCCTGCTGCTCGCCGTAGAGCTCCGCGGTATTCGCCATGTAGAGCCCGCAGTACGTATCCAGTAGGGCCACCATCAACGAATCTTCCAGCTTGCCGCCCGGCGCCAAAGTAAATCCATCGCGCCCACGAATCACAAACGGCGCCTGCGACATGGCCTCCATCCCGCCTGCCAAAACAATCTTCGCCTCATCCAACTGAATCATCTGCGCCGCGTTCACCATCGACTGCATCCCCGAGCCGCACAGCCGGTTCACCGTCAGCGCCGGAGTCTCAATCGGCAGTCCCGCCCGCAAACCCACGTGCCGCGCCCCATAGAGCGCATCGCCGGAAGTCTGCTGCGCATTGCCAAAAATAGCATGGTCAAATTCCTTGGCATCGATTCCTGCCCGCTCCATCGCACCCTGGGCGGCAATCGTGCCCAACTCCTGCGCGCTAAAGTCCTTCAACTTGCCACAATAACGCCCAAAGGGCGTACGCGCCCCGCTGACAATTGCGATGTCACCTGGCCTCAGCATGATTTTCCTGCAGAACTCCGCCTGAACCGATCAGGATCGATCAGCCAAACTTGTTAGTTTAGCAGCCTGTGAAGCAACTTGCCAGAACGGCAAGTGGCGTTGCGAAAAGCTTCGCAATGGCGATCGCAAAACTCAATCTCCGACTGACGCATTGCGATTGGAATCCAATCGTAATCGGCAGTCGAGATTCTCGGTCGCTCGCGAATCACGATGCATCCTTGAGAAAGCAGCGGACTCGGTCGAGATACAGAACTTTCTTGGATTTGTTTCGTACAGAAGATGCGAATCGACGAGCTCTTACGCGATCGCGCTCGCCGCAAGCGCCGCCGGCCCCAGCGTGACGACCTTCCCCAGGCCCTGCGCCATCGCCTGCGACAAGGCATGCTCCGCGCGGTTGATCACTTCGGTGACCACATCCACGGGATCATATTCGGTGCGAATTACAGCTTGGGCCAGGCCTGCAGAAAACACGACGGACGCCCCTTTGTCGGCATCATCCTTCGCCGGAAGCCGTACTTCGGCGACAATCTTGCGCAGTTTTTCCACCGCCAGCAAGGCTTCTTTCTCCGCTGTCTCTCCCAGCAGGATCGCGATCGTGGTCGTGTCGTAGCGGAACGCCAAATCGTTCGAGCGAATGTTGGCTGCGAACATCTGACCCGCTCTCTCCATCACCGCCTGCACTTCCGCTTCGCCATATTCCTTCAGCATCGCTCCGCTCTTGCCGAACTGGAGCAACAGCACCGAAAGCGCGGACGCATTTTGAATTGCCCGTTTGCTCTCCGCTAACAGCAGATCAATGTAGGAGGCCCGTTTCAAAAGTCCCGACTTCTCGTCCGTCACCGAAAGATTCTTGACCAGTCGCCGCAGCCCCGCGTTATTCAGCGCAATCACCATCTGATCCGCAAGAGTCTTCAGCACCACCATATCCGCCTGCTGCCAAACCCGCGCCCGGTTGTGTATCAGCACCAGCATGCCCACAATTTCTTCCCCATCGCTCAGCGGGATCGCCAGCACAGCCGCCGCTCCCATATCGGTCACAACTTTTCGCGCGGATTGCAATGCGGCCGCTTTCGGTGCGTCCTCAATCGCCAACGGCTCATGCCCATCCACCGCCTGATGCAGGCATCCGATCAGTTCGGCAATCGCCGCTGCGCTCGCCTTCTTGAAGCCCTCGGCACAAAACTCTTCCAGCGCGGTCGGAAAGGACCCGGCCTTGCCCATGGCCGCGATGCAGCGGGCCGCTTCCCAATGTGTTCCAATCTCTCGCACCGCCGTGCTCAGCACCGCAGGCGCCGTGCCTTGGTGATACAACTTCCGCGAAATTTCAGCCACCCGCGTGAAGCTGCGCACATCGGTTGCCGGATCAGGCGCCGGGGGCACGACCGGCGTAGTAACCGTCGGACTCCCTGCCGCCGCCGGAGGCAACGGCGCCGACCCCGCATACCGTGGAGTTACTCCCGCCGACAAGTACAGCCGCTGAAGATCCTCGTTCCGCTCTTCTTCCCGTGGAAACAGTTCCTGAATGCGCTGCAACCGCTCCACCGCCTTGTTGCGCATGCCATACTGCACCAGAATTTCCGCCTGCAGCATCAGATCCTGCAGCGTCGAAGCACCCAAGGTCGGCCCTTGCTCCTGCACCGGTTCTTCGACCGCGTTGCTGGCGGTGGAGAACCTCGCAGCCAGCGCGCGGAAGCGTGCATCGTCCAGTTTTCCCTTCAGCATTTCCAGTCGTTTCCCATGACCCGGCTCATAGGGATCGACGTCCGCAGCCCGGTCCAGGCACTCGGCCGCCTTGGCGAATTCGCCTGTGCCGGCATAGACATCAAACAACTTCAGCAGTGTCTGGCAGTAATCGCTTTCCCGGTTGGCGGCGTTATACAGTTCGCTCAAGAATTCCAGAATCTGAGGCGATGACCGGTGCGCTGCCGTCAGGTCCTCCATGATGGCGATGAATTGCCGCCGCTCCCCGCGGCGGCGCTGAAATTGTTCCAGCTTGCGCGCCAGCCCCACCGCAGCATCGGGCTGCTCGCCATCCAGGAAACTCCCCACCAGTCCAATTACCTGCTGCACCCGCGCCGGATTCGCCTCAAAAAGCTGCCACACCAGCGGTTCGGCATCGGCGTAGCGGCCCGCCGCCACCAAGGCATCGGCGTAGGCCTCACGCAATGCCGGCGTAACTTCTCCGGCGTTCATTTGCGGCTCAAGAATGAAGATAGCCGCACCCACCTGTCCCTGTGCCAACAAGCTCTTTGCATAGGCCAGGACGATGCCCTGATCCGAAGCATCCTCCTGATAGGCGCGCTCGTACCACTGCGACGTATCGCCGCCCGCGGTCGCCGCCAATAACGCCACCCGCTCGTACGCGGAGGCCGCCGCTTTGCGATTTCCCAGCTCCGAGGCGAGTTCTGCCGCCCGTAACAGATTGGTCTGGGTCGGTTCCAGGGCCACAATGCGATCCAATATTTCGACCGACTCTTTCTTCTGGGCGAGTTTTCCCAGGTCCGAGAGCGCCGTCTCATACGTGCTCACGGCCAGCTTCTTGTTCGATCCTTCCAGCAGTTGCCCAAAGCGGAATTTCTGCTGCCAGGTCGGACTCCCGTGCCGCGCCAGCTTCTTATAAGTCAGGCTCGCCCGCGTCGCATCGCCCGCCCCTACCTGGCGTTCAAAAAGATCCCCCAAAAGCCGGACCGCGTCGGTATTGCGATTCAACGAAAGGCACAGATCCGCCGACAACTGCCGCACCACATCATTGTCCGCATCATCCCCCAGCACCAGCAAATACTCTTCCAGAGCCTCTGCGGTCTTGCCCTTCTGCAAAAGCTTCTCCGCGCGCTCTACGCGCCTCCCTAGTTCAGCTCGGTCCAGTCGTTTTGTGATCTCAGGCATGCGGAATCAGGCGGAGTAAACCCTGCTTCGATTCTAGGAGCGCACTCCACCCCCAGCAATGCGGTAACGCCCGCGCCCGATTACGAAGGTCACCAGCTTCTCCGCCTCTATCTGGGATTCCGAACGACGCTTGGGAGTCGACATCGTTAATCAACTGTCCTCAGTGAGAGTAGCGGCGGGACCCCGTCCCCGAATCCACGGGGGTCCATCGATCTTTGTATTTCGTCGAGCGGTATTTCCGCCGAGCGCTAAACGCGTGCGGCTCAGGGTGAACACCAGCGATTCCCGCGGTATGCTGGTGACGAAGGGACGAATAAGCCAGCCGATTCCATCGGGGATGTCGCGGGTAAGAGAGACTGCTTCCATTTGGATATATACGCCCCCATCGCGCTCCCAGAATCGCCAATAGGAATTGAGTCGCCAGAGAAAACCGCTGTCGTCCCCTATCGGCTTTTCATGCTCGCCCGGCAGTCCCGGGTTTTCCACTTCTGCGACTTTGGTGCTGTACGACCGGCTACAAGCCTTGGTCGAGTCCAGGCGGAGGTAGTCGACATCGTATTCGGTGTCGAGGACAACCGTAACGATCTTCGTCTCGCTCAGGCGAAGAAAGAACTTAAAGCCATCACCGTTATGCTGGATTAGTTTGGAGCCGAGCACCCGCGGGGCGTAGATTCGCGAATGCCGGTCATAGTCCTGCAAGAGCGCCAGGGTCTGGTTGAGGTTGGCTCCCGGAACAAAAACAACGCCCATCCAGTGATGAATGAGGCCCCCCGGAACTGGCATCGATGCCCCGCGTTCAAGAGTCTCCAGCCTTTGGGTCACAACTTCTCCCCGCTTCAGGCGATCGAACACCTGTTCCCGGGACTGGAGCGGCAACCCGTCTATCGATAAGAACGAGCCGGACTGCAGATCCTTTTGCATGCGCTGCTCGCTCAACTGCACATAATGATTGAAAGCGGCATTGGTTTCTGGCTTCAGTTCGACCGCGCGACCCTGGCGACCGGCGAGAAGAAGGGCGGCGATGGTCAGCCATGGATAACGGAGCATAAAAACCTCGCTGGGTTAAGATGGTTTCGATGTTGCCAAGTCAGGCAGACGGAATTTTTCGATTCGGCGCCTACGAGGCCGACCCGGGTTCGGGGGAGCTGCGCAAATCGGGCCTCCGCTTGCGCGTGCAGGAGCAGCCGTTTCGGGTGCTCCTGGTACTGTTGGAGCGGCCGCGCGAAGTAGTCACGCGAGAAGAGTTGCGGCAAAAGCTGTGGCCAGTAGATACCTTTGTCGATTTTGATCATAGCCTCAATACGGTCATCAACAAGCTCCGCGAAGCGTTGAACGATTCTGCGGCCAACCCGCGATTCATCGAGACGTTGGCCCGCCGCGGCTATCGCTTTCTCGCTCCGGTTGAATTTGTCAAAAAGCAGACTGCGCCCGCACTCCGATCAGCGGCGCCCGCTACAATCCTCCCGCCGGCCGAAATTTCCCAGGAAGCTGCGTCCCCTAGTCCGCGGTCCGCGGTGTCGGTGCTCACCCGCCTCGAAGATGTTCCCGCAGTACGACGCAAATATGTTCGTATCCTCTTCTTCCTGATTCAGTTGATGTATTTGAGTTTCTATGTCGCCGCCTTGGCTCGGTTGACGCGAGTGCACGAACTCCTGGAGCGGACACTCGGTTACTCCGCCTGGGCCATCGCATTGCTGATCATCTCCGCAGTCATTGGTTTGCCGATTCGCTTGTACCTCACATCGGCCATCGTGTTCGATCTCTCCCGACTGAGTCGTCAATTTCATAGACTTTTCCCCGTGACTTTTCTGCTGGATGAGCTGTGGGCGCTGTCTCCATTCCTTCTGGCTCCCCAGATCGGGGTGGGCCTGGCGCTGGCTGCAACTGCGGCGCTCATCTATGTTCCTTTCGCTCAGCGGACGCTGCTTCTGATGGGAGACCGTTCCGCGCCCGACAATTCCGCGTGAGGGCTGCTTTTCGCCGGCACCGGAGATAGAAACACCCAGCGATCGCTCGCCAGAAAGTTACCCACGGAACAGGCCGCAATCGTCAGCAGATTTGAGGCGAGAACGCTCATGCCGAAGTGACCTACGAACCACCGCATGAGCAGCAAGCTGCCCAGAATTGAGAGGGCTCCGTTGCTAAGGTGGAAGCGCAGCATGCGCAAGGCAGTCTCCGCCAAGCGCAAGGCGCTGCGGTCACTCCAGGTGAACCGTTGATGCCACATGAAATTGTGCAGCACTGCCGCCTCCACGGCAAATCCGGTTGCCCACAGATAATGGAGACCGAAGGCCGTCAGCGCTCCGAGAGTCGCGAGCTGGACCCCCACTCCGATGGCGCCAACCAAAGCGAACTTCGCCGGGCGCTGAATGCTGGAGCCCCATCGAGAACAGTGCAATGCGCATCTCGACGCTCCGCCGTTCATGACAGCTTTTCCTCGCGATAGAGTCTTGCACTGTGGTGAATCGCGGAGACGATCAGCATCAGGGCCATCCCCCCGATAGCAATAACGCCTGCGACGTCGAATAAAAGCAATTGTGTGCCCGGCACTTTCGCGACTGGCCAACGCAGGAGCGCGAGGTTGCCGGTGGCTAGCAACAGGCGTATTTCGGTGGGACCAAACTTCCAGTACGAAAGCCGAAACTGCCCGAGGGTATAAGTAGCGAGGTAGGCCTCGATCGAAAGCATCAGGAAGGCAATCAGCATCGCGAAGGCAATCGCCGGGCGAATGTATCCCGAAAGCGCAAGTCCTGCCATAAGGAAAAAGGCCGCGAACGTGTCGATGATGTGGTCTACGTAAAACCCATAACGGGGCCGTTGGCAATTTCGCACTCGAGCCAAAGTACCGTCCAAACTGTCCCCGAGCCAGTTCAGAGCCAGAAAGACAATACCTAGCAACAGGCTGTAGCGGTTCCATTTTGCCAGCGCGTAGCAGACCCCAGCCAGGCACTGCGCCACGAACCCCAACAGCGTAAGGTGGTCAGAGTTGATCCGGCGGGGCGTGCGCTCCGCCAGCCAGGCTAGAGTTCTTTTTTCCGCGGCGGCGACGAAGCTTTGCTGCACTCTGGTCGCAGTAAGAAACGACAGTTGTTTCGGTTTTCCTTGCGGATACGTCTGGGTGGACATTGCTCTGACCTCCGATTCAGGTTGCGAGGCCCAATCTGCAACACAACCAGAGATGAGATCAATGCAGCGCCAATCAAACCAACGATAAACGAACATCACCGGCTAAACTCATCAAAAGACATGGCCTTTCAAGAACTGTCACTTCTTGCCGGGGCACAGCTTCACGGCGGCACCGAGAGTTTGGACCAGGTTCTGCGTCTAGAGGCTGGTTTTCACCCGCGTCATGGGCCTCCGGCGCATTACCTAGCATGAAAATAGCGAGCGCTCATAGGTCATTCATTTCTCGTATACAGACCCGCCATTTCCATGGCAGTTATGGGTATGGTGTCGGCAAACATGCGGCTTGGCAGGAGCGCAACTGAGAACAAAATGGCCCAGAGAGATCGCTTCACATATCTCCTCCATGGCTTGACCGAATCCGCTAAAAGATGATATTCCCCTCGCAAGGGTTAGCAACATTTCTCTCGGAAATTCGATTACGGGCTTTGAGTGAAAGGCCTGTTAGCGTCAGTTACGCGGATAATCGTGCCGATCTCAAGGCCTTAGGTGTCAAAACGCGCCGGGACGTGAACGAGCGATCCGAACCCACGTGAAAATGAGAGTCTTCGCTTCTTTGGGGTTTCCCTCTACGCGCTTGTCCTCAGGGGTCACCCAAAACCGGCCAATGAGAATGAGGCCCGGGACGCTGATTTCGGCGTGAGGCACGTAGCCTTCGTCGATATGAGCAACGTCTTGAGCGAAGCGAAAAACAACAAGTGATTGCCGTTCTTCTCAGTTATGGGCACGTAAGTTGCGCCGTACCAGTAACTTGGCATCCGCCGCCACCGCAGGCGTTGACGAAGGCGGGGCACACCGTTTGGCCACTCGGAGCATACGCCCAAACCGTGTATGTGCCGACAGAGCCGGCCGCACACTGGGCTAGCCCCTTTGTGCCGACCGAGACTCCACCGCTAGGGCTATCTTGATAACAAGCACCCCAAATCGCCGTCAGCGGCGTCACGGGCGAGGGCGGTGTGCTGTAGTAGCCAGTGGCGATGAACGGAACTTGGCCGTCAGAGTAATTCTGTGCGTCGGCGGTCGCAGGACTTATGGTGATGGATTTGAGAATGCCACTCGCGTTGATGGGCGCAGTGCCAGAGCCGCAGGCCAAAGCGATTGCTATAGCGAGAACGAGGAGAAAGAAGAAAAACGGAAGGCCGAAGTTTCTCATGGCAGACCTCCTGTGCAATACAAACTCAGAATAAACCTTTGAGTTGCTCCGAAATCATCCTGCAGCGGAATCATCTAGAAATCAAACATCTCGGCGGGTCGTTGAAACATCACTGTTCACAAAGGTGGTCCGCTTGCAAAAAGGCTGTCATCCCGACACGATTTGTAAACTACGAAAAGAATTGTCGGCAGGTCTCGTTCTCCCAATTACTCCCCCGTCGAGAGACTGACCGACGGAGCTATGCCGGAGATGTGCAGAATTAGGCGCATTGGTAAAATTCGGCGATGCCGCGAAGAGTGCTTATTCCCGCCGGATTGTTCCTATACCTGCCGGTTGCTTCTTTGAAGGTCCCAGCCCAAAGTAATGTCTCCCCAAAAACCCCTACGCCCCCCTCGGCGCCTGCACCGCTTCTTTCGCCGGAAGGAAACACCGACGAAAACGGATGGACGTGGCCGGGCACGGAATGGAAGCAGGTGTCGCCAGAGTCCGAGGGTTTCTCAGCAGAACGACTCGAGGCTTTGCGGAGTTTTTTGAAAACGCATCACGGCAGGAACAACCATTTCTGGTGCCCCAGCTCTGTCAACGATTCGGCAATCGCCCGATCGCGGTCGCGGTGGAACAAGGGAAGGAAGCATTGGTGTTCACGCTCCGCAACTACGAGCCTTTGCATTTGTACCCGGTGCCGCCGGCATACTCGGCGAGTTTTCAACGCATCAAACATTGGGGCTTCTGGGAGGGTTTACAAGGTTCTGGGCGGCTTTTATGCGACCAGCAGCGGGAACGGCTCATTTGCCGGAGGAGTGTTCCCCTATCTGCTCGGGCCCAGAGTAAATAGCAGGCGCGGGAAATTTACGCCGTTCGTTCAAGCCCTCTTCGGAGGCGCTCGCACAACCGATGGCATTGCCCAATCCACAGGGACCGAAAATAGTTTCGCCATGACGATGAGCGTAAAGGTCTGATTGGAAAAGTTCCCGAGTCGGCGCATAATTCTGCCGGCTTTTGAAGCAGTCCAAAACGATGAGTAGTCTTTCTATGGGTTGACGTCGGTGAGAGGCTGGCCGCCAGGCTCGTGGTAGCCCAAGACAAGGAGGCAAGTGACGAGGATTTGGGAACGGCTCTACCTGGGCAGCCTCAAAGATGCAGAGCAACTGGCGCGGTCCAATCCGCAGCGCATCACAACCGTCGTTTCGCTCAGCCGGGAACAGGCCGTTCACCGAGCTCCGAAAATCACCTACATCCACATCCCAATCCCAGATTCGCGCCCGATCTCTGCGCAAAAGTTTGAGGACATTATGTTCGCGATGGCGATAGGCGTCCGGCGAGGAAACCTGCTGGTGCATTGCCTTGCGGGCATGAGTCGGTCGCCAATCCTGGTTGCTGCATGGCTTCATCGTTGTGGATATGCGGGAATCGACAAAGCATTATCCGAGATCGCGGAGCTACGGCAACTCGCTCCCTCTCACACCTTGCTGAGAAGCGTAAAGGACCTACTGGGCAAATGAAAAAGGGCTGTGGCGGAATTACGGGGTGAAGAAGTCGCCTCTCTAACCGGCGAAAATTGTCATTACGGTCAGAGCCCCGGGGGCGAGGGTTTGAGCGCCTTGGCCTGTTAGCTACAGTTGCTCAGGCACAAGGCTCATAATTTACCAACCCCGTCTTGCGAACGGCCGGCGGAACAGAGGAGAAAGCAGCGTGAGAAAATCGGCGGTTCTGCCCCATCATCCCACTTCTATCCTACGGCTCGAGGATTCATTTGGGAGCGCCGAGTTGTCAGCACCCACTCATTCGCAAGGGAAGCGAACGAGTGGGCGCCCGGCGGGTACAAATTAGTGTTTGCCTACTGCGTGGCCACGTCCATCGCGCACTTCGTTTCCTTTGAAGTGGGAAATCTTATCGACCCGCTTTCCCGGCTCCGGTTTGTCGCCGCGGTTTGGCCGAGGGCCGGTATAGCCGTGCTCAGGATGGAAATGGTTATTTACGTGTCCATGAAAGCCTTCGGGGCCATGAAACCAAGGGCCTGCGCCAATGAATACGCCTCCGGTAAACCATTCTGACCCGTAGTAACCATAGGGGGCGCAGTCGTACGGTGGAACGTCATAATAGCCGTAGGGGCATTCAGGGGCAACTCCGACGCTGACGCTCACCTGAGCCTGTGTTTTGGGAGTACTCAATGCGAAGCAGATTCCGGCAACCGCGGTGAGTGCAAAGATTTTAAACACTTTCATTAAATTTCCTCCATGTTGTTTTATTCTTCTTGGACGACACACGTCGAATCTTGCCGCACCACAAAGTAAAACAGTTCGCTGGCGCAACATTGCCGGTAACTGTCTTTGACTCAGACGCTTTCGTGCCGCTTCCACCTTATATCTGTTGCTGAATCCTCTGCAAAGGTCGCCTTTTGTTCGGGCAATCTTCCCCAACTCTCGTGGTGCTGCATGCTGCCAGGACTTGCAATCCAGAGGACGGGTCTCCGTGACCAGCTCGACGGGCGTGTCGATTGACTTGAAAGCATCAGAGAAGAACACAAGGCAACTCGTCCCCGAACCGAACTCGAACCCGATATGCAAACACCGGTTTCAAGTTGTTCGCTTCCGGACAGGGGAGTTCGGTAACGGACATGAGCAGGCGCTTCCGGACGATATCTTCCTGGCTCATTGCCTCTTTTCAATGACTTACAGCTTCGCTCTTTCGGCATGAAAACTGCGCTGCTGTGGGATCGCGAGAGTATTTGAACCGCAGACGCACGAACATTGAAGGAATAGCGTATGAACTCTTTGCTTCAGGATGTTCGCTACGCCCTGCGCATGCTGCGCAAGTCGCCAGCCTTTACCGCTGTCGTCGCACTGTCGCTCGCTCTCGGCATCGGCGTAAATACCACGATTTTCAGTTTTGTGAACGCCGTGTTGTTTCGCCCGCCAGCAGTTGAAAAGCCTGGGCAACTGGTTGAGGTCTGGCACCATATGCGAACCAGGAGCGGATTCAACAGTTATCCGCCCCTCCCTTTTCCCGACTTCGAATACTACCGCAAGAACAACCATGTTTTTTCCGGAATGATTGGTTTTGAATCTGAGTTTGGTTCCGTCGGTTGGAACCGCGGCGAGCAGAGCGAGAACCTGCAGGGACAACTGGTCTCAGGAAATTTCTTTTCCGTGCTCGGAGTGAATGCCGCTCTGGGCCGCACGATCGCGCCGGAAGACGACCGAGTGCCGGGAGCCGGCCCCGTGGTTGTACTGAGACACGCGATCTGGCGGCAGAGATTTGCTTCCGATCCCAATATCGTTGGCAAAGAGCTAACGCTCAATGGACACAGCTTCACCGTCATCGGAGTCGCAGCGCGGAAATTTGATGGCATGTTGGTTGGGTTTGCGCCTGACTTCTGGACTCCGATTTCCATGTATCGTCAAATCAAGCCCGCTCAAACCGATCTCCTGGAAACGCGGAACACTTCCTGGCTGATGGCGGCAGGAAGACTGCGGGAGGGAATCACTGCGACGCAAGCTAACTCGGAATTGGCGCTGCTGGCCGAACAGCTTGCGGTCGAACATCCCGAGACCAATAAAGATCTGACCGCGGTTGTGGTTCCCGCCGACTTTACCCCAGCTCCACTGCGCGGCTTGCTGAGAGGAATCTCGGCACTCCTGATGGCAATCGTGGGACTGGTGTTGCTGATCGCGTGTGCCAACGTGGCCAACCTTTCTCTGGCGCAGGCGGTAAGACGGCAAGGGGAACTGGCGGTCCGTTCGGCGCTGGGTGCGCCACGGTGGCGGGTAATGCGGCAGATGCTGACCGAATCGATTCTGCTGGCGTCTATGGGAGGCGCTATCGGCGTGCTGATTGCCATTTGGGGGGCTAAGCTGTTGATGGCCCTGAAGCCTTCATTTCTTCCCATCTCCCTGGATGCTGCACCGGATTGGCGCGTGCTCGTGTTCACCCTGGGACTCTCCCTCGCCACCGGCGTGATCGTGGGCCTTGCACCGGCGCTGCGCAGCACGAACAAGCAGCTGGTTACGCGAATCAATCAGGGGACCAATCCCACCAGTTACTCGAAGTCGCGTTTGCGCAACTTCCTGGTGGTGTCGCAAGTTGCTTTCGGTTTGTTACTGCTGATCGTCGCCGGTCTGTGCGTGCGCAGTCTCGTGAACGCTCGTGCAGTTGATCCCGGCTTTGAGACTGATCATGCTCTCACCGCCTCGTTCGATCTCACCACCGCCGGGTACGACCAGCAGCGTGGAGAAGCGCTGGAAAAGCAACTCATGGATCGGCTGAGTTCCCTGCCGGGGGTCGGTTCGGTGGGTTTAGCCGATCATTTGCCTTTGGGAACGCAGACGAGTCAGAGCGAATCCGAAATAAATGGCCGGAAGATCACTTTCGATTTCGCGTCGGTCGGTCCGGGCTATTTTCAGAGTATGGGAATCACGCTCAAGGGTCGTGATTTCAGCCCCCAGGACAATCGATCTGCTCCCGCGGTGGTGGTCGTGAATCAAGCATTCGCCAAGAAGGCCTGGCTCGGTGAAGATCCCGTGGGAAAGATGATTCCCATGCCGGGAGTCGCGGG
>Ga0209420_1000869_pt1 | contig 15030 bp, 9 predicted proteins | sample BlaSpr_A8_OM1_O1_FD_187972 | JGI IMG/M metagenome (GOLD analysis project Ga0209420, IMG submission 187972) | Forest soil microbial communities from Thunder Bay, Ontario, Canada - Black Spruce, Ontario site 2_A8_OM1_O1 (SPAdes) (version 2) | ecosystem: Environmental > Terrestrial > Soil > Boreal... | reverse complement strand
GGCAGCTCAGGCGATCGTCCAGTTGACGCAAGAACGGAACCCTCCGTTGCGACTCTTGCTCGGCAGCGATGCGTACGCCGCCGCGGAGAAGAATGATCTTGCGCGATTAGAGGAAGCACGAATTTGGAAGAAACTCAGCGTCTCCACCGATTTTGAGACGAAGTGAAGAAGCAGCAAACGTTAAGCAGGAGAATCCGAACCGCGCCAAGGTAGTCAATGGTTCGACTTGGACTGGATTCTTTCCTTCTTCGTCTTACTTGACGATCAGATTGCGCGAATCAGCCGCATGAAGGCGTCGATCTTCTTCGTAATTTGCGCCCGGTCGGGCGGGGCTTCGCACATGCTGACTGGATTGTTTCCCTGCCAGGTGCTCGGGCAATGCAAAGGCGACATACGCTCCTGGTATCGGTGCTTGCAACGCAGGATGGTCGTGAAGATCGTGGGTATGCGTTGTCGCCTGTGCAGCGGCACAGAATACGACATATTCACGCCCATGGACTTGGTATACCGCGGGCATTCCCTCAACGGCAGCTTCCACCTCCGCTTCCCACAGGACTCTGCCTGTCGCCGAATCGAGCGCTCGAACCTTGCGGTCGCGTGTGCCCGTGAAAACCAAACCACCGGCGGTCAGCACGGGGCCCACTTTAGGAAAATGCGAGCCGGTATCCTTGAAGCCTTCTGCAGCCAACTCCGGAACTTCGCCCAAAGGCACTTGCCACTCGATGGTGCCTTCGTTCAGGTCGTAAGCAGTAAGCGTGGTCCAGGGCGGAGCGATCACTGGTAGCCCGCTACTCGCGAACATAAAACCGAAGCTGCTTCGATAACGGAGCTTTTCAGGTGGAGCAGTCGACGTGATTCCACGAGCGGAATCTTCCGCGACTTGCTCAGGGGCGGACGCGGGCGCGCGCTCTGGATGCAACACATAGGCTACAAGCGAATCCAGTGCCGCATCGGAAAGAGGGGAAATCGCGGGCATCTGGCCTCGCCCGTGTGTGACAATCGCTCGCACCTCATCCCCGCTTAGTCTGGATGTAACGTCGATGAGAGATGGTACGGCCGGAGGCTGCCCTGCCAACTCGGCGCCGTGACACAATTTGCACCTGGATTCATAAATCTTCCGGCCGCGCGACGGGCTCGCGTCCGCAGCCTCATGCGAACTCAGTTCTAACTTGAGCAGACATGGCAGATCTTTCGAGACGACCAATAACTTACCGTGGGCAGGATCGACGGCTGCACCCTGAAAATTTGCACCGCCGTTGTTGCCGGGCATTTCGACGGTGTTGGTTACATCGGGCGGCGTGAATAGGCCATGATTCCTTGCTCCTTCGAGGGTACTAACGATGTGCTGGCGTTCCTCAGGGTCAAGGAACGGGCTCAGGTCTTTGCTGGTGAAGATCTGACGGGCAAACGGAGGTGGCTTCAGCGGGAATGGCTGGGTGGGCCATGTCACCTCGCCGGGCATTTCTGATGATGGCACGGAGCGCTCTTCGATCGGCCACAGAGGTTCGCCCGTTTCGCGATTAAAAACCCAAACGAAACCCTCTTTTCCAACCTGCGCGACGACGTCAATGCTCTTGCCGCCGTGGTGGACGGTCAAAAGCATCGGAGCCGTTCCGTTGTCGTAGTCCCAAAGGTCGTGGTGCACCATTTGGAAATACCAGATCAGCTTTCCCGTGCGTGCATTCAGCGCAAGCAGACAATCACCAAACAAATTCGTACCCGTTCGATTGGCGCCGTAAAAGTTGTACTTCGGGCTCGCGGTAGGAACAAAGACGATTCCCCGTTTAACGTCCAACGAAAGGCCGCTCCAGGCATTGGCCCCGCCGACTGTCTTCCACGCATCTTTCGGCCAAGTGTCATAGCCAAGTTCGCCGGGATGGGGCACCGTGTGGAATGTCCAGACCAGGCGGCCGGTCTGAACATGGAACGCACGAATGTCGCCCGGACCAGACTCGTACTCTTCGTTTGTGGCAGATCCCAGGATGAGCAGGTCTTCGAACACCCGGCCCGGCGTCGTCGATTGGACGAGCTTCAGACTCTCGGGATCGCGTCCGAGGCCCTCTCGCAAGTCCACGCGGCCATTCACACCGAAATTCATGATGGGTTGACCGGTGCGTGCATCAATCGCCTGCAGAAAGTTGTCGACCGCGAACAGCAACCGGGTCTCAGAGTGATCCGGACTTTCCCAATAATTGATGCCACGATTCGTGATCAGCTCAGTTTTCGCCTCGGTTGGATGAGTCCACAATTCGCGTCCGGTTGAAGCATCGATTGCCACAATTGACTTATTACGCGCCAGAACATACATCGTTCTGTCGACCACGAGAGGGTTAAATAGATATTTGCCGCCATCGCCGGTTGGATAAGTCCACGCAAGTCGCAACTGGCTAACGTTGGATCGATTGATCTGGTCGAGGGCCGAATACTGCGCTCCATCCGGAGTGCCCCCGTAGTCGCCCCAGGTAGAGTGTTCGGGTCGAACGACTGCGTCGGAACCGACGCGAGTGGACTTCTGCTGGCGGCTCACCGGGCTGTGTGCCTGCGATCTGATGATCGGAGAAAAAGAAAGCATCAGTCCTGAAAAAACCAAGAACTCGATCAGTTGTCGATGCATTCGTGCCCTTGAAGACGTGCTCATTCTGTTTTTGTCCCTTGTAGTACGGTAGCAGAATCAAGTCAACCAGCCGGTGTGACGTGGGAAAGGTTTGCCGAAATCCTACGTCTGCACCGCTGCTGCTACCTCGGATCACACAGGCCCGGGGGGCGCAGGGAGTCACGCCTGAAGAACCCACTGCGGGAAATTCCGCACGGTGGGGTCCGTGAGGGGGAGATCCCCGCTGAGCCATGGTGGATTTAACCGGGCACAAAGCTGGAAACGGCGGATACAGCCCAAGGAAGCCTACAGCTCACCGGGTCTCCTCTACTCGGAAGCTTGTGAAACGGCTTGGTTTCGTCGACCATCCGGTAGACTGAATGCGTCATGCCTCGTCGCAGAGAACAGTTGGTTCCCGGTCCGCCAAATGTCATCGTCTTTGATCCCCTCGTTTCCTCATCTTCTGGCCCCGCCATTCCCATTGACGTTCAAAGTTTGGCTCGTCTGAACGAGTTGGAAACCATAATGCGAAGTCTGGCGACTAGCAGGTCGCAGCGGGTTCTGCTGTCTGAGTTGGCGGACACTCATTGGGTTCCGCCGCTAAGAGAAGTTGTGCTGACCAGCGCCGAGGCAACTCCGGACACTCGCTTTGAGGAATATGGAGGACAACTCATCTGTAAATGGACCCACTCGAGAGGGCTGGCTCGAATCTGCCGACTGCTGAGGCGATTTCAACAGCAATCGTGTGGACTATCCTAACTGTCGCCGCTGCTCAGAGGCCATTTATTTATTTTAGGGTGCGAGGCAAAGCAATGAAGATCAATCGGGCTTGCGTAGCGGTGAGCGTCGCATTAGGGCTGCTGTGGATAACGCCGATGGGTGTGGCGCAGAGCGCGCATTCGGCGAATGCGCCTGCAACGGTCAATTCACAAGCATCTCCGGAAGCGCGGGGGTTGTTGCGGTATCTGGATTCGATCGCTGGGCAATACACGATTACGGGCCAGCACAATTATCCAAACGAAGGGTCGCGTTGGACGGACCGGACCTATGACTTGACTGGAAGGTATCCGGGGTTGTACGGGGCGGACTTTGGATTTTCGGCGGGGGACGACAAGGACTCGATTCAGGGCAGGGCGACGATGATCGAAGAGGTGAAGCGGCAGTATCGGAATGGGGCGGTCATTGCTCTGACCTGGCATGCGGTACGGCCGACGGAGGACGAGCCCGTCACTTTTCGGGACAGCGTACAGGGGCATTTAACGGACTTCGAGTGGAAGGAACTGCTGACGCCGGGAACGAATCTGTACAAGAGGTGGTGCGCGCAGGTGGATGTGATTGCGGGTTATCTGGCGCAATTGCGGGACGCGCACGTGGCGGTGCTGTTCCGCCCGTATCACGAAATGAACGGCAACTGGTTTTGGTGGGGCGGGCGGCCGGGGAAGAACGGGACTCCGGCGCTGTACCGGCAACTTTATGATCGCATGGTCAACTATCACAAGCTCGACAATCTGTTGTGGGTGTGGAACGTAAATGCCCCCAGCAACAATGCCGGGCCGTTTGTCGACTACTTTCCCGGAGCGGAGTATGCCGACGTGCTGAGCGTGGACAACTATGGGGAGTTCAAACAGAGTTATTACGACGATGTTCTGGCGCTGGCAGGGGCGAAACCAATCGCTTTGGCAGAAGTGGGAGGCGTTCCCGCTCTCGCTGTGCTGAAGGACCAGCCGAAGTGGACTTATTTCATGATTTGGGCCGGACTGGCGGAATTTACCAATCCGCTTGAAAAGTTGCGAGAGGTTTTCGATGGTCCAAACATGCTGAACCGAGGCGATCCCCGACTGGCCGGCGCGCTGGAAGCGATGCGAAAGACATCGGGAGAAACGACTCCTGAGCCGGTGACGGCGCATGCTTCGACCGAAGGAAAGGCGCTTCTGGGACAGCTCTACAGTGTTTCAGGGAAAAGCGTGTTGAGCGGGCAGCAGAATGTTGCGTCGGCGCTTTCGGCAGCGACCGCACATGTGGTGCAGGTGACGGCGAAATCTCCGGCGATTTATGGCGCGGAACTTGGGATCACGAAAGAAGATGGGGTCGAGGTGGGGACAGCGCGGCAGGCGATTGTCGAGGAAGCAAAGCGCCAGCATAACAACCATGCCATCGTGAGTCTGAGCTGGCACGCTACTCGGCCAACCGACGACGAGCCCGGCAGCCGGGAGCAAAGTGTTAGCGGCCAACTGTCGGACTTCGAATGGAATGAACTGCTGACGCCGGATACGGACTTGTATAAACGCTGGTGCGTGCAGGTAGATCAAGTCGCAGGGTATTTGGAGCAGTTGCAGAAAATGAAAGTGGCAGTCCTGTGGCGGCCGTATCCGGAGGCGAATGGGAAGAAGTTCTGGTGGGCAGGACGCAAAGGGGACCGAGGGTCGGCGATGCTTTACCGGCAGCTATTCGACCGAATGGTGAATCACGATGGGCTGCACAATCTGGTCTGGGTGTGGAGCGCTGCCCCGCCGGGATTTGGACCAAACCCAACAGGTGCGTATAACGAGTATTTTCCGGGGTTGCTCTATGTTGATGCGCTAGCGTTGAATCTCGAAAACTCAAATTTGCGCCTCCGCATGGATGCGTTCCTGGCGCTCACCGGCGTGGGAAAGGCAATTGGCGTCGAGTTCACGTCAAAGATTCCCGATCCGTCATTCTTTGCTCAGCAAACGGGCTGGGCTTGGTTTCTATTGCCGGCCGAAACGGGGGTTCCTGCTACGCGAGCCGCCGCTGTCCCGGACGCAGCTGATCCCGCGGAAACGTTGCGAACGCTATATGCGGATCCGCGCGTCATCTCGCAGGTGGCTGAGACGCAGACTCAGACCGGACCCAGTCCCAAGTAGAATCGGAGTGGACGCCACCGAGCGCGGGGTAAGAAGTTTCAGCTCGTTTTAACTCCTTTTCGAGGTCCGGTCCAGGGAAGCAAACAGGGTGAACAGGATATTGACTTTCTGCAAGTGCGACATCACTCGTTGTACCCAAGTGGAATCGCATCATCCAGAACCGATGTTAAAGAAGACTTCATAGAACGAATCAAGATTGGCCAGTTCTCGTGGTTATGCGGCTCGCCATCTTCCAGGTACGACAGAATTACAGAATTAATCACTTCCATGCCGATCGGTTCAACGGCCACTAGTGTGTCTCAAACTGTACCCGAACAGCGATAACATTCGAGGCTCCAAAGTTGTTTCGACGGGCATGTCGCTATATCATTCGCACTAGAGCGTTTTGATCGATGAGCGCAACTGCGAGTACCAGAACGAACTACAATCTGGCCCTTCCTTTTTATGAAAACTCGGTAATGAACCCAGAATCCCTTGCGCTGTTTGTGGGTGGGCAACGATTTTCTTACGCAGAATTGGGCAGTCTGGCTAGACGTATCTCCGGCTGGATCGGTCGAAATACTACCGAGGTCTCGGGAACGGTTGGAATTCTTGCGTCTCGCACCGCAGCAGCATACGCGGGAGTATTGGGAACACTGTGGTCCGGCAAAGCCTACGTGCCTATCAACCCGCATACCCCCGAGGGCCGGCTGATTCGCATTCTTCAGCAGACGAAACTGGACGCGCTGATCGCCGACCAGGCCGGCCTGGACCTGCTGTCGGACCGCGTATTCGAAAGCGCGCCAAGGCGGATCCTCTTCGGACTTGGCGCCAGGCCTTCGCGGAGAGCCTTGGAATTCCAAGGGACCAGCTCTGAGAGCTTTGATGAGCTGCCCGACGAAGGACCCGAGAGGCCCGTGTTTGTCGCGGAGGATGAGCTGGCATACATCATCTTCACATCGGGCAGTACGGGAGCGCCAAAGGGTGTGATGATCTCTTCTGGCAACGTCGCTCAGTTCCTGGCCGCCATGCGCCTCCGCTTCCAGCCTGTTTCGACAGATCGGATTTCCCAAACGTCCGAACTAACATTCGACGTGAGCGTCTTCGAAATGTTCATCGCTTGGAACAACGGGGCATCCGTTGAAGTGATTCCAGCCAACCAGTTGATGGCTCCGGCCCGCTTCATTACGGACAGGCAGCTCACAGTTTGGTCGTCTGTTCCATCCATCGCAGCATTTATGAGACGGATGCGAATGCTCAAGCCTGGTGCGTTTCCGAGCATTCGGTACAGCGTCTTCGCTGGCGAAGCCTTGCCCTATTCCCTCGCCGAGGCGTGGCAAATAGCTGCACCTTCGAGCGTCGTAGAGAATCTCTATGGTCCGACGGAGGCTACCGTCTATTGCATTGGTGCAACAGTAGGACCCAAATCTCCGCCAACCCCAGGACGAGACACAGTTCCGAGTGGCCTCCCGCTTCCCGGACTCGATGCGGCGATTCTAGATGAGTCGCTCAACTTTTTGTCGGCTGGAATGGAGGGGCAGCTTGCTGTTTCCGGCGGCCAGATCGCTCAAGGGTATTTCAACGACTCCGAACTGACTCGACAGCGGTTTCCGTTTATCAACGGTAAAACGTGGTATCTCACCGGCGACTTAGCACGGAAGGACGAACGCGGCATTTTTCATCATTTGGGGCGCATCGATAACCAGGTCAAGATACTCGGGAACCGCGTCGAGCTTGAGGAAGTCGAAGCCCATCTGCGCGAAATTGTTGGAACGGATCTGGTCGCGGCGGTGGCATGGCCTATCACCGACGGTCGTGCTACAGGCATCGTTGCTTTTCACTGCTCGCCCGGAGTGAACCGCGAAGCGGTACGCGAGGGAATGAAAAAGCGCGTGCCCGATTATATGATCCCCAAACGGGTTCATCTTTTGGACACCCTGCCATTAGGATCAAGCGGCAAGATCGACCGAAAGGCGCTGACCCGGATGCTGGATGAAGATCTGGTTTAGCAGGGCTGTCCCGGCCCTGCAAATAAGGCCATAATCCATAATGCTATGATGCGACAGCTGACTCTCCCCGATGGATTATCGGTATTCTCGTTGAATGCCGATGAAACCCGTTTCGTCCACCGCGAAGTCTTCGGCGACAGGTGCTACCTGCAGCACGGCATCGAGTTGAACGACGGAGATTGCGTCTTCGACGTTGGCGCCAACATTGGTTTATCGTCGTTGTTCTTTCATCGTGAGCGCAAGGGCATCCGCATCTATGCAATCGAGCCGAGTCCAGCGGCATTCGAGTGCCTGAAGGCCAACATCGAGCTTCATGGCGTCGATGCGCGCGTCTTTGAGTGCGGATTGTCTCGCGAGTCCGGTACCGCGGAATTCACCTTTTACCCCGCCAATACGGTTTGCTCCTCATTCCACGTTAATTTGGAAACTGACCGTGGCACCACGAAGACATACCTGCTCAACACTGGCCTCTCCCCGCGAGGTGCGGATATGTTTCTCGGCCTCTTGTTCAAGAAAACGACGTTTCCCTGCCGCTTGCGGACGCTCTCGGAAATCGTCGACGAGGAGCGCGTCACGCGGATTGATCTGCTGAAAATCGACGCAGAGAGAAGTGAAAGGGAGATTTTGGCGGGGATTCGGGCCGAGCATTGGGGTCTGATCCGCCAAGTCGCCATCGAAGTCCAGGATGAGGTGGGCGGCCTTGATGAAGTCCTGCGCCTCTTGGTGGAGCACGGCTTCCAGGTGGCCACCAAGCAGGATCCCCTGCTGAAAGGCACTGCGGTATTCATGGTCTTCGCTACACGGCAGCCATAATCTTCTCTGCCGCTATTACAAGATCCGTGAAAAAAGTTAGCAGTGTCGCAGGCATCGTCACATTTACCCGCAACGTGTCAAAAACACAGGATGAGCTGCGCCAAGCCTTGCGCAGTGTTCTTCCTCACTTATATGTTGCCACCACGACTTTTCAGCTCGAGGCTCTCCCCCTTCAATCCAAATGGCAAGATCGCTTGTAAGGTTCTCGTCCGCACGCTCGACGAGAACGTATTGACGTGAGTGATGACCAATGTGACGACCCCATGCTCCCAGGCTCGGTGACTCTTCGCTTCCGTACTGCCGGTCTGTATACTACTGAAAATGAGCGGCACCTCCACGAGCGCATACTTTGACCCGGCGAAGAACTATAATCTCGCAAAGCCACTCAGCGACACCTCGCGACGATATCCAGATCGAATCGCCTTATGCGTGGACGGCAGGAAGCTGACGTACGCCGAAACTTTGAAGGAAGTTGTCCGCATCGCCCATTGGATGCGCGCGTGTGGAACCCCACCGAAACGCGTCGGCATTCTGGCAGCTCGTGGCCTCGAAGCCTACGTCGGGATCCTGGCCTCAGCTTGGGTTGGGGCTGCGTATGTGCCGATTGACATCGCTCTTCCCAAGCTAGCGCTCATTGCGCTTCTAAACCGCGGCGGCCTTGATGTGTTGATCACTGACCCTACCGGATCGGCAAAGATCAGCGAGAGCGTTTTGGCAGCCTGTCCACCACGAGTTCTCGTTTCGCGGCGTGACCTTCCTATTCCCGCGAACAGGCTCGTCACTGACTTCGACGGGTTGCCATCTGTAGTAGACCCCGGCGAGCCTGCGTTCATGGCAGCGAGTGAGCCAGGATACATGATGTACACGTCAGGGAGTACCGGGGTTCCGAAAGCCGTCATTGTGACTGTGGGCGGAGTCGACCATTTGTTATGGACGCTCAGCCAAGACTATCCCGTCCGCAAAGAGGATCGGGTCGCCGGCACCAGCCCCATCAGCTTCGACGCTTCTGTCTATGACATGTTCTCAGCTTGGCAGGTCGGTGCGGCACTGTACATAATTCCCGTGAATGTTTCTTTAGCGCCAGCCAAATTTCTCCAGGAGAACGAGATTACGATCTGGTTCTCGGCGCCATCGATCGCAGCCCAAATGGCGCGGATGGGGCTCCTCAAACCGGATTCTTTTCCGTCACTGCATCGGTCGCTCTTTTCTGGCGAGGCGCTTCCTCGAGTGGTCGCCGAAGCCTGGCAAGCCGCGGCGCCCAATTCAAAAGTCATCAATTTGTGGGGCGCGACAGAAATATCCGTCATGGGCATCGGGCAAGACTACTCACCAGACTGCTATTTGACCGGGGACTTTATTGCGATCGGCCGGCCTTATCGCGGAGTGAAGACGGCCATCGCCGACGACAATCTGAAGCTCATCGGCAACGAGGCGAAAGGCGAATTGCTACTCGGCGGACCGCAACTCGCGCTTGGCTACCTTGATGACGAGGAAAGGACGCGCCGTGCTTTTGTTGAGATCGAAGGAGAGAAATGGTACCGGACAGGCGACCTTGCACGGAGAGATGCCAATGGAGTATTGCACTACCTCGGACGCATTGATCATCAGGTGAAGGTGCTTGGGGGTGCACGGGTAGAGCTAGGCGAAATCGAATCACATCTCAGGGAGGTCACTCACTGCGAATCTGTGGCCGCAGTGGCTTGGCCGATGCAAGACGGCGTCGCTCTCGGGATTGTGGGTTTCATCGGAGGTTTCAACGGGAACGCTACAGAAGTTCGCAACGCCCTCAAAGAAAGACTTCCAGCCAATATGGTGCCGTCGCGGATTCAACTCATGTCCGAGATACCGCTCAACAGTAACGGAAAGGTCGACCGTAAGCAGCTGATTGCGTCCCTTGCAGAGCAGTCCAAAGCGTCTGCTTCGTGAAGACCTCAAAATGTTCACCACGAATTTCGATTGCATCGCAACCCCGGCATCAGAGTGCGTTTAGCCCGTCGATTGCCCGCTCAACCAATACTAGATCCCCTTCGTGCGGCAGGCTATCCACCAAGTTAAACCGCGCAGGCACCAGTTCGGGCGGCAGGCTGCTCTTGCAAAGGTCCGAGATTTGATCGATCAAGTCAGACCTCAGCTTGCCCTGTCCCGGCCAGCTTGTTAGGGTGAGGTATTCTGACGGTTCTGGTAGCGGCCAGCTTATTGACTGTGAAGATCCCAGGCTGCCGGCCCGGAAAAAGGCAGCATCATAACTCCCGTCGCGGCGGCATGCGGCCCAGCTAAGCCTGATCTCAAGACCACCAACGCTTCTAACCAGATCAACCAGATCTTGAGGATGAATGCCGCGAGTTGCCGTTTGATCGAGTTTACGCTTAAGCTGTCCAGCGGTTATCGAATCGTCGCCGCGTCGTAATTCCTCCAAGGCAGCTACGTCGATCTCCACGCGGGTATTTGGAATGCACTTAATTCCAAATGGGCTTGCTTGTTTCTCCAAGATTTCTCGGATTTCCTTGAGGCCCCACTGATGTTCCAGCCAATCTGTAAAGGGAAAGTCGTTTCGCTGTTCCGATGGTTCGCCCACATACAGAATCGCATTGTATCGGTAACGTGTGACCTCATTGTCGGCGCGGCCGGGTCGCGGCTCAATCTCAATCCGTGACACCTTTTTGTGCTTTCTCGCCAGATTGAGAAAATACGCGGGTGAGACGAACAGCCAAGGCTCTAGTCGTATTCGACGCCGAATACGGTCCAGGATGGCGGTTGGAGCCTGATCGTCATCACTTCGGAAGAGCTCAACGGAACTCAGGAACAGAGCTCGCAAGGGCAGGCTCTGCATGTCTCCAGCAAAGACCCTGCCACCCGGCCGCACAATCTCAATCGCGCCTTCCAGCACCCGATTGAGGTAGGAAGAGCTTGGAAAGAACTGCGCAACGGAGTTAAGGACCACTGTATCGAAGGAGTTTTGATCGAACCCGCTGAAATCGTCCGCCATTCGCTCCAGCAACTCAACCGATTTCTCCAGCGTCAGAACTGATTTCAACTGGGCCCTCACTCGATCAAGGGTCACTGGCGAAAAATCTACCGCAACATACCGCTGGCAAGTTGGCGCCACTCGCAACAGCAGCATGCCGGTCCCGCACCCAATTTCATAGACTGCTCTGGGCGCAAGTCCGAGAATCTCCGATACGGTGAGTTGAACCCACTCGAGCATTTCGGCTTCTGGAAGTTCCTGGCCCGTGTAGCTGCTGTTCCATCCTTGAGTATTGAATCCGACGGGCTTTGACTTTACGTTCTCCGCGAAGTGCGTCAGATCGAACGACTTCCGCCACCTCTTCAGGGCCAGATCTCGCAGTTCCGTCCTTTTCATGACGTCGTCGAGGTGTTTGTCCTCGGCAACAACGAACCCGATCCAGCCTGCACGTTCGGTCTGCAGTACCGATGCTTCGCGAACTCCAGGGTGTGATCGCAGAACGCGAACAATCAGGTCTGCCTTAGATAATTGCGCTGCCGAACTATCCGGCGGAACGCCGCAAGAGCTCTGAGAGGTCATCGGGATGGTTACTCGCTCCGCTTGTCAGCGCTCTTGAAGGATTCAACCAAATCCGTAATTGCATCAACGCTGTCGATGCGATCGCGATCAAATCCGATCGTTGCGAAATCCACTCCGAATTTCTGCTCGAGAAACATCACGATCTCCACGGCATCTATCGATTGCAAACGCCCGCCGCTGAGCAGGGGCTCGCTGTCATGGAATGGCGCGGAATCGCCGTAACTCGTGAGGAGACCTTGCAAAAACTCTCGTATTTCAGTTTTTCCTTGCATACAAGCTCCCTAAAAGTGGATAGAGAATAGGCTCGCGAAATATCTCAGGTGCGCGATCAATGGATACGTCCGCTCATTCGGCACAAATACGTTCAGCAAGCAGAAAAACAGGCCAACACCGATGGTTGGCAAAAGGCGGCCAAGGACAAATCCGGTCGGTTTGCGGTCCTGCTTCCTCAATTGTGAAACACTCAGCGCAGTTGCCAGGGCAGCACTATAAAAGAGAAAGACTTGATAGTCTGCAAGCGCATTCCAGAGTCCTTCATCCATGATGTTCTGCCAATCTCGCGTGAAGTGGTAAAAGGCATTGCCAAAGACAACAGCCGCGAAAGTTGCAAACACCATGCGCAGTCGTCGATTCCCCTTCCAGTAGCGGAAAAACGTGGGATAAAAGAAGAAATCTACAAGCAATTCCTTGTAATAGTAATAGAAACGATTGAAGAATTCCGCGATCGTTGTCGAAGATAACGGTCGATATGTGTTTCGCAGAGCGTTGAACCCCGCCATGCGGCAACCGGCGATAAACCGATGTCCCGTGACTGATATTGCCAGCACACTCTCAAAGAAATAGAGTAGCTGGCTCTCCCATCGCAAGTGCCACGCCACGGGCGTGCCGCGCACGCTCATCGCCAGAGCCTGAGCTGAGGTGGGAATCTGAAGATACCCGTGAAAGAATCTGTACCACAAGATTTGAAACACCGCCAGCAGAATTGCCCACGTAAGTAACTTCAAACCTTTCAACTGTGTGATCGCGAGTTGTTCCGGATTCTGCGCCTCAATGCGGCGAAGGTAGGCAGCGCCTTTGGGGAATGGCGTATTCGTAGATCCCCATAGCGGGCGAAAGGATGCCAGTTCCAGGGTTAGATCGCGTTTTGGCTTGGAGCTCCGATCCAGCAACGCGTAACCGATAAACCAGACGTAACTCGCCATAGCGCCGACCAAGCCCCATAGAATCAAGTACGTCAATGAATGCCGCGTGGCAGCGCACGCCAAGAGGATCAGCGCGGTAAACCCAGTAAGAAGAAACGCAATCGGTCTTTTTCCAAACCGTGATTGGGGCCAGCCCATCGCGCACCAATACAGGAATATTCCCAAGATTACGACGGTCAGAATCGAGCCAAAAAGCAGTGGATCATGCGTGCTTTGCAGTAGGACGAGAGTGATCGGGCATACCGCCAAAATGAATCGGCGGTACGCTGGCAAAAAGGTTGTTAGCCCGAAGATGGATGTAAATACGATGACAGAGATAGAGGCAGGAATGAAAAAACGAATCCCCAAACCAAATAGTGCCAAGATGACAGATTTGCCGATTGAGGTCTGCGAGAAGGAAACGACCTTGGGATAGGTCTCGATACGCGGAATCAGTCGGAAATCGAAAGTACCGTTTGCTGCCGATCCAAAATACTTCATCAGCGTAGCTGTATCTTCTCTTCTTAAGGGATTGACCGTGCGATCTAGTCTAGTTTGGCCTCAAGACCATGTCAAAACAGCCCTTCCGACACCAGGTGTCTTCGTATTCAATGGTCATCGATGTTGCTGAGATCGGAGTATGGGCCACTCATGTGTATCGAAAGAGGGCTTTGAAACCATAATCCATGTGCTGCTGAAGGTGACAATGGAACAACGAAAGACCGGGTTGATCGGCAGTGAAATCGACGATCGCCCGGCCGTAGTAAGGGACGACGACCGTGTCCTTGATCACGCCCGCAGTCTTTTTGCCGTTGATTTCCACCAGTTCCCAGAGATGGCGGTGCAAGTGCATCGGATGAGCGTCGTCGGTCCGATTTCTCATGACAAGCCGATAGCGCGTGCTTTTCTGCAACACAAATTCCCGGTCATGAGGATAGGGTTTGCCGTTCACGAGCCATAGGTTGAACTTGCCAGCTCCGCTCGGAACTTTCTCGAAGATCAATTCGATGGTTTGCTGGGGGAGAGGTGAGCTTGAGTTGGCAGTGCCAAAAATGGTGTAATCCCACGGCGTTTTGGGCGGATCGATCCATTGCGGCGGGCGATGCTGATCAGCGTATTCCAACACCACACCCAGTCCCGATTCGCGCACCACTTTCTCGGTGGACCCGAGGATCCAGACGCCGGGATTATTCATCTCGATCTTTACATCAATGCGCTCGCCCGCGCCGATGAAGATGGAATCAAGCATTTGGGGCGAAGGAGCGGGATTTCCATCGAGCGCGATCACTTTCATTTTGTGGCCGGCGAGCGCAATGCGGCGATTCTCGATGGCGCTGGCGTTGAGGAAATGAATGAGCAGCCGCTGGCCTTGGCGGACACGGATGGGATCGCCGGAACCGAGCGCCTTGTCGTTGATGGAGTAGGTCATGGAGCCGACTTCAAGGCCGTCCGGATCGGTGCTCAGCGTGGCCGGTTTTTCGAGTAAAGGACCACCATGTGTATCATCGTCTTCGTCGTCCATGGCGGCGGTAAAGAAAGGCTCCCAGTCACGGAGCGCGAGAAACAGCTCTTGATCGTATCGGCCTGGGTCGCGACCACCGTCCACATAAACGAAGCCGAACTGGCCGGTGTACGCGCCCTTGTGTAAATCATCCATCGCCATTGCGTGGGAGTGGTACCAGCGGGTTCCAGCCGGGCCGGGAGTGAGGGAGAAGCGGCGCTTCTGGCGCGGTGGCACGAGAGGGGAGCCCTCCTCCTCGGTGCCGTCGACTTCCGAAGGAATCAGCAGGCCGTGCCAATGCACTAATTCGGGTGTGTCCGTATCGTTGATGACTTCAACGGTGATTCCTTTGCCTTCGCGCATGCGCAGCACCGGTCCGGGAGCGGTGCCGTTATAACCAATCGTCGAAACGACATGCGAGCGGTCAAGTTCGACGGTAACCGGGGCAATGCGCAGAGTGTAGTCTGCTTTATTTTCGGGGACCTGGCTGGTTGGGGATAACGTTGCGGCAGCCTGCTTTCCAAA
>Ga0209420_1000868_pt1 | contig 15032 bp, 19 predicted proteins | sample BlaSpr_A8_OM1_O1_FD_187972 | JGI IMG/M metagenome (GOLD analysis project Ga0209420, IMG submission 187972) | Forest soil microbial communities from Thunder Bay, Ontario, Canada - Black Spruce, Ontario site 2_A8_OM1_O1 (SPAdes) (version 2) | ecosystem: Environmental > Terrestrial > Soil > Boreal... | reverse complement strand
GACCCATTGGTAGATATAGTTTGAATCGTAAAGATTGATATCCCAAGGGTTACCCTGGGGATTTTTCACGTAATACACCTTGGACTGACTCTCATCCCATATGGTGTATATGTACGACGAGGCCCGACCTCTGGTGAGACCTTCCATGTGATAACTGGAGGCCAGTCCTGGGTCCATCATCATGACGCTCAAGACATCCCAATCGCCACGTCCTGCCGGACAAGAGATGGTGGAGTGAACCTGGCCGAAAGCATTCCGTGGCACAACCGCCGCCACCGCCAGCAGCCCGCAGATCACCGCGAGTCTGCAGCTTGCGGTTAGAGAGCCCGATCGCTTACTTTTCCGATGGCCAGCGAAGTTGTCAGACACCAAGAGCGCAAAAAAGTCCCGCGGGTGCTTCATCGTCGAATCTCCTGAGAGGTGGTTTTTGGGGTTTCTGCGAACACTATAATTTGGAGAATGTCAATACGGTAGGTTACGGTAGTGCATTCAAAGAAAACTGTACCGTTAGGAACTGATGCCCCTCTCCGAACCCGTCTGTCCGGGGAGTGGACTGCCGCGCTTGGGTAACGGTTGCGTACGGAACGAGGGCGAATTCGGCTTCCTGGGCGCAGGGAGAAAGCGGAACCGAGTGATAACAAGTGAGTCAGTAGCAAGAAAGCAAAGCATTTACCAAAATGACAAACCTACAGGCTTCACCGGATTGTTCAGTTCAAACGGTTTACCTATGTTGCTCATGAGCGAAGCGATCCGCCGCAGGTAGGATTAGGCTAGGCAGGAAGCGCTTGCGCGGCGTAGGGGGCCAAACACCGCGCGAGTGATGAACCCATCCAAGAAGTGCTGCTGGGCGCTCCGGGCGGGCGGCCGAGCCAGGGAAGTCGGGGCCCGCACGGTCATGCGAGAGCCCAGACAAAAGGTTCCCCGCGCCGGAAAGCGCAGGCAGGAAGATGAATCCGGAATTCTCTTGAGGGTGTTCCGTGCGAGAAGTCCTTTGTTCGAACGACGGAGTTTCAATCGGTATCTGAAACCGGAAAGGCTTTCGCATGGTCCGTATTCTTTTAGTCGATGATAATCCCGCCGTTCGGCGTTATCTGCGTGCGATTCTTGAGCAACAGGAATCGTGGCGGGTGTGCGGCGAGGCGCGGACTGGGGCGGAGGCTCTATGCCAGGTCCTCGAGGCGCCTCCGGACCTGATCGTACTCGACTATCAAATGCCCGATCTCAATGGCGTGGATGTAGCCAAACAGATTTTTGAGCTTTTCCCCAAGATTCCCATTCTGATGGTCACTCTACACCTCTCCAGTCAACTGGCAGAAGCTGCTCGACAGGCGGGCGTGCGCGGAGCCTGTGCCAAGCAGGACATCGGATCGGTCGTCGAAGCGGTCGACGTGTTGCTGCACGACAAGACTTATTTCCCGGTCATTTCTGCCGGTCGCACCGCCTAACCCCGGGGTTGGACTGGGCGCGATACTCCTCAAATATCCCAGTTCTAAATACAGGATTCCCTGTATTGGACCTCGCCAACCAGAACGTTAGCCTCAGTGGGTTAAGGGGCCCTCCCCCCGACTTGTGGGTGTTCAATAAATCATGTTTTTTGGTCAGGCTTGTCACAACGAAAGATCATGTGTGGCGAATCGTCTGGTCTCCCCAAAGGACTGAATCTAAATGACAATTCGCATATTGCTGGTCGATGATCACCCGATCGTAAGGCAGGGTTTGAAGACACTTTTGGAAGGTCACTCGGGGTGGGAAGTCATTGGAGAAGCGGCGGACGGGGCGGAAGCGGTAGAGAAGGCGAAGAATTTGAGCCCTGACGTCATGGTACTCGACGTCACCATGCCGAGGATGAACGGGTTGGAAGCGTGCCGCGTGTTACGCCAGCAATGTCCCGGACTAGAAATCCTATTTGTCACTCAGCACGATTCTCCACAAATGATGCGAGAAGCTCTGGAAGCTGGTGCCAGGGGTTATGTGGTAAAGTCCAACGCCGCCCGCGATCTGCTGGCGGCCGTGGATGCGGTAAGCCAGCATCGGGTCTTTACGGCTCTGAATGGCCGGAATGTTGCTGAGTTACGCTGAGGTTCCTCAGCTGAGGTTCGACTGACGCTGCAGCTCCATCTGGATCGGGAAAGAGGAGAGTTATGAAGCTGAGAATTTTGTTAGCCGATGATCATGAAATCGTGCGGCGCGGATTACGCGCCCTGCTGGAAAAGCATGAAGGCTGGGAAGTCTGCGGCGAGGCCAGCGATGGCCGCGAGGCCGTCGAGAAGGCCCTGCAACTGAACCCCGACGTCGTCATTGTCGATATTGGGATGCCCAACCTGAACGGCTTGGACACGACTCGGCAGCTCTTGCAGCATGATCCTCACTTCAAGGTAATCGTGCTCACCATTACCGACTCCGATCAGGTCATTCGCGAGGCGCTGGATGCTGGTGCTCGCGGTTTCGTTTTGAAGTCCGACGCGGCGCGTGACTTGGTGTCAGCCGTCGAAGCGCTGCAGAACAAACGCATGTTTTTCACGCCGCGAGTGAACGACCTGGTATTGGCCGGCTTTCTGGAAAAAGGGCAGACCGTTTCCAGAAATGAGGCGCCCAAGTTGCCGACTTTGACGGCGCGCGAACGCGAGATCACTCAGTTACTGGCCGAAGGCAATAGCTCGAAGGAAGTCGCATCGCTTTTGAACTTGAGCACCAAGACGGTCGAAACTCACCGCAGCAATATCATGCGGAAACTGAGCTTCCACTCCATCCGGGATCTGGTTGTTTACGCCATCAAGAACAATCTCATCCAGATCGAACTGCCTCCCCCACCCCCCAAGACACCGACTGGTCCCGGGCCCACAGCGGCGTAAGACCGGTGGCCCGGTCCGGTTTTCCCGCGAATAATTCTCCGTTCACCGAGCCCGGCTTCGCGCGGCGATTAGCCGCGTGCGATCTGGCGGCCTCGCCGCGCCCCAAGGGCTTGATCTGGTTTCCGCGCTCTCGGCTTGGACTCCAACCCGCACCGACTGCCAATGCGCGCGGTCCGGCGTCATTCGCTCGACTTCCATACCGAGAGGGTGGCTACTCCCCACTTACTCGCGCCATTCTAAAATCCCATTTGCACCACTTGGCACCGCCCCTTTTCCCGGGTCTGCTGACTCATGTTGTCGGGTCGACTTAGGATTGAGACCGAAGCATCCTGCAACATCCCGGCGCCTTTAAGGCAAACAGGGTATTGCCGAAAAAAAATAATCGCACTCACCATAGATCTGACAACTTGAGGCTTGCTTCGGCTGGAAAAACTTACACGAATCTCAAATTGTTGGGCGGGTAAACCGTCTTTAAATGCAATGAAATAAAGGTTTGGCAAGGTTTGTGCTTTGAAATCACTAGCGTGGACGGTCCCAGCGCATCCGGAGATCGCATGCCCGCCGTGCCTCGAACTTTGCCCGGGGTCGGAGATTTCGACCGCTCATATTGGGAGGTAGAGAATGCTTCGAATCCTGATTGCAGATGATCACGAAGTTGCGAGGCAAGGTATTCGTGCGTTGCTGGAAGCTCATCCGGGCTGGGAAGTTTGTGCCGAAGCCAAAGACGGCCGCGAGGCGGTCGAACTCGCCGCCACTGTGAACCCTGCTTTGATTCTGCTCGACATCGGTATGCCAAATCTGAACGGACTCGAGGCCGCCCGCCAGATTCTGGCATCCTCGCCCGAGGTTCCCATCCTCATTCTTACAATGCTCGATTCCGATCAGGTCGTGCGCGAGGTGCTTCGTGCCGGAGCCCGCGGCTTTCTGCTGAAGTCGGATGCCGGCCGCGACTTGGTCGCCGCCGTCGAAGCGTTGCAACTGCGCAGAACGTTTTTCACCACCCGAGTGAGTCAGATGGTGCTGGATGGATTTCTCGATCGTGAAAATCCTGACAGTCAGGAGGAAGGGAGCGAGAAGAAAGAGGACGGCGCCGCGGCTGTGCTGACCGGGCGGGAGCGCGAGGTGATTCAATTGCTGGCCGAAGGAAAGACCAGCAAGGAGGTCGCTGTAGCTCTTCATCTCAGCGTGAAGACCGCGGAAACCCATCGCACCAACCTGATGCGTAAACTGGGTTTGCATTCCGTTGCCGACCTAACGCTTTACGCCGTGCGCAACGGGATCGTTCAGGTATTTTAGGCCTTGGCTTCAGCCCAAAAACCAGGCATCGGTTTTCAAAACCGCATTCCACACTGTAGAGCGCATCCCCGAAAGATTTACTTATTTTACTGGATGGACCGTGCTCGGCCTTCTCGATAGCTTGGCCAAGTATTTGGCGAGAGTAATTGTTGCTGAACGGTACGCCAGAAAGGGATGCTCCCCCATGCTGTTTACGATCGCTGCTCTTCTGCTGATTCTCTGGTTATTGGGGATGGTCAGTTCCTACACGCTGGGTGGATTTATCCACATCTTGCTGATATTGGCCATTATCGCGGTCCTGGTGCGGATCATTCAAGGTCGAAGTCCCATCTAAAGTGCACACCCGCAGTGCTGCACGCCGGGCTCCTCGAGGTACCGGCTTTCCTACGCCTCCGCTGTTGGCATCGGTGTCTAAGATCGCCCGGCGGAGCGGCAAAACAGGCAACCAACCTTCTCCTGTTTTCGACATCTCATTGATTGGATGGTTGGATTGATTGGGCGGCGCAGGATCGTGTAGAAACGGATCAGCCAAACCAACGAAGAATCGCCTAAGCCATAGTTGCCCGGCCTTGCCGGAAACTGGATGGATGGAATCAATCTCAAAGGAGAGCAAAATGAATAAGGACCGTGTTGAAGGGAAAGTGAAGGACATCACCGGACGCGTTGAACGCCAGGCGGGAGAATGGACGAACGATCCTAAAGCGCAAGTGAAGGGTGCCGCGAAACAGGCCGAAGGCAAAGTCCAGAATGCGTGGGGCAAGGCCAAAGATACCGCGAAACAGACGGCTGACGATGCCCAAGCCAGCACCAAGCCTCCACAACGGGTTCCGGATGAGACTGACTCGGAAGAGCCAGACTCGAAGGATGCTCGCCGTCGGGGCTAGTCCGCGCGGGGCCAGAGAATAGGCATTTCTTCCCCGGGCAGTACAGCAATGCCGGCATTGCGAGGGTGTTCGTTCGGAATTACTCTCACGGTTAGAAGATGAAGATGGTGCGGTCCCCCCGCACTGCCCCGAAGCAGGGTGGCCAGCTACTAAAAGCTGCACCCTGCATTTTTCTGCTCGTACTTTTCGCAATCGGCACGAATCCCGCCCCAAGAGTCAATGCCTTCCAGTATTCCGGCGCGGCCGGCAATGGTTTCCAATAATCAGCAGCAAAAGGCACGTTGAGGACTCGAGGAGGCTCGATTATGTTACGAGCATTGAGCGCGTTTCTCGTAGTGTTCTCGATACTCAGCCTGGTCGTGCATTTGAGCGCCGACGTGTTCGGAATGGCCGCCCTTTCTCTGTTCGCTCTCGACGAACTGGTTGTGAAGTTCGCCAAGACGCCTCGCCATTCCAGGATGCGAGAAGAGCCTCTGCGGTAGTTCGGAAATCACTGCAATTTTTTGCTGAAGGTCAGGCTGCGGACGCGCCCAAGCGTGATTTGCCGTCCGCCTTTTCCGGGCTGTCGAGTCGCAATTCACAGAGTTCCGCAATCAGAGTTCCCGCCCACTGATAGATGTTGTGTTCGCGAATCGCGCGCCGCATATGTTGCATGCGAGACTGTCGCTCCTCGGGGTCCATTTCCAACGCCGCCCGAATCGCCTCCGCCGTTTGCTCGACGTCGTAAGGATTCACCTGGAGCGCGTCGCGCAACTCTCGGGCCGCTCCAGTAAAAATGCTTAGGATCAGGACGCCATTCTCATCATTACGCGCCGCCACAAACTCTTTCGCGACCAGATTCATGCCGTCGTGCAGCGAGGTGACCAGACATAGATCGGCGCCGGTATAGTAAGGCTCAATCTCTTTGTGACTGTGCGAACGGTTGAGTAAAACGATCGGCTTCCATTTGTCCTTCTGAAAACGCCAGTTGATCCGCCCCGCCTCCGCCTCAATCTCTGCTTCCAGGTCGTGATATCGCTTGAGATGACTGCGGCTCGGCGCGCCAATTTGCACAAAGGTGAACTGGCCTTGATAGCGCGGATACTTTTCCAGGAAGCGCTCCACGGCCAGAAATCGCTCCAGGATTCCCTTGGTGTAATCGAGTCGATCCACTCCGACTCCGAGAAAAAGCGCCTCGACATCCAGGTTCTTCAAAAGACCAGAGCGGCCCTCGTAAACTGATTCGCCGAAAGCATCTGCGGTCAAATGAGTGCCATCCACACTGATGGGGAAAGGATGAACGGTGGTCACATGACCCAGACGTTGAATCGTGAAGTGTTCCCAGTCGATTCTTGATTCCATGACCCGATCGGCAGTCTGCAGAAAATTCGTACAGTGGGCCTGAATATGAAAGCCCACCAGATCAGCCCCCAGCAATCCGTCTACCAGCTCGCGTTGCCACGGACAAATCCCAAACGCTTCCGGATTCGGCCAGGGAATGTGCCAGAAAATCGCTACCCTGGCGTCCGGCCTCTTTTGTTTGATCATCCTGGGTAGTAGCGCGAAGTGGTAATCCTGTACTAGAACGACGGGCTTCTCGGTATCTTTCATCTCTTCGAGGAGGGCGTCGGCGAACTTTTGATTGACCGCCTGATATTGTTCCCAGTCGGCGGCGCGAAAAATCGGACGAGTATGCGCGATATGACACAGCGGCCAGACTCCCTCATTGGCGAAGCCGTAGTAATAGCCTTCCTCTTGTTCCTTCGTCAGCCAAATGCGGCGTAGCGTGTATTGTGGATCGTCCGGAGGAACTGGCAGCCGGTCATACCGGTCTACGGTGTCGCGATCGGCGGTTCCGCTGCCGTGCGCAAGCCAGGTTCCATCGCATGCGCACAACACGGGCTCAAGGGCGGTTACCAGGCCGCTCGGCGGTACGCTCACTTCCACCGACTTACCGCACCGCGTGTGGATGTAGGGTTCCCGGTTCGAGATCACAAAGAGCCGGCTGGCCCCCAGGCGGGTGCGAAGATCCGCGGTCAACCTTTCCGCCGTCCATTGCGACTGCCCTTCCGCCCGCAGTCTCGCTTCTCGTTCCGCGGCGCTGCGAGCGCTATTAAGACTTTGCGCAAGAGTCGCCACTTCCCGTGCCAGCGGCGGGAACAACTCCCCGTCCGGCGGGCCCATCCGCGACGAAGGTTCGCGCCCGGTTCGCAGAGCTCTCAACCAATGCGCCGTCCGCGCGATTGGTCCTTCGATACTCCAGCGCACGATGAGCAGGGTTATCAGAGCAATCAGGATGACCTGCGCCAGGCCGCTCAGAAAGGTTTCGCGCCAAATGCGCACACTTTGCGCTCGAATGTATCCCGCGTCATGAACGATGGCCAGGGCTCCCAGGAATTTATTTGGGCTGTACAGAGGCAGGACGCAGATGTGCACCGGCTGATCGGCCAATCTCTGAAATGCATCAGCCTCACTGTTTTCCTTCAGGGTCTCAAGAACCACCGGCGGTGCTTCTCCCATCTTCGAAGCTAAATCGCCGGTGATGGCAATCACATTCCCTTGGGGGTCATAGACTGCCATGCCGATCAAGTTCTCGCGATTGGCGAAACGCTGCACGGTTTTCCGCAGCGTGGGAAAAGCTCCCTTCTCCAGGTCCCGCTCGACGCTTCCCGCCAGGCTCTCCGCCAGAACCTCGGAGCGCCTTTGCAAATCCCGTCGAAGATTTCGCTTCCCGACCCAGACCTCATATCCAGAAGAGCAGAGCGAGACCAACATCACACCCACGATCAGGGACACGATCAGTCGGACGCTCAGCAATCGCATACGTTCATCCCCACGAAGACCGCCGTGAGTGGTTCCAGATAGCCCCCAGGCTTTTCCCGGTAAATCATTGCCAGCCGTCAAGTTCGAGCCCTAGTTCGATGCCACTTTCTGGCCTTTGGCTGCTCTGAGCCTGGGCAGCAATTTCCCGCCCCGCTCCGACCCATTCCTGCCACTGATGGATTTGCGAAATGCAGGGGAAAAATGCCTGGGGAAAAAACTGGAAGGGGGGAAGAAAATAAAGACGATAAACACATTTTGACCGGCGTACAGGGAACGCACTATAGACCCTGCTCCAGCCTTGCAGTAGAACTGCTACAGACGCGCGATAGAAGCTTCACCGTGTGGTCGCCACTAGCTGGGGGAGGGATGCGCCAGCGACTGCGAGGGCAGTTGCGTTGGGCATCGTCCACAGCCAGCTTCGTCTTCGAGAGGTTCTGGTTCGAAGAGGTTCCAGTATGAGAAGAACGAAGAATCTGTTTGCTGGCTTTTTGTTGGCGGTGACGCCCCTGATGTTTGGACAGGAGCCGCAACTGACTCCACAACTCCCCGAGGACGCCTACGGAGCTCGACAGCTCATTGCCTGGTCGCGATTGCAAAAGCCGCAACCTGCGCCGCAGCCCATGCCACCCCAGGACACGCCCGTGCCACAGCCCGACCAGCAAGGCAATCAACCGGCGGATCCTCAGGCTCCGGCGCAACCAACTCCGAGAACCCAGGCCTTCACGGGAAAGATCTTGAAGGACGGGAACAAGTATGTCCTCAAGGTTGCGAGTAACACGGCCTACGAACTCCAGGGTCAGGGGGAGCTGCGTCCAGCCGATCTACAGCAGTACGAGAATCAAACGGTAAGAGTAATCGGAAGCCTCGACGCGGGCGGCAACACGATCCACGTCGTCAAAATTGAATTGCTTTCCTGACAAGCTGCTTTACAGCAAAAATCGGCATAGGGGGACCGGTCGCCTGCCGCCGAGTCGGCCCGGGGAATTTCACCCCGAGCCGGTCCCAGAACCGGAGCTGAATCTCTCGATTCTCCGGCTCCTGCCACCCCTGAAAGGCTGCCGCCTTGCGGCAATACAATGAGTTCCTCCGGTAGCCCGTTGACTCAATCTCGGCGAGGGTGACCTGCCTCCTTCGCTCCATGGGAATCACCCCGCTTCCTCGCTACTACGAAGCAATTCGCCACTACCGACGAAGTGTCCCAGAGGACGCCCCCCGTGTCCGCTGCGTCAGTCCGGATCTTCTGCTGGCCTGGGTGCCAAGCCTGGTGCGCGAGGCGCCGCTCGGCTTGGTTCCGGAAGTAACACGGCAGCCCAGACCCCGCCTTGCGACGATGCCCCCGGCGCTTCTCTAGCCCTTCATCCCCACCAGATTGAGCCGGGGACTTTCGCCCCAAGCTGTCCAACAGGTTGGGCACACCAAAAAGGGCCTGCCGCGATTTCGCAGCAGGCCCTTTCTTCGTGGAGATGCCGTTTTTAACGGCTACCGACTCTCGGTGGGAACGATGTCGATGACGTGAAGCTGGTTCGTGCTGGGATCGATGGTCGCCATGACCTTCACGCTTTTGCCTTCGAAATGCTTTGCCTTATGCTGGTCGTCCAGTTGGTAGGAGGTCTGAGTCGTAGTCTCCTGCAGAACGAACTGGTTGCCCGATTTCTGAATCATGCCTTCGAAGGCGCGAGCAGACTGCTGCCCCTGGGTAGCGTCCGTTTGGGACTGCGGCATCGTAGTATCGGGGGCCGAAGGCGTCTGCGAGTCCGATGCGGATGGTGGCTGAGAAGGGGTTTCGGACGGCGTCTGCTGGGCTGACAAGCTAATTCCCAGACCGGACAGACTGAGCAGTGCGAGGAGTAAGAGAAGCCTCTTCATAATATTCCAACCTCCCGAAGTAAATTTATGGGCCGCAAAAGGGTTTGCGATCTTACCCTCACCCTGCAAACGGTCTGCCAATTTCCGCGCACCACCTAACCCGCAGCATTGCACTGAAATCCGGGTTTCCCCACACAAATCACTGTGCAATGCTTCCTCGTCCTCTCGAAGTTTTGTCCTAGGGCCTGTTGCGCGGTTCTTTACCGGGAACGCTTCATCCGGTGCCGCCCCGAGAACCGGCAAATTGCTTAGAATTTGCGAATTGGCCAAGTGCCGGCCGCCGCGACAATCGCCCCGCCAATCGCAGCAGCTACCAGATTTACCCTAGTGCTTCCGCACCAGAAAACTTATAGCTTGAGCCATCGCCTTGTTTCCGTACCGCAGAAAGGGACTTTGTCGTTCCACGGCGATTTCGGCTTGGAGGTCAAAACATGAGCGTGAATGAAACCGCCGCCTACGCTATGTATCCTCGCACTGTGGCTTTACCGGAAGTCGTATCTGCCTTGAATCAGGCGGGATTCGAAAACGAAGACATCTGCATGGTATTATCGCCCGCTCACCCGGTAGCGACAGACGTCGGCAACGCCACCATAGGCGACATCGCCGGGGAAGAAAGCGCCCGAAGCGCCCGCATGATCGGGTGGGTTTCAAAATTCGGCGCAGTGGTGATTCCCACGGTCGGTTTCTTTATCCGCTCGCAGGCCTTTTTTCACGCCTTGCTGGTGGAACAGAACTGTCCTGCTCTGTCTCGAGGATCGCGCACCCTGCTCGGTCTCGGTTTCTCTGAAGATGAGGCAAAAAGACTGGGACAACAGCTGTGCGATGTGGGAGCGCTGGTCTATGTATCGTGTCGCGAAGGGGCCAAGGCAGATGGGGCCGTCGAATTACTACGTCGGGCGGGAGCGAAAGAAGCGGCAGGCCTGGGATTCGCACAGGCTGCGCGAGCGGCCGCAGCCTAGACTCTCTTCATCTCGCGGCGAGTGAGAGCGAACCGTCCCTCAAGCCTGCGGATTTGATTGTTCTCTCTACTCTTCCTATCTTCCTATCTTCCTACTCTTCCCTCTACCGTTTTCATCCTACTCACCGTTTTCATCGCCCTATGAAATTTCTGCATGCCTGGTTGGGGTGCCGGCGTCCCCCACTTTGTGGTCGACTCCTTCCTATCATCAACTTAAGTCCTGATTTCACGCAGTTAAGCTGCTGGCCCCCCAGTTGCATCGGTTCCGGCAGCCAACTCTTGACGATCGCGACGCATCCATTTGCAGTCCCGAAAGGCAAAAGACAGGCTGATGACGAAGATGAACAGGACCATTATGAACCGGCCCACGATGAAAACGAACCGCGTCTGGATCGAGATTGTGTTTCTCGGCACTGCCTTAGCCTTAGCCCTCGCGCTTTTGATCGCCACTCTAGGGGCCGCTGCCGGCGCAGCTACGGAAGAAGAGGCAGCCGGGCAGGGAGCGCCCGCGACCACCGAGCAAACGTACGAAGGCCTGGTAACCTGCTCCCGTTGCGGCGCGAGGCATTCCGCATCCCTCGGCCAAACGGCCGCCGACTGTAGCCGGGCTTGTGTGCGCGGCGGAGCGAGCTTCACCTTAGTCGAATCCGATGTGACTTATCTCCTCGATGGCGACATCGGTGTCCTGGGAAGGTTGGCCGGACAGCGGGCGCGCATCGTAGGCGAGTTGAACGGAAAAACGATTCGGGTCTCCTCCGTCGCCTCGGAAATCTGATTCGCGCAGGCAGCCTCGCAGAAACTCAAGTATCCTGAGCCGAAGGGTTCCCCTGAAAGAACTTCCTGGTCGCTGGTTGGCATTCCGCTAGCTGCTGCTCTGAACCTGCTGCCTAAAACCTGGTGAAGAAATAGCTGAAGCGGTTTCTTCAAGGCCATGTTTTGCAACCGGCTGCGACACACTCCACGGGCGAGAATTTTACGTTACAGGATTTACCTTATTGCTGCCCGACCATCCGGTTCGTGTAATAGAACCTGTATTTCGGTTATGGCTTTTGAAATCGCCGCTCAGAATTGGTTTAGGTAACGGCGTCTCCTATGCCCTCAGCACGAACCAACTCGGAGCTTTCGGTTTTCAGGCGCGCGATCGACTGCTGGCCTTATATCTTCATCGCTGTCTCGGTTACAGGCTTGGCGTATCTCGCTCTCAGCGCGGCGCAATGAGATCTTCCTCGCCTCTCGTCTCCCGGTCGGAATCTGCAGCCCCAGCGCTCCATCGAGCGAACTCAATCGTAATCAACGGGTATACCATTTCCGGTAAACGGAGATAAAACTCGACTCCGTGGCCGCGGCTGCAATCGCCTGACGAACCAGGGTCTTCACCCCTGCATATAAGGCATATGCCGGATACTATGCGGAATTCACGCGCGCATACTCAGGGAGTGAGATACGGGAGTCAATTCCAACATGATCGCCACCTACGTGGCGCCATTCGAAAACGAACTTAGAAACGCCTGGAGGTCATTCGCTTATGTCGTCACGGAAACTTACTTTGTTCTCTGTTGTGTTGTGTTGTGCGAGCTGGGCTGTCGCGCAAAGTGCCCCAGGCGGGGCGGCGCCTGCCGGCGGTTCGAGCGGCGCGGGACACAGCTCAACGCCTTCGCCATCCACCCCACCGACCGGCTCGGTGAACCCGCCGACTGGCAGCACTTCGCCGCAGACCAGCCCCACGACTCCACCGACCGGCAATCCGCAGACAGCCCCTGGATCCACTTCACCCAGTGGAACTCCGAACACAACTGTACCTGGTTCGAATTCTCCCAACGCTCCGACGCCTGGAAGTACCACGCAGCCGTCGACCGTCAACCCCAACACCACAACGAACCCCGGCACCTCGCCCAGCGGTTCGCCATGCGGAACTTTGCCCGACACAGCCAATGGAGCGTCAGGCTCCACTCCGAACTCGGGATCGTCGAGTTCCAATCCGTCAACCTCGGGAAGCCAAGGCAATAGCAGTGGCAGCACTTCGCCCGGGACGAGCCCCGCGCCCTCTAACCCGTGCCCGCCAAGCGCTAGCGGTACCACTTCACCGCACGCTTAAAACCTTCGCCGCGCGTTGGGGGCGAGCAGTCTGATCGTTGAATGTTTTTTCGCGGGCCCCCTGGGCCCGCTTTTTTCGGCCCTTTCCTTGTTCCCCAGAACAACAAATGGACGGCTTCCGTTGGCTTGCTTCTCGCATCAGAATGCTATGTACTCCGACTATCATTTCCCCGAATACGAACTCCGCAGTCCAGCCGACCCCCAGCCATTTCCGGTCCAGGAACCTCCAGATCCACCCGAGAACCCCGACATGCCCGTGCGCGAGCCTGAACCCGAAGTTCCCAACCAGATTTAGCGGTTGCAGTCTTATGTCATGTCACCGAGCCGACGCGGAGAAATCTGCCGCGCTAAACTAAGTGATTGAGCGAACCCCTACAGTGAACGGCGGATTGTCTCCGGACCCTCTTAAATTCCATACTGGAGTCAAATGTGCTTCCCGTGCACCGGTTGCGCGCTCATTCCGTCACCGCTCCACCCAATCAACGGCAAATCAGGAGGAAAAAATGGCACACTACGGCACTCTGAAAGACGCAAGCGTCACCGACGCTGCTGATGATATCCGCGGCTCTCATTTGTATGGTTTGAACGACGAGAAGTTGGGCAAGATCGAGGATGTGATATTCGACCATGCCAGCGGCGATATCCAGTATGTCGTCGTCGACACCGGCGGCTGGCTCTCCAGCAAGAAGTTCCTCGTTCCCGCCATCGCCCTGCGGGTCTCGGCGAAACACAGCAATGCCTTCGAGGCGAATCTCGATCAGCGCCAGGTCGAAAGCTTTCCACCCTACAACGAATCGGATCTCGATTCCGAAAGCAAGTGGGCCGGCTATGAAGGTCGCTACCGCTCGAAGTGGGTCGCCGATCCCGTGATGCATCGCGCGGAAACGGATCGCAACATCACTCCCACGTCCCAGCAATCCGGCGGAAATCCGGTCTCGGAGCACGCTGCCGCCCAAGCGCACGGACAGTCGACGGACTCCCGGCGCCCGGTCCGTACCACTGCGGGTAGAGCCGATCTTGAGTCGGCCTCCTCCGTGACCGACCGCGCCGTGCCGGCTGGAACCGATTCCGTCGTAATCAGCAATAGCGCGGTTGGAATCGGTGGACGCTGGGATACTTTCCAGAGTCGCCTGCGCGAACGCCGGAAAGAAGCCGTTTCGGGATGCAATACGTGCTCTGGCCAGTCCGCCGTCAAACGCGGCTCGGAAAGCGCCGATACCCTGCGGAAAGCGGTGTAGGCAATATTTCGAGGGCTCACAAAGCCCTGCAATAGCCATGCGAAAGTTCGGGGCACCTCGATTCGATCCTATTCTTCGGATACGAAAGAGGTGCCTCGATCGTTTGTGTGTGGAATATACACAATGGTTTTTCCGGGCAATCACAAGATCGTTCTTTTTTCCCTTTTTCGGCTTCTCTTTTTCGGCAGATATTGAATTAGCGAAAACGAAGCAGATCGAAGCGGCATCTCACCTGCCGTCATGATTGCGGGCAATCCAAAGGCCGGAAGAACGATAGCAGCCTGTGCGATCGCCCTCGTATTGCTAATCGTGATGAGTGCAACTTTTCTGGCCAAGCGGAAGAGACAATCCCCGCTGAAAGTGCCGCTTCATCCTTCCACTATGGTTTTGAATTTTTGAATGCCCACTGAGCACTGGCGGGCTGGTGAAGAGGTCTGGTGAAGAGGCCAACAGCGCTGGGTCTGGACGAAATGACTAAAAGCCACGGCTGCTTTTGCGGCACTCGCGCCGCCGCCGCCAACCGCCCGCTCAAGAGACTGAGTGCAGACGCGCTTTTCAGCAGGCGACTAGCGGCTGGGAGAGACTTTCCACAACAAGGCAAGCGCCCGGGCAGCGTCGGCTAGCGCGCGCTTCTCCGCATCCACTGGCGAGCCCGAAACGCCGATTCCAGCGCGTTGTACGATTGGAGTTCGGTATTGCGAGACATGGCCGGTAAGACCCACCTGATAAACATCGCGTACGGCGCATTCGAATGCGCGTTTTAGGTGCTTGGCAGGCGGAAGGGATGCGCACTTGTTCGTCATGAGAAGTACTCTCTTTCCCGTTTTAGGCTTTCGTCTTAAGCAATCGCAGTCTTAAGCAGCCTCGGTTTTAAGAATGTAAGACGAACCCTGGCGCGTCACAATACAGCTTTGCACGCAACTGTGACACCTGCGTCTCCTAGCAGTCCTCAGGTGTGTCATTTAAGTGGGGGAATACCCGTAGCTTTTACTGTAAGGATGAAGCGTGCGTGGTGCGGCTTAATGCGCCGCACCACGGGGAA
>Ga0209420_1000867_pt1 | contig 15043 bp, 18 predicted proteins | sample BlaSpr_A8_OM1_O1_FD_187972 | JGI IMG/M metagenome (GOLD analysis project Ga0209420, IMG submission 187972) | Forest soil microbial communities from Thunder Bay, Ontario, Canada - Black Spruce, Ontario site 2_A8_OM1_O1 (SPAdes) (version 2) | ecosystem: Environmental > Terrestrial > Soil > Boreal... | reverse complement strand
CCCGTAGGTGCCGCTCCGCCGCGGCCCGCCGGGATCAGCGTCGGCTCTGCTTCGGTGGTCGCAAAGATCACGTTGGGGTCGTCAAAAGGCGAAGAGAGGTCGCGGCCGCCAGTCTCATTGTCCGGATGCAGGACGTTGGTCCAGCTTTGGCCGCCGTTGTCCGTGCGGAAAATGCCGCGTTGCGTGCCGGTAATGCCGCCCATCGCAACCGCGATCACGATATTCGGATCTTTCGGATCAACTACGATCTTGGGGATTCGCGTGGTACCTTCGAGGCCGATGTGCGTCCAGGTCTTGCCGGCATCCGTGGACTTGTACATGCCGTTGCCATTGGTACCGGTGCCCAGACCGGAAACAATGTCGCCGCTCCCCGCATAAATGATGTTCGAATCGGAGGGAGCAACCTGGATCGCGCCAATGCTATCGACCTCCGTCACCTGGTCAAATACTGGATACCAGGTCATACCGCCGCTGGTTGTTTTCCAGATTCCGCCTTGCGGTAGGCCGACGTAGAAAGTCCCGGGCTCGCCGATCACGCCAGAGACGGACGCGATGCGTCCGCCGTGATACGGGCCGACGTTGCGCCATCGCAAACCGGAAAACAGATCGGGGCTAACCTGGGCCGCTGTTCCGAGCGTGAAACAGAGCACAACAGCAAAAGACATCCAAACGCCAATCGAGCGGCGGGTGCTTCGAAACATTGCAAGTCCTCCCAAGTATGAGAACGCTTCTTACGATCAAGCCGAGCGCGCCAACTATACACCGAGCAGCCACTCGCATGTAGTAAGGAGACTTAAAATGGAGCCTTCCGGTGGCGCCCTTCGCACGTCAGGACATCAAACCGCCCTTTACCGGCGGTTGGTTGATACAGCCTTTCAGAGGCAATCGGGGATATCGCTACTCCCAACGAAAAACCTTCGCCGAGATCGCCGTGCAAACCACAAACACCACGGCCAATGCCGCAACGTCGCCCATGTGGGCCGACCAGGCGTCGCCGTTCCAGATTCCCTGGAGCAGAGGAACCGCGTAGGTTAGCGGCAGCACTCGCGTCACCGCGTGAAGCACCGGCGGCAACGATTCAACGGACAGGAAGAGTCCCGAGACGGCGATCATAGGATACAGAATGATCGCGCCGATCGGCTGCGCGAAACGCGCCGTGGGAACGATGCTGGCGATCAGAAAGCCGATCGACAGGATGCTCCAAGTGCTAATCAACAACGCAATCGTGAACGAGAACAATGGAGCATGCACGCCGACCGGGTAATAGCGTTTGCCCGCAAGGACCATCAAGGCCAGCGTGGCCGCAGTGAAGATCAGCTTGACGATTACGTGGGCGCTCAGGATCGTCTGCGGGCGCAGCGGTGTGGCGCGGAGCCGCTTGAGGATGCCGCCCTCGCGGTAGATCGAGATAATCGTGATCAGCGAAAGCACCGCGTTAACGGCGATCAGAACCGACGCGAGAACCGGCAGACCCACGCGCATAAAATTGCTCGCGGCGAGCGACGCCGGCGCGAGCCTGCCGCCCACAAGTCGCCCCGCCACGAGAAACACCAGAACGGGAACACCGATCGTGCCGAATGCGCCAAGCGGCTCGCGCAGGAAGATCTTGATCTCGATCCAAGTTAGTTTCCAAAGTCCACGCAGCATCATGATCGAACCCACCCGGTCGAACCTACTCGCGAATCGAGTGACCGGTTAATTTTAGAAAAACATCCTCAAGATTGGGGAGAATCGCGCGGAAGTCTGTGACCCGGATCCGATTCTCTGAAAGGCAATGAATCACTTCGGTTACTAGGTCGTCGCCCCGGCCGCGGATCGTGAATTGCATGTCGGTGTGGATCACCGCCTCAACTCCCGGAATCGCCCGAAAGCGCTCCTCAGCGATCGGGTCTTCTGTGGCTAGAACGACAGTTCGCTCCGCGCAGTGGCGGTTGACAAGCCTCTCCGGCTTGTCGATGTCAATGATCCGCCCGTGTTCGATGATTGCCACGCGGTCACACAACCGTTCGGCCTCCTCCATCAGATGGGTCGTCAAGAAAACGGTCTTGCCGCGCTCGCGGATGCCGCGCACCAGATCCCAGATCGCCCGTCGCGACTGCGGGTCAAGACCGGTGGTCAGCTCGTCGAGAAACACCACCTCCGGATCGTTGATAAGCGCAAGAGCAATGAACAACCGCTGCTTTTGGCCTCCAGAGAGGTTCATAAACCAGGCGTCCCGCTTATCGGCAAGGCCGAGCTGTTCGAGCAAGCGTTCGGCGTCTATCGCTTTCTTCCGGTAAAGAGAAGCCCAAAGGTCGACCGCCTCCCACACTTTGATCCGCTTCTGTAGTTGCGCCTGCTGGAGTTGCACCCCGATGCGTTCCTGCAGCTTGTAAACTTGACGAAAAGGGTCAAGACCCAGAACCGAGATGGTGCCCCGATCAGGTGTGCGCAGCCCTTCGATGCATTCCATCGTGGTGGTCTTTCCCGCGCCGTTAGGCCCGATTAGACCAAAAATCTCGCCGTCGTTTACTTCGAACGACACCTCGTCGACGGCCACGGTTCGGCCGTAGGTCTTGCGGACTCCGGAAACTTGAATGACTCCATGCATGGTGGTTTGCAGAATGCAGATTCACGGAACTGGGCGAAGTTTATATCACGGACTCAGACTTGAGTGCTGATTTGCCAGTAGGAAGAATCCTCTTCAGGATTCCCGAACACACTATAGATTCACTAAAGCCCCCGTGCGACTCTTTCGTATCGCTCGAAGCTGACCAAAGTTGCGGTGCCGTGTAAGTCGGCTCCGTTTCATGCCCTGTGCATAAACCGGCTCCTGCTCGGTAAAGCAAGCAATTCCCTGCCCGGCGGGTTGAATCGGCCACGAGATTCCATATGCTCCGTGCGGTTTCGATCAAGGAACCCCAGGAGGAGCTATGTCACTCAAGAAGCTTGTTTGCGCGATTTCGCTGTTGGCATTGATTTCCGGGCTTTCGATCAGTGGTTCTCATCTATTGCATCATGGTCAGAGCGTCCAAAGAGCCGACGGAGGAGGCCCGCAACCGCCCCCGCCACCCTGGCCGGGAAATCAAGCCTAAGATCCAGCACACGGGTCCCCGAGGGAGCAAGAATCAACCTCCCTCGGGTCCTGTGTTAGCATCCGCAGGTGCTCGATCAATTTGTAACGCAGGCGGCGTGGTGGTCCGAGAACGCGCTGGAGGCCTTGCTATTGTACCGGGCTGTCCAGGGCAGGTTTTTTTTCAAATATCCTGTTTTCTACTCCTATCTGACTTATGTCCTGCTTAGCTCACTAAGCGGATTTGCAATTTACACTTTGAAACCGGCTTTTTATCCGACATTCTATTGGTCCCTGCAGCTTGTTAGCGTAACGATCGGCTACTGCGTGATTTGGGAAATTTTTCGCCAGGTGTTCCATCCATACCCGGGAGCTGCGCGATTGGCTGGAAAGGTGCTGGCAGCCATCCTCGTGATTGTGTTATGCAAGGTTTTTCTGAACGCCTCACTTCATGGCCGCTGGGTCGCGCCCGCCAGGAACCCGGCGGATTTGGAAAGATATTTGCGAATCGTCCAGGCCGCCCTATTGCTTACGATCGCCTGGTTTGTTACTTATTATGTAATTCCGTTAGGTCGCAACATAAAAGGTATGATTCTGGGTTATGGTTTGTTCATCGGGCTGTCGGTAATCCAGCTAGCACTCGGAGCATTCTTGGGAAACTCGTTTCAGAAGATATGGAGCCATCTTGCATCGGTATCTTATTCAGCAGCGCTGGTCGCGTGGTGCGCGACGCTTTGGACCTACCAACCGAGTGAGTCGCTGCAGGGTGAGACGGCATTCGGTCATGATTACGAGCGGCTCTCCGCTCGAACTGCCACAATGCTGGCCCAACTTCGTGGCAATTTGTTGAGGACTCCTCGACCATGAGCCATTTGCTCATTTATCTTGAGATCGGCGGCAGCATCGCTTTCGCGCTGATTTGGTGGTTTGTGAAGGTCCAGGCACCGCGCGCGAGCAATCCGTATGCCGTTCACACGTCGCTAGCCGAAGTCCTGGAACACCGGCCTTATATCCTCACCGGGAGGATCTTTGCTGACGATGATTGGCAGGTCGCGCGTGCTTCACTGAGTCGCAAGGACCAAAAACAATTCTTGCGCGACCGAACAATTGTGGCGCTGATGCTGTTAGACGAGATTCGCTTCCGTGCGGGACAAATCATGTATCTCCACCGGACGACGGCGCGCGAGGCCGTTGAACTGAAATCAAGCGCGGAGATGAAATTGGCAGCGACCTACGCGTCACTTCTTGTATGTTGCGTCGCTTTGCAAATTTTCGTCCGCTTGCGCGGGCCTTTCGCGGCCAGCCAGATTGCGGCGCGCCTGAGTCGAGCGGCAGATAATCTTTGGCTAGGATCCGAGGCATTTCGGGCCCGACTGAATTCCATGGTAGCCGCAGGCGCTGATACTACAAACAGGTAAGGAAATTGCGGAGCATGGCTAACCACGCAAAACGCCCGCTGGTCGATGAGGCGGTGCAAGATATCTTCCACCGTACGTTACAGGGAATCTCTGATGATTTCGGGAGGCTGATTTGTATTGCTTCCATGCGTGATTACAACACGGGCCGTTATCATCATGAAGGGTTAGCTCTTAGCTTTGCGTCGGATATTGCCGAAGCAGCCCTGGAGCAGTGCCACGCCGAGATATTCCAGAGGTTGACCGACAGGCCGTTGCGGGAATTCGTCCAGCAACTGGAGCGGTACGTAAGATCGACAGGGGAGGAACCGCTGGAGGTGATCAACACATGGCGGCGGCTGGAACCTTATCGCGTGGCTGTTCCCGTTGCATGTCCGCCGTTTATTGCCGAGTTTTTCTTTTCGAACACTAGAGCCGCTCTGACAATCCTGCACTCTTCCCATGTCCGCTCTCTGCCGGATCAACAATTCGCATAGCGACCGCCGTAACGCGGCCCACAATTTCAGCCTCGCGCCCAAAAACAAACTGGCGGATCCTGCACGGCGACAGCGGGTGGGGTATCAGTGTAAGTTGATTTCCCTGCAATTCACACCACGCACAAGCGTAGCTCCCTCGAAGTTCCACAAAATAGATCGGACGTTCGTACTCGGTGCGCCACGGGAAAGCCTGGACCTTATTCACGCGTTGGTCGATCTGAACGAATGACCCCGGCCGAAGCATCGGGTGAAGCGTAAAGTCCTTTAGGCCAATGTAGCCATACTGGCTTTCGCGAATATTAAGGTGCTGGATTAAAGCAATTGGCATTTCTCCCCAGACTTCCACCATGCGCGAAAGCAGGTTAGTCGTATCAACACTAAAACCTCGGTCAAACCGAACTGGAAAGGTCACCCGCCGGCTTTCGTCACTCACATCAAGCATCGTCAAGTGCGTCGTTTCCAGCGTACTATCCATCTGGTATTTGGCAATCTTGTCGAGGTCGATACCGAAGAGTGTAAGAAGCTCGGTAAATTTCATTCGAAAAATGGTCGCTAAGCTATACAGCTTGTAAATGCTGGGGATCGAATCTTTGTTCTCGATCTGCGTTAGCCATGCATTGGAAAGAATGTAGTCCTCATTTGCCTCGTGTTCAGCGATCTTCCTGCTTTGCTCCTCGACCTCGCGCGTAGTAATCCCCAATCGGACACGGATCGCTTTCAGTTGCTCGCCAGGGCGCACCCAATGATCTCCCGCATAGAGACAAATTCCATTTTAACGGTTTGCTTACAAAAGAAAGCAAAAAAAATAATTAAGTGGGCCTCCGCGTTCGAATACGAAGATGTGCGTGGCTGGTACGGCTCGGCTCCGAGAGAACGTTAAGGGCGGGGGAACAAGGATTCCGCTGCAATCTTGGGCAGTCAATTTGGCATTAAGGCAGTGGTTCTGTGCCGCGGCTTACCGAAATTAGTGCCTGCCGATTTCTCGTATCTGTTTGGGCCTACTTTGACTAACCTTCGGCTGTTGGTCGCTGACGACCATGAAATTGTGCGCAAAGGTCTTTGTGCGATCTTGCGCTCGCATTCCGGTTGGGAGATCGTGGCTGAGGCCGCCAACGGTTTAGAGGCCGCCCAGACCGCGGCACGCTTGAAATCTGACGTCGCCGTCCTCGACGTCGTCATGCCGGGTCTGAACGGATTTGAAGCCGCCCGTCAAATTACCAGGGATTCACCACAAACTGCCGTCTTACTTGTTACAACGCATCAACTCCGGGACTTGATGCGCATGTCTTTGCGAGCTGGCGCGCTCGGCTGCATACTGAAATCAGATGCCGTGGCGGATCTGGTCGCCGGCGTAACAGCTGTCAGCCAAGGGAAACAGTTCTTCAGCGAAAAGGTTCAGCGTCTCTTTTTCGACGAAATACCGCAGGAATCGTTGCCGCAGGATCACGCTGACATACAAATTCGGCCTCTTTCCGACCGGCAGAAGGAAATCATCCAACTTGTTGCCGAGGGGAAGACCACGAGCCAAGTGGCTAAATTGCTTCACTTGAGTCCCGGGACGGTGGTCAAACATCGCTCAGACATCATGCGCAGGCTCAACTGCCATTCCATGTCAGACGTGGTCAAATATGCGGTTCAAAACAAGATCGTCAAGTCTTCCTAAGACATGATCCGGGAGCGCACCACAGTCTCGCGCTATCGGCCTACCACTCTTTGAAGATTCAGGATGAATTCCGTCGGGTTTTCGACCTCAATTACCAGTTCATCGTACATTTCATCAGCAAGAGAAAGCACAACGGCCTGCGCCGGGTGGTGGATGTCCCAGAACACGCGCTTCCCTTCTTGATAAAAAGTCCCTGCGGTGATAACGCCCGGAATCGAGGTACCCGGCAGACGAACTCCGTGGTACCACTTCTTGACCATCTCCTCATCCAGCCGTATTCCGGTGATGTGCTTCAAGGGAATGGTAAGTTGGCTTTTTAGAGCCCAGACTTTGTCCATTCCCTCCACATGGAGGATCAGATTCTCACCCGCAATCTCAGGTCTAACCACAAACTCACCCTAACATGTCGTTTGGTTACTTCTCTCAGTTTACTTTGCTTCTCCATTCCAGTTGAGCATACCCGCTCCGCTTGATAAAACTGGGATGTACCTTGACGAATTTGGATCGAAAATCATCAGATACGGTGGGCGGAGCATAAACCGTCCGTCCAGCGCGCTGAAGTATGCGGGCGAACCCGCTCGTTTAGCTCTGATTTATGATTGGTGACGCGTTTCTGCTATACCATCCATGAAAGCGATCGGCCCATGAGAGAATCGGCGTACATTCATCTCGCTGGGGTCGTCAGGAGCCACAATGAAGGGTGTCGTACTCGCTGGTGGGACCGGCAGCCGGCTCAATCCGCTCACGAAGGTCACGAATAAGCATCTTTTGCCGGTGTATGACAAGCCCATGGTGTATTACCCGATCCAGACGCTAGTGAATGCGGGTATTCATGAGATTCTGCTGGTGACCGGAGGAAAGAATGCCGGCGACTTTTTACGCCTGCTGGGAAACGGCCACGATTTCGGCCTCAAGCACTTAAACTATACCTATCAGGAAGGCGAGGGCGGCATCGCCGCAGCGCTTGGGTTGGCCGAACATTTCGCGGATGACGGCCCGATCTGCGTGATCCTCGGAGATAACATCATCGAGCACAACGTCTGCGAGGCAGCAAAAAAGTTCCGGCATCAAGGAGCGGGCGCCAAAATCATTTTGAAACAAGTTACCGATGCCGAGCGCTTCGGTGTTGCTGAAGTCTCTGACAACCGTGTGATTCGCATCGAAGAAAAGCCCAAATCTCCGAAGTCGGATAAGGCCGTCATCGGCATCTATTTCTACGACAACACGGTTTTCGAGAAGATTCGGCGCCTGAAGCCTTCCGGCCGGGGCGAACTCGAAATCACGGACGTCAATAATTTCTATATCGAAGAATCCATGCTCACGTACGAAGTGCTTGAGGGCTGGTGGACCGACGCTGGCGCCTTCGAATCCTTATTGCGCGCCAACAGTTTGGTCGCGCAAACGGGGGCGAACAAGATGGGCACACTCCATCAAGATTCAAGTGTGTCCCAGGAAATCGTTCGATGAAGATTCTTGTTACCGGCGGTGCTGGATTTATCGGGTCAAACTTCATACGTCTGGCTCTCTCGCCTCGCCACGGCTTCCAGGTCGTAAACTTCGATAAGCTCACCTATGCGGGTAATCTCGTGAACCTGCAAGACGTCTCGTCAGACTCGAATTACAGCTTCATTAAGGGTGACATCTGTGACGGCGCGGCGGTTGCGCGCGCCATGGCCGGCTGTGACGCTGTGGTTCATTTCGCCGCCGAGTCTCACGTGGATCGCAGCATCTACGAACCGGCCCACGCGATTGAAACAAATATCACGGGCACCTTCATTCTTCTGCAAGTTGCGCGTGAATTGAAGATTCGAAAGTTCGTGCACATTTCCACCGACGAGGTCTACGGCGACCTCGCGCAGGGCGTTGCCTCCGACGAGACCTTCCCCCTGCGCCCCAGCAGCCCCTACTCCGCTTCGAAGGCGAGCTCGGACCTGTTAGTCGGCTCCTTCGTACGCACGTTCGACTTTCCGGGGGTCATCACGCGCGCCTCGAATAACTATGGTCCATACCAATTCCCGGAGAAATTTGTCCCGTTGATGATCATGAACGCGCTCGACGATAAGTCTTTGCCCGTCTACGGTGACGGTCTACAGCAGCGCGATTGGCTCCACGTGGAGGATCATTGCCGCGGAATCTTGGCTGTGCTTGAGAAAGGTCGCGTGGGCGAGGTCTACAATATCGGTGGGACGGACATCGTGGATAATCTCACGATGGTTCGGCGGATCCTCAAACTGCTCGGTAAGCCCGAGTCCCTGATTCAATATGTCGCAGATCGGCCCGGACACGACCGCCGCTATGCTCTCGACTCGAGCAAACTCGAGAAGGAATTAAGTTGGAAGCCGCAACACGCGCTCGAAGCTGGATTGCGTGAAACGATCGGCTGGTACCGCGCCAACACCCAATGGATTGCGGGCGTGCGAGACGGCGCATATCGCCAATATTACAAAAAATACTATGAGAATCGCACGGCCACATTGCAGGAACTCGCCTCCACCGAGAAGCCTTCTCCGGTTTAGCAAAATGAATGGAACGATCTCGGCCTTCCCGAAAAACCGGGGCAACCTTTGAAACGCGTCGAAACTTCCTTGCCTGATGTCTGGGTGATCGAACCTCGAGTCTTGAACGACGCGCGAGGCTTTTTTGTCGAAACGTATCACCGCGACAAATATGCCGCCCTCGGAATCACGGATGATTTCGTACAAGACAATCATTCCCGCTCTACGCGCGGAGTCTTACGGGGTCTTCACTATCAATTGCAGCATCCGCAGGCGAAGCTTTGCCGTGTAATTGAAGGTGAAGTTCTGGACGTCGCTGTAGATATTCGTAGCGGTTCGCCTACCTTCGGAAAATGCGCCGCCGTGGTGCTTTCGGCCGCCAAGCACAATCAGATCTACATTCCCGCTGGATTTGCCCACGGTTTTGCAGTCCTTTCCGAGTTCGCGCAATTCCTATATAAGTGCAGCGATTTTTACGACCAAGCCGACGAGCGCGGCGTCGCCTGGAACGATCCAGCCCTGGAAATTGCCTGGAATATTTCCTCACCTTTACTTTCCGAGAAAGACCTGCAAAACCCGCGGCTCTCCGAGGTCCCTCAGCGATTCCTGCCGGAATATCGAGTGAGATGACTTCGAAGATCTTGCTATTCGGCAAGAAGGGCCAAGTTGGTCGGGAACTCTTCCAATTGCTCCCCGTCTGTGGCGAGTTAGTCGCAACCGATCGCAGCCAAGTGGATCTGGCCCAGCCGGGCTCGATCCGTGCCGCGATACGAGAAGTTCGGCCGAATTGGATCGTCAATGCCGCGGCTTACACCGCCGTTGATCGCGCTGAAAGCGAACCGGAGTTGGCGCAAGCGATTAATGGCGATGCGCTTCGAATCATGGCGGAAGAGGCGGCCAAGATCAGTGCGGCCATCGTCCACTATTCGACGGACTACGTGTTTGATGGAACGAAACAGACGCCCTACGTCGAAACCGATGCCACGCGTCCGATCAACGTGTATGGAAAGACCAAACTGGCCGGCGAGCAAGCTCTTCAAGCGTCAGGCGTGCCCTTCCTGATTTTCCGCACAAGCTGGGTGTACGGGACTCAAGGTAAGAATTTCCTGCTCACAGTTTTGAAACTCGCCTCCGCGAAGGAAGAACTGCGAATCGTCAACGATCAGGTAGGTGCTCCTACTTGGAGCAGGGTGATCGCCCAGGCCACTGCGCGCATCCTGCGCCAAATCAATGCGTCACATTCCGCCAAGCTATCTGCGGACTTCCCCTCCGGAATCTATCACCTCACCGCGGCAGGAGAGACAACTTGGCATGGTTTCGCGCAAACAATTCTCGCGGAATGTGCTAATTCCCCAAACTTGGGTAGCTGGTATACCGAAGCCACCCAGGGCGCGGCACTTCTTGCCAACCGGCTCGTACCCATCGCGTCAGTCGAGTTCCCAGCGCCAGCTCGTCGGCCGGCCAATTCCTTGCTCTCGAATTCCAAGGTAAAGAACTCCTTTGGAATTGATCTGCCAGACTGGCGCACCCAATTGCGAGCTGCGATTCAAGAGCGATCCCTCGGCTAACCCCGGAACGGTGATCACAGGTCTAAAGTCTCGGGCGGGAACGCAACGGCCATGCACACCTTGCTGCCAGAATGCATGTCAAAGGGTGAAAAACTTTGCGCATTCGTCGTTAACTCGTTTGCTCCAATTGTGCAAACTTTGCGTCCAAGGGCGTCCCAAGCCTCCCTAAGTGTCTTGTTTTCAATATAAATAGCTTACTGAGAACGGCATCCGCCGTGCTCCCCTGAAGCCATCAGCAAAACTCAGCCGGAGAGGCGGCGCTGCTTTGGTAGCGCAAACCCAGGGGGAAATGACTGTGAGATTCAAGGTCGGAGTGTTGATTGCGGGGCTGTTTCTGCTAGCTTCACCGGTCGTCAAGGCGGACACCTTTACTTTCAATTTCAATTCACTGGCCAGCGGCGCCAGCGCGTCCGCCATTGCCACGTATATGGACGGCGTGATGAGCTGCTCCAACTGCGTCACCGTAACCGGCGCGGTTGCAGACCAGACCTATAACGGCGACGGCCACGTCACGGGGCCTGGTAATGGCAGCAAGTCCCTCACTTTGGGCACTTCGAACGGCGCCACCGCCAGCAACTCGAATTCGACCGTAAACTCGAGCTACGACACGTTCATTGCCAACACCAGCGACAGCAGCCAGCAGATCGCCAGTGCGATCACCATCAAATTCACCGGCGTAACGATTTCGAACGTTTCGTTCGATTACGAGATCTTCCCGGATGGAACCTGCCCGCAACTCACGCACAGTTCTTGCGGAGGCTATGCGGTTGGAGGCATATACCCCAACCAACCGGACTTCGAATTCGCGACCGGGGCGTCTAATACGCCCGACACTGCTTTCGGTACAAATGGCACTCAATACGGCGTTGCGCCAGGCACCACAAATGGCACCGGCGTTCATTCGCCCAACAGCGGATCTGGCGGTACCGAACTCGCTCCACAGTACATCGGAACCTTTTCCGGATCGCTGAGCGGCGCCTCCCAACTCGATTTCATCGACTGGCCGGCCACCATCGGCATAGATAATCTCGTTATCACCACCACGACGCCCGAGCCCGGCAGCTTGCTTCTCTTTGGCAGCGGCCTGATCGGCGTGGCGGGAATCATTCGGCGCAAACTGCAAAAGAATCTGTAGCTCGCGAGCTCCACAGAAACGTCAAAAGGGGACCGGACATCGGTCCCCTTTTTTTTTGAGTCGCACCGCTCTGATGCTTTCACCCGCCGTCAAGTTAAGCCGTCAGCGTTGCCGTGTGGTTTCGAAGAGGAACCAGATCCGCCGCTCGGTTTCGTCGATCCAATTTTCCAAAAGACTCGTCGTCGCCACGTCCTTTTCCTCATCGCAAAGGTCGTGGGCTTCTCTCATGCTGGCCAGTAGCGTCTGATTATCGTCACGCAACTCCGCCAGCATATCTTGCGGGTCTACATAATCCGCGTCATTGTCTTTCAGCCGTTGCAATCGGGCGATGTGCCCGATTGAACGAATCGTCGTGCCGCCGATTTTCCGCACTCGCTCCGCTAGATCATCGCTCATCGCAAAGATCTGATCGGCGTGCTCGTCTAGTAGCAAATGGTAGTCTCGGAAATGGGGTCCGCTCATGTGCCAGTGAAAATTCTTGGTTTTGATGTACAGCGCCAGAACGTCAGCTAACAGGGCGTTCACTGCACCGCTGATATCCCGGGTCGCCTCGGCACCCAGGTCCGTCGGGGTAGCCAAAGGCGCAGCCCTGCGTTTTACGGCAGCATTGTTATGATTCGGCATCACAACTCCTCTCAGATTTCGTAAGTCCATTACGTCAACGTCGGTCCCAGTCGCTCGACTCGAGGAATGGGAGGTTTATGGCGAATAATATACGCCCGACGAACGCTTCCGCCCAAGAAAGGAAGATGCCCGAATGGCGGGTTCCGTTCCTGCCGCCGGTCGGACGATCGTGATGGCTAAACTTAGGTTCGAGGTAGCAACCTGAACAGCCGAGGCGTTCCTTAATAATCGGAACGGAAGAAGCTTCGATGCTATCGATTGCAGCAGCTAGCGCTGCGGAAACACCAGCGATTCGAGCAGGTCGGCGCGCCCCTTGTGATCGGACGCAATCACTTGCAAGAGATCCCTCACTGAAATCATCCCGCGAAAGCCTTTCGCGCTATCCACCACGATTAGATGGTAGATGCTGTTCTTTTCCATCAGCACCAGACAATCTTCAATCGAAACCTCGGGAGATATCGTCACCAGGTTACGCGTCATGATCTCGCTCACTCGCATCCATGCGGGACATTTGTTCTCTGCCGCCACGCGATCGGAGATATCGCTTTGCGAAACCACTCCCACAAGTTTTCCTTTGGGGTCGAGCACGCCCGCGGAGCGCACTTTCCGGTCCCGTAGATAGCGCGCGGCGTCGTGCACCGTCGTATCCTCTGCAAGAGAAAAGACTTCATTGCGGTTTCTGATCAGGTCTGCGACGTTCATCGCATACCTCCTCGGATGGTTTGGGGCTATCCTATCTCGCTTCCCATTCGATGCAACAAAAATCGGCTCCGGGGCAATTGGCAAACGATCGTCGGGCTCAATGCTGGCTGAACAAGCACATTCCTAAGGTTGCGGATTCGTGCGACAATTTCAGCGTATGTCAGAGCGATTTCGATTCGGCCTTTTTGTATTTGATGCTGAAACTTCCGAGCTCACCCTCGAAGGGATTCCCGTTCGTCTGCAAGCGCAACCCGCCCAGGTGCTGGCGTATCTGTTGCGGAGCGCCGGGCGAGTTGTGTCACGCGATCAGCTTGTGCATGCCATTTGGGGCGACGCAACCCGCGTGGATTTCGAACGCGGCCTTAATTTTTGTATCGCGCAGGTTCGCTCGGCGCTAAAAGATGACCCTGCCGCTCCGCGATATATTCGCACCATTCCGCGCAGCGGATATCAGTTCATCGCCCCGGTTGAGCAAATAGACGCCGCTTTCGAGGCTCGTAGTCGCCCCATTTCCGCTGCTCCGAAAATGGCGGCTGGTCGTATTGCCGCCCTGTTCGTTGGCGGTCTGCTACTACTCCTGATCGCAGCAGCAGTTGGATACTGGCTGCGGTCGATTCCGAGCGTGCATCGCGGTGCCACCATCGCTGTGGTGCACTTTGACAATGAGACCTCCGACCCCGTCATGGCCCGCTTCGCGGATGGCCTAACCGATAACGTCGTCGCCCAGCTTTTCGCGGCAAGCGGCCAGAAATTTCAGGTGATCGGCAACGCGGCGATTCTTCGCGTGCCCCGCGACCAGCGTGACCTCAGCGCAATCGCGACGTCGTTGCGTGCCGCCTATGTCGTGCTCGGCCAGGTGCAAAGCAACGGTTCGCAGACCCGTATCTTGGCCCACCTGATTCGCATGCCCGATCAGACCCACTTGTGGGTCGTGCGCTCCGATCTCGCTATCGCCGATCCACTCGCCGCCGAGACCCAAACCGCGCAGAAAATTGCCGCCGAATTCTCTCCCAGAATCATCGAGGATTCCACCGTGAACCCCTTACCTCCGCTGGCAAACCGCTGAACTGCGGCGAGATACCAACTTACAAGTCTGCTGCCGTGAATTGGCTCGTTCTGGTTTGCCTGCAAATGCTCAACGCTGCATGATGCGCGCGCATTCGAATGGAGGAGAACTCATGTTAGGTTCGATGTCGCGCCGGGTGTTTTCGAAATGGGCTGCGCTGGCATTCCCCGCCGGCCTCTTGAGGTGGGAATTGAAATCGGTTGCGCACCCCTTGCTACAAACCCCAAATTCATCTGGGGCATCGTCCGTGAACGACCTTTTTCCCACGCAACCGCCCGAACTCGTCCGCGAAATGGTTACGGTTTCCCATTTCGATTTGAACCGCGTGAAAGAGCTGGTTGAGGAGCGCCCCTCGCTGGCCCGTGCGTCTTGGGATTGGGGCTTCGGGGACTGGGAGTCGGCGCTTGGCGCAGCGTCCCACATGGGCAACCGGCCGATCGCCGAATATCTGATTTCGAAGGGTGCGCGCCCCTCGCTTTTTTCGGCCGCGATGCTTGGCCACCTCGACGTCGTCCGGGCATTCGTTCAAGCGCAGCCAGGCGTGCAGCGTATCCGCGGACCCCACAGCATCAGCCTCCTCGCGCACGCCAAGGCCGGCGGGGAGGGTGCGCGCCCCGTCTTTGAATATTTGCAATCTTTGGGCGACGCCGGCGCAGACGCCTCTGTCCCGCTCGCCGATGGAGATGCGGATTCATTGAAAGGCGCCTACCTGTTCGGCCCGGCCATGAACGATCAAATTGATGTCACGGTAGAGAATGGCCAGGTTACCTGGACGCGCAAAGGCATGATGGGCCGGCCGCTCTTCCATCTTGGCAACCGCACGTTCTATCCGCTCGGCGCGCCCGCG
>Ga0209420_1000866_pt1 | contig 15045 bp, 19 predicted proteins | sample BlaSpr_A8_OM1_O1_FD_187972 | JGI IMG/M metagenome (GOLD analysis project Ga0209420, IMG submission 187972) | Forest soil microbial communities from Thunder Bay, Ontario, Canada - Black Spruce, Ontario site 2_A8_OM1_O1 (SPAdes) (version 2) | ecosystem: Environmental > Terrestrial > Soil > Boreal... | reverse complement strand
CCCATGTAATAATACATGCCAATTTTTTAATTTACTCTGGTGGAAACCTATAGATTTATGTTAGAACCCATGTAATAATACATATTAATTGTGTAATTTACTTCTGGTGGAAACCTGGGGATTTATGCTAGAACCTATGTAATAATACATATTAATTGTGTAATTTACTCTGGTAGAAACCTGTGGATTTATGTTAAAACTTATGTAATAATACATATTAATTGTGTAATTTACCTCTGGTGGAAATCTGAGGATATATGCTAGAACCCATTTAATAATACATATTAATTGTGTAATTTACTCTGGTGGAAACCTAGGGATTTATGCTAGAACTTATTTAATAATATGTATTAATTGTGCCTGGGGATATATACCTTGAACTTATATACTGATACTTTACTAGATCAAAACCAAATTGTTCTCCACATCTGCAATGAGCCGATCATACCTCTCCATGGCCTCTAACAAAAGCTCATGCCTCTTCAAGAGGATTTCAAACAGCCTCATGGTAGACTCCAGCCCTGCCTGGATCTCTCCATGAGCTCCCTCCATAGCCCTGACCTCCCTCTGGTTGAGGACATCCGCCTCTCCATCAACAATCTGGCCAGAGGCGATTGAATAAAGAATGTTGAAGTTGTCCCACTTGGGAAGTGGCATGTAGGATGTGGAGGTGAGAGGAGCTTCCCCAGAAGCAGCCGAAAAATTCAGCCAAGAGTTGGCATTTGATTGTTCACCGGCTGAAAGTCCGTTGGCCGAACGGAGCAGCCATTGTCGACAATAGATGAACCGGTTCAAAAACTGGGCTCCCTCAGCCTGGGAGGGCGGTATCTGCAGGTAGCCGAAAAGGCTTGCAGCAACGGAACTCTGCAATGGGGTCCAGTGCTCTGAAGATAGAAAGGGAGAGACCGTGCCAGGCGATAAGACCAAGCCGATCGAAGACCGACGCGACCGGGCCGAGGTTTGGGTGAGGTGAGGCAATTGATGAAGACCAAACGAGTGAGAAGACGACAAAGTGGATTGAACAGGGTGAGGAAGGACATAAAGTTGATTAGAATAGAGACTTCAAGAATTTTCAAGAACTATGAAAAACTCACCTGAGAGATGGACATTTTGGGAACCTGACTCAGTCGGCGGAGGTGTCGGGGCCGACCGGAGCGGGCTATGAGTAGAGCCGAGCGGACGATAAACAAGACTCGATGGATGGGACGGAAAGGTTGGAGAAGACCGAGGGAAGTTGGGATGATTGTGAGATGGTGCCGGTCGACTGAAATCAATCGGAGGAGGAGGAGGAGGAGGGGGCTGTTTGTATGGAACAGCCGATCGGCTGAAATTGATTGGAAGGGCCGGCGGAGGCCTATGACGAGGGGCCTCGCTGAAGGATATTGCGGTAGACGTGGATGACGTGGGTTGAGGGGGTCGACCAAAATCTATGATGGGGGCAACGGCACTGGTGAGTCCGGAAGAGGGAACAGGATTGGTCGGGAGCGGTGGCGGAACAGCCGATCGGCTGAAATTGATTGGAAGGGCCGGTGGAGGCCTATGATGAGGGGCCTCACTGGAAGATATTGCGGTAGACGGGGATGACGTTGGTTGACGGGGTCGACTAAAATCTATGATGGGGCGAACGGCACCGGTGAGTCCGGAAGGGGGAACGGGATTGGTCGGGAGCGGTGTCGGCGCTGGACGAGAAAAGTCGATGGGTAGGGCTGAAAATGAAGGTTAGTTGCAGGAATTTCACCACAGTAAGGATAGACTCACATTTCTGATGAGTTTGGGACATGGTAGTGGAAAGAAGAAGACAGATGCGGCAACTACAACATGCGACGGCCAATGTTGGAATTGAGCGGGCGATCACATTCCTAAAACGGCGTTGATCAACTCTATTCCAACCCAGACACTTCAACAACATCTAGCTTGACTCAGAACACACTTCCACTGTCAACATGCAATCAGATACATTCCAAAAAGCCCAAAACTCCCTGTACCACCATGCAGAGCAACTGAGGTTTTATCTCAGGCAAGAGAAGCCCAACCTGTGGACCAGCAAAGTGATAGACCTTGTGGTAAGACTTCCTTGGTAATCTGTATTCAGAAGGGATGTGCAATAACATTTTCAAATCAGCGGCAGTCAATCGAGGAGGCCGGAGTTAACTTTGGTACCGAGGGAGCGTTGTACATTCCCCGGGTCATTATCAGCGCGGGGGAAGAGGTCAACCGGGCGAATTCCGAGGGCAGAGACGTGGACTGGGCTTCCATCTCATCGGATGACTCCAGAATCCACGGCAATCAATGGTATACGGCGGGTCGGTCAACTCCTCCACCTGGTGAGTCGATTTACAGACGAAGGGGATAACACTGCTAATGAAACATCGTACGGAGATCCGACTGCGTTACGGTCTGGAAAACAACCCGCAGAAGCCGAGGAATCTGCTAACACCCCGGGTGCCAGCTCATCGGCACCGGGACCGAGGCAACTCGCGCCGGGCGGGCCCACCGAGGCGGGCATTGGTTCTCCCGACCCGGACTGGTCAACTCCACCGAAAATGAAGGAAGAGCCGTTAGATGTGGACATCCCAGCGGTAAGTATTTTAAAGGTGGGTTGAAAACTGAACTAATGTTGTTGTATGTCCTCAGGACGACGAGCCGAGGGGCAGGACAAAACAAAAGCGGGGCCGATCGGTGTCATTTGCGGCCACCCCTCCGGAGGTCAAGAAACGTAAGGCCGCCGGGGAGAAGGAGAAGGAGACTTTGCCTGACGTGGAGGATTCAGAATACGTACGTATCAAGATTCATGGTGGAAAAATTTGATGGTTGATGTTGAGGCAGGTTCCGGGTTGCAAACGATGCGAGCGATTGTCGGTCAGTTGCACAGTCAGGAACGTCAACAACTCGGTGGCATGCTGGCCCTGCTACACGGCCAAAACAAAATGCTCCATGACGGAGTTATTGTATAATGCAGGTATGGGTGGCAGAAGGGGGAATCGTGCAGTATCGCGGGGCCGCTCAAACAAGCCGAAAAATTCGGACACGGCTCCATCCTCATCATCTGCCGGGCAGGTTTCCAAGCAGCCGAGGCGATCCTCGGTCGGTCCGAAAAAATCGAGCATGAAGCCGCCGAGCACCTCAAGCCGCCGTTCTGGCTCCACACCTGCGGAGAACAGGGTTGCAGGGGCTCCCGAATACAACGAACATTGTAAGTCAATTGTATATTAAATGGAATTTACCTTTACTTAAAACTGCCAAGTGAAACCGTATGTACTTGTTGAGCGCGTATCTGCGTTCCCTCAATTCAAAAATCTCCGGAACCTGACCGGAGGCACATTTTCAAGGTCCTCATCATCTGCTCCCAGTGAAGGCAGAAATCCTCTGGAGGCTCGGATTGACACGTTGGAATGCCAAGTCCGTAACCTACTAGCCATTCAAACTCAGTTGCTGGAGACACTCGACCGTCAGTCCGGGGCTTCATCGGCCGCTGCATCGGGTTCCGTCGGCACCGAGCCACCACCGACCCCCGAGTTATCGGCTGCTGCATCAGGTTCCGTCGGCACCGAGCCACCACCGACCCCCGAGTTATCAGCTGCTGCATCAGGTTCCGTCGGCACCGAGCCACCGCCGACCCCCAAGTTATCCACCAATGCTGTAGCAGGAGGTAGCGGCCTCCTTGCAACTGATGTATTTCTGTCCGATGCCCAAAATCTCCCAGCCAACTCTAACCCACTCAGCTATATTTTCCCTATCATCGAAGGAGATCACTTAGACCCATCAATCACGGACCTCATCAATTTTGATTTTGGCCGTAGCCCCGAAACAGTGAGGTCCGAAATGCCGGGTGGAGCAATTGGCGCAGGCCCGCCGGGATTAACGCTTCAGGGGCCTTCGCAGCCTGTCGGTCGGGTGGATGGTGCATCGGTCGGGGAAAATGAGGACATGGAGGTGGAAGCCACGCCGGGGACAACTACCGAGGTAGGTCCGTCGGGGCCATCGGGGGTTTCGGTGCCAGCAGGTGAATCGGTGCCGGGCGATCTATCGGTGCAAGGAACGTTGTCGGTGCCGGGAGCTCCATCGGTGCCGGTCCGCGGGGATCCATCGGTGCCGGTCCACGGGGATCCATCGGTGCCGGACGGAGGCGAACCCTCCTCGGTGACCCCTTCGGTGCCGGGAGGGACATCGGTGCTGGAAGGGACATCGGGGCCCGGCAACAACATTCCTCAACCGGAGGATGTTCTCACGGACATGCAGAACAACATGGATGTTGTGTCCGATGATGTCCCTCTTCCGCAACAGATTGCCGAACAGGTTCATAAGGAAATCGCCGGGGTCACGGAAGTTGAGGTTTCGCCCATTGACACTGACTAATTTGTATACCTCGGATTATGATTCTGTATGTCTGATTTGTCCTTGGTAATAGCTTAATTTACTGGGGACAAATAAAATCATCATCTGCAACTTGTTTTCCAAAATCATTGGAATGGGCAAACAAAATGTTGTTATGTAATAGGAACCATGCGAATTGCCATTCCCTATGAGACCTTACTCTGGTCATGCATGTCCCATAATTGACATTAAAATAATTTATAAGGTCGTCGGGGCCAACCCTTCAACGGCACCAGCATTCTGATCGGTGCCGGGGACAGCATCGGTACCGGTATATCTGTCGGTGCCGCTAGATGAATCAGCGCCGGTAATCTCTCCCTACCTCGGTGCAGGTAACCTGTCGGGCGCCGGCGCCGTCATCGGTACCGGCATATCTATCGGTGCCGATTGATACATCGGTGCCGATCCATGCATAGGATGTATCAATTCTAGCGGAAATGGGCATTCTGCTCTTCCCATCAACTGTTGACCCATCGGTGGCTTCCGATGTACCACCGGTCGCCCTCTCAAAAAAGAAGAACATCAGAACATCATGGATGTTGAGTCCGATGACATCCAGCTCCCAGCATAGATTGCTAAATGACATCGCCGGGGTCACGAAAGCCGATGTTGCTCCCCTTCAGGAGGCCCAAAGTTCATATATCTATGTACCCCAGATTTGTCCTTGGTAATAGCTTCATTTGCCTATGACAAATAAAATCTTTATCTGCAACATGATTTCCATAATCATTGGGCTGATTTCCCGTTTGGGGCTGGCCAAACAAAATGCTGTTATGTAATAGGAACCTTGGGAATTGCCTTACTCCTTGACACCCTACTCCAGCCATCCATGTCCGACAATTCATAGTAAAATAATTTATAATCCGCTTCTCATTTCTCACTCATCATATTGATTTTATCAGCCAGGAGGCGTTAAATGCTATTGAGACCGGCTCCCTCTATTTGGAGCAGCTGTTCCGAGCGAAGTTGTCGGTGCCGGCCGGGATCCAACCGCCGCCGGTCGACCGTCCCGATTGTATTAGCCTCGCATCCATGCTCGAATATCAATTGTTGGCTGAGGTGTTAGACCGTGCATACAGGAGTCCCAGTATGTAAACTGCGATTGTTTGTCATATATTGGTCTGACATGCGTGCTGGAAAGTCGCAGTCAGATGGAATGTCAAAGATTATTGCGGCCACCTACCCCCCCGACCGAACGGATTCAACAGCTCGGTGGAAGCTGAAATGGAATCCAAATTCCCACCACTCTATTCCGACCCTTTTCCACTCGTGTCGGACCCAGCCTGTGTTGTAGATGCCATGGGAGTGATCCTATGTTGGTATCTACCTGGATGTTTGACAAGGGAACGACAGGTAAAATGTTCCATGCATCCCGGTCCATCAGTTGATGTCCATCCGAATATACAGGAAAAGATCTGGAACTCTGTGGCCCACCTTCAGCATCTGTTTTATGGCGGAAAGCCTGGTGGGAACTGGAGGAACCTTGGCCTATTGTTCAAACCTTCAGAAGAATGTCTTTCATCGGCCCCGGGGACCGCAAATTTGTCTCCAGGTTGGTTTGAACAAGCTCATGATGTGAGTGTACATCTTCACCATCATGAATCCCCCTTCTCAACTATGTTCAGGGACCTCAGTATGACTTGAAGGTGTCGGCAAACCTGAAACCGGAGAATTGGAACCGGGGGACCCGGCAATGGCTCATGGACATAGGACAATCCTCGGCCTTGCTGAGCGGCATCATCCGGGTCATCCATCCCCAGATGTTTAAGATGGGGATAGAGGCCATGACCAAGATGGGGTCCAGGCCGGACCTGGCCGATGTGCTCAGTTTATGGTACTCGATATTTAATGGAGTGCAGGTGATCAGCAACCGAGAGGCCCCGGTACACCGAGATCATTCCACCCGGTGGGAATGGTATGACCTCTTGGCCACGGTGGGTCCATATGATACCACCTTTTTTGCACTGCCAGGGGTTGGGATCAGATTTCTTTATGGCAGTGGGACGGTGATTGGGATTTGTGGCAGGGTACTCAGACATGGAGTGTCGGAGGCAGATGGGGAAAGGATATCCTTGGCATATTATATGAGGGAGAATGTACAACGGAGACTTGAAACAAGATATGCAGGTTGGAACAACTGGGATTCATATAGGAATTGAAGTCCGATGTAGATACAAAAATGATCAAAATTTTATTTTAAAGGGTTCCTTGGGGTATGACAATCCTAGTTACGGGCTTTCCCCTTCCCCTTCCCCTTTGACCTGCCACCGTCCTTGGGGATGCCCTTGGGTGGACCAAATTTCTGCACCGGTGGTTCGCGTTTAGACTTCTTTCGGGCCGGCTGCTCCTCCTCATCCTCAGACGGCTTGCCCTTCCTCCTTTTTCGTGATGAGCCCAGGGCATCATGTCGGTCCTCCTGATTGTCGGCAGGGGCATCATTCTTTGAAACCCTTCCAGAACCCTTCTTCCTAGGGGAAACCCTGCGGCCTCCCTCGTCCTGTTCCTCCTCCTCATCCACCTCCTCATCTCCCTGCGTTCGGGTTCGGGTTCGGGGCCTTTCGAATTGAGGTCCTGCGGATGGTTCATATCGGCTCCTGGGTTTCGGTGCCCCAGCAGCTGGTCGTTTCACAGGAGCCCCTGGACGCTCCACCCTGACCGCACTAAATGGCAACACCAGAGGTTCCTTCCTCCCCCGCCGGTTGCGGACTTCACCTTCCACTTCGGCATCCTCTTCGGGGTCGGAATCGGTGGAAGAAGATTTAGCTGAATCCTCTGAAGCAGAAGAGTCAGAGGCATCTGAGTCGACGGGTTGCTTTCGCTGCCTTTGCTTTTTGCCATCAGCCTTCTTTGGCTTGGTAGGCCGTTTGCTCCGGCCGGCCTTCTTCTTTCTCGGTTCCGCTGCATCCGGCAACGATTCAGGTTCTCCATCTCTTCCAAGGACCTTCTGGAATTGGAAGACAGTCTTGATTTTAGGATCCTCCTGTCTGCCATACCAAAATTTGAGCCGATCCAGGGCCTCCTGTTTACTGAGCTTGGAAGGCTCTTTGAATGTAAAGTTGACCGGGACATATTTTGGATCGACATAATCTGCCTCCGAGCCGAGGAGAGACGCCCAAGGCACCGAAGCCTTCGGCCGGCCGGTCGCAATTTCTACATAAACATGTCAGATTCTGGTCCAGAAACAAAAATCCCCAACCCACGGTAATGACTGGCAATGAATGCCCTGACCACCTGGTCCATTTGGAACAGTTTCATGCCTCCGTTGTCCTCCGGATCGGGCAAGATAGGATACCCTTCCTGATCCCTTTCTATTGTGAATTTGGGACGTCTCCTCTGAGTCGGCAGGTCCCGGTCGGAATCCTCACCTTCCTCACCATCTTCGGCTGTGATGGATTCAGGGAACCGTCATGGCCTATACCAATGAACTCACTCACCCATTTGAGACCGGGCATACTTCGCCCATTCCTTCATGATTGGTTCTTCCTCCCATCCGGGCCGAACCACTTCCATGGATTCGGCACCGAGCTCATGATTAAAGTCGTGGCTGTTCGACCGAAGTATCAGGTGAAGATCAACCGATGGAAGCTGCCTGAGACTCACCTGGCCATCCCCAGAGTCCCCATGGTGTCATGATGGGCTGACAAGACAAGAACTCGCATCCCGAGCTGAAGCCACATCTGACGAGCGAACTCCTTCACGTACTGGGGCCCATGTAATTCCGCATTCCTATGAACATGTCAGGGGGTCCCACCATCTCAGAAGATGTTCCCGAAACCACTGACCTCCTCTGCACATCCACCGGAGCGGATGATTCATTCCATTCCTTGGCGAGGGCCAAGTACTCCGTGGCCTCCTCCTCTCCCAACTGCTCTACCACCTTCCGCAAAGCCCCCTGATAACCCGCTAAGTAGTCCGTCGTACCAGGATTGGACCGGGTCTCGGCCTTGCAGAGCTCCTCCACCTCCCTCTTTTTCACAAACCCCACCACATTCTTCAAATTCCACTTCCTGACATATTTCAGCTTCTCCTTCTTCTCCCTACTCCTACCGTTGTTGTAAAACCACTCCCTGACAGCCTAATAAACCCCCATCAGACCGGGTGTCGATGGATAAAATAGCCGGGTCCACAAACCTTCTTGTGGGTCGCGGCATTTGCATCCCTGGGGAGGGTGTCGCGGGCCACTCTTGTGATGAGGGTCTTCCTCTCCTTTTTGTTGGCCTCTTTGAACTCCAAGAGAGACTCCTCCAAGACAACAGTGATAGTTTCAGAAAGCCCGGAAGCAGGGGTGGACATTGTAGGTCAATAGAGTTGTGGTAAAGTTCAAGGTTGAATTTTACCCCTTTGGGACAGCCGGTTGCGACCATGTTCAACGAGCCGGGGCCGATGGTCGGTCCGGATGGCCGACATCGGCACCGATGGCATGCCCGATGGTCCCTTTCTTCACAGTGACTAACAATTGTATTATTTGTATTAATGTGCATAATATGACCTTAAGGGTCCAAGTGAGGAGGACATAAGATATTTGGATGCTTTCTCACCAACCCATTCTGCACCTGCTCCAGTCTGCATTTGAGGGCCGCCACGGCCATGTGCACCTTTGACAACAAATCTGCCAATTCCATGCTCCATAATTTCAGATCCTCATTCCTTTCCAACGTGTCCCCCGTGATGGAGATAAGCCCGGCGATGTACTCATCCCCCCTCAAAATCTCCCCATGCAAGGCCTCCGTAAACAGATGGGTCGTCCTCGACCTCCGATGGCACTTCCACATCTCCCATACGATCTCCGGGAGGCTGTCATAATCTCTGACAAACCTCCACCTATCAATTTTGGCCCCTAGACTTTCCAACCGGTTCCATATGACCGAGGGGGCCGCCGCCGGTGAAGATCCCTGGCAGATAGAGGCATCCAGGGATAGGCGGTCACCGTACTCAGATGAATGATTGAGGGGTGGACTATAAAGTTCTTGTGGGTGGGATTCCATGGATGGTGCAGGCCATCCGGTTGAGCCTGTGGCAGGGCTCAGCATGAAATGAGCGATGCGAGCTAAACAGACCCGACGGAAGGCCATGCTCACCCTTCTGACACCAACGGACCCTTGTTCTTGTTTCCTGTGGATGAGATGCCAGGCTTGCCTGTGGCACTGAATACCAATTGAGATAGGATATTGAGGGCCAGTGAGTGGGAAATCTTACTGCTTTTTCAGATAGTACTTTCTGTTTCTCTCTGATCTTGCAACTAGACGATCTTCTTCCGTTTGATGCTTTTTGGGACGTCCCCTGGCCATTGGGCAGACAGCAGCACCACAGGTTGGCAATTGGCAAGTGTTTTGAATAGGGGATGTGGAAACAAGTGAGGGTTTTTGACGGAAGATGGTGCTGGTCAGATGGTAAGACCACAAATGTAAGACAAAATATCAACATTGTATGCGCCACAAACCCATCTCCTCCTTTTTCCTCCCTCCCCATAATTAATCCACCACACTTCCGACAATATGTCTGGAACAAGGAAGATGAAAGTCCCCCGTCCCTTTCAGAAGGTGGAGTGGAAATCCAGAGAGACCCGAAGAGGAATAAAATACAAACAGGTATCCTTATCCTCTCCAAAAGGCCGGAGCCTCCCCTCCACCCCCTCCCGACGTGCCACGACTCCAGAACCCATACAGGATTTTGATGTAGGTCCGCTGGAACCACTTCTGTTGCCTCAACCCACCGTGAGTATCGCCATTGGAATATACATTGCTCTCCGACCGCTCCCTCATTCACAAGCCCTCTTTCTAGTCTCAGAATGACTACCTTCGAAAATTCTTCAACAGAAAAAAGGTGTACCTGTCTAGGCTATTGAAGAGGGAAGCCCCTCCGTGGGACCTTCAATGCTTGTCTTGCAGGGTGAGACAATGCAATTGGAGGTGTCGGGACTGTTTGGGAGGTGCCGACGAGTGCACCGACTGCTTTCGACGGAGGCACCAACTCCTCCCATTTCACAGAGTTGAACATTGGACAGGGAGGCATTTTGAACCAGCCTGGTTATGCCAGGCCGGAGTGGAAATCCATCTGGGACATGGAGGAAGCCCTTGCCCGGAACGGCACGGTGCCGCTCATGTTCCTGCAGCCTCCGGCGGTGGAGTACAGGGCATCGAGGGTGAATCTGAGCCCGCTGCAAATGCGTTCGGCGATCAAGCCCAAAAGGCAACATCGGATGAGGCAGAATGGGATGATGAGGATGACGAGGATGATGGCCGGGGAGTCCAAGATGACCAATATGGCCTCCCCAGGGTGTCCGGTGCAGATGTTTGCACGGTGGTAGACAAGTCAGGAGTGCATCGGCTCAGGGTTCGACCGTGCCGGTGTGTCGAAGCAGGGCCACTGGATCTTCAATATCTGGACATGGGCCTCTTTCCGGCAAGTCTCAAGCGGATTCAAACCGCCTTCACATTTGCTGTCTTGGACGATTTTCGGATGGACAACCTTGAATGCAAGACCGCCGGTTTGAAATATTACAGCAAGCTCAGGAGACTCACTTCAAACACCTTCCCGCATTCTGTGCCGGTGAGACATCCACCTGGTCATTCGGAGGCTCATTCGGAGGAAGGCCATGCTAAACCTTGTTTTTCACCAGGACAGATACAGGGAGCTCCTACGGACATCGAGGTTGTGGCGGCATTTGAAGCATCTGAAATGGCATGGTTTCGGGCACTCACCTGTTGAGGAGCCTGGGCCGGGAGGTTTGGCGCTCTTCTGCGCTGTTTGCCCTCAACCAGGCGTGAATTTGCCCGAAAACTGGAAGGATGACCCGGAACAGTGGGTCCCAGTTCCTTGTACTTTCTGGAATGTTCATGTGGTTCTGACGTATGAAAACCAGGTGGAAATTCACCAGGGGAAATGTTTATGATGGCAATTTTTCGGCGGAACAGCTGAAGATGAGGAGGCCGGACGATGATGTCCGGCTTTCGGATGGTCAAATGTTTATGACCACGGCCCCACCATACAAACAGCATCTGATGGTGGCCAAAGAGTTGAAGGAGGTCGGTGACATCCTTTGCTTACAATATGAAAGCTGACCTTCCCAGCAGAAGATCACGTGCCATGAGTATGATGCCATCAACAAGGCAAACCGGCTCCGGCAGCACCTTATCCATACCGGCATCGGCGCCGGAGCATGCTCCAGGCATGGATGCTTCATACCTCATTGCGTGGTGGATTTTCAGAAGGGAGAAAGGTGGGTACCGGATTTGCTGCTCCGCCCTCATTATACATCCTCATCTGCCCTCAGGCAGATGAACATGGACTACTGTGTCAGCGAGTCCATAAAATTCAATACCGATGGGATCACCCGGATGATACTGCTGTATGACATCATGTGCCAGTTCTGGAAAAACCTGAAGACCAGGTTTCATGGGAACCCATATCTTAAATTCCCGGAGGGGGTGGAAATCCTCAGAGGAATTGGGCTGTTTCATGTCCATGGCCACAAAGATGAATGTTACGGTAGGTTCGCCCCGACATTCATCCCCGGGGCCGGAATGGTGGATGGGGAAGTATTGGAGACCCTGTGGGCCGTGTTGAACGGTATCGCAGACAGCATCAGAAGCCAGTCAACCGCCCACCGTCAAGAATCCCTGGATGATCATATGAATGACTCAAACTGGAAGAAAATGATCCAACTGAGTGAGCACCGTTGTACGAATGATCTGGATGCAGTATTTGACCAATTGACCACCCATACAATACAGTCTTCCGACTCTGCAAGAAGTTCAAAGAGGCAGTTGAGGCCGCCAAGGCCAGTGAGGCCGACTTTTCCAACATCAACAACTCCGCAGACCCGATCATGGTGGCCAAATGGGGCAAGGAAGAAGCTGACGCCCTGAGGGACCGAGATCAACATGAGGAAGCCATGGACATCTTCGACATCAGGGTGACCAAAGGTTGGTGATAGTGTCATATACCCAAACCATCTCTGGCTGAGCATTTTGCAGCCCCCAGCAGAGCAGAGCTTCAGCTGGGTCTTCTGGAGGAGGAGAAAAAGTCATCGGGTCGGAATGGTTCGGCAACTTTATTGGCTCAAGGTCTCAAGATTGAAGAATCTCAGTGAGTGTCCAAACAATGTCGTGTCGGGTATATGACTCAAGCCACTGCCAGAGTGACCCTGGGCGCCCTGGTACGGAAATTAGGAACAAGGCCATCGGCGCAAGATAGGCTCCATGTGGCCGAAAAACGGGATAGATTGCAGGCCCGCATTGACGGATTCCACAGGCAAGCCATGGAATTTTGGGGCATGACAACCTGGGATGTTCCATTTCGTAACCCAGAGGCCGCTGGGGATCGGGATGTGGCGGAATCCGACACGGATGAGGAAGAGGATGAGAACTACTTTGAGTTGTCTCCGCTGGAAGATGATTCGGCGCCGGAGAGACAGCCGCTCTTGTTACCTTCAAACCTAGGCATGAGGGTCTGTCAGGACCAAGGTTACCTGAATTTTTTGAAACAGGAGAAAACCTTGAGGATCGGACAGGCGAATGATGCCCTACAAGGCATCCGGCTCGGTTTGAGCCGGAAGGCGATGATATTCCGGGTTGATATCCGGAATGCCAGGACTAAGACCAGGAAGCTCAGGTCTTGGGACCAGATCAGCATGGTTGATGTCAACGTCAGACACCACGCCAGCGTCTACGGGAGAGCCAGGTCGGCCTTGGTTCGGTTAGGAGCAGGCCCAGAGGAATTGGCACGGTATCAGATGCTCCAAAAAGAGCATTTAACCGTGACCACCGCCCGCATCGACCCTTCCATGAGGGGGCAAAGGGATTCTTCTTTGGCATGGTTTTGGACTATCGATGTGAAGAATGACATTCAACAGGCCGACGGGATGGCGGAATGTAAGCTTTTGGTTCCATCCTTCCTCATGGATGATTGAGGTATTGTGGCAGTCTACAGGGTGCATTGGCTGAAGGCAAAAGCCAGGAGGGACCGATGGTTGGAAGAACGGACCCTGTTGTCCAATGAGATGGATTGGGCTGTTGCGTTTTTCAAGACACAAGCGACGAGCTGGGATGTCCGAGCGGCATCTCTCCGCACCGTCGGCTCCGAGGCCGCTCAAGCAGGCCGGTCCAATCTCGCTTCCGCCCCCGGTGATCGGTCTCGGAGAGGGGCCGACGGCCCAGGTGACGGGCCATCGGTTGAGAGTCCACATGACCGGGGTGAACCTTCTTTACGCGGTTTGGGAGATGTTAGAGGGCATCTTTGCTACGCCTCTAGGCAGCAGATGATGTGGTTGAAGTTTGCTGATTTGGCTGCAAATCAATTCTCCAAGTCGAAGTCGGCGGTATGTCTCAATTAGGATAGATGTACCCCGTGGGAAAGGTTCACCATTAGCTTATTATACTCCTTCACACCCATCCATTACCCTTCAAAATTCATATCTGATGTCTTCTGCATACAACTTTGAGTCCAATCCTCACCAGATGGTGCAGAGGCATCTCCACCATCTTAAGGCAGCAATGTCCACTCATTCCAATAACATGACCTTGGACTGGCACAACAAGTTCCAAGAAGGTGTCAAATATGAATTGGTGGGTGTCCCTTCTTGTGTAAAGACTCATGGAAGTTGATGGTCAATGACAGAGTCAGATCTGCCATGCCATTGGTTTGATGGCCATATCTGGCACATCAGTTGTCATTCCGGACTGCCTCCCTCCTCTCCTTGAACTTTGCAAAGGCTCGACAGTGGATTTGCATCTTGTCAGGGCCATTGTCGGGCCACCCTCCCCTCAGGATGCCACTCCGCCTGCCCAGTCATCTTGGTGGCTCCAAGAGGAACCTTCCTCCTTGAGTTTTCCCGCATTTTCGGTAAGGCTTCCCCATCCAACAAATATTCATTTCCGGTCTTTGATACCAGGTGTCAGTTCGAGCAGCACCGAAAAAATCATGAATTGACTCTCAGGATTTTCAAAGAATCAAATGACCGGGCCGTCGGCGCTTTGCAAAGGACCAGATCATCTCTCCTGGCCACCCTGGACAGTTGGAACACAGCGTTGGATGCAGAAGCAGACAATGGCCTTTGATATGTAGGGATTCTTGTGATGGATTACCTAGAGTACATGTTACCATGAATATGATGTATAACTGAATGCTCCTCAAGCTTGCATGTATTCTTTCCTGATTCAGATTCAATGTGGCTGTCCATGGGGATCAAGGAAAGTCATGATAGAAACTCCAAGTCAATGGTTTCACTGGCTATCATCTTGTATAGTACCGTGGTGAAAAGGCCTAATAACTGGCATTCGCCCGACAGGTGTCGGCCCTAATAGGGGTCGGGCTCATTGAGCTACCGAGATCGGGGCCGTTCATGGGATGGACGAATTGATTAACCCCCGACACCATCGAACACAATATGGCAGGTCAGCCCCTGAGACCTGCATCTTGTATAGTGCTATTGAGAAACAGTAGAGTATTGGGCATTCACCGTGTTGGTGTCCGGTAGGGGTTGGGCCGATCGGCCGACGTAGACCGGGGCCGTTCATAGGGCCGACGAACCAACGGAGGTGTCGGGGACTCGCCTGACAGGCGTCGGCCCCGAGAGAGTTCCGATGAACCGCCCGAGCCGGGGGCCGTCCATGGGGCCGACAACGCTATGTCCGACTTGCAACTGCCGGGGCCGAGCGATGGACAGATCGG
>Ga0209420_1000865_pt1 | contig 15052 bp, 17 predicted proteins | sample BlaSpr_A8_OM1_O1_FD_187972 | JGI IMG/M metagenome (GOLD analysis project Ga0209420, IMG submission 187972) | Forest soil microbial communities from Thunder Bay, Ontario, Canada - Black Spruce, Ontario site 2_A8_OM1_O1 (SPAdes) (version 2) | ecosystem: Environmental > Terrestrial > Soil > Boreal... | reverse complement strand
ACCCAAGTATCACGTGCCTCCCGAGCACCCTTGGAGGAAGCCATGGAAGCGGACATTTCTACCTTGCGAAAAACCGGACATTTCTACTTTGCGTTGACACGAAGACACGCTGGATGTCAAACCAAATGTTTTGTCGCCTCCGGACGTGCCGCCACCGCAATTCAAGACGAACAGAAGAACCGCCAGCAAGAACTCTTTGTGTAAGTATCGTTTGCCCACCGCAGCAGCCTCCCAGCGTTTTGCGGAGGCCGTAATATTACGGCGGGCAACAGGCAGTCAAGGTACTGATCAATAGACAGTTCTAACGTTTGGACATTGCCAAACGCCGCAGGCCCAGAATTGCGGCACGGCCCTCTTTACAGCGGTGGACGCACGCCGTATGCTGTGCCGCAGGCTTCGGTGTTGTGCGCATTTGCGCGCGTTCGTGTGTGTCTGGAGGGGTTTGATGATTCTGGCATTGGTTGCCATTGTTGTGCTGCTGGGGCTGTTCGTTATTGGAATGTACAACCAGTTGGTGCGGCTGAAGGTGCAGTGCGACAACGCGTGGTCTGACATTGATGTACAGCTGAAACGCCGCTACGACCTGATTCCCAACCTGGTGGAAACCGTGAAGGGCTACGCCGCGCATGAGAAAGGCACGCTGGAAGGCGTGGTGGCGGCGCGCAATCAGGCGATGAACACGCAAGGGCCTGCCGCAAAGGCTGAAGCGGAAGGCGTGCTGACTGCCGCGCTGCGGCAGGTGTTCGCGCTGGCGGAAGCGTATCCGCAGTTGAAAGCGGTAGAAAGTTTCACGCAGCTGCAACAGTCGTTGAGCCAGATTGAGGACAGCGTGCAGAACGCTCGGCGCTACTACAATGCCGTGGTGCGCGATCTGAACACGAAAATTGTGCAGTTCCCTTCCAACATCATCGCGGGAATGTTCAACATCACGCCGCGGCAATTTTTTGAGATCAGCGCGCCGGCCGAGCGCGATGTGCCGAAAGTCAGTTTCGGCGCAGCTACGTAGCCGCCGCGCGCCGCGAGATGATTAGCTCCCGCCTCCGTTGCGTCATTGTCGTATTTCTGCTGGCGCTTTTTAGCGCGTTGGCGGCGTACGCGCGCACGCTGGTGTTCAACCACTTCGACGCGCAGATTCAGGTGCGCGCCGACGGCACGATTGACGTCACCGAAGTGATGGAGGCGCAATTCACCGGTTCCTGGCAGGGCATTTACCGCAGCATTCCTGTGGAATACACCGACGATGCAGGATTGAACTACACGCTGCTGCTGGATGAAGTCAGCGCCACGGATCGCGACGGCCAGAAACTGAAGCTGGAACAGGACCGCGAAGGCCGCTATATCAAATTTAAAATATACATGCCCGAAGCGGAAGATGCGACGCGCACGATTCTGTTGCATTATCGCGTGCTGGATGCGGTGCGATTTTTTCGGGACCACGACGAGCTCTACTGGAACGTGACGGGCAACGAATGGCAAGACCCGGTCGAGTTGGTGACGGCGCACATCGAGTTGCCCCCGGGCGTCACCGGACTGCACGCCATTGCATACACCGGGGTGACTGGATCGCACGCCGAGGATGCGCGCGTTGAAATTAGCGGCAACACCGTGGACATTCGCAGCACGCGACGGCTCGGCTATCGCCAGGGGCTGACGGCGGTGGCGGGATTCGACAAGGGATTCGTGCACGCGCCGTCCCGATCCATGCAGTTGATGCGCTTCTTGAAAAGTAACTCGCCGCTGCTGATCCCGCTGATTGCGTTTTTTGTGATGCTGTGGCTGTGGTGGACGCGCGGACGCGACCCGCTACGCCAGGCGATTTCCGTGCAGTATGAGCCGCCGGACAAATTGACACCGGGAGAATGCGGCACGCTGGTGGATAACGAAGCCGCAATGCGCGACATCACCGCGACGCTGGTGGATTTGGCAGTGAAAGGTTACCTCACCATCGAACAAAAAGAGGAAAGCCACCTGCTGGGTCTAACGCACAGCAAGGATTACATTCTTCATATGAAGAAGCCGCCGGCGGAATGGACTGCGGCGCGTTCGCACGAGCAGGAAATGCTTGCGGCGCTGTTTGACGACGGCGCGAGCCCGGACGTGGCGCTTTCGGATTTGCAGAATCATTTCTACACGCACTTGCCGGCGATTCGCGACCGCATTTTCGGCGCGCTGATGAAGGATGGCTATTATTTGCATCGGCCGGACACCGTGAGACAGGGCTACTTTGGCGCGGGATTGGTGATTGGCGGGCTGCTGGTGTTCGGAGGAGTGGGATATTTCCAAAACGCCACGGGAATTGCGACAGGCAGCTGGATTTTAGCGGGAATAGCGAGCGGCTTGGTGATCTGTATATTTGGCTGGTTTATGTCTGCGCGAACGATTGCGGGCGCGCGGGCGCTGGAAAAAGTTCTCGGTTTCGAAGAATTCCTGGGCCGCGTGGAAAAAGATCAAATGGAACGCTTGGAGAAAACACCGGAACTTTTTGAAAAGTATCTGCCGTACGCGATGGCTCTGAAGGTTGAGAAAAAATGGGTGCAGGCGTTTTCCGGGATCGCCTTGCAGCCGCCGCAGTGGTACCAGGGCTACTACGGCGGCAACTTCACGGCCTTTTATCTGGTGAACGACCTTAATATGATGTCCATGCAAGCGAGCAGCGTGATGGCATCGGCTCCGCGCAGCTCCGGCGGTTCAGGATTCGGCGGCGGAGGCGGCTCAGGCGGCGGATTCGGCGGCGGTGGTGGCGGCGGATTCTAGATTTATTTCTGCGTGGCTTGCTGCGCGTGCTTTGTCGCGCGGGCGGAGCTTCTCCATTTGCGGATCCAGCCATGTTCGCGAATCCCCTCTTCTTCCATCCGGGAAGTCCAGGCGCCCAGCAGGCTGGCACGATTGAAGTAGCCGACCATCTGCTGCGGATTTTGGCGGCCGACGACGGGCAGGCGGCCGATATCATGCTGCAACATGCGGACCATCGCGTCGTGTGCGAGCTCATCAGCGTAGGCAACGATCGGCGGCTGCGATCCTGCGTCAAGAACCGTCATTGTCCCTTGCGGATCTTGTTCGAGCGCGCGTAATAAATCGCTCTGCGTCACCACGCCGACGAGATTGCCTGCTGGCGAGACGATCGGCAATCCTTGCGTCAGGTTGTAAGCCCGCTCGCCGCGGCCCATGCGCTGGGCCAATTCCGATACGGTCATTTCCTGCGCGATTGGATTTACGTCTTTGCGCATCAATTCGCCTACGCGCACGGCTTTCAGCACTTCGGTTTCGCTTTCACCGGGTACGGGCATGCCACGCTTGGCAAATTTTTGGGTCATGATCGAATTCGGTAGCATCGTGTAGGCCACCGCGTCCGCCAGCACGCATACCAGCAGCACCGGCAGCACGGCGTGAAAATCCCGCGTGGTCTCAAAGGCGCAGAACATGAACGTGAAAGTGGCGCGGGACGACGCAGCGAGCAGCGCACCCATTCCCGCCACGGCAAATGCCTCCGGCGAAAGGTGCGCGCCCGGGATCACGCGATTCACGATCAAGGCAAAAGAGCTGCCGATTGCGGCGCTGATCATGAACATCGGCGCGAGTGTGCCGCCCGAGGTGCCCGAACCGAGCGACAGCAGAACTACAAACGCTTTTAGGAACAGCAGCAACAGCACCACGCCCAGCACCAGGTGGTTGTTCAGGACGTCTTCAATCGTGTCGTAGCCCGAGCCTAGCACGCGCGGAAAGCAAAAGCCCACGATGCCCAGGCCGAGCGCTCCAAGGGCGGGATGCAGAAAATTCGGGACGATTTTCAGGTGGTCGAAAAATTCTTCCAGTTTTTCCAGGATGCGCGTGAACGCGACGGCCGCGAATCCACACACCAAGCCGAGCGCGACATAATACGGAAGGCCGGGCAGAAAGTTGTAATCCACCGTGCCGATTTCAAACATCGCGCCGCCGCCGAATAACAGGCGCCGGACGCCGACCGCCATGGTGCAGGCGATCACCACTGGAATAAAGGAGCGCGTGCGAAATTCGAAGAGGAGCAACTCCAGCGCGAGCAACACGCCGGTAATTGGCGCGTTAAAAGTGGCCGCCAGTCCCGCACCGCCGCCGCACGCCAGCATTACCTTACGTTCGGCCGCGGTGGTGGAAATAAATTGGCCAATCAGCGAGCCGAATGCGCCGCCGGTTTGAATGATGGGGCCTTCGGCGCCGAACGGGCCGCCCGAGCCGATGCCGATCGCCGCCGACAGCGGCTTGAGAAACGCGACTTTGGCTTCGATACGGCTGCGCGAAGTGAGCACTGCCTCCATCGCTTCGGGAATTCCGTGCCCACGAATTTTTTCCGAGCCGTATTTGGCCAGCAAGCCGATCAGCACCCCGCCTACGACTGGAACCAGAATCATCCACCAACCGAGCGGCGAATGCCGCGGGCTGCGAAATTGAAATGACCATACGTGATAGAACGCCAGATTGGTGAACAGGCCGATCAGGCTGTACAGAGCGTAAGCGATGAACGCGGTGAGAACGCCGATGCCCGCGGCGAGGAGCGATACTAAGGGAAGGCGGTAAACGGCTCGTTGCGGCGGGTCCTTGCGCGGGACTTTGCGGGGTTCTTTTTGGGCGGGCGAGTTCACGAGACTTTGCTCCCATCAGGTCGTTTGCGGCAACTGTGAGGCGCATTCGCGCGGCGTATTTTCCGTTTCAGTTTCGGACGACGTTTGTTTCTGTGCTTTTTGCGCGGGGTGCTTGGTTTCGCGCGGACGATTGTGGTGTCCGGATCGATCGCGGCCGTCAGCGCCGTGAGCAGCCTGGGCCGCGCGGATTGCAATTCCTTGCGGTGCGGGCGCGTCAATCGTTGCAGCAGCGTTTCTCCGCGGCGTGAGAGAGTAAGTACCACTTCGCGGCGGTCCGCCGCGCTGCGCGCGCGCCGCAGTAGGCCTTTCGCTTGCAGGCGATTCGCAAGTTCCACCGCGCTGTGATGTTGAATCAAGAGACGCTCGGCCAGCACGCCGATGGTTGCGACGCGGTGCGCGGGCAGGCCTTTGATTGCTAGCAGAGCCTGATGCTGCTGCGGCTCGACGCCCGCGGCGTGCACCAGGCGTTCGCTGAAATGCAGGAAGCGGCGAATTTCGAAGCGGAAGTCCGCGAGCGCCCGGTAATCAACGGTCCGCAGCGACGGCGTTCTCATATGAGCGACATTATATCGTATTACGATACTTATGTGTGAGCGGTAATGGCGAGGGTGTGTTCCATCGGAAGGGCAATCGTTACAGCTGTTTGCGGAAGGCCTTTTGCGTTTTTACGTGCGCGTAGCCGTGGCGTTCGTAGAACGCGTGCGCGCGATCGCGGATTACGTTCGAGCGCAGACCGATGGCGTGGCAGCCATTTTCGCGCGCCCATTCTTCCGCGCGGGCCAGCAGACGCTCGCCGACGCGCTGCGAACGGCAGCGTTCACCCACCACCAGGCCGCTAACCTCGGCGCGCGCGTCAGCTTCCACGGTGCGATAGACGAAGACGGCGATCCAGCCGGCGATCTCGCCGGTTTCCAGTTCCGCCACAAACACCGCGGCCTCGGCTGAGCCTTTCATGCCCTGCAGGCGCTTAGCAATTTCTTGTGGCGTGGAAGGATAACTCAGCTGGCCGGCCAATTCGGCGATGGGCGCGTGGTCGAGCGGATGCGCGGGGCGAATTTTCCCGGCGAACGCGCTGGACGCGCGCTTCATTCGTTGCGCCTCTTGTTCATTGCAAAGCCTTCTTCAGCACGGCAATCTGCCCGGCGTGATACAGATCATGTTGGACCGCGCCGTGCAACATTACATACAACGAATGATCTTTGCCCGGAGCGATTTCGTCCAGCTTGTCCTCCGGAAGGTTTCGCACGGCGGCGCGAAATCGGGCGCGGCAATCCCGCAAATGCGCGAGCGAGCGTTGCCAGGTGATTTCCGTCGTCTCCCAGACGGGCGGCCAATCCATTTCGGTGCTGACTTCGACCGTCGTACCTTCGGCGCGTTGCCGCACGATCGAGTTCCATGCGGCGATGTGATTTACTAACTCCCAGATGGAATGCGCGCCGCGTACGGGATGCTTCGCGGCATCCGCGGCGGATATTCCGTCGAGGAGAGATTCAAGAGACGGGCCGTGCCAGGCGTCGCCCGCGAATGCGCGGTCCATTTGATCTACGATGCGATTGATTTCGCTCATTCATGTCTCCCCTGGAAAAGCGTAAGACAGTGCGACGCGCTGCGCAAGCTGAACCGGCGCCCACCACTTTTTATTCAGCGGAGAGTTTCTGCGCTTCCGGCAGCATCGCCGCGTCCGCTTAGAAGAGTTTGTCGGAATCAAGCAGGATGGTGACCGGGCCGTCGTTCACGATCTCGACCGACATGTGCGCCTGAAAAACTCCGGTTGCGATGCGCAATCCGAATGCTCGCAACGCACCCACAAATTCTTCATACAGCGGTTTTCCTTGCTCGGGCGGCGCAGCTTGAATGAAGCTTGGCCGGCGCTGGCCGCGCGCGTCGCCATACAACGTGAATTGCGAGACGGCCAGGACGGCGCCGCCCAACTCCAGCAGCGACCGATTCATTTTTCCTTGCTCGTCGCTGAAGATGCGCAGGTTCACGATCTTCTCGGCCAGGGACGCGGCGGTGGCTGCCGTGTCCTCGCGGCCGACGGCGACCAGGACCGCGAGCCCCGGGCCAATTTCGCCCGTGACGTTGCCGTCCACCAACACTCGCGCGCGAGTTACGCGCTGCAGCACGGCGCGCATAGGTGGTCGCGTACCTCCGCGATAATTTTGTCGTCGGCTTCGGCGTTCGGATCTTTTGCCGCGGCTGCTGGTTGCTGCGCCCGGATCGCAGCCCAGCTGCCTGCCGTCGCACAAATCGCCGCAACGGCAAAAACGGAAACGCTCCGCGATTTCATGTGACTCGCCCCTTTTGATTTACCCCGGATCGGCGTGGTCAAAGACCGATGATTCTATGCGCTGCACAGCTCAAAAACAATGCACCGGAAATTGCGATTACTGGACGCGGCCGGACGCCAGTAACGTTTCGCTGCTGCCGTTCTCCGCGCGACGAAAGTGTGCTAGAAACGGAAGCGCTGCTGGCGAAAGGCGGAAGATTGAAACTGGCACTGATCGGAACGCATGGAGTGGGCAAGACGACTCTGGCGTATGAAATCTGTTCGCTGCTGAAGAAAGCCCACCACAACGTGGAGCTGGTGACCGAAGTGGCGCGGCAATCGCCATTTCCGGTAAACGCCGCGACGACCATCGAGGGCCAGCTGTGGATTCTGCACGCGCAGATTGCCGCCGAACTAGACGCGGCCCGGCGCGCGCCACACGTGATTACCGATCGCGCCGTGCTCGATAATTATTGTTACCTGGTGAATAAATTCGAGCGGCAGCCGCAACTGGAATCCTGGCTGGCGTGGTGGATGGATACTTATTCGATTCTGATCGGCGTGCCGCCCATCGAAGCGGAAATTCCCTCGGACGGATTTCGCTCGGAGGATCGCGCGTTCCAGCAGCGCATCCATAGCCAGCTGATCGGATTGCTGGCGTCGGCTCCGTTCAATAATTTGCGCACGCCGGTTTTGTGGCTCGATCCGGCCGAGCGGCGCGGCTGGGCCGAATACATTTTCGCGGCGGCTGCACCTTTTCTTGCCCCATCGGCCATCGCGGGCGAGGGCGCAGCGCACTGATGCGTGGTGCCCCAAGCATGAAAGTTCCCTCCCCTGCATCTCCGCCGGCTTCGATGTCTACAGCGCAAAGTTGGCTTACGCGGGGCGTGCTGGGCATCGGCTTGTCCAGCTTGTTGTCCGATTGGGGACACGAAGCTGCCAGTGCGATTCTGCCCGCGTTTCTGGCGAGTCTGGGCGCGCCCATGTTTGCGCTAGGCGTGATCGAGGGAGTTTCGGACGGCCTTTCCAGCTTCGCGAAATTGGCTGGTGGATGGATTGCGGACCGCCCGAAATTGCGCAAGCCCACTGCGATTTTCGGCTACGCCGCAACGGGACTTGCCACGTTTGCTTTCGCATTCGCGCAAAGTTGGCCGGCAATTCTTTGGATGCGGGCACTGGGATGGACGGCGCGAGGCAGCCGAGGACCCTCGAAGGACACTTTGCTCGCCGATGCGGTTTCGCCGCAGCAAGAAGGCCGCGCATTCGGATTCGAGCGCGCGATGGATACGACCGGGGCGGTGCTCGGTCCGTTGTGTGCAACGGCGCTGCTTGCTTGGTTAGGACCGCGCGGTGTGTTGCGCTGGACTTTGCTTCCCGGCCTTGCCGCGGCAGTCGCATTCGCACTGCTGGTGCCACCGGGACGCCCGGATGACAGCCATCGCGCTCCGAGCTTCATTTCCAGTTTCGCGCAGCTGCCGAAGATCTATTGGTATTATCTGGCGGGAGTTTTCGCGCACGGCATCGGCGATTTCGCACCCACTCTACTGATTTTATGCGCCAGCCAGATTTTGACACCGCAATTGGGATTTCTACGGGCTTCCACCGTCGCGGTCGCGCTCTATACTTTTTATAATTTTGTGAACGCTGCGGCGTCCTATCCCGCTGGTGCGCTCGCCGATCGCGTCAGCAAACGCGCCGTTCTGGCCGTGGGATACCTCTTCGCGGCGATCGCCTTTGCGGGATTCATTTTCCAGCCGTCGACGATTCCGATGCTCGCGGTTTTATTTGGGCTGACGGGAATTCACGGCGCGGTGAAACAAGCGGTGGAAAAATCGCTGGCAACAGAATTACTGCCGAAGGCGAACCGGGGATCGGGTTTCGGGGTGCTAGCGACGGTGAATGGGTTCGGGGATTTGGTATCCAGCGTGGTGGTCGGCATGCTGTGGTCCGGCGTCGGCGTAAAGGCGGGCTTTCTTTACGCAGGATTTTTCACGTTGCTCGGCGCGATTTTGATTTATTTCTATACCGGGCAGGGCCGCGCTGCAAACGCTTGACCCGGGTTGCAGATTTGCCGGCACGCCTGGCGCGCGGCGCGGGTTGGCATTGCGGGCAGAAATGGCTGCTGCGTCCGGCGACAATGATGCGGCGAATAATCGTAGCGCAGCGAGCACACTTCTTGCCGTCGCGCTGATAGGCGCGATGCTTTTGCTGAAATTCTCCGCGATCACCATCCAGATCCACATAATCGGAAATGGAGGAGCCGCGCAGGCGGATCGCTTCGCGCAAAATGTGCTGTACGGCGCGATGCAGGCGACGTAGTTCGTCGTCTTTCAGCTGGGTGCCGATTTTTTCCGGATGGATTTTCGCGCGCCACAGGCTTTCATCGGCATAGATGTTGCCAATTCCGCGCACCACGGCCTGGTTGAGCAGGACAGCCTTGATGCGCGATTTGCGCGCTTGAATCCGCGTGCGAAATTCGGCTGCTGTGATTTCCAGCGGCTCGAGGCCCAAGCCGCCGAGGACGCGTTCGTGCGCGCCATTCGCGAGCAGCGCCATGCGTCCGAATCTGCGAACATCGTTGTAACGAAGCTCGCGGCCATCATCGAGAGCGAGGAATACGTGGGTGTGCAACTCGACGGGCGTCTGCGGCGGGCAGACGCTGATTTTGCCGGTCATGCCGAGGTGAATCAGCAGCGAACTTTCTTCGGCGGGAGTTTTTCGCGGCTCCAGGTCCAAAACCAGGTATTTTCCCAGGCGACGGATGCGCGCGAATGTGCCGCCCGGCAAATCCTGTTCCAGCGCCGCGGGATCGTCAATGAAATCTGTCTTCCCTAGGCGCACGCTCAGCACTCGCCGGCCGGGCAGAACTTCACGCAATCCGCGCGCTACCGTTTCGACTTCGGGCAGTTCTGGCATTCCGAGCCTCACAAGAAAGGTAACACAGTCCAGGAATAGTCTCGCGCCGCGACTGTGTTCGTCCAGCGAGGCGAGCCGAATATGTTAAACTCCCGCGGCTTCCGCAAGGACAGAAAGGGAGGAAGGAAAAATGCCTAAATGGGTGCTCGCGGCTTGCTTGCTGCTGGCGATTCCCGCCGGGGCGCAGACGGTCGCCATTCGCGCCGGGAACCTGATCGATCCCGCGACTGGTGTGGTTGCAAAAAATCAAATTATTCTGGTGAAGGACAAAAAAATTGTGGAGGTCGGCGCGAACGTCGCGATCCCCAAGGACACTGCTGTCCTGGATCTTTCGAATGAATGGGTGATGCCCGGGGTGATGGATGCGCACACGCATGTGACGCAGAGCGTGAAATATTTTCGGGAGCTCGATCATAACTATTTGGTGGAAGCCACGGGCCAACGCGCGCTACGCGGACTGTACGAGTCGCAGATTCTGCTGAATGCTGGGATCACCACCGTGCGCGACGTGGGCAACGACGCCAATTTCGCCGCCGTGGACTTGCGCAAGGCGATTGACGCGGGATGGTTCGTGGGCCCTACGGTGCAAACGGCCGGCAAAATTATCGCGCCCTACGGAGGACAAAGCCGCGGCATTCCGCAGGAGATCGGCCCGTTCTGGCGCTTTGAATATTACGACGCGGATAACCCGGAGGAAATCCGCAAAGCCGTGCGCGAAAATATTTTTTACGGTGCCGACTTGATCAAGCTGGTCGCAGACAACAGCGATTATCATTATTCGTTGGAGGAAATCCGCGCCGCCGTGGATGAAGCCCACCACGCAGGTCGTCCGGTGGCCGTGCACGTGCTGGGCGGCGAAGCGGCGGACAACGTAATCGCAGGGAACGTGGATTCCATCGAACATGGATTCTTTCTGACCGACGATCAGCTACGGCGGATGAAAGAAAAGGGAATTTTTCTCTCCAGCACGGACTTCCCAGCCGTGCATTTTGAAGCGGGCGAATTCGCGGGCGGCGAAAAAATAGCCGCCGCGATTATTGACCGGCTGCAGCGCGCCTATAAAGTCGGCGTGAAGCTTGCCTTCTCTACCGATATTGTTACCGATTACAAGGACGAAAACCGCGCGCAAATGACTTGGGACTATCTGGCCGTGTGGCGCGCGGCGGGCGTGCCGAACGCGGAAATTCTGAAGAGCATGACGACGAACGACGCGGAGCTGCTGCGAATTCAGAAGGAACGCGGCGCGATCGCTGTCGGCCTGTTCGCGGATATTATCGCCATGCCGTCCAGCCCGCTCGAGGACATCGAATCGCTGCGCAAAGTTGATTTCGTAATGAAGAACGGCGCGGTGGTGCGAAAGCCGCGTTAGTTATTTCGCGGGGAGGATCGCGAAAACGCGCACGGGCCCGCCGGAGCCGCCTTCGAGTTTGATGGGTGCCGAAATCAGGAATGCGCCGGCTTCGGGCAATTGGTCCATGTTTGCGAGGTTTTCCAGTTGGTACAGGCCGGCCGGTAGTGTGACGCGATGGACTTCGAAATCTTTCGACGGGCCGTAGTCGATGCTGAGCGTATCAATTCCCAGGGCCACGGCGCCGCGTTCGATCAGAAGCTTCGCAGCCTCAACTGAAAATCCTGGGAAGTGCATCACGCCGGCCGAGTCCATGTTGCGGTAGCGCGCCTGGTCCGGCCAACGCGAAGCCCATCCGGTGCGCAGCAGGACGACTGCTCCCGTGGGAATGCGCCCGTGCAGCGCTTCCCACTTTTCCACGCGCATGACCCGCAGGCGATAATCGGGATCTTTGCCGGCCTCTTCGCGCACATCAATCACTACCGCGGGCGCGAACAAATGCGTGACGGGAATTTGATCCAGGAATTCCTTCCCGGGAGGAAAGTGCGCGGGCGCGTCCATGTGCGTGCCGTAATGTTCCAGCGTCCAGAAACTGCGCGCGAAATAGCCGTCCTTTTCCGGCGTCGCCTCTACCTTGGCTTCGAAGGCGCGGCCGTCTCCGGGCCAGGCGGGCAACTGGGCGTTGAGCGCGTAGGTCATGTCCACCACGCGCGTGCTGCCGTCGGAAACGCCGCGCAACCAGGCCTGCGGCGAAACTGATTTTTTACTCTGTGGCGCTGGCAGTAAGCGAGACGCCGCACGCAAGCGCACGAAGCCACATAGTAAAAACACACAGGCTAGAGAGGCGCTCGCGAAAATGACGGACCGTTTCTGCATTAGATCAGCCTCCTGCAGCGAATGCTATCGCGGCTAAACATCGTTTCGCGAAAAGTTTTTCGAGCTTCGCGTTCTGATTTCTGAGGCAAGTCCATCGTCCGCCGCGGCAGGTTCAGGGTAACGGGATGCCAGGGGAAGCGACGATGCCCGCCATGCGCAGAATTTCGGAATACTCTTCGTCGGTGAGCGGGCACACGGTGAGGCGCGTATTCTTGAGGAACTTGATCTTGCGCAGCAATCTATTTTCGCGCAGTTCGGCGAGCGTCACCTGGCGCGGCAGTCGCTCGATGGCGCGCAAGTCCATCACCATTTTCTTCGGGTCGTTTTCGTGCGGATCGGGATACGGATCGCGGCTCACTTCCGCCAAGGCGTATAGCGCGTGTTCGGGCTTGCCGTGATAGGCCAGCGCGCGGTCGCCTTTGTGAATCTGCTTGAGTTGGCGAATCGCGTCGGGACGATGGCCGGCGTGGCGCCACATTTCCTTGCCCTTCACGAAAAGGGTGTCCCAGTGGTAGACGCGCGGGTCTACGGCCAGCAGCCAGCGCCTTGGTTTGTGGGGAGGTTGCGTCATCCGTCAAAAAGTGTCGGGCGAACTATACACGGAAGAGGCGAAAAATTGCGAACTTTGTAGTGGGAATTTTGACGGCGATGTTAGAGAGGCCAATAAGTTTCCGCGCGGAATGTAAAATTGCGACTAACTCTATTGTTAACTGAAGTCTACGTAGATATCGTCCCCGCGGATCTCGACCGCGTAGCACTGTACGCCCACCGTCGGATTGGTGGTCAGTTTGCCCGTGGTTACGTCGTATTTCCAACCGTGCCACGGACATACGACCACCTGCCCTTCGAGCTCACCTTCCCCCAGCGGACCGCCGCGATGCAGGCATACATTATTGATTGCAAAGAGCTTACCTTCGACATTGGCTAGCGCGATGTTCTTGCCGTCTATGTCGAATTCGCGGATCGTTCCGGGAGGTATTTCGTCCTTCTTCGCTGTCCGCAGAAATGGCATCGCGTCATCTTCTCCAAGCGAACTCTCAGGCGACGATATTCAGCAATCAGGGCCCGCGGCCCGCGGTTCTTAATTCCCTACCGAGGCGCTGGCGATTGGGCGACCATCACGCCCTCTTTGAACCCTTCGACCATTTCCGGTTTCAAGCGCACCGCCGTGGGGCGCTTCGCTAGGGACATCTGGTCAATCTTGTCCTGCAACTTCAGAAGCGCATAGAACAGGCCTTCGGGCCGCGGCGGACATCCGATCACGTATACGTCCACCGGCACGATGCGGTCGACGCCCTGCAGCACGGAATAGACGTTAAAGGGGCCGCCGACGCTGGAGCAGGCGCCCATCGAGATGCACCACTTCGGGTCCGGCATCTGGTCCCACACGCGCTTCAGTACCGGAGACATTTTCAGCGTTACCGTGCCGGCGACGATCATCAGGTCTGCCTGGCGCGGCGAAGGCCGAAACACTTCGGCGCCGAATCGCGCGATATCGAAGCGGGAAGTGGTGGAAGCGATCATTTCGATGGCGCAACAGGCGAGTCCGAAGGTCAGCGGCCAGATGGCGCTCTTGCGCGCCCAATTAAAAACGTAATCAACGGTGGAAAGCACGTAACTGCGTTCGAAGCGATTGTCGAGAACCCCCATCACGTCTCCCGGACCCCACAAACTCGGCGAGTATAGCGATGGGCGTCGCGCGAGTCAAACACGTGTTCCCTCACTTGCTTCCGTAAACCAATAGAGCGCCTATCGCGCGAAAGTCGGCCAGTTCCTTGGCGTTGCGGAACCAGCGGCCGGTGTACTCGGCAGGATTGGGAGTGGGGTCGGGGATCAGGCGATGCGCGACATCGGTGAATCCGGCGTCTCGGAATAACGTTTCCCATTCCGCCGCGGAAAGCAGATGCGTGGGCACCGCTAATTTTTCACCCCACGCGTGGCAGTAGGGATTGTCGCGATAGTAGTTGATAAGAATCCATGCGGAACCGCTTTCGGCTAGCACGCGGTGAATTTCGCGCAGGCCCTTTAGGGGATCAGGCCAATAGTACGAGGACTCCACGGAAATCACGCGCGTGAAAAAATTCGCTTCCCAGGGAATTTCCTCTATTGCGCCGACGACGAACACGAGATTTTCCTGGTTCACGCTCGCTTCGCGTGCATGATGGATCATCTCGTCGGAAATATCCATGCCGACCACCCGGCCTTGCGGCACGCGCTGCGCCAGAATGCGTGAGAGCCATCCGGCGCCGCAGCCCGCGTCCAGTATGTTGTGGTCGGGCTCGATCTGCATCAGTTCGAGCGCAGGCTTGGTGATGGGCCAATGGTCGTGCTCCATCGTTTCGCCCTTGCCCGCATCGGCCCAGCGATTAAATTCTTCGCGCAGGTTCTCGTCGGTAGGAGATTTCGTCACTCAGTTGCTCGGGACCTGAAGATTACAAATGCCTGCCGCACGCCCAGCAATATTGCGCCCCCATGGGTTGCAGTGTGCTGCACGGAGCGTGATAGCGCATCGCAGCGCCGGCGGGTACCAGCACGGTGTTCACGCGCGGGTCTGAAGCGCACGCCCATAGCAGGGCGACGAACCATCCGATGCCCGTCCAGCCCGCCAGCAAATTGAGGATGAAAATGCCCGTGCTATCGCGCTTGTTGTGGCCGATGATCGCCGGCAGAAAGTACAGCAAAGCCGCGATGAGAAGAAACGTCATGTGCGCACCTCTGAATCTTTGAATTGCGACGGGGCCGGAGACTCCGCCAGGTCCTACAATTAGATACGACTCAACGGCTCGTCGGGTTCCCTGGTTCTTTCGCTCGCCGCACCCCGCACGCCGACGCGAGCGACAGGCGCCAGTGGGTCGAGCGGCCGATCAGGATGTCGCCGCGGTCTTCGTTTGCGGCTGTACTTTCGCAAGGAGCTGCGTAAATTTCTGTTCGCGCTCTTTTTGATTGAGGCCCTGGTAGGCTTCGGCGATCTGCGTGGTGTTCATCGAGCAGAATTTCGGGCCGCACATCGAACAGAACTTCGCTTCC
>Ga0209420_1000864_pt1 | contig 15067 bp, 9 predicted proteins | sample BlaSpr_A8_OM1_O1_FD_187972 | JGI IMG/M metagenome (GOLD analysis project Ga0209420, IMG submission 187972) | Forest soil microbial communities from Thunder Bay, Ontario, Canada - Black Spruce, Ontario site 2_A8_OM1_O1 (SPAdes) (version 2) | ecosystem: Environmental > Terrestrial > Soil > Boreal... | reverse complement strand
ATTCAACTCACGGGCGGCCTGGAGAATTCGCTCGTGCGTGTGTGGTGGCACCGACTGGGACGCCGCGGATTTGTTCAACACCGCAGAACAGGTCCCCTTTGTGAGCCCCACGCGCTCGGCTACCATTTGCAACGTCACAGGATGACGCTTCTTAGCGGTTTTCTTCTGGTTTGCTCTCATCCGCTGTCGCTCATAGCAGCTTTGACCATGGCGTACAAAACGGCGCCAGTTGCTGATCGATCCAAGCGAACATTCTAGCTGATGGAGCATGCATGTTGAAATATCGAAGAGAGGCTCGAAGCTCCATGCCAATGTCGTTGTCAATTGCTAGAATACCGGTTTTCTGGTACTCTCTTTTGCGATTCAAAGCGAGATTCAAGCGCCGCGTACGGGGTCTGCGCGAGCGCTAACTACCATCACGAGAATGCGTCAGGCCTATGGCGTCCAACATGTATTTCGTTCGTTGTTTGTGTCTTGTCATTGCCTTCGCGTGTCCTCTTGAGTTACTTCGAGCGCAGGTTCCCGCGACTGCACCGCAGCTTGATAATCCTGAGACCGAGCGACGCATTACCAAATTGCTCGGCGAGATGACGCTGGAAGAAAAAATCGGGCAGCTCGTGCATTTTGCTGACAGTTCCACCGGACCGGGTGCGGCACATCCAGATTATCGCGAACAGATCGTCCAAGGTAATGTTGGCTCGCTCGAGAATATCACCGGCGCGGCGGAGACGAATGGGTTGCAGAAGCTTGCCCTAGAGAAATCGCGCCTGCATATACCCCTCGTCTTCGCATTGGACGTAATCCACGGATATCGCACTATATTTCCGGTACCGTTGGCGATGGCCTCAACTTGGGACCCGTCGATAGTCGAACGAGCTTCGCGCATCGCTGCCAAGGAGGCGACCAGAGAGGGTATCCGCTGGACCTATTCACCCATGGTTGATATCGCGCGCGATGCGCGATGGGGACGCATTGTGGAAGGGGCAGGCGAAGATCCGTACCTTGGATCTGTAATGGCTGCCGCTTATGTACGGGGATATCAAGGCACTCGTCTGGACGATCCTCAATCGATGCTGGCTTGCGTTAAGCATTTCGTTGGCTATGGGGCCGCGGAAGGGGGGAAGGACTACAACTCCGTTGAGTTGTCCGACCGCAGTTTGCGTCAGGTGTATCTCCCGCCCTTCCACGCTGCAATCGAGGCGGGCGCTGGATCGGTTATGAGCGCCTTTAATGCGATCAATGGAGTACCTGCGACATCGAACGCCTTCACCCTGACCCATGTGCTGCGGGAGGAATGGGGTTTCAAAGGAGTCGTGATTAGTGATTATGGATCAATCAGGGAAATGATCGCCCACGGGACTGCACTGGATGGGAGAACAGCCGCGCTGAAGGCCCTTTCGGCGGGGGTCGATATAGACCTCGAAAGCAACTTGTATTCCCGGTACTCAGCGGAACTGCTGCGATCCGGAGAGGTGCCACAAGAAACCATGGATCAAGCGGTTCGTCGAGTTCTGCGGGTCAAAGTTGCGCTCGGACTGTTTGACCATCCATACTCTCCCGAATCGGCAAGCGGGGTAAAACCGCAACTCGACGCGGGCGACGTGGAATTCGCTCGCACAGTTGCCGAACGTTCGTTCGTGCTCTTGGAAAATGCCAACTCGGGTGGGAAAACCACCCTCCCGCTGGATCCAAAAGCCCACACCATCGCCCTAATCGGCCCGCTTGCGGATAGCGCCGGCGACATGCTGGGTTGTTGGCGTGCGCGGGGCGATGCAGCGGATGTCGTGACCTTGCGAGCGGCGTTGACCTCTCGCATGCGACAGGTGGGCGGGCAGGTGCTCTACGCAGCTGGCACGAAAATCTTGACTAACGATGACACGGGTTTTGCGGAGGCAGTTGCCGCGGCGAAACAGGCGGATATCGTCCTCATGGCCCTTGGGGAAGACTCCCTATGGATGACTGGGGAGGCGGGTTCCCGCGCCCATCTCGGATTTCCGGGAAACCAGCAGCAGCTTTTAGAGGCAGTCGCCGCCATCGGTAAACCGATCGTCGTGATCATCTTCAGCGGCCGGCCACTCACCCTCAACTGGGCCGCGAATCACGTTCCAGCAATTTTGCAGGCTTGGTTTCCGGGAATTCAAGCGGGCCCCGCACTGGTGCGAGTACTATTCGGCGATGTCAATCCTAGCGGCAAGCTCACGGTTTCAATGCCTCGTGCCGTGGGCCAAGAACCACTCTACTATGACGCGTTGAATACGGGGCGCCCAGCCAACGGTGTCGACCTTACTCATCCGCCGGCCGACAAGCGCGAGAAATATCATGCGCGCTATGTCGATGAACAAAATACCCCGCTGTTCCCGTTTGGCTACGGACTGAGCTACACCACGTTTTCTTACTCTCCTTTACAGTTGAGCACAACCCAGTTGAGCGCGGATGCCCTGAACCACAAGGCTGAAGCGCTACATGTGTCTACGACCGTAAAAGATTCCGGAACGCGCGCCGGTGATGAGGTTGTGGAGCTTTACCTACGCATTCGGGGAACCAGCATAGCTCTTCCGATAAGAGAGCTGGAAGGATTCCGAAGAATTACGTTGGCGCCGGGAGAATCACAGCAGGTCGACTTCACCATAGGCCGGAATGAACTCGCCTTCTGGAACATTGATATGCAGGAGCTGGTGGAACCGGGGAGCGCCACCGTGTGGATCGGCCCCAACTCTGCAGAGGGGCAGAGTGCGGAGTTCGTTATTGTGAAATAAATAGTTGTTCCCTCGTGTGCCGCTCAGGGGATACCTCGACCGCAACCTTATTCTGCTTGCGTTCGGAGTTAGAGTGATGTTCGCTGCTCGAGATCAAATGGACGCCGATTTTGTTAGGGATGGCAAATGTCGGGATGAGGAAATCACAACATGTGCGCGAAAATACTGGGTGAGCGACTTGGGCGCACTCTCGCCGGCTCTGCTGGCGGAGTTGAAGCGGCACCGTTGGGACCGCAGGCCGGCCCCTGGTCCGATTAATTACTGACTTTTGCCTCGGTTGCCGATCGTTCGCGAGTCAGCGCGAATGTCTTTCGTATGAGCTGATTAGTGGAGCCGACGATGAAAACATTCTCCTTATGCTTTAAATCTAAAGGACAAGCGACGCCCAGATGGGGTTATCGCTGGTCGTATTCTTAACCTCACCGAAAAAAGCGGCCGGCAGTAAAGAAAAGAATCGAGAGATCCGATGCTCACCCGACGAAGGTTTCTTGCCACCGCAGCCTACACCATGGCTGCAGCACGTCTTCACGCGCAGGGCCAAAGCAAGGTCCGGGTTGCCCTCAGCATCCCGAGGGAGGCGACTGGTCCGCGTATGCCGATCGACTTTGTCGGTCTGTCGTATGAGGTGCAGCAACTTGCGGACCCAAGCTTTTTTTCGGGGCAAAACAGCGGATTGATTCGCGAGTTCAAAGCACTCTCGTCAACTGGCGTTCTGCGCCTTGGAGGCAACACCAGCGAGTTTGCGTACTGGAAACCTACGCCTGATTCTGCCGAACCCGAGCATCCTCAAGTCCATGAGGTCGCAGGCGAGCCGAAGGCTCAGTACTACGGGGTGGGGGTCGAGGCCGTCAGAAACCTGGCGGAGTTCCTCCAAGCCACTGGTTGGACTTGCGTGTACGGCATCGGGATGGGCACGAATACACCGGCTCGCGCCGCCGAGGAAGCGGTCTTTGTAGCCGAGACCCTGGGCGACCGCCTCCAGTATTTCCAGATCGGAAACGAGGCGGATCTATTTGACCGGCACCTGCGCGATCCGAAAACATGGTCTGCCAAGACGTACCTACAAGAATGGCTCTCGCTGTCGCGGGCTATCGCAGCTGGGGTGTCGGCGCCAAAGTTCGGCATGCCGGATGTTGCGAGCAACGTGTCATGGCTGACTGAGATTGCTGATCAATGGCCTTCCATCCAGGCCCCTCCCCGCCTAACGACCCTGACTCATCATTATTACTTTGGCGGCCCGGCGACGAACCCCGAGGTCAACATTCCGAACCTGCTGAAACCGGCGACGATGCAAAAGGTGCAGAACACGGCGAATGTCGCATCGGCCGCAGCCAGCAAGATGGGTGCGCGCGTACGCATGACCGAAGGCAACACGTGCTATCGCGGAGGTAAGCCGGGTGTCTCCGATGTGTTTGCCGCTGCCCTTTGGTCTGCCGACTATTCGCTGCTGTTGGCCAGTAATGACTATTCCGGCGTCAACCTGCACGGTGGTACTGGCAAATCTGTGGCCAATTCCGTTGGCGGATCTCTTCCCGGCGACGCGCTCCTCGAAGCAAAAGGCGAGACTCCCGAACAGATTGCCGCGCATCCACATCCTTTCTATACACCTATTGCGACATTTGGCTCGGACTATGTGTTGGAGCCAGTTGCGTATGGGCTCAAGTTTGCAGGCTCGTTCAGCGGCGGAACGCTGTTGAAGACCGAGCTCGCGACGAAGCTGCAGGCTTCGGGAGTCAATGCAACGGCATATGCCGCGAAACTGGCTGGCGGGCACACATCCGTGATCATTCTGAACAAGGACGCGGCAGCAGACCTTGAGGTGGAACTCGATTTTGGTCGCGACGCGAGTGGAGTGGTGCAAACCGAGACGTTACACGCACCGGCACCAGACAGCCGCGACGCGCACATCACAAGGTCAACCAAGACCGACTCGCTCAAGCAGGGCAAGTGCTCCGTCATTGTTCCCCATGCAACCGGATTGCGCGTAACAGTGATCTGAATCGCCGGCAGGTTCCACTTTATCTGCGGACCGGTTTGAAGTCGAAATAAGCCAGATTCATGTTTCCGTTCGTCAAGATACGCACGGTGAGAACATTTTTCCCCTTGCTCAGACGGACTTTGAAAAGTTGCGAAGCCAGATTCCAATGGTGCCATTGACGCCAGGCAAGCGGGTCGGCAGGATCATTTGTTGTGGTGATCTCGAGCGCTCCGGTTGCGTCCTTTCCATTCACACCGACTGATATTGTGCCCCCGCGATTCGATGTGTAAAGGAAATCGGCCGCGTATGTCCCCGAGCGCGCCACAACTATCGTTACGTTGAACCACTCTCCGGGTTCGGTCCAGCCGACATAAAGCAAGTCTGCAGGAGGCACGATCTTGTCGAAGGGGTTGTCGTCAATCGGATCTGGCTTTCGCTGAAACTTCGTGTATGTAGTATCCACTCCCTCATGAATACGAAATTCGTTCATGTAGGTCCCGTCCGCCGGATTCAACTCTCCGCTGCCGTGATTCTTCGGATCGGTGTCGTGATACGCGACTCCCTCGCCTCCGAGGTCATAGTAAGCGCACAATACCTTTCCCGGTATCTTTTGTGGGCCGCCACTATAGTGGCTGTCGTGATAAGGCAAACCTTTATATTGGCTCACGAATGATTGGGAAAACACAATTGTCGGTGACATCGACGCGGCTATAAAGCATAAACAAGACATTTTCCAGCTCATTCTCCAACTCCCCTCAGCACCGATCGGTGCCATGCACAAGATCGAATCCTCCAACGTTCCGAAAAACAACTACACAAACTCGACTCGGTGTAAAACACGGACAACGATTGACTCGCTTGTATCGGGACGAATATACTCGCATCGATCCGACCCGAATAATCAAGAAAAACCGGTATTTTACTTCGGACGAGATGGGGCAATGAAATGAAACGAAACCACACACCTCAGGATGCCGGTAACCAGAACCGCCGGGGTTTCCTTAAGACAGGGGCAGCATCGATAGCAGCTGGTCTGTCTGCAGGAGTAATCGCTGCCTCCGCCTCTGGCGAGGTGACGACAACGGAAAACAGTCCAGCTGCGTCAAGGGCCATCCAGGACATGATGCCGACGCGCAATCTAGGCAAGACAGGATTTCGGGTCGGGATTTTTGGCCTCGGCGGACAGGGAGCGCTGGAGAAGGCCAATAACGAAATCCTCGCCTTGCAGATGATCCAACGCTCTCTCGAGTTAGGTGTGAATTATTTCGACACCTCCGCCATTTACGGCGGACCTGACCGGTGGAGCGAACGTTATCTTGGGAAGGGTCTTAAGGGCAGCCGGGACCACGTTTTTATCGCAACCAAGACGAAAGAGCGAACCCGCGATGCCGCGCTTAAGAACCTCGACGTGTCTCTCAAGCTGCTGGATACCGATCACATTGACTCATGGCAACTGCATGATGTTGGAATTCAGGAAGACATTGATCAGATTTTTGGCAAAGGCGGTGCGATAGAAGCCCTGGTTCAGGCGCGCGATCAGAAAATGGTGCGCCATCTGGGCGTCACCGGACGCTTTCGTCCCGAGGCGCTCATCGAATGCATCAACCGCTTTCCCTTTGACACCGTCCTGATGGGCGTCAACGCAGCCGACAAATACTATTACAGTTTTGAAAAGGATCTCCTTCCGCTGGCCGTCGATAAACAGATGGGGATTATCGGGATGAAGGTGATGGCACGCGGCCGCATTCTTTCCAGTTGGGTACCGCCTCCTGTGGAACAACAAAAGGGTTCATGGGAAGGCCGAGGCGCAATCGCCACCACTCCGGGCACGCTGACCAAGCGGGAAACCTTCTACTACAATCTCTCGTTACCCATCAGCACGGCAATCATCGGATGTGACTCAGTCGAGCAGGTCGAGGAGTGCGTGGAACTCGCCCGTTCCTTTACCCCGTTAAGTCAGGCCCAGATGGCAGCGATGGAAGCAAAAGTAGAACCTGTTGCCAAGCAGGCGCTATTTTTTCGGCTCATGCCGCGCTGAGGATTGCCTCAATAACAGACGACCTTACAAGTGCTCGATCAGAATGCGGCGCCTGAATGCCGATCCGATCGGGAAGCAAAGCTCCTTCGTTTCTCTGCGAACGCCAAGGCAGTCTGTCCAGGATCACTGTTGATCCCCAGTCTCGACCTGGTCGAACTCTTCCCCCGATGATGCGATTCATTCTGGCCGTTTCCTGGTGCAGGTGACGGAGTTTGCCGAACGTCCTCATCCCGGGCTTGCTGTCTCTATCGCCTTGGGCGCGTAGCTTGTCCGACAGAGCTTCCGGAGACGAGCGCTCGAAAAGGAATCCCGCGCTCGGCCGCCACCGTCTTGGCGCGACGCAAGATGGCATCGGGAATTTCGAAGTAGTCTTCATGAGCTATGCTCCATATTTATGAGAGCGACTCAACGAAGCGCACGCTTCAGCTGCTTCGGCTAGAACGCAAGCATTTTTGTACAATAAACGTACAACGGATCTGGCAAAACGTGTTGACCGTCCCTCCAGAAGGTTGTTCGTGCAAGAGAGAGCTAGACGGAGCCGACGGCTTTACCTTTGAGGAATTTGGTGTCGGCAGCGATACCGAAGGCTTCTAGCAGGCTGGCTTGCACTTGTCTTGAGAGGGCGTTGATCTCGTCCACCCCAAAGCTTGCGGCGCTAACCCGATATCTCAGCAGCTTCTCTCCGGCGGGAGTTTCCACAATCCGCAGAACGGCGTCCGCGACCTCTTGAGCGTTGCCGACCGTGGATAAAAGTGCCGCGTTTACCTTCGTCGGAAACTCCGTGGCAGCGCCATACGTATTGGTCCGAGCCACATCGGCAGCCGTTACGCTGTTGCCGAAGACAGCAGTCTCATAAGCCCCGGGTTCGACAATCACAGATTCAATTCCTTGCGCGGCAAGCTCGTAGCTGTACGACTCGGCCAGCGCCTCGAGTGCAAATTTACTGGCGCAATAGAAACCCGCGGAAGGAAGAACCACGCGGCCAGCGCCGCTGCTGATGTGCATGAGCAGGCCGCTGCGTTGGCGCCGCATGTGCGGAAGTACCGCGCGATTTACGCGTACCGGGCCAAGAAAATTCGTGTCCATCAGGCGCTGAGCTTGTTCGCTGGTAACCGCTTCGGCCAGCCCCCCGAGGTAATAGCCAGCGTTGTTGACAGCCACATCGATGCGTCCTGCTTTGGCAACCGCGGCATCCACAGCCCGCCCCACCGAGGCATCGTCGGTCACGTCTAATTCCAGGACGTGGATTGGCAGTGACTCCTTTTGCGCAAGCGTGCGAATTTCGGCGGCATTCTTGGCGTTCCGACCTCCGGGATCACGCATCGTGGCGAAAACAGTGTGCCCTTTACGCGCCAGGGTTTCCGTGAACAGTCTACCGAAGCCAGTGCTGGAGCCGGTGACGAGAACCACTTGCTTGGAATTCATCCTAATCACTCCTTGCCTATTGCGGCGATATCGTGCTGCAACCACTTTGATGCCGGAAGCAAAGTTTGGATACAGAAATGAATTCAGCAGACTGCTTACCGGGGAAAATGTAACGAAAGTGGCTCAGGGTTCCACCGGGCGCGCTTGTCGTATACTTCGCCTTCGTGCCCCTTTTAGACGTCTCCATACCTTCCGCTTTCTCCGCCCAGCGAGGCCACGAACCCTACTCCTCGGATACGGCGCCCCTCATTTGAGCGCCACGGGGACTTCAACCCTCCTGAACAACGCGCTGCTCACCGCACACTTCCGGATGCCGACCAACCGGGAGTGATCGCCTTCTGGCCCCAGATTAAGTCCGGGCATTCGAGGAATCTTCAACTACTAATAGTATGTTTATTATGTACATCGTTTTACTTGACATTCATTGACTTATTGCTTATTATCACGCCCACAGTTAAGACGCTCCGGCGCATTCAGCGACTGCGGTCCGAACCAAGGCTGGGTTCCCGGAACTTAAAGACGTCGCTGGCAGTCCACTCATTCGGAGGGGGTAATGAGTACTTACAAGGTTATTCAGCGCGCGATCCGTCACCTTCCTTTCGCAATTCTGCTGTTTTCATTCACAGACATCAGCGGCCTGTACCTGTGTGCTCAATCCACGATCTCCGGATATGTGACCGGCACCGTCACCGATCCCAGCGGGGCGGTGGTCAAGGCAGCGACGATTCGGTTGGAGAATACGGCCACAAGGCTGAGCCTTAGCACGGCCGCCAACTCCGAAGGGATCTACCACTTCGACTTTGTTCCGCCTGGCACCTACATACTCAGTGCGGCACTCAGTGGTTTCAGCATATGGCAGGAGACGATCGCGGTGACAGTGGGTCAGTCGACCACCGTGAACCCGCGGCTCAAAGTGGGCTCGTTGCAAAACACGGTTGAAGTCCAAGCCGATGTTGCGCAAATCGAAACCGAGAGCGGAAACATTGCCACCAGCTACGACGAGAGACAAATCCGCCTGCTGCCAAACCCCGGGCAAGATCTTACCTACGTCGCGCAAACCGCTCCCGGCGCGGTGATGAACACTCAGAATGGCGGCGGGAATTTCTCGGTGTTCGGTCTGCCGGGCTACTCGAACATGTTCACCATTAATGGGATGGACTATTTGAATAGCTACGGCGACAACAACAAATCAGGAGCGACTAACAACAGTTTAGGCGCGAACGAGATGCAAAGCGTAACCGTAGTGAACAACGGTTATTCGGGCAACTACGGCCGTTTGGTCGGCTCCAATGTCAACTTTGTGAGTAAGTCGGGCACTAACAAATACCACGGCAACGCGATCTATGACTGGAATGGTTCCGCGCTGAACGCCAACGACTATTTCAATGTCAGGAGCGACACCCCACGTCCGTTCGACAACGTAAATCAATGGGCTGCGTCGATTGGAGGTCCGATCTGGAAGGATCACACCTTCTTTTTCATAAACAATGAAGGGCTCCGAATCGTGTTGCCGACGACTACCCCCGTAAATATTCCCAGCTCGCAATTCGAAGCTGCTACCTTGGCAAACTTGGCGACTGTAAGTCCCGCTTCGGTTCCCTTTTACAACCAGATTTTTTCTTTATACAACAATGCGCCTGGCGCGGCGCGCGCTCAAAACGTTTTACCCAACGGGGGCTGCGGCACCTTTGCTCTGGCGGCCGGGGCTCCTTGCGCGCTGCAATTCCAGGCCATCCCCGGTAACTTCACCGGCGAATGGTTGCTGGCGTTCCGCATCGATCAAATCGTGAGTCCGAAAGACCAGGTATTCCTGCACATATTTACCGATCACGGCGTGCAAGCCACTTCGACGAATACCATCAACTCGGCTTTCAACCAAAGCAGCCCACAGCCGGAATGGCAGGGACAACTGAACGAGACTCACACTTTTGGCAGCCGCGCCGTGAATCAATTCCTTGGCGCATTCCAATGGTCCGGCATTCTCTTCGGGCCCGCGAACTATGCCTCTGCACTGGCGGCCTTCCCGACGGAGTTGGAATTCTCAGGTACGAGCTTTACCACGTTAGGGCAAAACCAATCCAACCCCGTCGGCCGTCATATCACGCAGTATCAGTTTATGGATGATTTCTCCATCACCCAGGGCAAGCACACACTGAAAGCGGGTGTAGACTTCCTGCGCGACGATCTGAATGTTTTCTTCTACGGTACCAATACCGCTGGAACTGCTACGACTTCCCTTGCGGACTTCTTTCAGGGCACTGCCACCAACTATACGCAATCGTTCCCGAACGCACTTCATCAGCCCTTCGCCGCATATGATGTGGGCTTCTATGTTGAAGACGATTGGGCTGCGACATCCCATTTGAAGTTGAGCGGTACGCTTCGCTTCGATCGGGAGTCGAACATCACCTGCAGGACGAACTGTTTCGCCAGGCTCAGCACTCCGTTCGAGGACTCGAATCACGATCCCGCGATTCCTTACGACCAAGCAATTCAAACTGGAGTAAGTCATAATCTCTACAACTTCACTCCGATCGCGTTCGAGCCTCGCTTCGGATTTGCCTGGTCACCATTCGGGAGCAGTGGCACAGTGGTTCGCGGAGGAATTGGAAACTTCCGGGACTTCATCCCGCAGAGCATTCTCCAGGGCTTTGCGCTGAACACCCCGAATGTGAATGGCTTCACGGTCGCGGGAGCGCCGTTATCCCCAGGTGCGGCGGGTAACGTCTTTACGACCGCTGCTGGTTACAACACGACATTCTTGAATGGCTTCTCGCAAGGCGCCACTCTGGAAACTTTGCAAGCTATCGACCCAGGCTTCTCTCCACCCGGCTACTACGGCGCTCAGCGAAACACCAAGAATCCGACCTACCTGGAATGGAACCTTGAAGTTGAGCATTCCTTCGATGCGAGCACAACCGCCAGCATCAATTATGTAGGCAATCATGGTATTCACGAGGTCGTCATCAACCCGAGCCTCAACGCCTACGCTCCATCAGGGTTTGCCGGTTTGCCCGTCGCGGTGCCGGACGCGCGTTTTTCCAGTGTTACCGAACTAGAAACCAATGGGACGTCGAACTACAACGGCTGGGTCATCTCGGGGCGGCATAACTTCAGCCACGGCTTCCAGGCGCTGGCCACCTACACTTACAGCCATGCCCTTGACGATGTCTCGGACAACGGTTTCACGGCGTGGAGCTACAACACCGATCCTAGCATTCAATATCCGCAAAATCCCTACAACCCACACCTGAACTACGGAAACAACGATGCCGACGTTCGGCACGCGTTCAGCGCAAGCTACGTGTGGACACCGAGCTTAGACCACTGGATCGAACACGGGCCGCAGCGGTTGTGGGGCGGCTGGTCACTTTCCGGTACGCTCTTTTACCGCACAGGATTGCCGTTTACGGTAATTGACAGCGCTGAGACGGCGACACTGGGGAGCACTTTTTACGGAGGAACTGTCTTTGCCAACTACTTGGGCGGGGCGCAGCCAGGTTGCAGCAATCCCGATAGCACCTGTTTAGTTGCGTCCGATTTCTCTCCGGCTACGACCGGTTTCGGTCCGCAAAGGCGAAATCAATTCAGGGGGCCCGGCTTTTTCAATACCGACCTGTCCATTATGAAAGCCACGAAAGTGAGTCTCTGGGGTGAGGGCCAGGAGTTCGTTGTTGGTGCTGGCTTCTTTAACATTCTGAATCACCCCAACTTCGATCAACCGGTTGGTGATATTTCCAGCTCTCAGTTCGGGCAGATCATTCAGACCGTATCCCCGCCAACCAGCATTTTGGGATCGGGATTGGGCGGCGATTCGTCGCCGCGGCAAATTCAGTTGACGGCGAAGTTCAACTTCTAACCATGCCACGAGCGAAGGTCGCATTCATCTTGCTCGTGGTGTTGTACGTCGGCTTTGTCTACGCCACGGACGAAGCGGGATCGGTTCCGGCGCCGAGGAGACACGTTATCGGCCTGACCTCGGCGCCGGGCCGATTCAGTGAGCCTTCAATTGCGGTCAATTCCGCTAATCCGCAACCGTTGGTGACCGCCTTTCAATCGAACGCCAGCATGGGTTACTCGACCGACGGCGGAGAGACTTGGAACCTCGCCGAGGGCGAGACTTTTCAGAACTAGTTACTGAGCGAACAAGCATACGATCCTCGTGGCAGTTCAATCGGAGATTCTCTGGCACTTGCGGCGTACGGCGATCGTGTCTATGGAAGCTGGACGGAGGTGGTTCCGGCGACGGCGGCGGCATCCGCCGCGCAGCCTGAGGCGGACCGACACTCGGCGATCATACGGATCGGCACGGCCGACTTCCGATCGGGCACAGCGTCTGGCAGGATCTGGGAATTGATCTTCAAAGGAAATTACGATGAGACATGAAGACGATGACATTTTCTTCTCTCGGTTCAGTTCTTGCAGCCTGTGGATTCTGTTCGCGCTGCTGACCTGTGCACTGCCGGCCAGTGAGGCTCGTGCTCAAGAGGCCGGTAGAATCACACTGGAAGATATCGTTTCGGTGCCTTGGATCGGAACACCGGTACTCTCGCCTGATGGAAAACAATTTGCGCTCGTCCGAGACGGCCAAATCTGTTTACTGTCATCCGATGGAGGATGGCCGGTTCTCTTGACCACAACCCCCGGGGGAAAATCGGAGGTAAGTTGGTCTCCCGATAGCCGGAGTTTGACCTTCGTCAGCCAAGGCAGCATCTGGACGGTTCCCGCAGCCGGCGGTCAGCCCAAACGCCTTACCGATGGAGCAACCGGGCCGGGCGATCCACGTGGCGCCACCGATCGGAGTCCGCGTTGGAATCCCGCGGGAAAGTGGATCCTCTTTCAGTCAGGTCGACGTGGCAGGAACGAACTCTTCGTAGTTAGTGAAGACGGCCAAACGAAGAACTTTCTGGTCTCCACTGAACTCTACCAGGGACGGGATCAACTCGGCGATTTCGCCGCAGACCAAACGAACGGACTGGCCGTCGATCGGTTCGAGCCCGATCCCACTTGGTCACCCGACGGCGCCAGCCTCGTCTATACCGAGCGTTCACGCGAATACTTCGCTGGAAAGCTGAAGCTTATTCACTTCGATTCTGCCACCGGGGAGACGGCAGGTGCCCCGATCGAACTCTACCAGGCAAAACCAGATCGCGGCGGGGCGTGGGCCATTAATAAGGTAGCATGGTCGCCCGACGGAAAAACGCTCGCCTTCACGCTTCAGGACAGCGGCTGGGACAAAGTATATCTGTTGCCGGCAAAGGGTGGCCCACCAACACAGCTCACGCAGGGTGAATCAGAGGACGCCGCGCCCGTTTATGCACCAGACGGTAAAGTGCTAGCAATCTTATCCAATCGAAATCATCCTGAAGAAGAGCGTATTTGGATCGTTCCCCTAAGCGGTCCACAGCCGCGACAACTCACGGATTTGGGGCCGGGAGTCGAGGGCTCCCCACAATGGTCACCGGACGGGAAGCGAATCTATTTTATCCGCAGCTCTCCACGGCAGTCGCCAGATCTTTACGCGGTATCCGTCGGAGGAGATTCCACTCCACGAGCTTTGACCAAATCGCTCCCGCTGGACTTCGATGCGGCGCAGTTCACCCCGCCAGAAGTCGCGCACTTCAAAGGCCAGGACGGTCTCGACCTCACCGGCATTCTTTATCGACCACGAGCTTTCCAATCAGGCGTTCGATATCCGACCGTCCTTTGGATTCATGGAGGACCCGAGGGCCAGGACACGCTTTCGTTTTCCGCATGGTCATTATTTCTGACGCAAGAGGGTTATGTGGTGTTTCGCCCCAACTACCGCGGCAGCAGCGGGTACGGCGAGAAGTTTCGCAACCTTAACGTAGAAGATTCGGGCGGCGGAGAGGTGCAGGACGTGGGCGCTGCGACTCAGTATCTGGTGGATCAGGGAATCGCGGATCCCAAGCGGGTCGCGATTGGCGGAGGCAGCCACGGAGGAACCATGGTGAACTTTGCCGTGACTAAGCTTCCCGACACATTCGCTGCGGCGATCAGTGTGTCTGGCGTTTCCGATCGTGCTACCTTCCTGGAGCGTACCAATCGCAACTCCGCCATTCGCTGGGAGACCAAGATGGGTGGAACACCGGAGCAGAAGCCAGCCGTCTATCGCCAGGCGAACATCCTGCCGGATGTGGCAAAGATCAAGACTCCGCTCCTCATTATGCACGGTGAAGAAGACCCGCAGGTGCCGCCATATGAATCTGCCCAACTGGTCAAAGCGCTTAAGAAAGAAGGAAGGACCTTCTACTATTACACCTACGCCCACGAAGGGCATGGATTCACCGATCGTGAGCATTGGCTCGACTCCTTGCGGAAAGAACAAATCTTCCTGCAGAAATACCTCCAGCCGTCCTACGGCCAGAGCAGCACCTCGGTCGACGACCTATTCGTCCCTCAAAAATGAGCTCAACCATGACTCTTGCGGTCTACGAACATCCCTAACGTGCCGAATGCGCTAATCCGTGGTGGTCTTGGCGCAAAACGGGAGAATACATCGTCCAAGCACGGCAAAGACGCGCAGATTGGTACACGGAACGTGAGCTGTCTGTGCGCGAATAGCAATCGCGGGCGGCCGCGTCTTAGCCGAACTTCGTCACGGAATGATCAAAAAATCACTTAACCCGTTCAGAATCAGTTTAGGCAACCGCCGGGTCTACACTACATTTGCGATTGAGCTGAAAACGCTCAGGTAGGTCCAGGCCGAGTTGATGCAGCAGGGATTTCTGTTCAGTCGTCGGTTCGGTGATCCGGCGCAGGCGGATCTCGCGTCCATCCGTCGTGGGCAGCACGATGTCGGCGCTCTGCAACGTGGATAGCAGAGCCAGTGCTTTCATCGGGGAAAAT
>Ga0209420_1000862_pt1 | contig 15077 bp, 12 predicted proteins | sample BlaSpr_A8_OM1_O1_FD_187972 | JGI IMG/M metagenome (GOLD analysis project Ga0209420, IMG submission 187972) | Forest soil microbial communities from Thunder Bay, Ontario, Canada - Black Spruce, Ontario site 2_A8_OM1_O1 (SPAdes) (version 2) | ecosystem: Environmental > Terrestrial > Soil > Boreal... | reverse complement strand
AATTGCCGTTTTGGAGCGGCCGATTGTAGGAAATAGACGCCGTGGTTCGCCGCTGATTTTCTTGCGGGCTGAGGACTTCGGGGCTTTTCAAAGTTCCGATGGAAAATTGACCACTCCAATTCGCCGAAGGGTTCACGGTGAGTCGCGCAGCCCAGGAATCGATGGCCCCGGCATCTATATTCCAACGATTTTCGTTGGGCTCGCGGCCGTGAAAACCGGAAAATTCTGCGCGCAAAAACCGATACGTGTAGCCAGCAGTAACAACTTCATCGGCGATGTGTGAGGAATCCTGTTGATGGTGGCCGAGCGGGGCAAGGGGATCTTCAGTGGCTGACGAGCGGTGCGGATAAGCAACCGGTCCCAGAGCCGGATCGCCAACCGGCGCAGCGTAGATCGATAGCAGGCTGCGTTCCCCCAGTTTCCAATCGTAAAACGCTCCGATTTCCATGAACAAATCGTGCGGATGTTGACCGTCGACAATCGGGCGCCCAAAAGCAGTCTCACCCACCTGAAATAATTCGGGGTAGCGCCTCTCCATAACAGTCGCGGGGTCCAAGCTGAACATCCACCGAAGCGTCAATTCGCCGGGACCAACCCCTTTCTGCGCCATGGCCATGCCCCAATCGGTCGAAAAGAACTTATCGCCGCCGCGCGGTCCGGATTGCTGAATGTCGTCGACAAAAATCACGCCGTGAAACATGAAATTCCAGCCGTGGCCACGCCCCATCCACATCGCACTTGGAGTCGAACCCGGCTCAACGTCCGTTCCCGAAGATAGATGTTGAAGAACAATGTCATGCAGACCGCTCATCGATTCGGTCAGGTCCATGTTTGCGTTGCCATCGGCCATGGAGCATGGCTTCTGCTGTTGTGCTTCTGTCGATGCCGAAAGAAAGAAGGCAATACAGACTAAAAAGATGGCTTGGCCCAAAAGTCGCACAGCGGCTCCTTCAAATAGCAACTTTCAATTGTGATTAGTGTGGAGTTTCGGTTCGCGAAAAAAGAGCCGCTGGGGCGTGAACCTAGATGCGAAGCGGAGTTGCTAAAGCTGAGAGAGGCAGGTTAAGTACCGGCAATGCATTAAACACATCACTTGACTGGCCGGCGTGATCGGCAACCAGGGCCACATTCTGCCGAAGCGTGGCCCGCTGATTCACAGCAATAGACGACTTTACAGCAAAGCTCGGCAGAGAAATTTCTTCCTTAAGGTGGCACGCCCTCGCGCAAGAGATGTACGTTGGGCGATTCTTACTCATGGCGACAGCAGTTTTGTGGGAACGCGAATGTTGGGAGCATTCGCCTGTCGGTCGCGTAGCCCGAATAGGCACGCGAACTACGGCAACTGCTGCTTCAGAAAAGCGCGAAGAAGTAGTTACTTGCGAGCCCCCACAACACGCCATAGCTACGGAGGACGTCGGAATCGCCATCACCAGCAGGCTCAACAGGGCTGTAATGCGCCGCATGAATCGCACCTACCAAGTCTACCGCAATTCATCGTGCGCAGCGCCGCATCCACGGCCTTTACTCGTAACGCAGGGCAATAATCGGATCGATTCGTGTGGCGCGTTGCGCCGGCACATAGCACGCGGCCATGGCAACGCCTCCGAGCACGATCACAACACCCGCGAACGTAAGTGGGTCAGTCGCCTTCACCCCAAAAACCAAATTACTCATTAAACGAGTTAAGGCCAGCGCAGCCACTAACCCGACAGCGACGCCCACCAGAGCCACTCGCATTCCCTGGCCGACAACCATCCGCATGATGTCCCGGCGCTGCGCCCCAAGGGCAACGCGGATCCCAATTTCGTTGGTGCGCTGGCTGGCCATGTAGGAGATCACGCCGTAGATCCCCACTCCGGAAAGCACCAGCGCCAACGCCGAAAAGACTCCTAGTAAAACCATGGTGAAGCGCTGCAAGCCAATCGAATCCGAGACGATCTGTTCCATCGGCTCGAAGTCGAAGACAACCTGTCCGGGGTCGTATTGAATCGCGGCCTGCCTCAGCGCACCGCTGAAGCCGGAAGGGTTCGACGAAGTTCGCACCACCATCACAATGCCCGAACTGATCAGCGGAAACACCTGCTCCGGCAGGTTGGGAAGCAGCATGTAAAACTCCGATTGCAATGTACCGTGGCCTTTGTCAGCAAGCCCCCAGTGGTGGATGTGGCCAACTACGCCGACAATTTCCAGCTGCATAAAAACTACATCGGTGTTGATGTGTTTTCCGATGGGGTCCTCATTCGGAAAGAACTCGCGGGCGAAATGTTCGTCAACCACCGTCACGGCCCGCCCGCTCGCCACATCCTCCGGGGAAATTAATCGCCCGCGGATCAGAGGAATTCCCATTACTTTGAAATAATTTGGCTGAACCGCGTACCACAGCGCGACGGACATATCGTTGTCCGAGGATGGCTTGGGTTTGCCCTCGACCCAGAAAGGAAGCTCTGAGTCGCCTTGCATTGGTAGCGAGCCAGCCATGGCCGACGCTGCTTCAACGCCCGGAACACTCGCGAAGCGCTCCGTCAAATCGCGCAGCGCAGCTCTTCCGGCGGTGGCGTTCACAAACTTTCCGGGCGGATAGGTTGTTGCGTAAGTCAGGACGTTTTGCGCATTAAAGCCCGGATTCACGCTAGACAGTGCAGCCAACGTCCGAATCATCAAGCCCGCGCCCACCAGCAGGACGATCGACAGCGCCATCTCTGTGACGACTAAAACATTTTGCAGGCGATGTCGACCGCCTATGGTGCCGCGGCCACCTTCCTTCAGAGTGCCGGCCATATTGGGACGCAGCGCTTTCAATGCCGGTGCCAGTCCAAAAATTATCGCTGCGAGCAAGGAGAGTCCAATGTTGAACAGCAGCACCCGCAGGTCGAGATGAATATTGTCCGACCGGGGCAGCGTGCTGGGCAGAGCCGCTAAAACTATTCTTGTACCCCACTGCGCCAGGGCCAGGCCTAAAAGCCCACCGATAATTCCGAGCAGCACGCTTTCGGTCAGCAATTGCCGCAGCACTCGATTCGCGTCCGCGCCAATGGCCACCCGAATCGCAAACTCGCGCGCACGGCCTGTCGATCTGGCCAGCAGCAGATTGGCCACATTCGCGCACGCGATCAGCAAGACAAATCCCACAGCGCCCAGCAGCACGAACAAGGAAACCTGCACGTCTCCCACAATGTCTTTTTTTAGTGGCTCGACGGCAATCCCGGTGCCCTTGTCTGCGTCGGGATACGTTTCAGCAAGATTTTTCGCTACCGACGCCGTATCGGCGCGAGCCTGCACCAGCGTCACGCCTGGTTTCAGCCTTGCAATGGCCCGCGTGCCCATTCCCACTCTACGGTCCCGAAACAGCGGATCGTTCCACTGCCCTAAGGAGACAAACACCTGAACCGGATCGAAAAATGGGCAGCGACCGTGTACCACACCTGTAATCGTGTAGCTCTGCCCATTCAAAATAAGGCTTCGGCCTAGCACTTCCCGCGAAGACGCAAATTTGTTCTTCCAGTAGCTGTCATCGAGCAGTACGACGGGCTGCGCGCCCGGGCGGTCCTCTTCTTTCGAGAAAACACGCCCCAAGACGGGATTCAGCCCTAGCACTGGGAAAAATTCTGCTGAAATCATCTGCGCGTGCAGGCGTTCCGGCTCTCCGTTGCCAGTCATCACGAAATCATTACCGCGATAGCCAGCGAGGCCTGTGAAAACTCGGTTGTCCTTTTGCCAATCCTCCAGATTTGGAAACGAAATCGATGATTCGTGGAAGTTCGCCGTTTGGCTGGCAATCGCTACAAGCTCATCGGGATGCGTAAATGGAAGGGGATCGATTAGCACGCCATTCACAACGGTGAAGAGCGCCGTGTTGGACCCGATTCCAAGGGCCAAAGTGACAATCGCGATAATCGCGAAGCCCGGGTTTTTTACCAGCTGGCGGAATCCATAGCGCAGATCCTGAAGAAAAACTTCCATGAATGCTCCCGCGAACAGACGTACCTACTCCGTTCAACTAGACTTACGAAGGAAGGTTCGGGTTTGTTCCGAGATTCTGCGAATAGAGAGGGTGGGGAAAGAGTGTAAAACCCTTGAAATTATTCGCGCTTCTTGAAGGGAATCACCGGGTCCTGAGCGGTGGCAGCCCGGTCTTCGCGCGTGCTTCGAATAGCGCCAGTTTCGTCCGAGTAAAAACTGCGATAGCCGTAATTGGAGGGCCTGCAGGTCATGGAGTAGCTCGTGATTTGGCCATTGCCATTCGGCTGGCCCGGATTGAACTGAATCTCGTAGCCAGCCGAAGCAGCCGATTGCAGCGCTGCTTTCACCGGTTCACCCAAAGCCTCCAGCGAGGTTGGATACGCGCCAGCGGCGCTGGCGTATGAGCTCAAGGCCTGTTGTACGGAAATCATCGCCCTGAGCGCGGTCGTTTCTGCGGTTGGCTTCGCGGTTTCCGGACGCGGCGGCAGCACATACCACACGATCGCCCATAGCGAGGCAACCAGGATTGCCCAAATGGCGATCGTCTTGAATGGCTTGCGCTTCTTGTTCGTGGGAACGGCGGTCTCAGCCATCGGAGCAGCCGTTAGATCCTCGCCGCAGTAAGGGCATAACTCCGTCCCTTGATTAAGTTCATTCTCGCAACTGCGGCACGTGTACATTGAAGGGCAGCGGCTCGTACAAGGTCCAAAAGCCTACCTGTTCCTAGCGTCCCGCCGCCTTCTGCGCGATGGTCAACTCTTGCGAGAAGTGTGGATTGTCAGGAAACTCCTGCACTAACTGCGCCAGCAAATCGGCGGCGCGAGCAAACTGGTGTTCCCGCTCGCTGGCCAGCGCCAGCATGATTTTCGCAAATGGCCGCAAATAGTGCCCGCCCGTCGCGGCCTGCTGCAATTGAGCAATGCCGCGCACTCGATCCCCATGGATTCCGCCCACCCATAGGAAAGCGCGCTTGTAACTGGGCAAACACCCAATGATGTAATTCGCGGAGCCCAGCGAAACATACGCATCCAGCGCGTGTGGATCGATGGCCAGAGCCCTATTTGCATAGCTATCCGCTTCGCGCAGCATCGAAAGGCTGGCCAACTGCTTCTTTTCGATTAGCTCGTCGTAATCCGATTCCATCCCATCGGTCATCGCCAGCGTCATCAGGGCCTCGGCGTCCTTGGAGTTTTCATTCAGTCGGCCCTTGGCCAGCTCCCGCGCTTTCTGGTTTGCCGACAGGAAATTTGGGTTTCGATTGTCGTCCGGCGAGCCGTCGACTCCGCCGAGAAAGCGCTTGTCATCCAGAAAAAACGCCGACGAAAAGACCTCCTTCTGTTGAAACTCCTCGAATAGATAGCTGGCCGCCTGTGCGGCGTAGCCCAAGGGGTCATTGGGTTGAATTTTCAAATAGGAGGCAATCTGCGTGCGCGCAGCCTGAAACTTCAGGCTGTACATATCGCTGAATGCGGCATCGAGGGATGGGCCGGCCTTCAGCACGGTCTGAGGAGAATTCTGGTTCGGAGTTTCGCTTTGCTCGGGCGCGGAATCTTGTTGCTGCCATCCCAAATGTTCGGAGGAGTGCTGCGATGCAAAAACGCCTGGAAACACGCCCACCGCAATAATTAACCCAAGCCCCGCGAGACGCGACGCCACTCGCCGCATCGTCTTGAGATAACGAGTTGCGAAAAATGTAACCCGCAGGTGCATCAGACGATTGGATGCCGATTTGGAGCCCACTGAGCCGCTACTCTCCCTTTAGGTTATCGACAAGAAATTGATCGATGTGATGGAAAAGATCCAGTGTTGCCGGCCGGTCGCTGATTGGGTGGCCGCGGCCGGGGAAAATCATCAACTTTTGCGGATATTTCCCCGCGTCGATCAGCTTATTCAGCAGCAAAGCCGTATTGGCGAAATGGACGTTGTCGTCGCCGGTCCCGTGCGCCACCATCAATTTGCCTGTTAGATTGCTGGTAAAGTTGGCTGGCGAGGAATTTTTGTAGCCCTCCTCGTCCTCTTGCGGCGTGCCCATATACCGCTCAGTGTACGCCGTGTCATAAAGCCGCCAATCCGTCACTGGCGCAACTGCCACTCCCACCTTAAAAACATTCGACGCGTGCATCAGAGCGTACAGAGTCATGTAGCCGCCGTAACTCCATCCCCATATACCGATGCGCGTGCTATCCACGAATGGCAGCGACTCCAGATATTTCACGCCCGCGAGCTGGTCGGCAAGTTCGACCTTGCCCATTTGGTGATACAGCGGAGTCTCAAAATTGTGGCCGCGCCCGGTCGATCCCCGGTTGTCGAGCGACCACACCACGAATCCCCTCTGCGCCATGTATTTCGACCACAACCCTCGCCCGTGCCACTCATCTCGCACTTCCTGCGCACCGGGTCCGCCATACACGCTCACCAGCACCGGATATTTTTTCCCCGGATCAAAATCCGCCGGCTTGATCAGCGAACCGTACAACTCACTGCCATCGTCGGCGTGAATCGTTTTAAATTCCGTCGCCGGGAGGTGATAGGTAGCCAGCTCAGGTACTGCATTTTCAGTCAGCACGGCTACTCGCTTGCCATCTATTCGATCGATGTCCTGGCGCGGCGGCACATCGGCTCGAGATACCGAGTCGACAAACATGGAAAAATCCGGGGATACCTCAATATCATGCACGCCCGGCTCCCTGGTCACTTGAGTAACTTCGCCGCTGTCGAGTGACAACTTGAAGACCTCGGTGTCGATCACGCTTCCTTTTTCAGAGAGGAAATAAATCGCGCCACGTTTTTCGTCTACCACCAATCCATTCGAACTGTGCGGCCCGAATCCCTGCACGCCGAGTACACCCCAATCCCCCTTGGTTAGCTGCTTGATCAGCTTTCCATCCATCCCATAGAGGTACATGTGCCGGTAGTTTTCGCGCTCGCTGGTCCAAAGGAAGCGCTGCCCATCCGAAAAGAAATAGAGATCGTCGCTTACGTTCACCCAATACTTGTCTTCCTCGGTCACCAACGGCCGCGAAGAGCCGCTCGACGCGTCATAGAGGCGCACTTCCAGGCGCGTCTGCGCCCGATTCAGGATTTGCACCGCGACGCTCTTGCTGTCTGGAGTCCAATTAACGCGCGCGATGTACATGTTGGTTTCTTTACCGGTGTCCAGCCAGCGCGTATCTCCACCGCTGATCGGCACGACCCCAACTTTCACGATGGGATTCGGCTCGCCTGCCTGCGGATATCGCGTCACTTCCACTGCGCCGGTGGCCGTGCTCATGTCGTAGATTGGATACTGCGTCACTTGCCGCTCGTCCATTTCGTAGTAAGCGATCTGAGTCGAATCCGGCGACCACCAATACGCGGTGCGTGCGCCTAGTTCTTCCGGATACAGCCAATCGAGCTCGCCCATCAACGTCTCTTCAGAGCCACCTTGGGTGATTTGCTTTTTCTCTCCGCTATCGATATTCACGATCCACACGTTGTGGCTTTGGAGGTAGCTGACCCACTTGTTGTCCGGAGAAATTTTCGCATCCGCAATCAAAGCGTCGCCACTAACCAGATTTTTCGGTTTCTTGGATCCCAGATCCAGCCAAGCCAGCGACGTATCGCTGACAAAAAGAATCGACTTCCCATCCGCGGCCCACTGATAATCCTCGGGCGCCACGCGTCCAAGACCAGTTGCCTGGGTGGCCTTTTCCTTTGGAGGTTGCAGCACTTCAGCAAGCAGCCGCGCGCTCACGAGCGGTGCTCGTTTTCCAGTTTCCACGTCAAGCGTCCACAGTTCCGTCTCGTGGCTCGAGTCGGAATGAAAATACGAAACTCGCTTTCCGTCGGGAGCCCACTGCACGCCCTGTGCGAGCGATCCGCCCAGGCTTGGAGCGGAAAACATCCGCTCCAGAGTGAGCTTTTTCCCCAGTTCATTGTTTTGTGCGTTCGCTTGCGCGCGGGCCGTTACAGCCATGGACATCTGAGCGAGTAATAGGAATGCACAGACAGGAATCGTCTTTCGATACATCAGCTTCTCCAATTCGCCTCGCCAAAATTTAACGCGTCTCTTCCTCGCTGAGCGACAGGGTATGAATGGCGCTCGGCAGTATAAAAGAAGTTGAGTGTAAGTGGATGAAAACTAACGAGCTTCGAGCGCCGGCTGCGCTTCAGGGAGAGGCCGCGAAGCGCGCTTGCGCATGAAAGCCAACACCGTCATCGCAATGGACAAGCTTAGCAGTGCACCGTCGCGCATCAATGTTTTCACGCCCAGATGCTCGCCGGGCCCAAAGCAGCCACAATTGATTTCCAGGGCCAGCGCGTAGGTCCGCACCATCACTGCGAAAAATCCGCCCAGAAGCAGGCTCGTGATAAGCGTTGATCCACGAACAAAAATTCCAGTAATCAGCCAAATTCCCAGGATCAACTCGACAAACGGGAGTGTTTGCGCCACGAATGCCACTGCGCCAGAGGAAAGGAGTTGGTAGGAGTCAACCTGCATGGCGAACATCAGCAGCGAAGTCTTAATCGCTCCCGCGGACCAGGGCATGCCCGCCTGCGGCTTCACTTTGGCGTACGCCGCCACCAGGAAGATGATTCCCAACGCAATCCGCCCCGCTAAAAGCCAATACTTGCGTTGATTGTTGTTCGAACTGACCAAAATCGTCACCCGCTACTGGGTCAAAAGTTGATCGAAAAACTGCTTCAGTAATTGCCACGACACAAATCCCTGGGTGTTGTATGGACGGCCTTTGTAGGTGAAACGAAGCGTAGGAGTTGCTTCCACTGGAATTGCTTTCCCGAGGGCCAAATCGTGTTCGATGGAAGCGTCCATCGCGCATCCATGTCCCGCCTGCGCCGTCGATCCACTTGCGGGCTTCACTCCCGCTGCCGAAAGCTCGCATCCCTCCATCAGCTTCGCCACTTTCCTGAAATCTGCCTCGGAAAGCCCGCCTTGCACGTATTTCTGCATGCTGCCATCGGCAGACCATGCCGCCTGATTATCGAACAGCGCTTGCTCCACGTCCGCATAGTGGCCGGTCTTTGCTGCGGCGTCCGCCCATCGCGCCGCTTCGTACGAATACTTGTGCATGGGCAGAGGAAAGTCGCGGTGCACCAGATACACCTTCCCGCTTGCAACGTAATCCTGGATCATCGGACGCAAGGTCTGTTCGTAGAGCATCCGGCAGGACGGGCACTCAAAATCGCTGAAGACCTCCATAGTGATGGGCGCCGATTTGGAGCCGAACGACTTGCTTGCCATCTCGTCCGTTGCGGGGACGCTCTTTCCGGTATCGTGATGCGCTGCTGTTTGGGCTCGAAGCGCTAGCGGGGCCATCAGTCCCACACATAGGATCGCCATCGCTGCGGCGGCCAAGATCCCGGTCTGCCGGTCCCCGGACCGGCCTGCATTCCTCATTCGAATCTCCTCTTATATCCGCCTGCTTGTCGCGACATTGTACCTTTCTCCTGCCGTTCTGTGATGGCTAGGTTTGAATCGCTTTCTCCGTCTCGTGATGCCTTCTTTTGGGTTTGTCTGCACCGCAGTCGTGACCCAAAGCGAGCTCTACCGAGGCGTTCTGAATACCTAGAGCTGCAGAATGTTCGAGGCAAGCGCCCGTCACCCTCCGAGTCTCCTCACGGCCTTTTGAATCAATGACATACAGCTAGACTAAAGTAACTTGACAATGATACGCTCAAGGTGTATATTGCCCACTATCCAGACGCATCGTATACATCTATAAGGAGTTTTGAATGAGCAAGATTATCGGAATCGACCTTGGAACCACCAACTCGGTCGTTGCCGTCATGCAGGGCGGCGAGCCCACCGTGATCCCCAACCAGGAAGGTGGCCGAACCACCCCTTCCGTCGTGGCTATCACCAAGGGCGGGGAGCGGTTGGTCGGACAGGTTGCCAAGCGTCAGGCCATTACCAATCCTGAAAACACAGTTTATTCAATCAAGCGCTTCATGGGACGCAGGTTCGACGAAGTTGGCGAGGAAGCCAAACGCGTGCCATATAAAGTTGTCAAAGGCTCCCACGATGACGCCCGCGTTGAGATTTCCGGCAAGGTGTATAGCCCGCCTGAGATTTCCGCGATGATTCTCCAAAAGCTGAAGTCAGCCGCGGAAGATTTCCTCGGCGAGAAGGTTTCCAAAGCGGTAATCACCGTCCCTGCATATTTCAATGACAGCCAGCGCCAAGCCACCAAGCAGGCAGGCGAGATTGCCGGCATGGAAGTCATGCGCATTATCAACGAGCCCACCGCGGCTGCGTTGGCTTACGGCCTCGATAAAAAGAAGGACGAAACCATCGCCGTTTACGACCTTGGCGGTGGCACCTTCGATATTTCCATCCTCGAAGTCGGCGAAGGCGTGGTCGAAGTGAAATCCACCAACGGCGACACGCACTTGGGTGGCGATGACATCGACCAGCGGGTAATCGAGTGGATGGTTGCCGAATTCAAGAAAGAGTCGGGAATCGATCTGAGCAAGGACCGCATGGCCATTCAACGCCTGAAGGAAGCCGCGGAAAAGGCCAAGATCGAGCTATCTCAGCTCATGGAAACGGAAATCAATCTGCCGTTCGTGACTGCGGACGCTTCCGGGCCAAAGCACATGGCTTTGAAGCTGACCCGCGCGCGCCTCGAGCAATTGATGGAAGATCTGCTTCAGCGCTCAGTCGGACCGGTGAAGCAGGCTCTGAAGGATGCCGGTGTAACGCCAGACAAGATCGACGAAGTCGTTCTGGTCGGCGGATCGACCCGCATCCCGCGAGTCGTCGAGATCGTAAAACAGCTATTCAACGGCAAGGAACCGCACAAGGGTGTGAACCCTGACGAAGTAGTTGCCGTGGGTGCCGCGATCCAGGGCGGAGTTCTGGGCGGGGAGGTAAAAGATATCCTCCTGCTCGACGTCACTCCGCTGTCATTGGGCGTGGAGACGCTGGGCGGCGTGATGACCGTGCTGATCCCGCGCAACACCACGATCCCGACGCGCAAGTCGGAAACATTCTCGACAGCCGCGGATAACCAGACCTCGGTCGATATTCACATTCTGCAAGGGGAACGGCCCGTAGCTAGTGGAAACCGCAGCTTGGGGAACTTCCAGCTCGTCGGAATTCCGCCAGCGCCGCGAGGCTTGCCTCAAATCGAAGTGACCTTTGACATCGACGCGAACGGCATCTTGAATGTCTCGGCGAAGGACAAGGCCACCAATAAAGAACAGAAGATCACCATCACTGCATCCACAGGGCTTAGCAAGGAAGAAGCTGAGCGGATGCGCACCGAAGCCGAATCGCACGCGGACGAGGATAAGCAGCGCGTTTCTGACGCTGAAACTCGCAACCGCGCCGACAACCTGGTCTATCAGACCGAAAAGCTTCTCAAGGAGAATCGCGAGAAGATTTCCGAGTCCGACGCCAAGAATGTCGAGTCGGCCCTCGAGGAAACTCGGCGAGCGATTGCCGAGGGCAACTCGGACCGGATGAGGGCTGCGACCGAGCAGCTCACCAAGGCCTCTCACGCCATCGCCGAAGCGCTATACAAAGGTCAAGGCGCGGCCGGCCCCAGTGCGGGTGCGGAGACGGGGCAACCTGGCGGTGCGGGTGCCGGAGCGCAAGCGACCAACGACGCCAATCCACAAAGTGATGTGGTCGACGCTGAATTCGTCGACGTAGACGATTCGAAGAAACCTAACTAACTGGCAATGGGCGTTCGCGCGGCTTGGCAAGCTTGGGGGAAATTCCCGGGAATCCAGGCCGCGCTTTTTCTTAGGCTGGAGGAATCTTGGCAAGCGGCGTGAAACGAATGGGCCCGCCTCAGGCGGTCCAGAAGGTCCGTGACAACTACTATCTCGTGCAGGTTTTGGTTTCAGAATCGCCGAGCGCCGATTGGCGCCGGCTCTTTTACGAAACGCAGCAGGAAGTGACGCCGGATTTCCCCACGCGCTCAGTGGAAATCACTGGCAGCCTGCTCCGCTTTCGGTCGGATCCTGCATCCGTACAGGAAAAAGTCGCGCGGATTGATCGCTGGCTCGACCGCGCCAATCAAAAAGACGCTGCGATGGCTAATCGCTCGGAGGAACAGCGCCGCCACCGCGAAGAGCTGGCGCGCGAAGCACAGGAAATGACTCAGTGGAATGAGCGCTGGTCCAAGCTCTAAGCGCCCGTGTTAAGAAGCTAAGAAAGCTAATTTCAAATCATGGCGACGACTTCAAAACAAGATTATTACGAACTCCTTGGCGTGGCCCGCAAAGCCTCGGTGAAGGATCTCCGCCAGGCTTATCGCAAGCTGGCGCGCAAGTATCACCCTGATCTCAATCCCGGCGATAAATCCGCTGAAGAAAAATTCAAACAAATTCAGGAAGCCTACGAAGTTCTTTCGGACACCAAAAAGCGGCAAATGTACGACCAGTTCGGCTTCAACACTCCGGGCGCCGCTGGCCCAGCGCCGGGCGGCGGGACGTACAACGTCAACCCTCAGGATGTTCACTTTGATTTTGGTGGCTTCGATTTTGGCGCGGGGGGCGGCGGCGGAGGCTCAAGCCTTCGCGATCTCTTCAGTCAATTCTTCCGGGGCGGAGGGCAAGCCGGTCAGTCCAGGCACGAAGCCGAGCCCGGCTCCGATCTCGAATATCAAATTGAAATCAGCTTTGCCGAAGCGATGCGCGGCGCGTCCAAGCGCGTCACTATTACGCGCCTTGATCGCTGCCCCGATTGCCAGGGCCGCGGCTCCGTTGGGACCGCCCAAAACTGTACCGCATGCAATGGCACCGGCCAGGTGACCGAAGTCAGCGGAAAGATGCGCTTCCAGGTCCCTTGCTCGCGCTGCGGCGGCACCGGAAAAATCGGAACGATCTGCCGCACGTGCGGTGGCGAAGGCCGGGTTCGACGCCCCGATACTCTGGAGGTTCGCATCCCGCCCGGAGCGCATACCGGATCGCGCGTGCGTGTCGCGGGCCGCGGTAACGTAGGTACCGACGGCGGTCCCGCGGGCGATCTCTACTTCATTATTCAGGTCGCGCCGCACCCGTTCTTCGAGCGCCGCGGCGACGATTTATACACCACCGTGCCCATCACCATCACCGAGGCCTCTCTGGGCGCCAAGGTTGAAGTGCCGACCATCGACGGACGCGCGCAGGTGCGCATACCGCCGGGTACCGACAGTGGCAAAAAGTTGCGCCTCCGCGAAAAAGGAGCGCCCTCGTCGCGGCATCAGGGCCAGCGCGGCGACCAGATCGTCGAAGTTCAGGTCGTCGTGCCTCGCCCCGAAGACGAACGCGTCAAGCAGCTCTTACGTGAACTCAGCAAAGCCGCTCCCGAAGATCCTCGACAGGGAATCTTTACGAAAGCGGCGTTGTAAAGCACCACTCCGGCAAAGACGAAAATGAAAGCAGCGCCAAAAAGTCGAAAAAAGGCCAAGGCTGGTTACATGATTAGTGCGGTTGCGGAGCTGTACAAACTTCACCCGCAGACCCTCCGCCTTTACGAACGCGCTGGCCTTCTGACGCCGTCGCGCTCGCAGGGCAATACGCGCCTTTACACCGACCAAGACCTGGAGCGTCTCGAGGTGATCCTTACGTTGACCCGCGACTTGGGCGTTAACCTCGCCGGAATCGAAGTGATCCTCAACATGCGTGACAAAATGGCGGACATGCAGGAGCAAATGGAATCGTTCATCCATTTTGTGCGCAGCGAGTTCGCCCGTGGCATCAGCGGCCCCGATCCAAGCCGCCCCCGCAACGCCATCGTGCGCGCTGGCTCCGGTAAGGCCATTCGAATTGTGAAGTAGCGCGAAGCGCAGATCTGACTGCTTTTTTGGTACTTTCTCTCGGCCTTTCCCCACCTGCTCGGTAGCTTTCCCACAATCATAAAAATATTTCACAGCGCAATGCGCTTGCGCCGGGCGCTCCTGAAAGAATATTCTTGCCGCATGGCGCGTCCCGATTGTCCTGAATGCCTCGGCACCGGTTGGAAGATGGTTCCGCGAAACCCAAGCTCTCGGCGCAATCATCAATCCCAACCTCAGCCATCGACTCAGATACCAGGAAATTCAAATCCGGGCGTCTGGAGCGTCCCCTGTGAATGCACGACCAACGCTCAAGAAAACAAATCCCTCCTCCGCGCGCGTATCCCCGAGCGCTACCGTCACTGTGACTTCGAAAATTTCGAGAGTGACCTGCCTTACGACCACGCCTCCTCCAATCAGGTAGCCGCCTGGAATCAAAGCCTCGAGCAAGCCAAGATGGTGGTGCGCAGCTTTACGCGCGATTATCCCAGCGGCACCGAGCATGGAATTTTGCTGATGGGCACCTGCGGAGTTGGCAAAACGCACCTAGCCATCGCCGCGCTTCAGGAACTTCTGCGTCGTGGCCACACTTGCCTCTACTACGACTACCGCGAGCTGCTCAAAGAAATTCAGGATAGTTACAACTCGCGCAGCGAATCCACGGAAATGGGCGTGCTCGATCCTGTTCTCAAAGCGGAAGTGCTGCTTCTCGATGATCTCGGTGCGAGCAAGCCGTCGCTTTGGGCTCTCGAAACCGTCGCGCACATTCTCAATACGAGATACAACGACAAGCGCGTCACTCTGGTCACCACAAATTTCCTCGATGGAGATTCCACCGGCTCTGCACAGCGCTATTCCAATTCACGATCCGCAGCCGCGGCGCAAACCGCAACGGAAGACAGTCTTTCTGATCGCGTCGGCGCGCGCATTCGCTCGCGTCTCTATGAAATGTGCCGCACCATCGAAATTATCGCGCCTGACTATCGCAAGGAAATTCGCCAAGCGACACGATTCCGCGCTTGAGTCCACAATTTGTTTCCGCTAGTTGAATCCCCTGTAAATCGTTCAAATTAAAGGCGCGTCGGGTTGACATTTTTTGGGCCTGACGCGTATCATTCCCACGACGCGGCGGCCTAAATACGGGCGCGCCACTCCCTTCTTGCTTCTACCCAGTAGGGTTCAGACGCCTCGGGGAAACTATCTCGCGCATTTAGGCGGGAAACGCACGGAGACAGCTTCATGTCGGGCGCTCAAGACGACCACAACTCTCCGGACCATCAGGGTTCGTCGGACGGCCGTCCCACCGTTAACCCCGCGAATAATCCTGTGACGACCGCCGTCGTAGACCAT
>Ga0209420_1000861_pt1 | contig 15078 bp, 15 predicted proteins | sample BlaSpr_A8_OM1_O1_FD_187972 | JGI IMG/M metagenome (GOLD analysis project Ga0209420, IMG submission 187972) | Forest soil microbial communities from Thunder Bay, Ontario, Canada - Black Spruce, Ontario site 2_A8_OM1_O1 (SPAdes) (version 2) | ecosystem: Environmental > Terrestrial > Soil > Boreal... | reverse complement strand
GAAAAACCACGGCCATCCGGCGCTGTTGGCCGAAGCCCGCCGCTCCAATCTTCTTGGCCTCGCCCAAAACAACCGTTCCCTCAGGAATGATGACGTGTTGATGATCGTGCGAATACAACGGATTTGAGACAAGGACTTTGACCGGTCCTACGGCGTCGCCGTCCAGGCGATTCATGAGAACCGTGTCGAGAACCGAACCCTCGAAGACGAGATAGGGCTGTCCGACGGCCGAATCGACATTAGCCTCCAATGGGCGTTTATATCCTCCGGGCGTGTCCTCCTGTTTCCCCTCGGCTGTTGGGGGAACGAGGTTACTATTTACCTGCCGCTCGGCAGGGCCATTCTGGACGGACAACATCTGGCCTTGCTGTTGTTGCCGCGAGTCGGCTGAGCGGGAGTACACAAGATTGGTAGCGAAACGGGAGTCGTCGGCGCGTTCGCGTTCCTTTGCGGCGAGTAGCTGTGCCTGCTGTTGCACAGGCGTGAGTTGCATCTGCATGTTTCCCTGCTGTGCTTGCGGGCAGGGCTGGCCCGGAACGCAGGGCATGGCGACGCCCGTCGGTCCATAGGCCGCGGCTGCGGACCGCTGCGGCGGCGTCACGGACGCAAGCGCCGGATCTCCCATTGCGGCGGCGGCCGTTGTCGCCTGCTGCTCTTTCTGACGTTCTGCCTGAAGCTGGTTCTTCAACTCCTGCACGTTGCTGTCGGTGTTGTCCTGCAAGGCCGGTTGCGGTGGTTGCCCTTTCGCGCTCGCCTGCTGTGCCGGGGTCTTCTTGCCGGATGAGCTGAACAGCGCCGCCATAATCACCAGCAATGCCGCACCCAGATACACGAGGGTTTTGAGATTCTGCTGCAAGACACCTTTTGGCAGTTCCAAGTTGCGGCGTAGCGTTGGCTCGGCTTGTTGCTCTGTCTGCGGAGTAACAACGTTCTCGGTCATGACGGTGATCCCTTGCGTGTGAATTCCATCTTTTTCTTGCCGAGTTCCACATATCCGCTATCCATGATCTTCGGGATGATGTACGTCCCTTCCCGAAGGTCGTAGGTAACGAGGTTGGGCTTGTCGTCCTTCATCTCGTACACGCTGAACTTTTCAGGCGCATTGGTCTTGATGTACGTGAACTTGTCGTCGTGATAGATCGACTGGATGTAGAAGGGGGCTTCGTTCGCCTTGTAGGCATAGTCGAACGTAAGCTGTGTTGGATAGGCGCTTTTGTACTCATCCACGGCCTGTTCAACGTGCGATTGCAGAGCCGCAAGCTGCTGGCGCGACTGTTCGAGTTGCGCGGCGGGCACGAACTGCGGAGGGCCGCTCGCGGCCACAATCGCAGAACGATCGGCGGGCTCGACGATCACCTTCAGATCGGGAATCGTCGATAAAGCAGAGATGTCCTCCAGGGTGAAGCTGTATATGTTCCCCTTGTCCGTAATAAGATTCAAGTTGGAGCTGATGCCTTGTTTTGCCGGATGTACAAAGCAAAAGTTGCCAACCACATCGACGATCCAGAACTCCTTGTCACCCGTGGCGGCTTCCATGATCTTCTCGGTCGTGGGCAACTCGATTAGGGTTGTGTATTTCACCTTGGCTCGGATGGGAACGATGTCCTGAGAGTGATACTGCACCGTACGAGCGGATTCCTGTGCTAGGGCACCGATCGAGAAAACCAGCCAAACAAAATCCACGATGAGTCTCAGGTGTCGCATATTTCTCTCCTTAGCGGTTAGGGTTGGTGGTTGATAGAGCGAGCCCACGCGGATGGAATGGAAGCTCTTCCGCAAGCTGGCGAAGCCCACCCGCAAAGCCGAAGCGATCGAAATATTCCTGCTTCTTGAGGTTGTCACGGGCGTTGTTGGTTGCCATCCAGTGCGAGACCGAATCGACGTTCAAGTGCACTTTCTTGGAGGTCTGGGCCTTGCGAATCAGCATTTGGCCCGGCGGAACAAGGCCGTCGATTAAGTCCAGTTCTGTGTCGTTCAGATGAAACGCCTCGCGGTAAACTTCCCGGTTCATGTCCGGGTTAGCCAGGAAGATCTTGGTCGGGCAGCTCTCGGCCACGATGGCCAGCATCCCCGACTCCTCAAGCTCTTTGATGGATTGGGTAGCCAGGATCATCGCCGCTTTGTGCTTGCGCCAGGTCTTCTGCGCCTGCACCACGTAATTGCGGATCGTCTCGTTCTTGATGAAGAGCCATGCCTCATCGAGCAAGAAGATCTTGAAGGTGGCGAGCTTCTTCGGGTCAGTGATCTCATTCGATGCCCGATGCAAAACATAAAACAGCAGTGGTTCCAGAACCTCGGGCGCATCGTTCCAACCGTGGAAGTTGAAGGTCTGGAAGCGGGAGAACGAAAGCGTGTCCTCAGCGTTGTCGAAGAGAAAGCCGTACTGTCCACCGCGGGTCCAGCGATGCAAGCGTTCCTTCAACTCGCCAATGATGTTGCCAAAGTTCGAGACGGTACGCTGGGTCGGCTCCAGTACGTAAATCCGCTCGATCGCATCCCAGAGGCGGCGTTCTTCCTTGAAGTCGAGCCGGTAACGCTGCTCATTGCCTTCAATGAGCACGCGGAAGAAGCTGAAAAGAAATTGCAGGTTCTCTTTGGTCTGAGGCAGTGAGAATGGGTTGATGGTGAAATCCCGCGCCTCCTGGCCCACGTTGAGGTAGGAACCGCCGAAGATCGTCGTAAGCGACTGGAAACTGCCGCCGATATCAAAGATGAAAGTCATCGGCTTGTACTTTTGCGCGTTCTGCATCAGGAAATTGCAGAAGTACGATTTGCCGCTGCCGGTCATTCCGAGAATCAGGGTATGGGCAACGTCGCGAGTATGCAGGTTGAGGAAGTAGGGCGTGCTGTTGTCGGTCTCGAGCACTGCCAGGTACTCCGCCCCGAGATGCGGGTTTGTCTTCTCGCCGGGAAGGATCGTAAACAGAAAAGACAGGTCGGCGTAGTTCGTGTTCAGCAGGTACAGCTTGCGGAGGTTCAGCGGGTAGTTGCCCGGCACGGTAGCGAAATAGGCGTTCAGCTGGTTGTAGGTTTCGGCAAACAGATTGCCGTCCGCGTTGGTGAAGACGCCAGTAAACTCGGCCACAAGCTGATCGAGGTCCGTTCGTGACCGGCCATACAGGACAATTGTGAGGGAGAAATCGCCGAGCGATTGACCGTCACCTAGGGCACGCAGGCAATCGCCAAGATTCTCAATGTCGGCCTGCTTCGATTCGTCCACTAACACGTCGCGTGCGTCCGACTTCGTGGCATCGTTGCCCATCTGGGAGACAAACCCCGTTTTGGACATATTGAAGTGACGGCGACGCTTGTTGACTTCCTTGCGGGCCTTGTCTGCGGGGAGCGGAGTCCATTCCGTAACGACATAGAAGTTGGCCGGAATCTTCAGCAGCGCGTCCAGTACCAGAGGCCTCGTTTCGGTGATCGCCTCTCTCATCGTCAGCACGCGGACTATGTGATCGCCGACACGCAGATGATCGCGCTCGGCTTCGATGTCGGAGTTGACTACCTGATAGTCGAGAAACTGCGTGGACCGTGGCCTACCGGCGACGCGCCAGTCGTCATAATTCAGCATTCGGCGGAAGAACGTGAATTGCCCCTGCCGATCCAAGATCTCGATTTGCATGAAATCAGCGAGTTGCCGAGCGAATGCCTGCACCTGCTGGTCAAGCCGTCGAAGATCGCGCTCGATGTGCGTACCCAATAGCGTCTTCATGCTGTCGTTGGTGAACTGCGACTTCAGTTCGGCAATCGCGCCCTCTGGATCGCGCAAGAGGCGAGCGAGCGCCGCGCCTACTCCGGTCTTCGACCGGGCGCCTTCAAGCAGGATGCAGTAGAAGATTTCAACCTGATATAGATGGTCCCGCTTCGCTTCAAAGAACTTCCGTCGCTGATCGATCGCTGCTTCCACAATTGGGTCGTCATACGTGGCGAATGGTATGTCGGGTCGATTCGATTTGAACAGGTACTGGTAAACGTGGAAACCTGGGCCGAATGCCTTGAGTGCTGCCTCCAAGCGCTTGACCGCATACTCTTGTTCGGAGCGGTCAAGACTTTCGTAGTCCACGCCGGGAACACTGAGAACCATGCCTAGATCGCCGCTCTTGGTAAGGAAGGCCGTCTCATTCCAGAAGCCGTAGAGGTTGATGTGGTCGTTCAGCGCCGCACTCTGCTTCCACGGCTTGATGACTTTATCGAGACGCAGCATCACACTACCTCCACGGGAGGGACTTGCTGTTTCGCGGCGTCGTAGCGCAGTTTGTAGCCTTCGGACTTTGCAAGGATGCGGAGGAATGCCGGATCGCTGTTCGTCACCCAATGGCCGAAGGCAAAGCCGCCAATGAAGACCGCGATCCCGGCGAGGATGGAATTGAAGAGATTGAAGGCCCCAACCGCGCCGACACAGACCAAGTAGAACAACGTGCGTTCCACGCCCAGGTAGGTGAGGGGCTTATGCAGGCTCTTGAAGACTCGATTTGTGCGATGCTTCTGCTGTGCTTTGTCAGGCATAACTCCCTCCCCTAATCGCGGGTTGAAGGTGGGTGGGATGGCGCTATACGCCCCAGAGCCAACTCAGGACATTCACCGCAAGCACCGCAATGCCGGTTCCGGCGGCGACACCAGCGAGCGCCTTTTTCGCGCCGGGCTCGCCATGCGCGAAGCCGTAGCCGCCGATCACGATTGCTACCAGACTTGCAACTTTTGCTATCGTCCCGGTGAAAAGGCTTTGGATAGCGTTAAAGCCGGTATCGAACGGTGAAGCTTGTGCTAGGGCTCTCAGGGGCATGAAAACGAGTAGCGTGAGCAGAGCGGCGGTTATAAGCGGCGATTTCGACCGTCGAAGGGGTTTGATTGGGTGACCGAAACAGAATCTCACTAAACCTGACATCTCCACCTCCGCAGCGGCTCAATGCGGCTGCCTTTCGCGTAAAACTAACCGCACCCAATCAGCAAGTCCAACGGCGTTGCTGCGATCAGATGTTTTGGAGAAGAAGTCTACGAAGATTCGAGCGACTCTATGGAAGGAGTTGTTGTCGAGGTGCGCGTGAGAGTCACCTTCTAAACGATTCGCAATGAAGGGCAACGGCATTTGCCAATCGCTCTGCACGTGGTTTTGACGGTCACAAAACAAAGCTGCACAGGTTTTTTTCCCTGAGAACAATACGGGTGGTGACACGCATAGCGCTGGTGTAAGGAGAATTCGTTCTGGATTGCGGAGAATCCGTTCAGAATCGCTGGATCTGCTGCGCATCCGCCGACAGGCACAGAATGTGAGAGTGAATCCTCGGTACTCATCCCTGGTTTATTGGGGTCGGCTCTCGGGTGGGACGATGGTATTCATGCGCCGGTATTCCACAAGCTGACCGTAGTGATCAAAGCTATGAGCGACCGCGTCCATCGCGAACGAAAGACGCGTCTTCTGCCACCGACTGGGACTTGCAGTTGGCTGCACGACATTCTTTTCGTCGATGGTGGCGACAGCCTTGTGCAGAGCCACGAAGGAACCTTTCACGTATTCCATGACTTCTGCTTTCGACCTCACGGAATCGGGCCCGGTCTCGTTCGCCATGTCGGCGGTTCGCTTTTGCCCTAGAATGAGTGCTGCAATTCCATAGTTATTTGCAGCCAAGTGTTTCAACTGCTGAGCGAACGTACGTACACCCTTAAATTCACCGCACTTTTGGTCTGGAGCGAATGAGTACCTATCCTCAGGCATGGCTTCGGCGGCCGGCACCACGTGCTGTTCCGCGGTCGTGATCCAGGAGTCCAGGGTTTCCGCGATGGTACCCTGCTGAAGTGGCTTGCTGTCCTGTGTGTGCGCGGCACTCGAACCTGCCAGCAAAAACATCAGGGCGATTATGCAATTCGTCGTTCTCATAGTGTATTGCCCTTTGCGAGAGCGGATTGTTTCTACTTCGCACGTCTCGATAAAAAGCTACAACTTCAAGCCGACACTCCGTTTTACAAAACGGCCTCCAGAACCAAGTCCCTAGATTCCTGCTCTATGGGCGACTGGCCGGCGGAACGATCCCATTCATTCGGAGGTATTCCACCATTTGCCCGTAGTGATTAAGCGCATGAATCATCGATTCCACTGCTAGCGCGAGGCGAGTTGCATCCGCGTTCTTGAGTGGCGAGATCGGAGAAGATTTGATCCCCGTATTGTTGTTACCGATCGCGTCGATCGCATGACCAAGACGCGCGAATGACTCAACGAGGTAATCGAGAATCTGCGCTTTCGTCCGTACGGTCTCAGGTCCAGTCTCGTCTCCTGCCTCTGTCGGCGGGTCCTCGCCCAGCGCGGCCGCCGACAGGATAAAGTTGGTCGCTGCTAGATGTTTCACCTCCTGACCAAAGGTTCTCACCCCTTTGAATTCGCCATCCGTTGGGGCGAACCCATACTTGTCGGCGGGCATGGCCTCAGCGGCAGACACAATTTTCGTCTGTGCGACCTTCAATAAGACCTGCAGTCCGCGTTTTTCCCGCTGCGCGTCCAGTGCAGCGGCGCCCGGATCGGCCTGCTGCTGACGTACCGCCGTTCCGGTTTGCGACACCGATTGCATTCCGTCCGCTTTGTCCATTTGTGCCGGCGCGATCCCGATACAGCCAAGCAAAAACAGAAATGTGAATATCAATCTCATTTGGCCCATGGGTGTTCTCCTTATGGTCCTACCGGCCCACTCTCCTCATCTTGCAGGTTAAAGGCGACTTTAAGGCAAGAAGTATTTGTGAACAGCGTCTGTCAATTCGAGGTGACAATCGAAATGTCGCGCTCCTAGAATGTACGAATGCCGCTGCTAACAATTTCCGAAGTGGCGCGACAGGTTGGACTTCAGCCCTCCGCCATCCGCTATTACGAACAGATTGGAATACTTCTCCCCGCCCAGCGAATCAGTGGACAGAGACGCTATGACACCTCTGTGCTTTATCGGCTCGCAATTATTCAACGGGCACGACAGACCGGTTTCACGCTGGCTGAAATTCAACACCTGTTCTTCGGTCTCGGAAATGTCACACGGGCTTCAGAACGCTGGCAAAAGCTGTCAAAGAGAAAGCTCGCGGAACTCGATGGTTTGATGGATGGGATAAAGACAGTGCGGCGCTTGTTGAAAAAGATGATGCAGAATTGCCGCTGTGAAACTCTGGAGGAATGTGGGAAGGGGATATTTCGAGGTGGTTGCCTGGAGACTAGAGTGAAGTCTCGAGCCGCGAATCATCGTCATGATAAATAATCGGATAATGTGCATTTTGGCTCCACTTGGGTGTCAGGTCAGCACGCTGGACATGTGGATGTCTCAGTCAGTGAACACTCGCGTCCACCAGGTGATCAACGACGACGAAGAATGTCCCGCACCCGTGCAACCCCTCCAGACTCAAAACCAACTGCTCTTCTAGACTTGGATATTCATCGAATTCGTCCTGCAAGTCGTCGTTCATCATCAAGCGCGTCGTGATTGCCGCGCTGCTGCCAGCCCGTCTCAACTTGCTGGCTGATCAACGCCCAGCTGTCCGGGATTGCCCTGCGACATTGCTCCACGACACGTTGGGATATGTCCGAAATATCCGTTCCCTCGAATACTGCGCTTGCACTTTGGGCAAGGTCGAACCACCAGCGCCTGTTTCTGCGAAGACGCCACTGAGCAGGTTGGCTGCGTCGTCACTGTTTCGAGATCATACTCATCAATCAGCCACTTTGCGACGGCTGGCTCCATAAGCCCAAAATTCAATTCCGAGCCGTGCTGGTGACAGAATGTCTCGAATGCTCGGTCGGTCACCGAAGTGTCCATTACCTTGAGCTCCCCATCGGCGACCCATTTTCCCACTTCGATAGTAGTGATACCCAAGAGTTTCGCAGTTTGTCCCCACGAGTACCCTTCGCTCTTGTTACACACGTCCGCAGCGGTCTCCTCTTCCATACCCGGCAGCGCCACGGTTTTGTGTCTGCGACTGAATTCCGCCAGGGAGATTGCCGAGACCCGCGGGTCGCGGACTCGTAGAAAACCACTACCAATCAAACGTTGTAGCCGGCGATGGCTTACATGTAAAGTTTGCTGAATTCTCCGCAAGGACCAGCCGTCAGTAACTCTCGCGCTTATGGCCCGGCCTTTAAGCCGAAAGCGAACGGATTGTTCTGAGCGTTTGAGCTTTTCGGCAATCGCTTTGACCGGCTCATAACCGGCGCGCACAAATAGTTCTTGCTCCTCTTCCCTTGTCCAAGGTCGTCGATCTCCCTTTCGTCTGTCTGCGTGCTCTCCCTCAAGCCAACCTTGACTTCGGGCAAATCTCGACACCACGTGTCCTGCGAGTCCTGGATAAAGCGCTTGCACCGATTTGATTGCTTCGGTCTTTTTACGCCCCCCACTTCGATAGCCATCACGAAGAATATCAATCGCAGCTTCACTCCAATCGACCGGCGTCGCACTCTTGGCGCGCTCTTTCTCCCGCAGGTGTCGCATTCGGTGCCAGACCTGGGCAGGCACCAGCTCCGGGGTGAGTCGCCGTACCCTTTTGACGGCCTCTTGAGTACCTCTCGGACCATATTTCATCCCGACGACCAGGATCTGGTCTATCTCCTGCAACCAACGGAAGGATTGGCTTTGCTTTTTTCCGTAAGGATTGATTCCATCTTTCATAATCAAACCATCTCTGCATCCGGCTCCTGCTTCTGAGAATCGCAGTAGCCCCCATACTGATAAAAGGAACCAAAACAGTACCGAACCTATCGAAAATATTTTGGCTATGTTCTCCTCTCCTTCGGGTTGGTCTTGACATCCCTTTCTCTCGGATGGCACGCTTGCGTTAGCCCTCTGGCCGGGTACGACGCAATAGCTGACGTGAGGCGCTTGGTATGCCAGCCCCCAAACCCGGTCCCGAGTGGGTTCTTTCTGGACCCAACCCTTGTTCAGACTCGGCCACCGAAAGCGAACTCTCGAAAGCCGCTCGATCCGCGTGGCCAAAGGCGTTGGCTCACGTCCGGCAGGTTCAACCACGAAATCCATTCGATGAAGACGAAATCTTGGTAGCGGAAGTGTGGGAGAGCGTTCTTCAATCTGTTTCGAGGACGCTCGATCGGACGAATGGAAGGCGGGGTGAGATTCGGGATCTGGAGGCTTACCTTCTCGGAAGCTTTTACCATCGGCTTAGACGTGCTCTCAAGAAGGAACAACGCCGCGAGGAAATGATCCATCTCGTATCCTCAGCCCAGGAATTGGACCTTCTTGGCAGGACGAGTCACGCCGAGCAGCACGACATTGAAAGCACCCTTCATGCCAAGGAGATTCTTGATCGGATGGATGCGTGGAGCCGCAAAGTTTGGGTTGCGCGCGAGTACGGCTATACCTGGAAGCACATTGGCCGCGTTCTGGGAATTCCTGGCGACAGCGTCATGCTTCGCTTCCGACGCCGCATGAAAATCCTACGAGCACGTTTGTCTGGCGGTAGATGAAATGCCAATGTGTCGTGGGCACTCTTTCAGTTACACTTGGGCTGTTTTTTTAGATTGAACTGTTAGCGAGTTGACTCTCTCTGAGCAGCGAAAGCCAATCCAACGCGGCGGACAAGCGCTTGCTTGATATTCTCCGGCAAGGCTTAGCGACAGAGTTCCCTAATCCGGAGAGGATCGGTTGTCCGGGGAATGCTCTACTCAAGGGCATAGCACAAGGAAAGGTGTCCCTTACCGAAGCAGAGCTTTGGCTCGACCACCTCGGCTCATGCAGTCCGTGTTTTCAAGAATTCAAGGAGTTTCGCCGGCAGTCGGCGATCCAGCGCCGACGTGCACTGATGTTGGTGGCCACTGCTGCTGTTCTGCTCTTCGCGGTGGGAGGATGGCTGTGGATGCGAGCCCGACGCTCGGTGGAAACGAGCGACGTAGCCGTCTTAGATCTTCGTGAGCGCTCGGTGGTCCGCGGGCAGAGGCAGTCTGAGATCGGTCAGGCACCTCTGGAAATTTCACGAACTACTAAACATCTGGTTCTTGATCTTCCGATTGGCAGCAAAGAAGGACCCTACGATGTCGGTCTGCTCACAGAAACGGGCGACCAGGTTTTGCGCGCGACAGGGATAGCACAACTGCACGACCACATTACTGATCTGCGGATTGACGTTGACATTAGTGGCGTACAGGCGGGGGCATATTCTCTTGGGCTTCGACAGGCTGGTCTTGAGTGGACCCGATATCCCATCCGGGTGTTTTGATCCTATCCGCGTCGCATCATCCAATTGGGGCTCCGGTTCTGGCCGTCAGTGATTACTTCTGCATCGGCGACAAGCCTGACACTTCGGCTATACGCAACAGATGTGATGTGCGATGCTTCAAATGGAACCATACCCGGCATCGCTGCGTAGGGAAGCAGGAGGCCAGGATCACGATGCATTCATTCGTAATCACCACATTTGTACTTCTGTTTTTGACCCACATTGGAACTGTCTTTGCGCAGTCTGGCGACAAGTTAGCGCCTCCTCTGCCTTTATCGTCTAGTGCATTCGTCGACGTGAAGGCCTCAGGGGTCACCGCAAAACCGGCCAACGGTGGTCACTTCAAAACCGGCCAACGGAAAGTGGCCTGGGACTAGGTTGTTTTACTCCGACGCCTCCTGAGGAGGCAAGTCTGTTTTCGTGCGCCAACTCCGTGGACCACATTTAAGTACGTGGCCATGATGAAGGAGGCGATCGAGCATGGCGGTAGCGGCAGCACTATCGCCGAGAAGTTTGCCCCAGTCGTCCACGGGACGATTCGAGGTGAGCAAAGTGCTGGCGCGCTCATAGCGCCGCATTACGATTTCCAGCAAGTCCTCGGCGGCGGTCATGGACATCGATTTCATGCGAAGAGGAATGCAATCGATGTAGCGGAACGCCCGCATCGATCGCCAATTCGACGGAAACATCGTGCCCGGCGCGCGTTCCCTTAGGAGCTACCTGCGGCGTGATCTTCGATGCATCTGGACCTTGTTGGTATCTGGGGCCCACCCGTCTGCCCGCTTGCCAACAGCCTGGCCGGGGATATAACGCGCCCCGACAACCATGGGAAAAACAAACTGGTATGCGCCGTCTGCGTACTCAAGCGGTTGTAGATATTCGATGCTCAATCTGCTTGCGTCTTCAGTTGTTCGGCGTCGAAACGTTCCTCCTTTTTCCAAAGTGTCAAAGTAATGGCCGCGCTCTTGCGTGCCAGCGTCAGCCGAGCCGTCGCCGGCTTCATGCCCTTGGCCAGCAAAGCCGTGTAGAAATTGTGGAACGGTCCCTGCCACAGCAAGACTCTCAGGGCTGCAGTGAAACGATGTAGGCCGTAAGGTCGACGATGTCTTGATCTGTAAGGTTGGCAACCACCGGTTTCATAGCAGCGGCGTTACGGCCATCGCGAGTGCCGCTCTTGAAGTCGTAGAGTTGCCGTGCCGTGGCCGCAGGAGAGCGACCTGCCAGAGGCGGGAACAAATCTCCCTTTCCCTTTAAGCCGTCTCCATGACAAAAAGCGCAGGGAAGGGTTTTGCCAGAACTCCCAGTCACCGCCAAGAGCTCGCCTCTCTTTATGCTTCCCTTTGGCACGTAGGCGACAAATCCGGACGTGGCATCGCGTAAGAATGTCCGCTTTACGTCTTCAGGCACCTCGATGATACGGGTCCCGATCGGTTCTTTGGCTCCGTTCGCATCCACCAGCTGTACGTTGTGCGGGCCAGGCCGTGTGACCGGGACGGTATCAGTCTCGACGATGCGCGTAGTTCTAGCGGCTGGTATCGAGTGGAAGTACTCCGCTGCCAGCTTCGCGTCGGCTGCGTCGATCGCTTTCGCAATCGGGATCATGTCTTTCAGGGTTGCATGTGGTACGGAACCATTCCGCTTGTCATCGTTCATATCGGCCAGTTGCTGAAGAAAATAACCGACTGGAAGCCCCTGCAGATCGGCCGTATCGGGCTTGCCTCGGCCATCGATAAGGTGACATTGTCCACACGCGTTGTATGCGCCTTTCTTACCCTCGATTACCGCAGCAGGAGGCACAGGGTGTTGATCCGGAAACCAATCGACCGTGCTGGTGCTCCGATTGATTTGAGTGTCGGTATAGCTCTGTTTGCTTCCGGGAATATGAAACAGCTCGCCGTCGTCCGGCTTCTGAGCTTCGTGCACACCCTTCGGGTAAGCCCAGTCGGGATAATTTGTCGTTGCAACGGTTGCCGGTGGATCGTTGGCCGGCTTGGTTGCTCTCTGTGCATGAGACAGCTGCTTCGATGTAACAAGGAGGCAGCTTGCCGATATGGCGCAGAAGGAGAGCAGTGATCTCGCGTTCATTGGATTGCCTCGATGCTAATGGGACGGGGAGTATTTTGCACGTCTCAAGTTAGATGTACCATTTACGCCCACAGGCAGGAGATAGGCACCGCGAACATGCGCTCGCCGAAAGGCACCGTCTGCTCCGCGTCGTAGAGAACGACACCGAGTTTGAAATCCTTGCCGCAGGCCGCGGACAGCTTTCGAAGCCCCTTGAAATCGCCGGCAGTGACGGTCGCGGCCGCTTTGACCTCAATACCAACTACATCTCCACCCTCACCTTCCACGATGATGTCTACTTCGTCCTGATCCTTATCTCGGTAGTGGTAGAGCCTGCACGTCTCGGCGAGCCAATCCACCTGTTTCATGACTTCGGCGAAAGCGAAAGTCTCCAGAAGCGGGCCAAAGACCGATCGATCCTTACCGATTCGTTCCTCGGTGGCCCCCAAGATCGCAGCCAGCAAACCCGAATCAAGAAAGTGCAGCTTGGGAGTCTTCACCAGTCGCTTGAGCCGATTGCGGAACCAAGGTTCTAGGCGACGAACCAAGAACAGTTGCTCGAGGACGGCAACATACTTTCTTGTCGTTTTGTCATCGAGACCAATTTGACCGCCGATTTGCGTGAAGTTGGTCAGTTGACCGGAGTGGTGAGCCAGCACTTGAAGCAGGCGCGGCATCTCTTCCATCTTCTCTAGCTCGGCGATATCGCGCACGTCGCGCTGCACGATTGCGTTGACGTAACCGCGAGCCCAGGCTCGGCGCCGTTGTCGATCTCTTCGTTGAATCATCTCTGGGTAACCGCCGGTGAACACTGCGTCTACCAGATCATCTCCAATCAAGTACTCGGTTGTTTTGGCGACTCTGCCTGCCATCGCTTTCTGCAAGAACGTAGGTTTCTTCTCTCCGATCTCAGATCGTGAGAGCGGCAAAAGATTCACGACTTGCATCCGTCCAGCAAGGCTGTCGGAGACTTGGGGTAGGGTGAGCACGTTGGCGGAACCCGTCAGGAGGAAGCGGCCTGGGCGGCGGTCGACGTCGATGGTTTTCTTGATAGCACGCAGTAGATCTGGAGCGCGTTGTACTTCATCGACAATAGCTTGATCAAGCCCACGTACGAATCCGCTCGGATCGCCCCGAGCAGCTTCCAGCACTGTATCGTCATCCAGGGTGATGTACCGATGACTAGCAAATCCCCGTACCAGCGTAGTCTTACCACACTGGCGCGGCCCAGTAACCATGACGACGGGCGTATCGATGAGGGCGGCCGTCACCTGATCGACGGAGAACCTAGGAAATAGCTTGGTGTTTGATTCGTCCAATTCGGATCACTACTCCGTCCATCTCGGATTATATGCACGTCCAGTTCGGATTACAAGCCCGTCCAGTCCGGAACGAATATCCTCTGAACTTGCTCTAATCGGCGGGTGTGTGAGAGGATTCTGATGCAAAAGGTGCATACAAAAACGCATACAAAAGTCTTCCAGTGGCGCTAAGTATTTGATAAGATCTGAGATGATTTCGGACTTGGCAGACGTTTATTCGCGTCTAAGCTGTTGATTCTAAAGCGGAAGTGGTGGAACTGGCAGACACACCATCTTGAGGGGGTGGCGCCGAAAGGCGTGGGGGTTCAAATCCCCCCTTCCGCACCACTAAATAGTTTAAAGTCAATAAGTTATAATACGATTTCTCAAGTCGCACAATAATCGTATAGTGTTTCCGCCTTCCGGAGTACCAGTTTGCAATCCAACTGTTATTTTCGCTCGTCTGCTTTAAGGACCAACTCCAGAGGTTTCCCCTCGTATTTCATATCGTGAAATAATTTATTTCACGATATGAATGAGATTAGGCCGCGCTGGTTTCGACGCAATATCCAAGCCGCTCTCCACTCGTCCGAGGAGTGGTGTTGCACAGCGGCAAATCACGTCCGCTTGACGCCGACGATATTGCCCTGCCTTGGGGATTGGGGATGGATGGTGCCTGCACCGCGATAACCTGCGGTCTGTTGCGGCTTGCCAGTTTGGGCTGGTAAGTTCTCAGCATGAGTTCGGTCTTCGTGGTTCCCGTCCTAACTCCACACGGCCACCTCATCTTGAGCGAAGATCGCGACGCATCGGCTCTGGAGCCCGAGCTTGCGCGACGTCTGCAGAATGCTTTTGCGCGGGGATCGGGCCATGGCCTTCTCCAGCTCGGAGCAAGCGAAGTCGGAGTCGCACTCCCCCCCGTCCTCTCCTATTGGCGAGAATTCGGGGCGCGCTATGTGACCGCCCTCTGCACTCGGCCGGACGGTGAAACCGGCTCCACAATAATGCATACTCCATCGCCGCCCGATGCAGAACTGGCTTGGCTGGCTCTCGCGGCGCCCCCGATGAACGGGGCCGAGTACCTGACGGCAAGTGTTCTCCAGTCTCTCTGGCAAGACCTGGATAGCGCTTTGGGGCTCGAGTTATCCGAATCGAAGTGCGGCGTCCAGGAGTTTTTGAAACGCTGCAACGCCGCGTGGAATCTTGTCGGCCGCGTGCACTTCAACCTCGCCGAGAACCGCAAGGACGATGCAGCCCCATTTGCTTTTCTCGCGACGTATACCACTCGACTGTCGGCTCACGCCAAGGCGCAACATCTTCCGCTAGCGCAGGCTCTCGGCGAATATGCGGGCGCGGCCAACAAGGATCGCCTGCTGTCGCTGCTTCTCCCCGTTCAGAGAGCCTCGGAAAGCTGCTCGTGGCTGAAAGCCATGGTCGATGCGGGCGAGATCTTTCACCCCTTGCGGTGGAGGCCGTCCGAAGCCATGCAGCTTCTGCGAGATGTCCCGCAACTGGAGAG
>Ga0209420_1000860_pt1 | contig 15090 bp, 15 predicted proteins | sample BlaSpr_A8_OM1_O1_FD_187972 | JGI IMG/M metagenome (GOLD analysis project Ga0209420, IMG submission 187972) | Forest soil microbial communities from Thunder Bay, Ontario, Canada - Black Spruce, Ontario site 2_A8_OM1_O1 (SPAdes) (version 2) | ecosystem: Environmental > Terrestrial > Soil > Boreal... | reverse complement strand
CGCAATTGGAATGCACGAGTCAGATACTCACGTCGGCGTTCCTCCTCCATCGACATCATCATAGAGATATTGCCTGCCATCCAATAAGCCATCGCAAAGTTTGGATCGAGTTCAATGGCACGTTCATAGTCTCCGCGGCTGTATGCCTTCAAGGCTTCGAGCGAGGACGTAGTAGCCTGTTCGAGCGGAACGTCAAACTTCTGCACTGTAGCCAGCGATTCGCCCAGTTCGCCGCGCAACTTCGACGCCGCCTCGCCCAGCACATCCAGCACTTTCTCCTTAACCGCAGTCGTGACTTGTTCCTGAGCAAGCGTGTCTCCGCTCTGGCAATTCACCGCCTTAAGTCCCAGTACGTATTCGCTCCCCAGAGTTGCAATCGAGCCAGCGATATACGCTTTGCTTTGGGCACGCTGGCAAACTTCCCGTGTGACCTCGGATGTGAGTGGCGTGTTAGCAGGTCGCGTCATTAGCTTGAGAGTCGCACCAACCCTGTCGTCGGAAAGAAGGTTCAGGAACGGCGACTGTCGCAGGGCAATGCTAAGCGCAGTCTTCAGCGTGTCGTCGAAAAGCGCGTCTCCGGTCCTGTTAGCAAAATCGGCGAGAACAACCGTGTCCTTGTCGGTCAGTGGCTTGCTTCGATGCGATCGATAGTAGAGTCCGCCGGCCACGAGCAGGACGACGGTCAGAACGGGACAGGCAATTTTCCAGAGTTTCCCGCCTTGCAGAGCTTTGTGAAGAGCCACCGTCCCCGAGCTTGCCGCAGGACTGCGCCCACTCTCGGAGTCCCGCTTTTGCCGTTGCAGGTCGGCTCGCATCTCCGCCGCGCCCTGATAACGCAGGTTGCGGTCTTTCTCCAGAGCCTTGTTGATGATCCGTTCCAGTTCGGGCGATACGTCGGGATTCAGCCGCACGACGGACGTGGGAGCCGCGTCGAGAATTGCTTTGAAGATTACTCCCGAACTTTCCCCACGGAAAGGTAACGTCCCCGCTGCCGCCTCGTACAAAACCACGCCGAAGGAAAACAAATCGGTGCGCCCATCAAGTTCCTTGGCTCGCACCTGCTCCGGCGACATGTAAGCGACGGTGCCGAGGGTAGCGCCGGGACTGGTTAGTTGGGACTCCACGTCGATGGTCGTGGCGTTCGCGTCCGCACCCGGTCCCTGTGTGACAGAAGATTTTGCCAGCCCAAAGTCCAGAATCTTGGCGTGTCCGCGCTTAGTGACGAAAATGTTTGCTGGCTTGATGTCACGGTGGACGATGCCAGCAGAGTGAGCGGCGTCGAGCGCGTCGGCTATGTCGATGGCGATGGGGAGAAGAACTTCCGTTTCCAGAGGACGCCCTGCAATGCGATGCTTCAGCGTCAATCCATCCAGAAACTCCATGGCGATGAACGCCTGCCCGTCCTGCTCGCCAATGTCGTAAATCGTGCAGATATTAGGATGGTTCAGAGCCGAGGCTGCTTTAGCCTCACGCCGGAAACGCTCCAGAGCGTGACGGTCTTGGGCCACGTCTTCGGGCAAGAACTTCAATGCCACAAAACGGTCGAGTCGGGTGTCCTCAGCCTTGTAGACCACCCCCATCCCGCCGCCACCGAGTTTCTCCACGATTCGGTAATGCGAGATGATCTGCCCGATGAGTTGGGAGGGAGACACCATTGGCGGGAATCATAGGACTCTAACGCCACAGGGTCAATGAGCAGAGGAAACCTGGGAAACCTGTCAGAACTGTCCCGATGCACTGTTTTTCTTGGACTTGGAAGTTGGTGGTCAAAAAGGGTGTCTGCGGCGACTTCATTTTATGCGACCTTTCGCCCCCTATTTCGCCAGATCGGCTGCTGGCGGGTACTCGTTGTTCAGGACGGTTGGAGGCGTCAGATGGTTGAGTCCAGCCTCCAGTGCTCGTTCCTTTAGCATCCGGAGGAAGTGACCTTCGGGATTGCCCGTAGTGTTGGGAAAGATCAGCCAGCCATCCGGATGCATCGCCTTGCGAACCTTCAGCAGTTCGACGAGCGAATCAGGAATCGGAGCTGTGCGTTCTTCTTTGTCCTTAGGCTTAAAGTTCCACTGCCGTTTCTCTAGTACACTGATGGTTCTCAATTTGAAGTCAACGTCGGTGTCGCAAGCATGAGCGACTTCGTCCTCGCGAAATCCTGTACCCAGACAGAATTGCCAAATCTGCAACTCTTCGTCCGTCGAGGCGGCATTGAGGGCTCGCAGTTCCTCGACGGAGTATGCCATTACTTTCTTTTCCGTGTACTTGTGCCGGAGTGTGACATTGGTGATGCCGTGCGCTCGCAGGAAGGTTACGACTCCCGCTACGCGGTTCGCGACAGTGCGGTCATCCTGTCCCTCTTTCTTCTGCGCTACGACGAATGCGGTGAGGTCACTCTTGTCGATCTGGCCGAGATACTCTTTGGCGCAGGTCTTGCGGAATTCGTTCAGGATTAAGTTGTATGCCAGCCACGTCTTATGCGCCCGCGTGGCGTCAACAGTGCTCAGGTAGGTCACCATCGCGTCGTCCACGTTGATACGCTTCGCAGGGGCAGATGCGACGGCAGGAAGTGCTAACAGTTATGCCGCTTCCTTGATGGCCCTCGCTGCGAGTGCGGCATTCAGGTTCGCTACGTCGAGGGTCTCCCACCTTCGCCTGCCATCGGCGGAATACCGCAGGCAAAAGACAGTGTTCTCAGGGTAAAGCTTCTTCTTGTTGGGTTTTCTGTAGGTGCGCTTGCCACCCACGGTCTCTCGAATCCACAAACTCACTCTCATTCGTCGCCTCAGTTTCCCAATACTGGGAACCGAAGGAAAATGAGAATTTGGTAGCCACCGCTGGTAGCCACGACCCTAAGTTATTGTGTTTAAAGAACTGGCGGAGAGAGAGGGATTCGAACCCCCGATACCCGTAAAGGTATACACGCTTTCGAGGCGCGCGCCTTCAGCCACTCGGCCATCTCTCCGCGCCACTAGTTTCATTTTCATTTTATCAGGGAAGCTGTTGGCCTCGAATTTCCTCGTCCATCGGTCGCAGTCTGCTTCCTTCTTGCCAGGCGTGGAGAAGCTCCTGCGAAGCACCAGAAACGTAGGATGAAATACAATTTCGAGTCTGTTCGCGACCGTCAATTGTCCGGTGAACGGGCGTTGCCAACGGCTTTCGGGCATGCGGTTGCATCCCTGAGAACACGAGGGCTTGCAAGGGTTTGTGTACTTGATTTTCTTGCGTTGCCGCCGGTCACGCCGTGCAGATTGCCGGTGTAGCGTCCTTACGTCAGACCGAAGAGTTGGATCGACCGCAGCGCAGAAACCTACAATCAGGCAACGAGTTTCTTATTTGCACCCTTGTTGCACCCTTCAAAACTCTAAGCCGTTGACGTAGAATCGCTTACATGCGGATTGCGGGCCGCCTCGAAAACGGACATACCTTAACGGATATGGTGGGCTCACCCTCTCCGCCATATTTTTCAAGTCGTTCTTTGTCCCCCGTAAACACCCGTAATCAGACACGCTCGCAGACCGTCTGCACGCACCGTGGCAGACGTAAACCAACCTTCGTCAACCGTAGCGATGCAAAAAGGAATGAGCATGACCGGGTTTCTTGCTATTACACTCATTTTCGCAGGAATCTTAATGCCAGCTCCCGCCGTTCCCTCGTCTTCACCGACTGGCTTGCTGCTGGTCGCCAATAAGGGCGATCAGAGCCTCGGTCTGATTGACCCGGGCGCCGCACGGCAGTTTGCCACTGTCGCTGAGGGAGGCGTTACCGGACATGAAGTTGCCGCATCTCCCGATGGCAAGCGGGCGTTCGTACCGATCTACGGCGACTCCGGAGTCGGGATGCCGGGCACGGACGGAAGCACCATGGCGGTGATCGATCTCGTCGAGCACAAACTAATCCAGACAATTGATTTTGGGCACGGTGTAAGGCCGCATTGCGCCGTCTTCGGCCCAAAAGACGGTCTACTCTATGTCACTAGCGAACTAGAAAAGTCTGTCACCGTCATCGATCCCCAGACTCTGAAGATTGTGGGGAGCGTTCCGACGGGGCAAGCCGAATCGCACATGCTGTCAATCAGCGCGGATGGACGCAAAGGTTACACCGCGAACGTGGGGCCGGGGACGGTGTCGGTGCTCGATCTCGCGGAGCGAAAAACTCTCGCCGTGATTGCCGTCGCGGGACACGTGCAGCGCATCTCGCTCTCCCCTGACGGGCACTGGGCGTTCACCTCCGACACAGAGAAGCCTCGGCTGGCGGTGATCGATATCGGAACGAATAAAGTGGACCGCTGGATTGCACTGCCCGGCACCGGCTACGGCGCCGCTCCCACTCCGGATGGGCAATGGCTGCTGGTCGCGATCCCGAGTACGAATGAAGTTGCCGTGGTCGATATCGCGACCTTGCGGGTCGTAAGGTCGATTAAAGTTCCGTCTTCTCCTCAGGAGGTGCTGGTACGACCGGATGGGGGCGCCGCTTACGTCTCCTGCTCCGCCAGCCACCAGATCGCCGCGATCCAGATCAGCGATTGGAGCGTGAAACTGATCGAAGCTGGGCGCGGAGCGGACGGTCTGGCGTGGGCAAAGTGACTTTTTACCGGCGGGCATAAATTGAATCGCCAAAGTTGATGGCAAAAAGTTGCGAACTGAAGGAAGCCGTCTAGGGATTTTCCTTTTGCCCGGCGGCAAACACCGTCCAGGGCCCTGCCTTCATATCCCGGAGTAACGGCTTCTGCCAGGCGAATTCCGGATGATGCTCTAGAAAATCGGCCGCCAGAAAATCCGCGCCACAGGGATGCCCCGCCCTCGCCACGAAGCTCATCTTCGCGGTCATGGCGCTGTCCGTCGCTTTGCCCTGCACCGCGCCGCCTGGATTGTAGGCCTCCCATCCCCACTCCTTCACGCCCCGGGACGATGCGTCCACATGCCCGCACAGCGCTCTCTCGTTGGCCTGCTCTTTTTTCTCGAAGCTGTCGAAGTGGTCGGACAGAAACTGTTCCGCCATCGCAACGTCAATCTTGCCCTTGGCCTGCTTCATCACTTCCTCCCAGCGCGCATGCCGCGCATTGGGCGACGACGAAGCATCGTTGGCATCGAACGTTGTCTCCTCGCGAAGCACTTGCGGGTCGCGCGCGAAATTCGAGCTCACGAAGTATCCGTCCTGGGTGCGCCACAGTGGCGTGTTCTTCAGTCCCAGCTCCAGATACGCGATCTCACCCGTCTTCCGATCGCCCATGAGCCAGTCGTTTGCGTAGCCGCCGTTGTTGCCTTCTTTGATAATGCGCACATAGTCATCAATGCTGTTGGCGTACTGCAGCGCCTTGCGCGAACGCATGAATTCCGGCTTGCCATTCGGATCCCACCCCTCAAACTGCGTGATCGTGGTTTCCGTAATCATCATGCCGGCGGAGTTCACGCCAAAATCGTCGTCGCTGGTAATCACACCCGGAAAACCGTCCATCAGAATCCGATTCCCGTGCTCCGGCTGAATATCGAAGATCACCACCCAGCGTTCGCCCGCCAGATAGCTCGTCCAATTGTTGTGCGCGATCACAATCTGATGATCTTTGGTCATGCGGCCCGTGGCAATGAACGCACTGCAATTGCCGGGAGCCGCCAGCTTCGGAGCCTTGGCCGACTTTTGCTGCTTGTTAAGCCAGGGTACGTAGTAGTCGGGCACCTCTTCAAACGCATTGAGCGCCACAATGTCGTACACGTCAAGATCGACACCGTGCGCCTTCACACCATCCGCAATGCCTTGCAGTTCCTGCTGGTATTCGGCGTCGATACGGGGCCAAAGCATCTGCCGAGCCGTGCTGCGGAAGAATTCCCAATCCCGCTGCGTCTGATGCACATCAAACATCTTGATCGCTTCAAACGCATCGGAAATTTCTGGCGCAAGCAGATAGCCGTGTTGAAATCCGACATCCGACGGCGAACCTTCGAGGTGAACGTAGGTCCATCCGCCCTGCTGAAAGCGGTAAGCCTTCTGCAGCCTGGAGTCAGACTGGCCAGAAGCGGCGTACGCCATCCCTGTCAAAGCCAATAGAAAGCCGAGCACGCATTCCTTGCGTACAAGCATTTTGAACATGAGTTCCTTTCAAGATGTGGTCCGTCGAACCAACATTCTAGCCCGTCCCGGCCCTCGCCGAGTTCACGCGCTTTACCCCGGTTTTGGAAGGGCCGCTCTTCCACGACAAACCACGCGTTGGTGAGCTTTTTCCGCAACCTCTCAAGCCGCGCCCCTTGGCAATAACATTCTATGACGCAGCAGCTAGATGTCTGTCCGCTGCTCAGGATGGCGGCTCAGATACCAGCATGGCAGCCATCCCTCGTGTGGAAACACAGCCTGGACGCAAGTCTGAGCCTGGGGCGGATCGAAACTGAACGTTGTCTTTCCGTTCTTCTGCAGCACGGCATAGTAGTGATTCACCGTCACCGATCCGTAAGCATTGCCAGTGGTCGCCGCCCGCACCCGGAAAACGGCATAGTCCAGAACATAGGCCAGAACGACTGCCCCAACCACAATACCGATCACGGCGACGAAGATTCGTCGCAACCGCACCCTAAGGCTTGGGGCAGATGTCTGGGTCACGACGCCAGAGTATCACCCTGCCTGGCGAATGCGCCCCGCTCCTGCAGTCTCTCCGGTCTCTGCCCTCATCCGGCCTCTCCGGTCTGTCCGGACTCGGCTCACGTTGACAACTCCCCCATCCGGCAGGCAAACTACCGCATTCGCCGGGAATCGCTTCTGGCGAGGGTCTGCTGCGGTCCAGGGGAGATTCCCCGCGCAGGTCTTATAATCGCTGTGACACTTCGTCCATGGCCATGACCGAGCAACGGGTCTCGTACACGCTCGACTCCTCGTTGGAGACGATCGACAATGCGGAGGAGAAGGCCACAATCCTTGCGACAGAGCTCGGTTTTGCCGACGACGAAGTCATGCAGATTTCTATGGCTGTGCGTGAAGGCGCGGTCAATGCGGTGTTGCACGGCAATGCCTATGCCCCCGACAAGAAAGTAACCCTCGCTTTTGAGCGCACCGGCAACGATCTGGTCATCACGATTCGCGATCAGGGCCCAGGGATGGATTTGAGCAAGATCCCCAACCCTTTGGCCCCGGAAAACCTGCTCAAAACCTCAGGACGGGGAATTTTTCTTATGCGCTCGTTTATGGATGTGGTCGAAATTCGTCCCTCCCCAACGGGCACCGAACTCAAACTAATCAAGCACGTCCACGGGCCATCCGCGGGCGGCAAGGAGGCTTCCCAGTGACCATGAAGGTTAGCAGTCGGCAGGTCGATGGAGTTACGATTGTGGATTGCAGCGGCCGCATCACTCTCGGCGAAGGCAGCGTCATTCTTCGCGATACGGTGCGCGATATCCTGGCCAAAGGCAACAAGAAGATTGTTCTCAACCTGCAGAACGTCAACTACATCGACAGCTCGGGAATCGGTGAACTAGTCAGCGCCTTCACCACCACCAAGAATCAGGGTGGCGAACTCAAGCTGTTGAACCTCACAAAAAAGGTGAACGATCTGCTTCAGATCACCAAGCTGTACACGGTCTTCGACGTGAAAGACGACGAAGCCGCCGCCGTGAAATCATTCAAGTAGAGTTTCACATTCTCTGTAAATACGTGCAGGCTCAGGGTGCCCCATTTCTCGCGCCTTTTGCGAGAAGTGGGGGAGTTTGCCCAGTCCCGTTCCAGAACAATCTGGGTATTCATTTCCTTCCCTTACCCACTCCGCAGACAGCCATCCGTAGACTCAGGACTTGTCACTTTCCAGCTCAGGAACTCAGGTAGGGACAGCCGCCCCCGGCTGTCCGGCCAGAGGCTCTCCGACGCTGCCTCCTGGCAAGCGCAATTGTCCTGGCAACCATGGATTTGGCAGCCCACCCCACCGCTCCGACTGCACTCCCATCCACGAAGCGGGAAAGCACCTAGGCGAAACCAAGTGCGGGACCGGCAAAATCCTCAAAGATAGAAGTTTCCGATGCGAATTCAAAGGAGAGCTGAGAACTGTGTTTCTTACACCATCCCTTTCCTCAACTCCGTCAGCGAATACTTCGTCCCGCGCCACTCGATCCCGTCATTCCACAGAGTGAGAATCATCGACCGCAAAAGCGTATAGATGAACAGCGCCGTGCTCGCCGGATGCAGCAGGAAGTAATACGCCGGCACCGCCGACCGCCAAGAGATACCAACATAAATCGCAAACATCGACGCCAGCGCGATCGCGTAAGGCACCCGCGCCCAGCCATGTGCCAGAAAGATGCCGAGAAACGGCCCAAAATTCACGAATGCCAACGCGAACGCCGAAATCACCGTGCGCCAGCACTGAAACGACAGCACCGCAAAAAAATTCTTGGTCAGATTGTTGACCACGCCCATCGCTCCTTGGGCCCAGCGGATTGAAATCAAATCGCCGCCAAATACGTTGCGCTGCGCGAAACCGGCCCTCTTCACAACCTTTCCCAACTTCATATCGTCGAGCACTTCCATGCGCAGCGCCGCATAGGTTCCGACCGCGTCATAAATCCGCCGCCGCACCAGGTTAAATGCACCCACTCCCATGTAATCGTCGGTGCTGGGATCGGCCACTTTCCACGGCCGATGCCCAAACATGAACATCGTCTGAAAAAAAGCGATCATCATGTACTCGCCCGGCCGCTTCATGATCATCCGCGGAAACAAGACTACGTGATCGGCGGACACAGACTCCGCATAGGCTAACGCGCGCCGCAGTGAATCTGGTTTGAAGAGCACGTCCGCATCGGTGAACAGCAGCCAGTCTCCCGTCGCCTGATTCGCCGCTGTCCACATGGCATGCGTTTTTCCCAGCCATCCCCCTGGCAGCTCCGTGTGATGGAGCACGCGAAAACTTCGAGACTTCGGGTGCCCCCTTTCTCGTGCCTTTTGCGAGAAACCCTGCCCCGAGCTTGTCGCAAGCTGATGGTTTTTCTCCATCCTCTCCATAATCTGGCCCGTTGAGTCGGTCGAACGGTCATTCACCGCAATCACTTCATAATTGTCATAGTCGAGCGCCAGCAGCGTATTCAGCGCCTGCTCAATAATTTCTTCCTCATTGCGAGCCGGAACAATAATGGACACGAGAGGATTCCCGGCTGGCAAAACCGGATTCCGATCCCACTCCGGTTGGGAGACATCGGCCACGCTGGGCATGCCGAGCGCAGCATCCACAATGCGGGAAAACCATGCCAACGCCAGAATCGTTCCCGCAATCCAATAAAAATAAACCATCCTGCTTACGTCTTCCCTACTGCGGCGGACGCACCGTCAAAGCGAACCGGCGGCGCAAACCTCATGCCATAAAACAGTATGGCTGAGGAAAGAGCGATGGCCACAACCGGTCCCAGAAACGCGAGCTGCAGCGAATATCGATCGGACACGTAGCCAATCATCGATGCCGAAGGAACATCGCCCAACAAATGAAAAATGAAAATATTCACTGCGAGCGCCATCGGTCGAATATGTGCGCCGACCGAATTGATGATGGCCGCATTCAGTGGACCAGTGTTCAGCAACAGCAAGAATTCTGCCGCGAAGATTCCCGCTACCATCACATTTCCCTGGGTATAAAGCGCCACCCACATCGCTGGAATCCCCAGACCGAGGCTAACCGCCGAGACCAGATAGTGCGCGGCGGGCGTGCGCCGTAGTAAGTAATCCGAAAGCCACCCGCCAGCCAGCGACGCCACTAAGCCGTTTATCGCAATGCTGACCCCAAAAAGAATATTTGCCTGTCCCAAGGTATACCCGCGGGCACGATGCAGAAAAGTCGGCATCCAAACCTGCAGTCCGCCCAGAGCAAAGGTCATCATCGCCATACCGAATGTGGCCGTCAGAAACGCGGGATTCTTTGCCAGCCCTTTCAGTGTTTCCCGATCCGGCGTTTGCTTTTGGGGATCAAATTGGCCAATCGGAGGTTCGGGAATAAAAAGCAGCAAGAGCGCAAGCACAGCCCCAGGAGCGGCACCTACATAGAATGGCGTTCGCCATCCGAACGCCGGGCCCATCAATCCACCCAGAACATATCCGAGAGCCGTTCCAACAGGAATTGCCAGATAAAAAACGCCCATCACCCTCCCACGCTGATTTTCCGGAAACATATCCGCCACAAAAACCGGCGAGAGAATGACAAAACTGGCTTCGCCGATTCCCACCAGCGTGTGGCGAATAAGGAGGCCGTTAAAATCATGCGTGACGGCGGTAAGCAACGTAGCACCGCTCCAAACAAGTGCGCCCGCAATGATCACCGATTTTCGCGAGAAGCGTTCCGCCAACGGTCCCATGAACGGTGCCGCAAACATGTAGCAGAGAAAAAATACACTGGTCAGCATTCCAAACGCAGCGTCGCTGCGATGGAATTCTGCCTTGATCAGATCTTGCACCGCAAACAGCACGGAACGGTCGATGTAGTTAAACAAGTTCAGCGCTGTCAGCAGTGCCAATGCGGTCTTGGGATAGAGCTTCGTCTGGGACACAGATCGAGCGAATATAGCACGCCTAGCAGGAGCGATGCCGCAATGGGTTCAATGGGTGATAACGGTTGACATTATTAACACATCCCGTTATCTCACGAAGTGATTAAGACGTTCGCCGACAAGTTGACGGCGGAGGTCTGGAGAACCGGCAAAACCCGCGGATCGCCTCCAGCCGGCGTCACCAAGCGAAACCTGGTTATGGTCGATGCTGCCGCGGACGATTTGAAAATTCCCCCGGGAAACAAACTAGAAAAGCTGAGGGGAAATCGGCAAGGGCAACATAGTATTCGCATCAACGACCGGTATCGAATTTGCTTTGTCTGGCGCGGTCACGATGCGTTCGAGGTCGAAATCACTGACTATCATTAGGATCTGGAAACAGAGTCATAAATCCAGGCGAGGTGACCCTCATGGGACACGAAGATATTCAACGAAAAGGCGCGCCGCACTGGAGGGTTCACCCTGGAGAAATTCTGCGGGAGGAGTTTCTCAAGCCCCTCGGAATGTCTAGCTACGAGTTGGCGAAGCGCCTTCACGTTCCCGTACCCCGCGTCAACGACATCGTACTTGAGCGCCGTGGCATAGCGCGGATACGGCCCTACGCCTGTCCCGCTTTTTCGGAACGACCGAGCAATTTTGGCTGAAGCTTCAAAGTGCCTACGAAGTGAGCCGCGTAATGGCGGAACAAGCCGCTGAGATAGAGCGCATCCAGCCCCGAGCGGCGTCCGCGTCTCGCTAGTGGGTCATTCAGAACGCTTTCGCCCCTTCGGTCTCGGCCACTTCGCCACAATCGTCGTCGCAATCCCGCCCCGCGGACGAAATTCCCCTCTCACTTCCGCCCACACCGGCTTCGCCCACTTCACCACATCCTCCATCACCTGGTTGACGACATTTTCCTGAAAAATCCCCAGATTGCGGTAGCACTGCAGATACTGCTTCAGCGACTTCAACTCCAGGCAGTGTTTATCCGGCATATATCGAATCGCCAACACTCCAAAATCGGGCAGCCCGGTCTTGGGACACACCGAAGTGAACTCCGGATCGTCCACCACAATCTGGTATCCAGGAAATTGGTTTGGCCAAGTCTCAATCTCGGGAAACTTCGTGTCCAGGCCAGCAGCGGCGTGCTCAGGCGTATAACGCGGCGATTTACGCATTCCGCTATTGTAGCGTTTGGCATTCGCGTGTTGGATCAAATCAAGGCTGCACCCGATGCCATGCTGCCCGCATCCAATCAGATACCATGTCAGAGCGTCTCCGGTACAGCCCCAGCCTCCGGAATGGTAGATTACTACTTACGGTTATTCCTGCCGCAGCCTGAAAGACGACTACCGGTTGGCATTGACGAACAATTCGAAAACGCCGTCCAGCCGGCGGTGGATTTGGCCCGCCTTCGCACTGCTGGCGATCCTGGCGCTGCTATATTCCTATCTTCACCAGACTCCTCTCAAAGTACGTGCCGCCACCGTCGAGCGCGGTCCGATTCGCAGCCTGGTCTCCACCAACGGCAAGATTGAGCCCCTGCAAAACTTCGAAGCGCACGCTCCCATCTCAACCACGGTAAAGCGCCTGCTGGTGAAGGAGGGCGACCATGTGCGCAAGGGCCAACTTCTGCTGCAACTCGACGACGCCGACATCCGCTCCCAGGCTGCCCGCGCCCAGGCGCAGGTCAAAACGGCCCAAGCCGATCAATCCGCTCTCACCACCGGAGGCACTCACGAAGAAGTACTGACGTTGAATTCACAACTGATCAAGGCTCGAAGTGCGCGGGATGCGGCCCAGCGCAATCTCGACGCATTCCACCGCCTGCAGCAGGAAGGGGCAGCGTCCCCGGGCGAAGTTCGCGTGGCAGAGGACACTCTGCAACGCGCTCAGGCCGACGTCACCCTGGCCGAGCAAAAACAGAAAGACCGCTACTCCGAACCAGAAACCGCGCGCATTCAGGCACAAGCGGCCGAAGCGCAGGCCGCGTACGATGCCGCGGAAGATGCTCTCCGCCAATCCAGCGTACGCGCCCCTTTCGAGGGCATGGTCTATTCCCTTCCCGTCAAGCAAGGAGCCTTCGTCCAGAACGGCGGGTTGCTACTGCAGGAGGCTGATCTTTCCCGCGTACTGGTTCGCGCATTTGTCGACGAACCTGACGTGGGCCGCCTGCACGTCGGAGAAAAAGTTGAAATCATTTGGGACGCGCTCCCCGGCCGCACCTGGACGGGTACCGTCAACAGTGTGCCTTCGACCGTGAGGTTGCTAGGCTCCAGAAATGTGGGCGAGACCACCTGTGTGGTCGACAATCACGATCTGCGCCTGCTGCCCAACTTCAACGTCGGCGTCACCATCGTGGTCGCCGAGCACAGCAATGTCCTGACCTTGCAGCGCGACGCTCTGCGCATCGACGAGAGCACGCCATACGTCTATAAAATCGTCGACCACCACGTGATGCGCCAGCCGATTAAGTTTTCCTTGCAGAATCTGACTCGCGTCGAAATCACTTCCGGCCTCTCCGCCGGCGACATCGTAGCTTTGCCTGCCGAGGAATCCAAACCCCTCTTCAATGGCGCTGCCGTCAAGGTGGTTCCCTAGGAGAATGAGGGGGACAACGCAGTTCGATCGTCATTCTCGATTCGCGCGACTATTCCTTTCCGGCTTGCTCGCCGCCTTCTTGCTACAACTCGCGCGGGCGGACACTTCTCCCCGGGATCTGCTCGCAGCCGGCAAAGTGGACGAAGCCATTCAGATTCTCGAACAGCAGACCAGCCAGTCCGCCACCGACGCCGAAGCCTACAACTTGCTCTGCCGCGCTTATTTCATGATCGACCAATGGGACCGCGGCATCATCGCCTGCGAACACGCCACCCAACTCGACCCTGCGAAAAGTCTTTATCATCTCTGGCTGGGTCGCATCTACGGGGAGAAGGCCGACCGCGCCGGATTCCTCTCCGCCGCAGGACTGGCCAAGAAAGTCCGCATCGAGTTCGAACGCGCCGTCGCACTCGATCCGAGGAATTGGGACGCCCGCACCGATCTGGCTGAGTTTTATTTCGAAGCTCCGTCCATTGTGGGCGGCGGCAAAGACAAGGCCCGCGCCCAAGCCGACGCGACCTTGGCGCTTAATCCCGCGGTGGCACACGCGATCGCGGGCCGAATTGCGGAGAGGAGCAAAGACGCTACCGGCGCCGAACGCGAGTACCGGGCGGCGATTGAAACCAGTCGCGGAGCAGCGCAAGCCTGGCTGCACTTGGCCCAATTCCTGGCTCACGCCAATCGTCTCGACGAAATGGAACAGGCCTTGCGCACCATGGAGTCCCGCCCCCTCGACCGACCGGAATCGCTCATGGACGGCGCCAGCCTTTTGTGGCATACCCACCGCGACTTGCCTCTGGCCATTCGTCTGCTTCGTCGTTATCTTGCGTCTCCGGTCGAGGAAGGGCCGGCCTTCAAAGCACACGATCTGCTGGGTCAGTTGCTGGAACAACAGGGAGACCGCCAGGCCGCCGCCGAACAATTTCGCGCGGCTCTCGCCCTCTTTCACGGCTACGCTCGGGCTCAGGAAAACTTGAAGCGGGTCGAAGGTTGAAGCAACTTGGATTGCACTCCCAGGTCTTGAAGCTATCTCATACATGGTTTGGGGAAGGCACGGCTGCAGAGGTTCCGCTCGGAGACGCCATGAGGCGGGGCTTTAAGCACCACCTGAGGAACTCACAGTCTACCCTTTCAGTTCATTCTGAGAGGGCTTCGATGGGCGATCAATTTCGTCTTCGTGGTGCTTCCGCTGACATTTAAAATCTCGCTGGCATGACTTGTTCGTGAAATCATTTCCACATCGCCCGGAAAAGCTCGTTCCGAAAGGGTCGCAATGAAAATCTTGTGCCGCGGTACCCACACCGCAAAATGGACTCTGGCATTTTTTTTAATCCCCGCTTCCCTGCTTGCTCAATCCGTCTCTCTCAAGCGCGTGGTCGAGCTAGCTCTGACTCACGCCACCGGTGCCGCCATCGCGGCTGCCGACGAGCAGCAGGCCTCGGCCAACTATGAAGAACTGCGCAACAATTACATCCCTCAGCTCGCAACCGGAGCGGGTCTCGGCTATTCCTATGGCTTTCCCCTCGCCCTTGAGGGATCTGCGCCCTCTCTCTTCAACCTCACGGCACAATCCGCGCTGCTCAACCCGGCGTTGCGCGATTTCGTGCGCGCCGCCAAAGCCGACTCCGCCGTCGCTGCGTTGAAGATTAAAGATCAGCGCAACCAGATCATTCAGGAAGCCGCCCTGAGCTATGCCGAACTCAGCAAATGGGAACTGCGCCTGGCCCGGCTCCAGGAAACTGAGGCTGCCGCCGACAAAATGCAAACCTCAGTCACAGAGCGCGTGAAAGAAGGCATCGACAGCGAACTCGACGGCATCCGCGCTCGGCTCTCGGTTGCGCGCATCCGCCAGCGCATCGCCGAGGCGCAAGGCGGAGCCGACGTGCTCCGCGAACACCTTGCCAAACTCACGGGACTTCCCGCCGCGAATATTCAGACCGACCCCGAATCGATCCCCGCTCCGCCCGCCGCCGCAGGGAACCCAGCTGGACCCAACAAGACCGCGAACGAAGCG
>Ga0209420_1000859_pt1 | contig 15095 bp, 8 predicted proteins | sample BlaSpr_A8_OM1_O1_FD_187972 | JGI IMG/M metagenome (GOLD analysis project Ga0209420, IMG submission 187972) | Forest soil microbial communities from Thunder Bay, Ontario, Canada - Black Spruce, Ontario site 2_A8_OM1_O1 (SPAdes) (version 2) | ecosystem: Environmental > Terrestrial > Soil > Boreal... | reverse complement strand
ATTCCCGACACCATAATTGGGCCGCTGCCGATTGGTGGCTAGCTTCAGGACTTCCGTTGCCAAGCTCGCGTCGGCAACCGCTTCCAGCGAGAGCACACCTGTTTCGCGGGCAGTTTCGTTGTGCGTAAATTTCCCCACAATGTAAGTCGCGCCCGCGACGCTGATGGCACCATACATGCCAGCGTTTGAGACGTCGTTGCTGATGCGAATCCGATTGGGAGAAGTGCCCACTTGCACCAGCGTTGCGGAATCGTAGTGCAGCGATACGGCGGTGGCCGCAGCCAAAGGCAGGAGCCAGAGTGTATCTCGCGGCTGAAGGCGTAAAGGGCTTGTCCAGATTCCAGCCTGATCGTGCAGGAAATCATGCAGACAAGTCTGCGGTTGTGAGATATCGCAGCGCTTAGGCTTATAAGCTGTGGGGTTTGGAGTTTGTTGCGGGTCGCCCGCCGGATCCACTGCCGCTCGGTTGGATGCACTCCCGTCTAGTGCGGCGGCAGGAGGGTTCGCTGCTTCCTTGCTCACGATTGTTTGGGTTTCTTGAGCGCTTGCAACCTGCCAGCCCACGAACCCAATCGCTATAAGGGCGAGACCCAGCATGTAACGATAATGCGGCGTGGGGACGCGCACGTTGGGCTCCTGCGAGCGCGGTAAATATCGGCAAAGACGCCAAATTTGCGCTCGAACGCAAGAAATAACTGTGTAGAGATTAGCATCATCACCTTAAGGGCTCCTTAAGCAGCACAGCCCCCCGGTTCATAGGATATCGCCAGATTTTACGGCAGCTACCGGGTCCCTCCCACTTTACCGGTTGCGAGCGCTTGGGCGCCTTGCTCGGCCGCAAATTTATTGAACGCCGCTGCGTCTGCGGCAAGAAAGTGGTTGAACTCCTCGACGCGTTGCTTGAGTTCGCCTTGGAACTCCGCAAAAGCGTCCAAGGTCATCCGGCTTGGCGCGGCCCCATAGTTGGCGGACATTTGCCCCGCGATGCGGCTCAGCCGATCGTGCAAGCGTGACAGGTAGTGTAAGTATGCTTTGCTGTCGTTGAGCGCCGCTGGGTTATAGATGGGTTCCTCAAGCGCTACGAGCTTCGCATCCAGTTCGCGCGCGCGATCGGCCACTGCCTGCCCCGCCAATTGCGGACGTTCCAGCATGTGCACCTGGCTCTTCATCGCCTCGATGCGGTTCACCATCTCATCGAGTTGTGAAAGAGCATCGCGTGCCGCGAGCGCGTCCTTCACCTGTTCGGCAAACCCCGCAGCATCGGCCTTTACCCGCGGATCGGGTTCCACTTGTACTTCCGTCTTTTGTGTTTGGCCGTTCACGGTGACGGCGACCTGGTATCTTCCAGGGGCAACCTCGGGAGCTCCGCCGCCGCGGCCGCCTTCCTCTCCTCCACTTTCAGCGCCTTGCGGTATAAAATTCAGAGGAGTCGGCCCGTCATAATTCAACTGCCAGATTGCGCGGTTGAGGCCAGCGCGCGCCGGACCATTCATCTTGCGCACCGTGTGTCCGGCCGCGTCTGTGATCGTTATGCTCGCGCCACCTCGCTCTTCACCCCGGCCACCCTGCGCTCCGCGGCCACCCTGTTCGCGGGCCGCTGTAAGCGCTGTGCCATCTGCCTCGGCTGGTAGAAAGTAATCGATCACTGCTCCCGAGGGCGGATTCGGAGTGATGAACGCACCCATCGAGAAGCCGCCGCCTTCTCCTCTTCGGCTCCAGCGGTATGCGGGTAGAACCGGAAAAACCTCCGGAGAACCCTTCGCGGACGCCATCTGCTCGAGCGGTGTGATGTCATCCAGGATGAACATGCCTCGCCCATGCGTGACCACCACCAGATCATGCGCTTTCGCCGCAAATTTCAGATCAAACACAGGAGCGGTGGGAAATCCCGCTTTGAGCGGCTTCCAATCCTGATCGCCCTCCGCATAAAAAAGCCCGGTGTCCGTACCAACCACCAGCAATCCTCTTTGATTCGGATCTTCCCGCACCACATGCGCGGAAGCTTCAGCAGGGAGATTGCGCGTGATGGCCACCCAGGTCTTGCCGAAATCCTCCGTCTTGAACACGTATGGCTTATTGTCGTCCATCTCGTGCAGGTCCACGGCGGCGTATGCCGTGCCCGCGGCGAAGGGCGAAGCTTCGATTTGCGAGATGCGGCCCCACTCGGGCACACCCGAGATCGCGCCCGCCACGTTCGACCAATGCGCGCCAGCGTCCTGTGTTACCTGAACCAACCCATCGTCGGTGCCTACCCAAACCACGTTGGTGTTCAGCGGCGAGACGCAGATCGCCAGAATCGTGTCGTAATTTTCCGCGTTGCTCAGATCGCGCAGGATCGGGCCACCGGTCAGAACCTGCTTCGATTTGTCATTGCGCGTTAAGTCGGGTGAAATCGCGGTCCAGTGTTCGCCGGCGTCCTGCGAGCGAAACAACACGTTGCCGCCGAGATATACCTCGTTCGAATTCTTCGGCGAAATCGCGATCGGGGCAGTCCAGTTGAAGCGATATTTCAATTGGGAAAGCTCCAGATCGCCCACGCCGAGGTCGTAGGGGCGGATGAAGGTACTTTCCTCGGTTTCCCGATTTGTGCGGACGATGGCACCGCCCTGCGAATCGGCATACACATAAGGAGAGCCACCGCGTCCGGGCACAACATATTGGCCGTCTCCCCCGACAAACACCTTCCAATCGGAAGGACCGATGCCTCCTGGCCGCAACGTGTTCGAAGGTCCGCACCAGCCGTTATTGTCCTGCAGCCCTCCGCAAGCGTTGTAAGGCTCGTGATCGTCGAGCGCGACGCTGTAATACTGCTCGATCGGAAGATTATCCAAGTATCGCCAATGATTGCCCGCATCCGCAGAGACGTATATGCCGCCGTCGTTTCCTTCGAGCAGATGGGCCGGGTCGCGCGGATCGATCCACATCACGTGATGATCGGGATGTACACCGCGCGCGATGATGTGCGCGCTACGCCCGCCATCGGTCGAAAGCAAAATGTCATAAGAGAGAAAATAAATGCGTTCTTCGTTATCTTGTGGCACGTAGAGATGCGAAAAATAAAATGGGCGCGCCTGAATGGAACGATCGTCCGAGACTTTTGTCCAGTGATCGCCACGGTCGCGCGATTCCCAAAGCACGCCGCTTCTCGATTCCACCAGCGCATAAAGATGCGCAGGATTGTTCGGCGCGATGGCCAGCCCGATGCGTCCCACAGGCGGAGCGGGTAAACTAGCAGTCAATTTGTGCCACGTGTCGCCACCATCGGTGGTGCGGTAAATTCCGCTCGCATCGCCGCCGCTCTCCAGAATCCAGGGCCGGCGAGTCTCCTGCCACATGCCTGCGTAAAGGACTCTCGGATTTTGCGGGTCCATCACCAAGTCGCTGGCCGCCGTCGTGTCATTTACGTACAGCACTTTTTGCCAGGATTTTCCGCCGTCCGTCGTGCGGAATACGCCGCGATCGGCGTTGGGCGCCCACGTGTGCCCCAACGAGGCCACATACACCACATTCGAATCGGCGGGCGAGACGACTACCACCGGCATCTGTCCCGCGGTGTTCAGTCCCATGTTCTTCCAATTCGCGCCGCCATCCGCGGAGAAGTAAATTCCGTGTCCCGGCAATACGTCATTTCGCGGGTTGCCTTCTCCCGTGGCCACCCACACCCAATTCGGGTTTTGCGGCGCGAGCGCAATCGCGCCGATTGACGCCGTCGGCATGTCGTCCCACAGATATTGCCAGCTAATTCCGCCGTCGATCGTTTTGAAAACCCCGCCACCAGCCGCGCCCACATAAAAGACATTCGGATCGCCCGGCACCCCAGCCACCGCGCTCACTCGGCCGCCAGCCACCGCCGGCCCCAGATTGCGAAATCGCAAGTAGCCGAATGGATCGCTGTTATGCGTCGGCCCACTTTGTTGCTGCGCCATCGCCGCGACAGCAATGAGACCCAACAAACAACTAACAGCCACCAAGACACGTTTCAGCCGAAAAGATCGAGCCATCATGATTGCCTCCGCCGTGCGCTTATGCACAAAAATAAGATCAGGCTCACAGAATCCCAAAGTCTACACACTTGCCACGCGAAAATACCCGGAAACCACACGGCACCTTCCGATGGGAGCTCAGGCCGACCCCCAGATGTCGCCAACGGTGAAGCCTTCCGGAAACGGGTCATCCACATCCAGCACGTATTGCGCGAATCCCGTGATCCATGCGCGCCCGCTGATCGCCGGCACCACCGCCCGATATTGGCCCACATGGGTTTCTCGAAGCAGGCGCCCGGTAAAGGTCGTTCCCAGAATGCCCTCGTGAATGAAGTCCTGCCCGATCGCGAGCTTCCCTTTTGCATGCAAGGTCGCCATTTTCGCGCAAGTGCCCGTGCCGCATGGCGAACGGTCAATCGCACCAGTCCATGACGATGGCTTGGACCAGTCCAGTTGCCCGGTGCTCACCACCACGGCATTCTTCGCGTGCGCTTCCGGACGCGTCGGAGTTACTGACAGTACAGCAATGGTGACACCGGAAATGCCAGGGTTTTCCGGGTGGGTGACCGGCAACTGTTCGCACGTGGCAGCCTTCACCATTTCTCCAACGCGAACGATGTCGCGCCCTTCGTCCGGCGTGAGCCGGAGGCCAAGCTTCGCGGCATCGGCAATCACGTAGAACATCCCGCCGTATGCGACGTCCACAACCACCGTGCCGAGATGAGGCACTTCCACGGGCGCATCGAGGTGCACCGCAAACGCAGGTACGTTTTCGAACGTCACCTTCACGACTTGTCCATTACGCACCTCGGCTTCCACGCTTACCAGTCCCGCCGGCGTATCCAGCACGAGTCTCGTAATCGGCTCCTGCGCCGGTACCATCCCGGTCTCAACCAGCGTGGTCACCACGCAAATCGTATTTGTGCCGGACATCGGCGGATATTCCACCTGTTCCATGATGATCATTCCCGCGTGCGCTTCCGGCCGCGTCGGTGGCAGGATCAGGTTGCAGTTCGCCGCTGGGTATCCGCGCGGCTCCCGCAACATGCGCTTCCGTAGTCCATCCGCCTTCGTGGCGAAGTAAATCATCTTTTCGAACATGCTTTTGCCCGGCACGTCCAGCACTCCTCCGGTAATCACCCGTCCGGGCTCTCCGCACGCGTGCAAGTCCACGGCCGTCACCATATTCGAAATTCGCATGCCCGAGTCCTTTCCATTCGTTACCGCATCGCCGCGCAATCGAACTTCAAGCTCTGCGCGCGACACGCATCATATCCCGGCAAGCGTTTCGCTGAAATGGCCCGCGCGGCCCGCGGAGTCATCTGTGCCGGTGAGTTTCGCTTGTCGGATGAAGAGTTTACGGAAATCGAGCCTACCCTAGGGACCAAGAAAATCGCGGCTACAAGCTAAGCCGCTACCCAGTTCGCTGCGGCAGCGTTAGTCTTTAGGCAGGAATTCCAGCAGGGCCCGTTTGGTGAGCACGCGAATCATTTCGCGGCGGTATTCCGGCGTAAGCACCGAAGTCGTCAACGGCTTAGCGATTTTGGCGGCGAGTTCTCCGGTTGCCGCTGCATGCTGCGCATTCAGTTCGTGCGATACCAGAAATTTGTGGGCGTCGCGCACTAGCAGCGGCGCCGGATTCACCGCCGTGATCGCGACACGCGCGTCGGCCGGATGGCCATTTGCCGGGCGGAAGACCACAGCGACGCCGGCCAGGGGGTAATCAATCGAGCCGCGCACACGCAATTTACGGTACGCACCAAAGTATCCGCGTGACGCAGCCGGCAGAAATACTCGCGTCACCAACTCGTTGTTCTCCAATTTGTTTCCAGCCGCGCCATCTCCCGTATAAAAGTCTTCCAGCGAAACCCGCCGCATTCCCATCGGCCCGGCGATTTCCATTTCCGCTCCGAGGCACAATAGCGCTGGAGGTGTATCTGCCGAGAACGCCGCCCAGCATTTTGCACCACCCGGGGCCACATGGCACAGGTCTCCATCTTTCTTGATGCAGAAGCCGCAGGATTTTCGCCACGCCAACGATTGGTTGTACCAAAGGCATCGCGTGTCCAAGCAAATGTTCCCGCCGATCGTGCCCATATTGCGCAGCACAGGCGACGCCACCACTGCGGCCGCCTCCGCTAGAACCGGGTAATCGCGGCAGATCGCATCGTTCCGCTCGATGGTGGAAAGCGTCGTGAGGGCGCCAATTTCCAGACCACCATCGGGGGCCGGACGAACGCCGCGAAGCGCAGCGATCCCTCGTATATCCAGCAGATATTCCGGAGTAAAAAGCCGCTGCCGCATCGATGGAATCAGGTCCGTACCGCCGGCAACGACTTGAATCTTGCCCGCATACCGAGCAAGATGGCTCACCGCGTCTTCGACGGTTCGGGGACGCAATAGCTGAAATTCAGGCAGGCTCAAGCGCGCTCTCCCGGAGGCAATCCGGCGTCGCTGTCATTACCGTGCCCGTTGCGCGGATGATCGCCATTCTTTCCGTGGGAAGAGGCATCATCCTGCGCGTGACGTTTCGCGCCCTTTCCATGAAACGATAGCGCTCCGCCATGTTCGCGAAATGTGGCCGGTCTCGTGGGATCGATGCCATTCGTCAGATCGACTCTCTTCGCGCCGGCGTTCTTCGCACGTATCGCTGCTAGCACGCGCTCGGGCGTGAACGGTGACTCTCGCAGGCGCACGCCCACCGCGTCATAAATCGCATTCGCAACGGCAGGGATCGCCGCCGCCAGCGAGCCTTCGCTCGCTTCCTTCGCGCCAAACGGTCCCTCTGGATCGATGCTTTCCACAATAATGGCTTCAATTTCCGGCGATTCCGTTGACGAAGGCGAGCGGTACTCCAGAAGCCCGGGATTCATCAACAGACCATCTTTCCAGGTCATTTCTTCCTGCAGCGCCTGACCCAATCCCATCCACACCGACCCGATCACTTGCCCTTCCACGGAAACGGGATTCAACGCCCGCCCGCAATCGTGCGCGGCCCAAACCTTGTGTACCGTCACCTCACCGGTTTCTTCATCCACACTTACTTCCGCCACTTGCGCGGAATAGGAATAGGCCGGCGAAGGACCCACGCCCGCTCCTTTATGTTTGCCGCCCCGCGCTTCTGGCGGGGGCGCGTAGGAACCGGTGCCGCTCAGCGCTCCGTGAAAATCAATCGCCGCCACCACGGCTTCTTCAAACGACATTTGATCCTTAGGCGGTTCTTCTTTCCGCTTCTGCTGCACCGACCCGCGCAAAATCTGCCCCTCTACGTGGCCGCTGACCGTCGGCGCGTTCTGATCTGCCGATGGCGAGATCAGCGCTGAGCTATCCTCGCCATACACAGATTTTTTCCAAACGCGATCGCCGCGCATGATCACGTCGTCCGCCGCGCAATTCATGCGCTTCGCGGCGGCTTCCACAATTTGCTTCTTCACGGATTCGCCTGCGCGGAGTGTGGCATTTCCATTCATAAAGGTGACCCGGCTCGAATAGGAGCCAATGTCGATCGGCGTCAAATCCGTATCAGCGGCGATCACTTTCACCCGCGCCATGCGGCACCCCAGCACTTCCGCGGCGATTTGCGCCACCATCGTGTCCGACCCTTGGCCAATATCCGAAGCGCCCGTGTAGACCACCACGCCCCCATCACGATCGATCTTTATATTCACGGTGGAATGCGGCATATCGGAGCGGATGATCGAGTTCGCCGCGCCGCTCACGTAGTGGCTGCAGGCGATGCCCAAGCCCCGGCCGCGCGGAAGTTTGCCCTTGCGTTCGCGCCAGCCGGACCGTGTAACCACTTGTTTGATGCATTCCGGCAAACCGTAGCTTTGCACCCGCAAACCATTCACGGTGATCGTTGGAGCCTTCAGAAGATTGCGCTCGCGAATTTCTGCTGGATCCATGCCGATGGCCGCGGCCAGTTCATCGAACTGTGATTCGAACGCAAAGCGCACGTTTACGGTACCGTGTCCACGCATCGCTCCACACGCCGGCTTGTTGGTGAGCACGCGATAACCGTCGTAGCGAATATGCGGAACGTCATACAACGCACCGAGCAATGCGCCGGAATAGAGAATGGTCACCACGCCGTACGAGCAGTAGCCGCCGCCATCTTGAATCACCTTGGCTGCGACGGCGGTAATTCGCCCATCTTTGGTCACTCCGGTTTTCAAGTCCACGATCGTGCGGGGACGCCCGCGATGCGCCCAGAACACTTCTTCACGCGTGTACGTGATTTTCACCGGCGCTTTAGCTTTCCGCGCCGCCACCGCAGCGGTGATTTCAAGCGGAATTACTTCGCTCTTGCCGCCAAACCCGCCGCCGACCAGCGGCTTGATCACGCGGATCTGGGACATCGGCATTTCCAGCACGATGCTTAGCTTGTGCTGCAAATAGTAGGGAACCTGTGTCGAAGACCACACGGTCAGCCGTCCCGGGTTGCCCGTTTGTGGATCGATTTCGAAAGAGGCCAGTGTCGAATGCGGTTCCATCGCGGCGTGCGTCACTTCATTGGCGATATAGCGCCCTTCAACGATTTGGTCAGCTTCGGCGAATCCCGCATCGGGGTCTCCGAAAACATGGTGATAGTCCTTCTCAATATTGTTGGGATGCTGCTCGTGGATCAATTCCCCTTCTGCCTTCATGGATTTTTCGGGATCGAACCACGCGGGTAAGATTTCATATTCCACATCGATCAAATTCGAGGCTGCTTCCGCGATGCCTTCGCTTTCCGCCACCACGCAGGCCACGTTGTCCCCCACGTAGCGGACCTTGTCCACAGCGAGCGCCGTCTCGTCGTGCCCCACCGGCAGGATGCCGTATTTATTAGGCGCGTCGCTTCCGATAACAACCGTTACGACTCCGGGCAGCGCCAGGGCTCGCGAAGTATTTATTTTCAGAATGCGCGCGTGAGGATGCGGTGAATGCAGCACCTTGCCGATCAGCATTCCCGGCACACTTAAATCATCTGTATATTTGCCCGAACCGGTCGTCTTCCCGGCCGAATCCACCATCGCGATCGATTTGCCGATAACAGAAAATGTGCTCATTTCGCTTTCAACCCTTCCCGTTCGGCTACGATTGCGGATTTCACGGCTTGATACATTTGTGAGTAGCCGGTGCAGCGGCAGAGATTTCCGGAAAGTGCCGCGCGGATTTCTTCTTCCGAGGGGTCCGGGTTATTCGCCAACAAGGAATGTACCGTGATCATGAATCCCGGCGTGCAAAAACCACATTGCGACCCTCCCCACTCGCCATACGCTTTCTGAATCGCCGCCAGGCTCCCATGCTCGGAGATACCTTCGACGGTGGTGATCTCCTGCCCTTCGCAACTGGCGGCCAGCAATGTGCAAGCGAGCATCGGCGTGCCGTCTACCAATATCGTGCAGGCGCCGCAGGAGGAGTCGTCGCAGCCGCGCTTTGAACCCGTAAGCTCCAGGTCCTGGCGTAGTGCGTCCAGCAGAAGTTGATTGGGCTCGCAAGCAAACTCATACTTGCGGCCGTTCACAGTCAGGCTTAGGAGCACTTTTTTCATGTCGAGATGCTTTGAAGAGGTCCGCTACTTTGCCTTAAATGCCGCTGGGCGTTTCTCCAGATAAGCCGCAAGGCCTTCCTTGGCGTCTTCACTCTGGAAGAGCAATTGTTGACTCTCGCGCTCGAGTGCCAGACCGGATTCGAGGGGGATTTCCCACCCGCTTTGCACCGCCCGCTTGATCCTTCCCACCGCATTTGCCGCCTTATTCGGCGGACAGAACTTCCGCGCATATCCCAAAACTTCTTCCAGGAAATTTTCACGCGGAAGGATGCTATTAATAATGCCCAGCGCCAGCGCTTCCTCAAAAGGAAAGGTGTTGCCCGTGGCCATCAACTCGATGGCCTTCGATTTCCCCACGATTCGCGCGAGCCGTTGCGTTCCTCCCGTGCCGGGGAGTACGCCCAAGTTCACTTCAGGGAGCCCGATTTTGCCCGAATCTTTGCGTGCGAGCCGGATATCCGCGGCCATCGCGACCTCGAGGCCGCCGCCGACGCAGTGCCCATTGATCGCGGCGATCACGAGCTTCGGCGTGTTTTCCAGCCGGAGCAGCATCTCATTCGCATGCAGGCAGAAATAATACTTAAATATGGGATCGGCCTGCGTCAGCATTTGAATGTTGGCGCCCGCGCAGAAAAATTTGTCACCCGCTCCGGTGAGCAGAATCACGTAAACATCCGGATCCATCCGCGCCTTCAGGATCGCCTCGTCCAATTGCAGATTCATTGTGTAGGAATAGGTATTCGCGGGAGGGTCATCCAAGGTGAGAATGGCCACGCCGTTTTCTACGACGTACCGAATCAATCGCTTTGCTTCTGATGATTCCAAGCTCGCCTCCCAGAGGTGCGCCGCAGAAAAAATTGACCGTTCGTTCAAATTATTATCGTCTTACGAAAATAGCCTTGTCAAGACGCTTCTGGTGCCGACGTCATTGATTCCCTTTCTACAGCCTTCTCTCGATTCCTTCATTCAAATGTCCGAGTAGTCTAGAAGCAGGACGAGTTTAAGAATACGGAGGTCTGAACATGGCAACCCAAGACAAGAAGATACGAGTAGCGATTTTGGCGGCGCCCAATTTCGAGGAGACGGAGCTGATTGAGCCGAAGAAGTTTCTGGAGAAGGAAGGCGCTAAAACCGAGGTTATCTCCTTAGAATCCGGCAAGATCCAAGCGATGAAACACGACGAGAAATCCGCCAAGTACGATGTCGACGTAGTGCTAGCGGAAGCTGATCCCGCCGATTACGACGCGCTGCTGCTTCCTGGCGGCGCTCTCAATGCCGATAAGCTGCGCGTGGAGAAGAAAGCCCAGGAGTTCGTCAAAGCATTCGACAAGGCCGGCAAACCCATTGCCGTAATCTGCCACGCGCCATGGCTGCTGGTTTCGGCTGGCTTGGTAAAGGGCCGCAAACTCACCAGTTACCACACGATCCAAGACGACATCAGAAATGCCGGTGGTGAATGGACGGATTCAGAAGTAGTTGTCGATGGAAATTGGATCACGAGCCGCCAACCGTCGGACATTCCGGTCTTTAATGAGGCGATAAAATCTCTATTTTGGAGCCGCGTTTCTGCCGCCGGCAAGAACGCCAAGGCTGCGGGTCAGGACCATTAAGACGATGTGTAACGATCCACGCTTTCAAGATGCGCCAAGCGGGCATAGTTTTTTCCTTTAGCCCGCTTGGCGCGCTTCTCTTTACCGGACATTTTGCCACGCCGGACTCATCTAATGAATTTAACTCGTGGGAAGCTCGAAACACTCAAGGGGAGCTAGCGGCCAAGGATAGCTTCCAGACGGTCAAACTGCAAAGTCCCGTAAGGGCTACCGTGTGCAGTCACTCCCGAAGGGACATGGCCGCTAGCGGCGTCATGCAAGAGACTATTCGAAAGCTAACGCTTTCCAGGAAAAAGAAGAATCGGCAAGAAACTGTAAATATCGGGGACGGACGATTGTATTAGCGCAAAATCGCGGCAATTCAAACTATGCGGAGATGCGCTCTAGCTTCTTGATGTGCCACACGAATCGCGTTGGCGAAAGATCGGTCGAATCGGGCTGGCTGATTTCCCGTACGTTCATTTGTGAGCCACGCCGACACACGACTTGAAACACATGCCCGTAAGGAGAGGTCACTTCAAAGGTTCCATCTTCGTTCCTGAGAATCTCGGCAGGATTTTCGACCACCATCGGTCCGTTAAAAGTCTGAATCATATTACCCCCTAAAACCCTTCAGCCTTTCTGGCCATTTCGCACCTGTACCGTTAAACCACGTTTACGGCTGTAGGACAATCAGGCAAATTCTGTACGCCTGTGGTAATTTTTACGTCCTATCGTTATGGGGTGTGATTTCAGCATTTTCGGGGAGCGGGAGACCCATAAACTACCGCATTGGCCTGATGGACGAACTCTTCGGGCACCGCCATAGTTTCATGCGTACCCTCAACCTGTGTGAAAGGACCGCGATGGCACATCCCACCCCAACCGGCTGGACTTGCTCCAGTTGCCAGGCCAAATTCGAAAGCTCCGACGCTCTCCGCAAACATATGACGCGCAACCACAACGGCCGACTGGCGGTTTGTTACGGTGAACCCAAGCTTGAGCTTCCACACGAGCAAGTCGATTTTCCGCCCGTTGAACCCACAGCCTCGGCAATACCACACCTGCCCCGAAGGCCACGTATTCGGACTAGCCGGACTTCCGCTTAACCGACGTACACGCGGCGCCGGCTCCCATCACATTCAACGAGCCAGCGCCTTTCCTGTCGATTGCCTAACCTGCGATTGCTTTAGCGTTCCTCCTCATGAGTTTGTTTAGGTTTCAAGGACGAGCCAGCCAGTAAAGCGAAGGGTAGGTCCGCAAATAAGTCACTAATAGTGAGCCACTTAGAAGAACCAGTCCCTTTGGTGTTGAGAGGTTTCTCAGTGAAGACATTTACCCAGTGCAGTGGCGCGCGCGGCGGCAGCATAAGCCTCGAATCTTTCCACTTGGCGGGATTTATTCCCGGTTGTTCATGATCGACCGCGTCGCTCGTAAATCGAGGAACGGCAGTCAACACCCATTCTTTTTTGTGCCGGCGTAGAAACGAGCACACGTTTTCGGAACGTTGTCCTTTGGCTCTTAACGGTTCGTAGCTTCCCTCCGCAAAAAGCTCGGCGTGACTGCGCCGAAATTGCAACGCGATGGTGGTGAGGAACAGTTTGATTCGAGAGTCCTTCCAATTCTCCAAGATCTCTTTACAAAACTTGGCTCGATCCCCCGCTGCGGCTTCCAGTGTTTCGTCGAGAAGATTGGCGCGTTTTTCGAAATCGACCGGCCGCCGATTGTCGGGGTCCGTCAGGCTGAAGTCCAAGATCTCGCTCCCTTGGTAGAAATCGGGTATTCCGGGAGCCGCAATCTTCAGCAGAGCCTGCGAAAGCGAATTGAGCGCGCCTGGCAACGCCACGCGCTTGAAAAATGCCTGCAAATCCCCGAGAAAGCGCGGGCTTGCATCCGGTTCCAGGATTTTCGAAATAAATTGCCGCACTGCCTTCTCGTGCGCTTCGTTCGGCGAGAGCCAATCGGTGAATTGTTTAGCCTCGCGCATGGCTTTACCCATGAAACCCAGGATGCGCTTTTCGAAATCACCCGAGTGCGCGTCGTCCACAGGCCAAGCGCCGATCAGCGTTTGGTAAAGCAACAATTCTTCGGACGGGGCTGGGGCCTCCAAACCCTCAACGCGCGATTTGTATTTTCGATTCCAGCCCATCCAACGTGTCAGCGATGCGGTCCATTCCCGCGGCATTTCGGAAATGATGTGAATGCGCGCGCGAACGTCCTCACTGCGCTTGGTATCATGTGTCGAAGTTGCATTCATGGTATGCGGCCACTTCTCCTGGCGGCTCTTCAGGAATTCGTGAAACGGTTCCACGCCAAAATTGCGATCGTGGCGGAACGGGCTTGCTCCCACTTCGTTTAAGGAAACCAGCGGGGTGTAAACGTAAAACGTTGTGTCTTCGAATCCTTTGGCCATCACCGCGCCGGTGAACATTTGCCAGCGCATTACGAATTCCAGCCACTCCGCTTCCCAGTTGCCGGGCGCGGCGTCGATCGTCCGGTTAAAAAGCCGTCGAAAAAAGGAGAGGGCGGCGCATTGTACCGGGTTCCGCGCGTTTTGCGAGGCATCACGAATGGCGCGTCCAATTGCCAGGCGCGCTGACAACGGAAGCTCCTGCCGGTGCACGTAAGTACGGTAGATCGATAGAGCAGCGGTGACTTCCTGAAAAGCCCAGCGAAGTTCCTCTACGGGTAGGTCGCGGGCCTGCCGATCCGCAGCCGCGAGAGACGCAAGCCGCTGGCCCAGCGAAAGGACTTCACCGTGAAAAAGCTCCCGCATCACTTGCTTCTTACCTTCGCGCCAAACGGATTCGAACGGCGCCGCGTCGCCCGTCAGGCATTCAAAATGCTCCTGCAGCGCGCGATAGCCGGGCTCGTGAACAAACAGCAAATTTGCCGCATTTACGAAGTCATATCCGGTAGTTCCGTCCACCGGCCAATCGGGCGGTAGCGATTCGCTGCCGCACAGAATTTTTTCGACCACGGTATACGCTGCGGTCTGCGGCTCCCCGAATTTGGTCACTTCGAGCAGCCTATGCAGGTATTCGAACGGATCGCGCAAGCCATCGATGTGGTCCACGCGCAGGCCTTGCACCTCTCCGGCTTCAACGAGTCGCGCGATGGGATCGTGACGCGCGTGAAAGACGAGAGGGTTTTCGACTCGAACGCCCAGCAAGTCACTCACGTCAAAGAAGCGCCGATAGTTGATTTCGTGCGTGGCCGTGCGCCAATAGGCCAGCCGGTAGAATTGGCGCGACAGAATCGCATCGAGCGTTTCAAATGATTCCGGAACGCCGCTTTCGCCGTTGATCGTATGAAGGGTGCGATCCAGAAGTTGCTGGCAAGCAGGTTCGGAACGGCAGAGTTGCCAGAGGTTTTCTTTTATTTCTGAGACCTTTACACGGCGTCTTGCCGACCAATCCGGATGCCCGGGGGAGCACACCGGTAGCGTTTCGCAGGCATGCTGGATCTTTTCGAGGGCTTCTTGGATTGCGGGCGTTTGCGTCTCAGATCTAGTTTCAGAAATGGCGAAGGTAAGGACCGAAGAATAGCTTTCCGGCGAGAGTGGGAAGCGCATTTTCCCATACATGAGGAAAATACCGCGATCGTCCAAATGAAGAGCGAGTTCTCTCTTTCGCAAGACCTTGCCGTACAGGTCACCGAGGACCGGCAGCAGAACCCGGCCTTGTTGAAGAAATCTTGTCTTGCCCCCGCATGGACTCCAATCGATGTCGAAGTAGCCGGCGAATTGAGAATTTTGTCCGTTTTCCAACACATCCATCCACCACGGGTTTTCCTCGCTGGCCACCATGTGATTGGGGACGATGTCCAGCAAGAGACCCATTCCGTAGTGTTCGAGTTTCTTGACGAGCGCCTGAAATTCTTCTTCGGTTCCAAGTTCGGAGTTCACGCGCACCGGATCGGCGACATCGTACCCATGAGAACTGCCTTTGCGCGCCCGGAATCGTGGAGAGGCATACAGGTGGGAGA
>Ga0209420_1000858_pt1 | contig 15143 bp, 13 predicted proteins | sample BlaSpr_A8_OM1_O1_FD_187972 | JGI IMG/M metagenome (GOLD analysis project Ga0209420, IMG submission 187972) | Forest soil microbial communities from Thunder Bay, Ontario, Canada - Black Spruce, Ontario site 2_A8_OM1_O1 (SPAdes) (version 2) | ecosystem: Environmental > Terrestrial > Soil > Boreal... | reverse complement strand
CTCGCGTTGCGTTGCGCAAAGGATCACTGGTTGTGAATTCGTCTCAGGGCGGTGGTTCGAAAGATACCTGGGTCTTGCAGAACTAAGCTTGCAGAACTAAGAGGATTGAGTTAACCCACCCATGCTTTCCCGCGTAGCCGACAGCTTGTACTGGATGAGCCGGTACTTGGAGCGCGCAGAGCATACCGCGCGGCTGGTGGATGTGGAGTTACAGCTCTGGCTGGACCAATCGCCGGAGGCTGGAGCGGGCCGATGGCGATTTCTGCTGGAAGCGCTGCGAACGCCGGTGGGACAGGGGCCGGTCGATCCGACACGGTTGGTAGAGACGCTGGTGTTCAGCCGGAAGAATTCGTCGTCGATCGTGTCGTGCGTCGCGACCGCGCGGGAAAATTTGCGTCACGTGCGCGAACAATGCAGCTCGGAAATGTGGGAACAGTTGAACCGGCTGTACCTGGAAGTGATGGAAGCGCGTCCCGAGGAAGCGTGGATGTTGAAATCGCACGGATTTTTCCGGGCGGTGCTCGAGGGAGCGCACCTGTTTCAGGGAATCACAGATGGGACGATGAGCCACGGCGAGGGCTGGCAGTACATCCAACTGGGCCGTTACGTCGAGCGGACCGACACGCTGGCGTCGCTGATGGAGACGCACTTCAGGAGGATGGCGCAACCGGCCAGCCAAGTGGCGGACCAGGTGGTGGAAAGCGCGGAATACCTGGAGTGGGTGGGGCTGCTGCGGGCTTGTGTGGCGTTTGAGGCGTATTGCAAGGTGTATACGGCGGAGATCCGGCCGCTGCGCGTAGCGGACTTTCTGTTGCTGAACCCGGAATTCCCGCACTCGATACGGTTTTCGGTGGATCGCGTCAATGCGGCGCTGCACATCATAGGAGACTTGACCGAGCGGAAAGCGAAGGCGCCGACGCGCATTGCCGGCAGGCTGCGGGCACAGCTGAGCTTCAGCCAGATCGAGGAGATCATGGCGGAAGGGGCCCACGCGTATCTGGAAAACGTGCGCAGCGAATGCCTGCAGATACACGCGGCCATTCACCAGATTTATTTTGATTATGCGATCGAAGCGGAGCTGGCGTCGTAAGGGAGAAATAATGAAGTAAGCAAGTTCGGAGATGCCGAAGGGTCGGCGGGTATTTTGAGGTATTGCCGACAGGGGAAAGCAATGCTGCGCCCCTACAAGAGAGTCCGACAAGGAGCACTTTCAAGCAAATATGGCGTATTCGGTGCGGCACCTTACTAGTTTTCGGTACGAGCCCGCGGTGCGGGAGAGCGTCATGGAAGTACGCATGCAGCCGCGGACCGATTTCCGGCAGCGGTGCTTGAGCTTTTCTTTGAACATCGACCCCCGCGCAAGCATGATGATGTACCGCGATTTCTATGGGAATGCGGTACACAATTTTGATATTCCGGAACGACATCGAATGATCGAAGTGACTGCGCAGGCCATTGTAGATGTCCTGCCGGCGCGCTCTCTGGATGCCGACGCGGTGGACGATTGGAGTGAATTGGACGAGCGGGTGGGGCAGACCGACTATTGGGAGATGCTGCTGCCAAGCCATTTTGCGATGCCCTCGGAATTGCTGGAGAAACTGGCGGTGGAGCTGGACTTGCGGAGGCGCGGGAATCCGCTGGAATTGTTGCAGGAATTGAATAGTCGGCTGTACGAGATGTTCGATTACGCGCCGAACACGACCGAAGTGGATTCGCCGATCGATGATGCATTGAAAGCGCGTCGCGGCGTGTGCCAGGATTTTGCGCACATCATGATCACGTTGGTCCGGCAATTGAAGATACCTTGCCGGTATGTGAGCGGGTATCTCTACCACGAGGACAAATCGAAAGATCGGTCTCCTGCGGGGGCGACGCACGCCTGGGTGGAAGCGTATCTTGGGGAATTGGGATGGGTGGCTTTTGACCCGACAAATAATCTAGAGGGATGCGATCGGCACGTGCGCGTGGCCGTGGGACGCGATTATTCCGACGTGCCCCCAACTCGCGGGGTGTATAAGGGTGAAGCCGAGAGCGAGTTGAGCGTGGTGGTCACCGTATTGCCGGTGGATGCGCCGGAGCCGGAGGAGATGCCGCCGACTACGGTGATCCGGTCCAGGTCGCGAAATGCTGAGGCAAACGCAGAGAGCGAGCAACAGCAGCAATAAACCAGAAAACTTCCGCAAGTCCCGTCAGACGATCGTAAACCAATTTCTACGTTGAGGTCTTTCGCGCAACCTTGTCGGGTCCGCCCGGAATGTCATTGTGCTGGGCGGATGACACCGCGCTTGGGTGAACGCGCCACCGTGACGGTGGGCGCCTACGGTTCGATGCGGGTGCCGAGGACCTTCAGGAATTGGCCGAGCCAGGCGTGCAGGGCGGGCCACGCGGGACCGGTCACGAGGTTGCCGTCGGTGTAGGCTTGATCCATCGGGAGATCGATCCAGGTGCCTTTGGCGAGCGCTACGTCGACGCTCGAGGCTGGATAGGCACTGCACTTTCGTCCTTCGAGGACTCCGGCAGCGGCCAGAAGTTGAGCGGCGTGGCAGATGGCGGCGATGGGTTTTTTCGTTTTGTCGAAATGGCGAACGATTTCGAGCACGCGTGGATTCAGGCGGATGTATTCGACGGCGCGGCCGCCAGGAATGATCACGGCGTCGTAGTCTTCGGGCTTGATCTGGTCGAAGGTGGCGTTCAGGACGAAATTGTGGCCGGGCTTTTCGGTGTAGCTCTGGTCGCCCTCGAAATCGTGGATGGCGGTGCGCACGAATTCGCCGGATTTTTTGTTGGGGCAGACGGCGTGGACGGTGTGGCCGACCATTTGCAAGGCTTGGAACGCGACCATGACTTCGTAGTCTTCGACGTAATCGCCGATCAGCATAAGGATTTTTTTCACCGACATTTGTGGCCTCCGTAGTTTTGTCGGTAGAAGGATAGCAAATAATTGGGCGCTTGGTGGACGCTAGAGCCGGCAAGGATGCGGCGCTACCAGTCTTGTGGCACTGGCAACGGCACCGGCAGGAAGGGTTGTGCCGCGTTACGCGAGGTGGGTCGGGGACCCTTCGGGGCTAGTTGGGTTTGGCAGCATTGCCGGGACCTCCGACTGCTTGGAGGCGCGGTAGGCGCTGGTCTACCGGCGGAAGCGCGGGAAACGGGGCGTGGGGTTCGGTCTGATACCAATAGGCTACGGAATAAAAATTATCCGAGCGGTGATTGGCGTGACCGTGCTCGATGGTGGCGCGCAGAGATTTGCTGAAGGTGACCGGCGAATCGAGATGGAAACGGTAGACCGAGCTGCGACTACCGGCGCGTTCTTCGCCTTTCACGGGAGCGCCGAACAGGCGGTAAGAAAAAGCATGATCGCCGAAGCCGTAGGCGCCGAGGAAATAATCCTCGGAGCCGGTTCCCGTGATGGACGGATGAGGATCGCCGTCAATAAAAAACATGTCATCGCCTTCGCCCCACCAGTCGTTCTGATTTTGCAGGACGGACATGGTGACGCCGACGTAATGGCCTTGTCCTGTGGCTTCCAGCCAGACGTAATTGTTTTGGCCATCGAGATTTTTGGCTTCGTTGACTTTCGGATCGCCGTTGCTGATCCACTCGCTGGTCCAGCCGTGGTTGGGTTGCGCTTGGCGGAATTGCGCATGGAAGTAGAGAGTGCCCGGCGGCAGAGGATGGGAGAGCGCGCGGTAGTCGAGATTGAAATAGAAGGCGTCAACGTTTTCACGGCCTTCGTTGGAAACAGTGATGAGGGCGTGCTTTTGAAACGGCATGGGAAAGAAGGAATTCAGCGCGCGTTCGTGGGCTACCGAGAGCAGCTCGGACTCCCAAGTGTAATAGTCGCCCAAGCCGAGGCCGAAGAAATCGCCTAGAGGGGTTTCGACGCTGGGAGTGGATTCGCGATCCCAGTACATCCGCAGGACCAGCTTTTTCAGGTGAGCGGTTTCCGGGCTCGATAGCGTGAACCAGATGTGGGTTAAGGTGGCTGGGCCGTCGGCGTCGAGCACGGTGAGCGTCTGGCCCGGCGCTATCTGGCGATAGTCGGCGTTGCCGCCGGAGCGATCGAAGCTGGAGACACGTTTGAGGACGTAGTCCTGCGGTTGCGTGAGGTCTACTTTCGAGGTGGTCGTTTGCGCAGGGGAAGACGGCAAGGCTGCGTGAGTCACAAAAAGCATGACCACAAACAAACGGAGAGAGTGCATCGGGGCCTTCTCTTGGACGTGGACTGACTTGCTGGCGGATTGTGTACTGAAGCGAGTCTTCTGACAAGGGTGGTTTGGAATTTTGGGGTGCGTACCAAAAACCGGGACAGGCACCTCGCCCGTCCCGTTTCAAGTCTCGACCGGGCCTATGTCGGGACCCGGCAGGAATGCCAGTTCTACTGAGGTTGCGTGGCGGCGAAGGCTACGCCAGATTCCTGGATCGTAAGCATGTCGGTGCGGCGCTTCTCCCATTCGAGCAGGGTCAGGCCGTAGGAGGCGAAGAGCCGGCGGATGCGCGCGGAGTCCCAACGCAAAACTTTTTCGAGCACGGGGACCAGTACGCTCATGGCGTTATCGCTAAGCACGGTACGCTTGGCAACGCGCGTGATGTATTTGGCTTCGGAGACGGCGATGGTGAGGCCGTCATATTGATTGACGTGCATCATCACCGGGAGATCGGAACTGCCGTCGCCCATATAAATGATCTGGTCGTGGCTGATGCCGAGTTGCGCGCGGAGTTCTTCGAGGACGGTGATTTTGCCCCAGCCGGCGGAGGCGCGAATGATGGAATCTACTTCACCGGTGGTTTCGTTATAGCGGAAACGGGTGCCGAAAATATGATCGCCAGGGACGATGCCTTCGAGCGCGGACTGAATAATTTCTTGCGGCGCCGCGGAGATGACGTGAAACGAAAACTTGTAGCCGTCCGCGAGGCTTTCCAACGCGCGCGCAAAAAGAGCGACGTCGTGTTTGAGGCGGATGCGCTTGCCGGTTTCGACGAGATGCTCGCGTCGGACGCGGCGAAATTCCGGATCATGAAGAATCAGATAGGAGAGCTCAGCGCCCTGCTGGACGAGGTTCATTCCCGACAATCCAGCGACCTTGTCGTGGAAGCCGTGAAAGCCGATGAGTTCGCTCAATACGACGCCAGAGTCGTTGAAGCTGAGCGTCTGGTCGAAATCGCTGGCCAGAAGAAACTGCTTTACCATGTTCTAGTACTCCTTCTTTGCTAGCCTACAAATACACCTTAACCGGGACGTCGGGGTGCTCGTCACGAATTATTTTAATGGTTTCTATGCGTATAAATCGTGAATGTTTTGTTAGCTTTTACTTAGATGCCGTGGGGAGGTAAATGGTTATAGGCAAAGGGGTTGAGCTTACAACCGCACAAGGACGGCGTCGGCAGTGGGCCCGGCAATGGGCGAAGATAAGGAGAACATTGCTAACCTTTGCCCTTTGAGGGTGTTTGGCGCGTCCCGAGAGGGTTTCTTACCAGAATCTTATTTAGCGGGAAGTAACGATCCGCTGCGTGGCGCGACGCACCGCCGCTGGGCAACGGCACCGGGAACAACGGCCTAAACGTTCACTATTTGGAAGCATCGCGCGCCGAAACGGTGGAGCGATCGGCCCGGGTGCTAACAAAATAGAGGCTTATGGCGATGCATTCGCTGCGAAGTCCAGTTGCATCGCACCGCGCACTGGCGCGGCGAAAAAAAATGCTTGCCTTGGGTGTCGTACTGGCGATCGGAATCGCCACGGCACTGGCATTTCTGTTCTCCAGTTGACACCTGAATACCGCGCTTAGGTCATTCCCTGCTTTGACCGGCAAGACGCGACGGCCCAAAGCCCGGCTCCGGGATGGGCGTTGGCTATTGGTCGGCTGAGGAAGGATCTGCCGAGCTCGCGGAATTTACGTCGAGGAACCAAGCATGTGCCCGGTCTCCGGGTGCGTAGCAATTTCCGTCGGCGTTATAGGTCGAGGCGCAGTGCGCCGTGTATTCCTTGCGGCGAGGTGATTGCACGAATTGCCAGATGGCTGCGTAGGGCACGCCTCCAGCGGACACAGGCGGAGGATTCTGCGGCGCGCCGCATCCGGGCGCCGGCGGGCAGACGTCGTTGTAAACCCAAAAGACCAATTCGCGGTCGCCGATGTGGTGGCGAATGTCGTCAGCGGTGATGATCGTGACACCGTGGCCTTCGTCGACAGGAATTGCGGAGCAGTAGACGCCAGGCCGATAGCCGGCATGGTTGAGTTCATCCGTCCACGCCCGTAAATAGGTGTGAAAGGCGGGCGGAAGGCGACCACCGTCTTCGATATCCAGGAAAATAATCGTGCGTGGCGCGAAGCCTTCCGCTTTTGCGGAGGCTGCGGCATTGCGCGCATCGAGAATTCCCTTCTGCCTGGCCTGGACGTCTTTTTTGACTTCATTCGCTTGGCGGGCGCGGTAGAGAGCGGCAAATCCAAATCCTTGTGATTGCAGCAAAGTGCGTTTGCCGCCCCAGGTATTGATCTTTTCGCCGGGCGGCGGGCCGAGCCAATAGCCGGCGAAGACGAAGGATTTGCGCAACACAGGCAGCGCGTCATCACCAGGATAAACGTTGCGGTCAAAACCGAGATAGGCAGCGTTCGATGATGTTCTGGAAACCATGGCAGATGAACCTCGCGAGATTGCGAGGATCGCAAATAAGGCGACAGCGAGAAGGGTCGCCAACGTGGCGCACCAGGAGATAGAGCGACGCATGGGTTCACTCTACCGCATGTGCGGCAGCGGAAGAAGGATCGACTCGCAGCGCGCTGGGCCGCGGGTTACCAACACCTTAGGCTAGGTCCCGTTCGAGCGCCTGGCGCAACCAGCGCCTCAGGATATATTCGAAGTCCGGTTCGATCGCGCGAAAAGCCAGACCCGTGCCTAGATCGAGGCTGGCAAAAATCACGGTGGCAGCAGCTTCGATGAATTCCGAAGGGCCAAAGATTCTGACCAGCAGACGCGTTTTCGCCGGGAGCGCGGATGCGGTTTCGAGACGGCAGCCGTATAAACTGATCTCCCGCACTCGTGCGCTCGTTCTAGCTCCGGAGCTTTCAAGGATGATGTCCGCGGTGCCATCGAATGGAAATCTCGGAACACGTCGACGCTCTCGGCCCATGCACGTAGGTTGGCACCCGCCGCTGAGAAACATAGAGCTATTGTCATTCTGCTTGTGATCCCTATTCCAGCATCGCCCGCGTGCAACACCCAAGGGTACTTCGCGGCCTAGCGCCATATGTCTGCGTTTCGGATTTTTCTGGTATCCGAAAATAGGCGCGGCTAAAGGACATTGTTCCGTTCTTTCTATCGCCAAAGCACCCATAACTGGTCGTAATCCTGACCACCGTGAGAAACGACACGGCGATAGGCATCTGCGGGCGCAAGATTTGCAAGATTGGTTGTAATTCGCACCGCGGCCGGGCTACTTCCTATTCCGCGATGCGCGGCCATAATCGATTTACCCTCGATCTAAGGTGCGCAACACCACGGAATTCAGTGGCGGAGGAGACGGTCTCTGATTAATCGAGCGCTAAAACCGGAGCCACCCATAAAAATGCTGATCGCCGATGATTCGGCGGTCTCTCGCAAACTTGTGGAGCATGCACTTTCCGACAAACACTACTTCCTTATCTTCGCAAAGAACGGCCGGGAAGCCGTACAACGCGTCGCAGAACATAATCCAGAGTTGGTCATCGTCGATTGGATCATGCCGGATCTCACCGGACCCGAAATTTGCCAGCATATCCGCTCAAGCCCTAATGCATCCCGCGCTTACATCATCGTTTTGACCGGCAAGTCAGAGAAGCGAAATGTGGTCGCAGGACTAGGGGCGGGAGCAGACGATTACCTGACCAAGCCCTTTGATCAGGATGAGCTCGCGGCGCGCGTGGGTGTGGGACTTAGGTTGATTCAACTGCATCGAGAGGTCGAAATCAAAAATGTCCTCTTGCAGGAACTTGCGCTCACCGACGGGCTGACCGGTTTGCCCAATCGGCGTGCAATCGAGGAGTGGGCCGAGCGTCAATTAAGCGGAGCAGTCCGGCACGGATTTTCCTTTCACGTCGTTATGGCTGACTTGGACCACTTTAAGCGTGTGAATGATACCTGGGGACACGCGGCTGGAGATGTGGTCCTCAGGAAGTTCGCCGAAATTCTGAAAACGAGCTGCAGAAGTAGCGACATTTGCGGCCGCATGGGCGGGGAGGAATTTCTCCTCGCTTTCACTCACGCATCCGATCAAAGCGCCGCACTGGTTACAGAACGTGTGCGCACACGGCTTGCGGCCGCAGAGTTTGAGTTCAGTGAACACAAGTTAAGCGTCACTGCGAGCTTTGGCGTGGCGGGACTCAAGCCGAGGAAACCGTCCGACTTCAATTCGCTGCTAAGTCAGGCCGACGCCGCTCTATATTCGGCAAAGCGCCAGGGGCGGAACCGAGTTGAGACCGCACCGGCTGCGGGTGGGCCACTCGTTTAGCGGACCGGAAGGCCTCGCGCAATTCATCAAATTCCTCAGCCTATATCGCAAACAGCTTCCTGTTGCTTGCACAAAATCGCCGGGCATCATCCGACAAACGCATGTCCTGGCTCCCTAGCGTCCAAAACTGCCGCGCTGCGCCGCGAGCATATTCCCAAACATCAAAAAGCACCTTGCTCTCACTCCGATCAAGCAGGCGGTGGTTTCCGCATCCGCTACGATCAGCGTCGTCACGACCGCAACTTTGGGAACCTCGATGCCAAACCAATAGACAAACCCTCGGATTGTCGCTCGGCCGCGAACGAGTTTAGAAGGCCATGCCAGGTTTCGGGGAATGGCAGACGTATTCGGGCGCTGGTCTGCTGCTGCGGTACAGCTCGCAGCAGGTGCTATGCACTTTCCTCAAAGCCCTGCTCCGGTTCGGGAAGCTTGTCACCGTCCCGCGCGACCCAAACATATAGGGTGGGTAAGAGGAATATGCTCATCACCAAATCGGAGATGAGCCCGCCGACGATAACGATGGCGAAGGGCCGTTGCGAGTCCGAACCTATGGCATGGGACAGCGCTGCGGGGAGCAATCCAAATGTTGCGACCAACATCGTCATCATAATCGGTCGCAGCCTTAGAACCGCGCCCCCGATCGCCGAATTCTCAATGGAGTGGCCTCCCGCACGCAGCTGGTTGATGTACTCCAGCATGATCACCCCGGTTTGCACGGAAACTCCAAACAGCGCCAGAAAGCCCACGCCGGAGGACACGCTGAAATGCGTGCCGGTGATCAACAAAGCCAGCAGCCCGCCGACCGGTGCCAGCGTTACGTTCGCCAGAATCAGCAAAGCCCACTTGAACGACCGAAACATCGCGTACAGAATCAGAAAAATCAACAGAATCGTCAGCGGCACAACCACGAACAATCGCTCTTCTGCGCGTTTCTCGCTCTCATATTCTCCTTCCCAATCGATGTGGTATCCTCGCGGCAATTGAACCTGCGCGCTCACCCTCTTGATGGATTCCTCCACCGCGCTTCCCAAGTCTCGTCCCCGAACGCTGTATTTGATCGCAATGTAACGCTGGTTTCCCTCTCGATAAATTTCCGAGGCCCCGTCCCGCTGTTCGATTTTGCAGAGTTGCGCGAGCGACACGCGTTCCCCGGATGGAGACAGCAGGCGAATGTTCTCGATCGCCTCCTTCGTGTCCCGATACTGCGGCAGGTAACGCATCACCAGGTCATAGCGCTGTTCGCCCTGTAACACCTGCGTGAGTGCGGTCCCGCCTACCGCCGTCTGAACAGCGTCTTGAACATCCGCGACATTGATCTGATAGCGCGAAGCAAGAGTGCGGTCCACTTCGATGTTGATGTTGGGTTGCCCCAGGACTTGAAACACTCCAAGATCCTCGATTCCCTTGACCTGTCGCATGGCGCTGACGATCTGATTGGCTTTTTCTTCCAGCACGCTCAGGTCATCGCCGTACACTTTCGTGGCAAGCTGTCCTTTTACTCCGCTGACGGCTTCTTCCATGTTGTCCGCTATGGGCTGGGAAAAATTCCAAAGCACTCCGGGAGTCTTGTCTAGTTCGTGCTGCATGGCAGCGACGAGTTGTTCTTTGTCTTCATGGAATACCGGACGCCACTGTTCTTTTGGCTTCAAATCAACGAAGTATTCGGTATTGAAAAAACCGGTCGTATCGGTCCCGTCGTCCGGCCGCCCCACCTGGCTCGTGCATCGCGTTACCTCCGGAAAAGAACAAAGTAGGGTTCGCGTCTGATTTGTCAGCCGGGTGCCCTCGGTCGGTCCCGTGCTGGGAGCCAAAGTGCCACGCACCCAAAGCGCTCCTTCGTCGAGGTGCGGCAGAAACTCCGAACCCACCACACCGCTCACCATGAGATAGGTGGCAACCAGAAACCCGAAAACTGCAACGCCTACCGTTACCAGCCGATGCCCAATCGCCCACCTCACCGCTTCGCGGTAAAGCCTTTTCAGGTATTCCATGACCGGGTTGTGCCACTCGTGCGCATCCTTGCGGAAAAAGAAACTCGAAAGCACCGGCGCGACCAGCACCGAGAACAACAACGCGCCGAGCAGCGCAAATGCAACTGTCCACGCCATTGGCTTAAACAACCGCCCTTCCACCCGTTGCAGCGTGAAAATCGGCAGGTAGGCCGTGATGATTATGGCGATCGCGTAGAACACCGGCCGTTGGACCTCGTGCGCCGCTTCACGGACGCGCTCCATCGGCGTCTTATAGGAACGTTCAGGATTACCCAGGTGCCGGATGATATTTTCGACCATCACCACCGCGCCATCCACGACCATTCCGAAATCCAGAGCACCGAGTGAAAGTAGGTTTGCTGGAATGCCCTTGAGCCTCAGGCACGTAGCTGCGAACAACAACGAAAAAGGAATCGTCAACGCCACGATAACGGCGCCGCGCACATTCCCCAAAAAAAGAAAGAGAATAATTATGACCAGGAAGATACCTTCGGTAAGGTTGTGGAGAACCGTGTGCGTCGTGTAATGAAGCAAATCGCTGCGATCAAGAAATGGCACCACCTTTACGCCGGGCGGCAAAAGATAGTTGTTCAATTCCTCCACTTTTTCGTGAATTCCTTTCAACACCGATTGCGCATCGGCGCCCTTGCGCAATAGAACAATTCCGGAACATACGTCATCGTTGTCGATAACGACTCCATCTTCCCGATGAATCGCTCTCCCAAATTGCCCCAGCCTGATCTTCGGGCCCTGTGACACTACCGCTATATCCCTCACACGCAATGGCGTCCCGCTCTTGGTGATCAGCACCGTGTTTGCAATATCGCGCACGTTTCTGACCAGGCCCACTTCCCGAATGTTGAGCTGCTGGAGACCGGACTCGATAAAGCTGCCGCCCGCATTCGCATTGTTGTTGGTCAGTTGCTGCTCCACCTGCGCCAGGCTCAGTCCATACGCAATCAGCTTGTTGGGATCCACCCGAACCTGATATTCACGAGTCGGCCCGCCAAAACTGCTGACGTCCACCACATTGGGGACTGCCTTGAAGTTCTTCTCGATCACCCAATCTTCAATGGATTTCAGATCCATCACGTCGTAGTCGGGATTCGTGCTCCTCAACGTGAAGAAGTAAATTTGCCCTACGGGGCTCCAGTCCGTTCCCATCTGCGGCACGATACCGGGTGGCAGCGTAACCTGCGAAAGCCGCTCCAGCACTCTCTCCCGGTTCCAGGCGTTCTCCTCTTCGTCATCGAAAATCAGTTTCAGGTCCGAAAGTCCGAATAGCGAGAACGACCGCAAGTGCGTCACATGCGGGATGCCGTTCATCACTACTTCCAGCGGAATGGTGACCTGCTGCTCCACTTGCTCCGCCGAAATCCCGGGCCACTGCGTGATGATCTCCACATAGTTGTCCGCGACGTCCGGATACGCTTCTACCGGAAGCTGATGGAACGAGACCCCTCCCCACAACAGCAAAACCAGCGCTACCGCCAGCACCAGAAATCGATTGTTGAGCGCAAAGTCGACAAGCGTTTGGATCATCGTCTTTTCCTTCTCTTGAGCTAGGAGCCTGGATGGACTCCTCCCGGGTGTGCTGCCAGCGCCGCGCTTGCCGTTCAACGGAAAACGCTAAGCGACGCTCGAGCCAGCCCACGTCTGTGAACCGTAAATGAACAGATACCGGCAGTTCGGCCGACGCCGGCCTTCTCGGCAAATGAATTGAGGGATTTACAGCTGCGGTAATTCGGAGGGAGGTGCGCGGCCCAGGTACGACGTCAAGAAAGAAGAGCGAACAAAACCACAATCGGAGTGCGGAACATCTTCATCCAGCGACCGTGGTCGCGGCAGTCGTACTCCAGCCCACAAGCCCCACACGCGCGACTGCGGCGGAAAGCCGACAATCGCCGGCTCCTGCTCGCCGGAGGAACCCCACCTCGTCGCTGGTTCACTGAACGCTTCGGGAAACGCCGTCAGATCCGCTTGCGAGAAACCGCCGTGGCCGTCGTTCAGAAGAATCGCCACCGGCTCTTGACGCCACGCTGTGGTCAGAACCAGATCGAGCGCATGATCACCGTTGACATCGCGCGCCATGATCTGCAGTCCACCGGTGGGCGCCACAATCAAAATTGCTTGACGTTGCCCTGCTGTAACCTGCAGTCGGACCCAATAGTCGGTCAGCGAAACGTCGCTTCGCCCGGTCTCGACATAAGCGAGGTCCGGACGAAGGTCCCCATCGAGGTCAGCTATTGCAAATTTCGGTCCGGGTCCGGATAAAGTTATTGGTCTGGTCGGATGCTCCGCACTCTTGGCACCGCTCCCGACGAGCCCCGCAAACAACGCCAAATACGCCAACCTTCGGACAACCGCGGGCAATAGGAGACTCTCGCGTCGGCCCTTCAGAACAAATCTGTGATTTTGGTCGGTGCGCTTCAAAATCAGCCTTTTCGTGAAACCAACTTACGATACCACTCCTCGGTCCGGGATAAAAACATCTCTCCGCCCCCGCGCCGCGTCCGTATCCTTTACTCATTCACCTCTCTCTGGAAAGCCCTGTCGAAGCAGCGTCGGTCAGAGATCGCGCGATGAGGACCTTGGCCGCGCATTGACACCTGAGATGGCGGGACGATTTGTGCCGATTTTTAAGAGACTCGGATTCAAGTATGTGACCCTCGACTGCGAAGGGTACAGGTCGGGTTCCATGAATCTTCCACGCTTGGGCGCCCATCAAGCTCGCGCGAGCCCGAACCGTAGCCAATGGCGCCCGGGTGGGAGTCGAACCCGCGTAGCTGTTTTGTTCTTGTACGTTATTGATTCTGCGTAACGCCAAGCATACGGCCTCCTGTTTCGCCTTGAAGCGATAACTACCACGGACTGCTCACCCGAGCGGGCCAGCCGCGTCTCATTGAGATAAACGCTAACTGTAGTAGAATTACTGGACTCTGTAGTAGAAGGATTGAGAAGCGTGCGAAGCGGTGGGCCCAATAACAAGGAGCTGAAAAGATGAAGCGAATACGATTCCTGCTCTTGGCAGTGCTCTTCGCCACCGTCACCTCCGGCCAGCAGGGAGCGAGCAGCGTTCCCGCCGACATGGTTTACGCGCGGCCTGGCCAGCTCGTTGACGTCGGGGGATTTCGGCTGAATCTTTACTGCATGGGGAGCGGCTCGCCGACGGTCGTCTTCGATTCCGGATGGGGAGATTGGGCGCCAGTGTGGTCGAAGGTGCAGCCAGAGGCCGCAAAGTGGACGCGCGCCTGCAGCTATGACCGTGCCGGCTATGGATTTAGCGACCTGGGTCCCATGCCGCATACCAGCGTGCGTATCGCCGAGCAGCTACACACCGCGCTTCACCGGGCAGGCATCGATGGGCCCTATATTCTGGTGGGAAGCGCCTTCGGCGGCGACAATGTACGCGTCTTTGCAGACCTGTACATGAGCGAGGTTGCCGGGTTCGCATTGGTTGACGCCGATCCCAACGACGTCGAGCCTAAGGCGATGCAGGAACGAGAACTTCGAGGGATCGCGGGACTCGTTTCTCGGTTGCGCGACTGTCGAAACTTGATCGCCGATCACAAACCGTTGCCGGCCCAACCGTCTGGTCCTGGCCAGTCACCACAGACGTGCGCTGGGCAGTTTTTTTCGCGGGGTTTCCCGGAAGTGGCGTGGTCTCCAGAATTGAGCGCCAAACTGCTCGAGATCGCAGAAACAAAAGTCGCGATGTACGACGCAGCTGCTTCGGAGATGGAACAAACACCGTGGGACGAAGCCTATCTGCAACAGCACCGACGCTCATTCGGTTCGCGTCCCATTCGTGTGCTCACTTCCGGAAATCACGGCGTCAGCCACCTGGAGACGAAGCCCGCGGACACGCCGGAGCATGTGAAATATGAGCGGGAGACCACGCTCGCACAAGCGCGCTGGCTCACACTGTCTTCGAACTCAAAACAGATATTCGCGCGCCACAGCTCGGAATACATCCAGTTCGACGAGCCGGAGACCGTGATCAACGCCATCCGCGAAGCGTATGACCAGTCAAGAAACCCGTAGCTGCTCATGGTCACTGAAAATATGGCCAGCGCAATTCCCTGGGAGGCCGTAGATGAAATTGTCTACCGTTGCGCTGGTGCTGGTTCTCGCGGCACCGAGCGCAGCGAAACGTCAAAGATAGCGCGGCGAAGACGGACTAGCGATCGTGATCGCCATCATCCCGATCCTAGTTGCGTGAACCGTGGCAGGTCCCGACTCCCGTGTCGCTGTAAGTCGTCGGTGTCCCCGCGGGCGCTACAGGGGCTTCCAGTGCCGACTCAAAATCCCACGCGTAGCCGTTCTGGTTGAGCGTCAGGGCCATCACACCCCAGTAGTTCCCTGTTGCCCCCGCCTCGAGATTCAATGCGTTGAAGTTCGGGTTGCCGGTAGGATCCTCCATGTTTGTTTCGCCCGTGCCGGTCGTGACCGTGGTGGTGACGACCGGATCCAGTGTCTCGCCGCCGGTGCCGACGATGAATTCCCGTATGCCCTTGTTTGGATCGTAATTCCCGGAGGGGTTCAGGGGGCGGTAGCGGGCATAGAGGTGGTCGTGTCCGTTCAGCACCAGATCGGCTCCGTACTTGTAGAGCAGTTGCCAAAAGGCCAGAGCGGTCTGGCCCTCTGGTAAGGTGACGGCCCCGACAGC
>Ga0209420_1000857_pt1 | contig 15146 bp, 13 predicted proteins | sample BlaSpr_A8_OM1_O1_FD_187972 | JGI IMG/M metagenome (GOLD analysis project Ga0209420, IMG submission 187972) | Forest soil microbial communities from Thunder Bay, Ontario, Canada - Black Spruce, Ontario site 2_A8_OM1_O1 (SPAdes) (version 2) | ecosystem: Environmental > Terrestrial > Soil > Boreal... | reverse complement strand
GCCGACTCCCACGCCGACTCCCACTCCGACGCCGACTCCCACTCCGACGCCGACTCCCACGCCGACTCCCACGCCGACGCCTACGCCGACGCCCACGCCCACGCCCACGCCCACGCCGACTCCCACGCCGACGCCGACGCCGACGCCGACTCCGACGCCCACGCCGACTCCGACGCCGACGCCGACGCCGACGCCGACGCCACCACCGCCACCGCCACCACCACCACCGCCGCCGCCGCCGCCTCCTCCGCCTCCGCCGCCCGGATCGGCAGGGCTGCCGACCTTTGATTGGAAGCGTGGGGTCAGCCCCCTGCGGCCAAGACGGCGAGACCGCTAACTCGGGTTCGCAGGCCTTCAGATAGAGTCACCTCGTGACCGAGATGGCGGAGAACGGGTCTGATGACTCCAGGTCCCTGAGCCGCGAGTGGCGCCGCTGGGCGGCGATCTCGCTGATGAACGGGACGCCGCTCGTCGACGTACTCTCGGCGCTGCGGGCTGAGGGGTTCCCCGAGGACGAGGCAGTACGTTTCTGCGCCAGCCTGTACGACGACGATGCGGCCTTCGAAGCCGGACAGTGGATCGCCCAGCAGCTGCACAAGATCCAATCCGTCCTGGACATGCGCGCGCAGATGCGCGATCTGTCGGAGATTCCCATGGACGTCGAGAGGCGCTCGGAGTTGAGCGGGCAGGAGTTCCTCGATGCGTACTACGCCCAAAACAAGCCGGTCATTCTGACCGACGTGTGTGATCGGTGGCCCGCCCGGTCACTGTGGAACCCCTCTTACTTGGCCGATATTCTCGGTGGCGCTGAGGTTGAGGTCATGGCCAACCGCAACGCCGACCCCAATTACGAGATCAACGCGGACGACCACAAGTTCAGGATGCCCTTCGCCGAATACGTAGCAAAGGTCGGGGCGACGAAACAGGACAACGATCTCTACCTCGTCGCCAACAACAAGCTGCTCGAGATGCCCGAAGCGCTTCCCCTCTGGGACGACTTCAAGCTCGACGGGCGCTACCTGCGTCCGGACCCGAGCCATTCAGAGGCGTTCTTGTGGCTCGGTCCTGCCGGCACGATCACGCCGCTGCACCATGACACGGTAAACCTGCTGTTCAACCAGGTCGCCGGATTGAAGCAATTCATCCTCATACCGTCACTCGACATCCATCGCCTGTACAACCACCTTGCTGTCTACAGCGAGGTGGATCCGCTCGCGCCCGATCTCGTGCGGTATCCAAAGTTCCGGGACGCCCACCAGATCCATCTCGAAATTCGACCAGGTGAGTCGCTCTTCGTGCCGGCCGGCTGGTGGCATCACGTCGTGGCTCGAGAGGCCAGTATCAGTATCTCTTTCACCAACTTCGCCTACTCGAACCAGATCGAGTGGGAGCACCCCACCCTCCCGCTCTGAGAGCCGCCGTGCACCGGAACATCGCTGCTTACAGGTAATTTCATGGTGGATCCGCCCGATCTCGGAGCTTCGCTCCGAGCCTCAATTCGTTCGTTACGGGACGCCGAGACCTAAGTCGACGCGTCGCCGAGCCAGTATCCGAATGAACGGTGGGAAGTAGGCAGCCACATGGGCGTCAGTGGACGGCTCCGCCGTGGGGTCGCCCACATCTGGCTCGCGCAAACCGACAATGTCGAAGCCGGCGTCACACAGACCTCCGACGAGAGCGTCGAGGGTGTGGCAATAGTGCAGACACGTGGCCACCTCACCCGACCACGTCTCGGCGGAGCGCCACACGACCGCCTCGTCGGTCGAGGCCGGGCGGTCGATCCGGTACGCGGTTCCGTCCCAGGCCGCGTCCTCAGCCACCCGCAGGTGGATCGGCGACCAATGCTCGACTGCGTAATGACCTTCGGGTCGCGTGGCGCCGGCGATCTCACGGTAAAGGCGCCTCACGTCAGGCACGTAGCACGCCGAGACCGGTTGATACACGAGGTCGAACTGTCGGCCGCTCAGAGGGCTCAGGTCGAGCATGTCCGCTTGGATGCACTCCACCGACAATCCCAGCTCGCGAGCCACCTGTCGGTCCCTTTCGAGCTGGCCCGTCGACAAGTCGACGACCGTCACCTCGTAACCCAGGGCCGCGAAGAGCGGAGCCTGTTCGCCTCCACCGCCCGCAACGCACAGCACGCTGTGGATCTGATCCCAAGGGATCCACGATGAAGTATCGAGCCGCTCGCGCGCCGCTGCCGGATCAAAGGGCGCGGGATTGTCGAGCAACGAGAGGACGTCCCATCCTTGGCTGTTGACAGAGCGGTAGTCGCCGAATCCGTCTGCCGGCTTCCCGCCTACCGAGTTCACACCTCGGACGATAGACCGCCGGTGGACCGCCTCGCATGAACCAGCGCCTCGATGCGGCGTACAGCGGCGGGCAGACCGGGCCGCCGTGCCATCATTTGCTGGAACGTTCGGACATTGGTGGAGAACGACGGATCTTCCAAGACCCGATGCACGGCTTCGCGGATCCGCTCGGGTGTCACCTCCTGTCCCGCAAGCGAGACACCAAGCCCCTTCTCCGCACAGAAGCGGGCGTTGTACTCCTGGTCCGAGCCGAGTGGGACGCATACCAATGGGACACCAGCCATGATCGAACCCATCACCGTATTGAAGCCGGCGTGACAGAGCACCGCCTGACAGCGGGGCAGTATGCTGGAGTGGGGCTTGTAGCGCTCGAAGTGGACGTTGACTGGCATCACGCCGAGAGCAGCCGGGTCGATGCCCTCGCCCAGCGTGCAGATGACGCTGATCTCCTCACCAGCTAACGCTTCAATGAAGCGGCCAAAGAGCTCCGAGTGCGTGTTATAGACCGTGCCGAGGGTCATGAGGATCGTCGGCGGGTCAGTTTGCTCGCGTTGAGAGGAACCGCGTCTTTCGGTGAGGACACCATCCCAAGGGACATATCGGATGTTGAGGACCGCCGGAACTGGCAGGGGAGCGTGGACCTCCAGTGATCGTGGTAGGACGGCCAGATAGAGGTCCCGATAAATGCAATCCAACTCGGGATCGTCGGGTAGGTCATACGCGCGTCGTAGCTCATCGATGGTCTGGTCGGCCCCGAGGATCCGCCACGACGACATAGGGATGAAATTCGACAACCCGTAAACGACGTTGACGGCGCCGACGATCTCCGACGCGATCGCTGACGCAAGATCGGTTGGATCGCGAATCATGACATCGGGACGAAACTGGCCGAAAGAGATTTCGAGCAGATCTGAGACTTTTGCTCCGACCGCAAGAACGCCATAGTCGGGATCTTCGTCGGGGAATTCTTTCCAGAGTTCGCGGGGATTCAAACCCGCGGGCAACCACGTCAGCCCGGCGCTGGCGATAACCTCTCCGACGTCGTCGCCTGTCGCGAATGCAACGCGGTGCCCGGCTCGGATGAAGGCTCGGGCGAGAGGGACGAACGGGTGGAGGTGCCCTCGGTAGGGTCGGACACAGAACAGGACCTTCAGCGGTCGCGCCGCATCAGTTCTGACGGTCTTTATCTTCTTTGGTTCTGAGCGAATGCCGATCGTGGCGCTTAGCTGATCTCGAACGGCCAAATACTGTCCCGGCCAGAGGTCTGATGCATGGTGCCGGTCCGGGCTGGGCCGGTTTCTTGCGGACCCGGACAGGACGCTAAGCCCCAGCGTCTCGATAATCGCTCCTACGGTTTCATCGGACCGCTCGTGGAACTGCTCGTATTCGACCATCTCTGGGACGATTCCGTGCAAGTGGAAGTAGGTCTGCCATGAGCGTTCGTGCTGCAGAACCAGGGTCTCCAGCCAGCGGACCTCCTGAAAGTCTGGGGCGGGTGTGTGGCCGAGGCCTCCTGATCGGCCTCCGCCAAGAAGCTCGGGGTGAAGGCTGGCGTACCAGCGCAAGGCTTGCCGGGTCGTATCTCGACAGCGCAAATGCACGTAACGGACGTTCGGAAACCATGCGGCCACGGCCTCGGCATCCGTGCAGGAAGCACCGTCATTTCCCACCAACGCCGCTCGGGCCATTCGCACCAGCCACGTCAAATGCGGCCAAGTTAGACCTAGGCAACAGACATCGTTGTAGCCCGTGGCTGCCAGACGCACCCGGGCCAGGTAGCGCTCAGGAAACTGACCCTTCGCCCCGAGAAGCTTCCAGGCGCGGCTTCGGGACACGGCCTTGAGGGGATTGAAGTAGTCCGCGGGGGCACCGACTGCGCCGGTGGCTCCGAGCGCCTGGCATAGCTGCGTGCCTCCCGCCCGTGATGTCGATGTAACAAGACAGGACAGGACAGGCCTTGTCGACCCCATCTTCACGTACGGCCCGGCGGCACCCACGGTCCTAACAGTAACGCCGGGTCATCGCTGTATAGAGGGCCTTTCTCGGCGATCACGCCGCTTCGTCCTTCTACTTCCCACTTCATAAGGAGAGGGCCGTCTGTTTCCCTGCATCAGCGGCTCGCTGGCCGAGACCCTTCGTCCCGTTGCTCCTTATACAGGTGAGTAAGGCAGTCATCGAAACGATCAGAACGCGCATCGGAGGTAGGATTTATGGCTGTGGCCGAGGTGCTGGCAGTAGGGCCCGTCGTGAGCCCCGACGCGGCGGCTCGGCTGATTGCCACTTGCGAGCGGTTTCCGGTCTTCACTCCCTCCGGTACCAACAGACGGCGACGCCGGCGCGCTCGCCTGGCAGCCACCGTCGGCGACCCTGATGCGGCGGTCAACCCCCGGACCCCCAAGCGGCCCCCATTCGCCCCCGGTCTCCGCCCACGGGAAGACTCCCAGTTGAACTTCCTACGCCAGGGCGGTCTTAGAGGGGCGACGGACGATTCGCTGCTGTCGGCTAGGCACAAGTACTTCAGGGAGACCCTGCAAGACGGGCACGAAGTCTACGCCTCCGGCGCCGAAGAGTACCTGGCCAACCAGTGTCTGGCCGAGGCCGCACACCGTCTGTTCGGGCGCGACCTGGTCGTGCCGTGGAACGTCTACGCCAACGTAATGCTGCCAGGGCAAGAGCTGGGGATGCATACCGACACCCCCGAGTTCCGGGGAGCGCACCGTGACTTTCTGCCGAATTGGCTTCTGTGCGCGATGCACCTCTCGGGCTTGTTCGAGCCCTGGCGAGTGAGGATCGCTACCGGGATCACCCACTTGTTGGGCAGTGAGGAGGGAGGGGCATTTCTTTGTTATCCAGACGGAATCGACCACCCGCCCGCGCGCTATGAAGCAACCCTCAACACCGCGCTGGTCCTTGATAGCGACTCGATTTTCCACGGTGTCGAGCTCGTGCCCGGTTGTGACGACGCCATCGGTCAGATCGACGCCAACACCCGCCTGGTGCCCAAGGGGAAAGGACAATGGTTCTTGCGCTGCGGAGCTCCCGGCCAGCTCGAAACGGTCGCGGTCTATTCGCGCGAGGAGCTTCGTCTGTCGCTCTCCTGGAAGGCTTACTGCTTTGCCGACGAGGCGGAATGCCATGCGCGTACGGATTCGGCTGACGCCCTCAACACAGAGACGATACTGGAGATGTTCGTCGACGAGTTGGTGGTCCGGGGGCGCCTTGCCGGTCCTGACCACGCCCTTTCCGAGGAGGACCTCGGGATGCTCATCATCGACGAGTTCATCCGGTTCCCTGAGGTAACGCCCACCTAAGCCGATCGTTACTTCGAGGGTGTTGCGGCTAGGCCCCGTCCCAGAGCGCGCGTTCCTCTTCGAGCGGCGCATCTTTCACTCTGCTCTCGACGCCGAACACCATCGTCGCCCGACGTGCGACGTCGTATGCCGGCCAACCAGGGTCGCCGGTTCGTGCAAACGTCGACCAGACGTCCATCATCTGCCCGCTCAGCCCGTCGGCTGCCGGACAGGCGCCAACGAACCGGTCGACGCCGGGCAAGCGAAGCGTGCCGAAGACGAAGGGCAGCTCCAGGGCATGACAGGCCCCGAGCGCACCGCGCATCGCCCGCGACTCCCATGTGAACAGGTAATTGTAGGTTTGGGGCTGGTGCCCCGCGTGCGCCTCGGCGGCACGGATCGAGGCCACGCGGAACAAGCGGTCGCTCTCGATCGCTGACCACAGCTCGCGGGGATCGATCGATTGGCCCTGCCGATCGCGGATGGCGCGATAGCTCTCGATCGTCTCGAGCGCGTCGAGGTGTACGTCGGCTGCGCGGAAGATCCGCTCGATGCGCCGGCGAAGCGCCTCTTCGTCGGGCTGGCTGCTGCCGGGGTGACGCGCTATGAACAGCTTGAACTCGTCGCGGTTGGTCCCAATCAGGAGCGGCACGTCAGCCGCAGCCCCGGCGGCGATGGCGTTCAGCGGATCGGCTTGCAGCACCGCACCGTCCACGACCGGGGTCAGCGTGAGTGGAGTACGCGGGCGCTGAGCGTACAGTGACGCCTCCGCCTTGAGCAGGGCGGTGACCGGCACCCGGCGCAGATCGGCGACTGCTGCGACGTCCAGCTCACCCAGCAGCTTGGCGGCCATCTCAGCGGCTCGTTCCGCTGGCATGGCCCTGGGTGGTCCGCTCTGCACGATGGCCCGATGGAACAGCCCCTGTGCTGCGGGCACGGCCAGCAGAGCCGCCACCGACATGCCTCCGGCCGATTGGCCGAAGATCGTCACGTTCTGTGAATCTCCACCGAAAGCGGCAATGTTGTCGCAGACCCAACGGAGGGCGGCGACCTGGTCGAGCAAGCCCCAGTTGCCGATGGCGCCTCCAGCGTCGGGGTCCGCCAGTTCGGGATGGGCGAGGAACCCGAGCACCCCGAGCCGGTAGTTGATCGTCACCAAGACCACGTCGCCTTGGGTCGCCAGTCGAAACCCGTGGTAGAGGGTCGATGCCCCGCTTCCGCGCAGGAAGGCGCCCCCGTGGAGCCATACGAGGACGGGTCGGGCCCCGACAAGCTCAGGCGTCCACACGTTGAGGGTGAGGCAGTCCTCGCCCTGCTCGCCGGGGAATTCCCCCCACCACGTCGAATCAGGCGGGTTCTGTGACGCCCACAACCCGTACCTACTGGCGGACCGGACCCCCGTCCAGGGTTCGAGCGGCTGGGGGGACCGCAACCGAAGCTCGCCGAGGGGCGGTCGGGCATAGGGAATGCCCTTAAAGACCTTCACCCCGCCTTCGTCGGCTCCTTCTATCGTGCCGGTAGAGGTTTCGACGTGCACAACGTCGGTCATCGCCTACGGTCTCTTACGGGCACAGGGGCCGCTGGCCGGTCTCAGGTCTCAACTGCCTCGGCGGGTGGCGGCGATTCCTGCCACCGCTCGAGGGTTCCCTCACCCCAGCGCGTGACCGCCGCCCTGTCGGAGCGGTACAACCACATCGTGACCGAGTTACGTTCGGAAACCCGGTTCGAAATGAAGCTGTGGAACGAGTTGGGGGTGCACTCGAATGCCAAGAGGGTGTTGTTGACCGGCGCCACAGTCGCCGCGGGCTGGTCGGTGCGGTCTGACCGGCGCTCGTAGAGTCCCGTCTGGCCTCCGTCGCCGCGGTGCCACGGTGGGTTGGCCGTGTAATACAAAATCGAGACGGCCCGGACGTGGCGGATGACTGGCATGTTCTCTTGGAGCCGGCGACCGGACTTGAGGTCTACCAGATCCCCTCGCAAGGACACCATGCCGTCGCGAGGGTCGACATCAGCGAAGTACACGGGGTTGAGGTCATTATGCGGCCTGCCGTTCTCACCACCCACGTCGTGGTGGTGGAGACCCGCGCTCACGTACGGGACCGTGTCCACGCCCACCGCGCGCGAGACCAAGTCACACCATTCCTCGGTCACGAAGAGGCGAAGTGGCCAGTCGATGTCGGATGGGAATCCCCACCCAGAGGCGTCGTATCGGGCGATCACGTCCATCCCCTCACCGTCAATTATTTTGCGCGCCGCTTTCTCGATCTCCTCGGCCACGCTCGGTACGAACAGGTTCGGTACGACGAAGTGGGGGAAGGGCTTCAGACGCCTCCGCCAGCGCCGGTTGTCCACGATCTCGCTTAGCGGCCTGGTGGCATCCACGATTGCTACTGTACGCCGGGGCGTCAATAGAGGGCGTTCTCGGCCATCACACCAGTTCGTCCTCTTCGTCCCACATGAGCAGGAGGCTTCCCGTCTCGTCGCCTTCGATCAGCGACCCGATGGCCGAGACGACCCGTGCGGGCGTCACGATCTCAGGGACGGGAGCTGGGGCGACCGTGACCACCCGCACGTTGAACGGTCGCAGCTCCTCGGCCATACGCAGGGACAGCATGTTCTGGGCTGCCTTGGTGGCGCCGAAGGTCGCTCCCCAAGTGCGGTCGGCGGCATCGACGCTGGCCGCGGCAGACAAGTTTACGACGACCCGATTGCGCGCCGCATTGTCCAGGTCGTGGTGGCGCCAGAAGTCGAGGGCGACCCGCACCGCAACTGCCGTCGGGACGAGGGCGTTGAGAGTGAAGAGGTCCGGGGCACGCGACAAGGCGGCTCCCAGTAGGTTGGTTCCGCGGTCGAATGCTCCGATGGTGTTCACGAGTACGTCGATCTGTCCGAAGCGGGCGAGGGCTACCTCGACCACTCGGGCGACCTCGGCGTCTTCGCGCAGGTCGGCCGTGATCTCGAACACCCTGTTCGCTTCGGTGTCTTCCGCCTCATGCGCAAAGGGGTCGACGAACTGCTGGAGCTGGGTCGCGACCTTCAGGGGTCGGCGGTGGCGCACGGCTACGATGTCATAGGTGGTGGCGAAGCGCCCGCAGAACGCGGTGCCGATCTGGCCAGAACCACCCGTCAGAAGGACGACCTTGCGATCGGGAGCAGAGGGCTTCATGACGTTTTCGGCCGACGCACAGGTTTTCGGCGGATAGGTTCTGGCATCGCATAATGATAGGTGGCGTATTCAAGCCGCCGGGCGGCAATGAGGCCCTACTCAATGTCCACCCTATGGATGTAGACGCTCACCCAGGAGAGAGGTGCTCGAGCAACGTGAGGATCTCGCCCCAGCGCGACCAAGCCGCGAGGGCCACCCGCGAGGATGGATCGTGGTCGTCAAGCAGCTCACACTGCACGTCGAAAGGGGTCGCCGAATTGCGGGCCACAGCCCAACGGACGGCGGCAAGCTCGTCGTGAGCGAGGCCGGCCAGTAGTTCTGGCCAAGCGGTGGCGTGAAAAGCGACCGCCACCCGGACGGATCCTTCGGCATCAGCGGCCAGTTTCGTCAACAGCCCAGGCAAAGCGCGTGGATTGTGAGCCGCCGCCCGTCGCACCTCCGCTCGATCGTCGGCGGCGACCCACAGTGCGAGATCACCGGGAAGGAGCGGGTGTACGGCGGCCGCGGCGCGTACCGCGGGGGAGGCATCGGTGGCGAGGGCACGCAGAAGCGGAGGCGGGCAGAGCGGGTTCGACGCCGACGCCCGGCGCGCCACACGGTCGGGTGAGGTCGCGGCCGCCCGCAGAAGCTCTCGAGGGACCGACTGGTGCCGGAGGGCCGCGGCTCGGACAACTTCGTCTTCGTCGTTGACCAGCATCGCCAAGACCCAGGGCGGTGCATGGCTGTTGCGCGCCACAGCGGCCCGAATCAGTGATAGATCGCCCTTCGCTAGGTGGCCGAGCAACTTGGGAGGAGTGGAAGGATTGCGGGCAAGGAGCTGTCTCGGCCCGAAGGAATGGCGGTCAACTCGGAAATTGAGCCGCTCGGGAGGGGTTGAGGCGTTGCGAAGCGCGGAGTGCCGCACTCGCCGGTCTTCATCCGTCACGAACCTTTCCAAGAGTGGAGGTGGACAGCGCGGGTTGCCCGCGACGCCGACACGCGCCATTACTCTCCGGCTGAGCGCCAGCTCCATCAGACGATCTTCGGAACAGCGTGGATTGCTACCCGCTGTGAGGACGATGGAGTCCTCGCCATCAGCGGTCAGGGACACAATGGCCGCTGATGGGCAGTTTGGGTTGCCGGCGACTGCTTGGCGCACAGAGGGATCGCTGTCGGTCGCCAGGTTTGCGAGCACACGGTCGGAGGCCCACCGGTTGCGCGCTGCGGCGGCTCTTACGCTCGCGTCCTGCGAACCCGCGAGATGCTCGAACAGGGCGGACGGACAATGCGGATTCTGAGCGATCAGTCCCCGTAGTGGGGGGAGAGGGCCGGGGCTGGCCGGGGTCACCTGACGTCTGGCGGCTGGCTGGTGGGAAGGGCGTAGTTCAGCTGCCTTTCGGAAGGTCCGACCAACGCTTGGAGTTCAGCGGCCAGCCGACGGGCCGCGCCATCGCGTCCGTAGCCGTGGTCAAGCAACCACTGGCGCGGTTGGAAAGAGGAAGTCAGGCAATCGAAGAAAGCATTGACTACGTCATCCTCGTCGTCAAAGAACCGGCCTGTCTCAGGTCGAACGTATTTCCAACCACCGAGGATCTGGCGATTGACGAGGACCGGCACGTCGAGAGCGATCGCCTCCGTGAGAGCTCGGGGTGACGCGTCCATGCCGTTGGGAAAAAGGGCCAGGCGAGACTGGGCAGTGGCTTGGAGCATGTCACTCCATCGGAGCTGTGGCCGGGTCTCGATGTTCGGGTGGCGAGGCACATCGGGCATGGCAGAGCACCCGACGAGGAGGACCCGTGCACCGGCTTTCGCGAGTCGAATGGCACAGGGTTGAGCGAGGTCCCAGTTCTTCGTCATCGCGTTGAACCAGTCGGGCAAGCAGACGTAGATCAGGTCCCAGCGCTTGGCCGGAGGACTATCGCAGTGACCGACCTTCCAGACACGGGAAACTTCTACGAAGTCAGACGTGCTGACCAGCATGCGGGGTTTCCCGGGCGGCAGGTAAAGGTCCGGATCCCGAAAGCAGTGGGCCCATGCTTCGCAAGCCAGCACCTCAGGGCGCTTCCAGCCTTCTCTCGGGTCCTCGCCGCCATTTCCTCCGTATGCCTCGTGGTGCAGCGGAAACTGCCCGTAGCTCGTAGACCCAATCATTCGATGTCCAGCGGCCACTTCGTCAAAGACTTCCCGGACGTCGGGGTCTATTGGCGCATTCAGCATGGCGAAGCCGGTGTCACGATTATGTTCGTCCACAATCCAACTCAGCGCCCACGGAAGCTCTGTTGTTCCCATCTGGCGACTCGCCCCTCCGCTCGCCCCGGGTGTTTGGCCGATGCGAAATCATACTCTCGGCGGATCAGATCTGTGGAGGTGACACAAGAGCATTCACGCAGTTCTGCCATTCACGGAGCAATAGTTGGGCAGAGGCACCCGTGGGGAAGTCCGACGGCGACAACGGCGAAACCGAACAGCCGGCCCGTCATCGGAAGTGACTGCAGTTCTGGGCCGACGTGAATGTCGGAAACTAATGTGAGCGCGGGCCTCCCGGACCCACCCGCCATCCTCCGTTTGGGGAGAGGAGCATCCGATGAGTGGATGGAACCAACATGCTGATCTGCCGGCAATCAGCTGCATCTGCCTGACGTACGGCCGGCCGCGCCATCTGCTCGAGGAGGCGGTGCAGTCCTTTTTGCTGCAGGATTACCTTGGTGAGAAGGAGTTGCTGATCCTGAACGACTTCGATCGACAGATCTTCCGCTATGACCACCCCCAAGTGACGGTGGTCAACCTGCCGGTCCGGTTCCGCACGGTCGGCGAGAAGCAGAACGCCGCGGCGGCGCTCTGCCGGCACGATCTGCTCGCCGTGTGGGATGACGACGACATCTCCTTGCCTCACCGGCTGAGTTACTCGGTGACCCACTACGACAGTGGCAAGAGATTCTTCAAGGCCCCTTTCGCTTTCCGAGTCGACAACGGCGCGATCCTGCAACTAATGGAGGGTCCCCTACACGTCGCTTCAATGTGGCATCGAAGCCTGTTCGACGAGGTGGGGGGCTATCGCCACATGGGCAGCGGCTATGACCAGGAGATCGAGGCTCGGTTCCAAACGATCATCGGCGCGCCCCGGGACTTCACCGAGGTCGCCCCTGAAGACGTCTACTACCTCTACAGGTGGGCGGGCACCGGTTCGTACCATACGAGCGGACTCCCGAGTAGCGATGAGGGCATGACAGACCATGAGCGGATCGAATGCCTCGTCCGCGAGGGCGTGGCGGACGGCTCCATCGAGTCTGGGGAGCTTCAACTTGAGCCGCAGTGGGCGGTCGACTACTCCGGGTTGGTCCGAGACTACCTGTCTACGCAGGGCAGCTGATCTGGGGCTTATTCGTTTCGCTCTCAACCCCGAACATCATCGTCCGGCCTGCGGCGGCGTATATGCCATCCAACCAGCAGCTCCTGAGTCTTGGTGCCGTGTCTGCCGACTAGCTGCCGGAGGCCTTTTCCTCGACGTCGGCTGCTTGCGAACCGGCGTCCTGGTCTCCTTCTGCCCGGCCCTTCTTGAATTCTGAACGCAACGACCCCAGTGACCGTGCCAGCTTTGGGAGCTGCGTGCTACCAAAGATGACGACCACCACCGCGACGATCAGGATGATCCCCCACTCACTGAAGACCTCAGCAAGCATCTTGGTGCCTCCCATCATGCGGCTCCGCTCAGTGGGCGAAAGCCTCAAGCCTGAGTCTAGACCTGCGCACCCCCGCGTGAGCGGCCTGCGGGTCGTAGCCGGGCGTGGTTGCCATCGCAGGGACAATGTCCGGAAGCGGCTACTGGAGGGCCGCGGCCGGCGGTACGTCTTGGGATTCGGGGATGCCGGGCCTCCATGTGTCCCACCCCAGGAGTGGCGCCACCGATTGCCGGGAACGGACCTTCCCCGCGGACACTGCGCGATAGCGCTCAGTAGCGGTCGGTGCGGCGGCCACGCCAGCGATCCGCGGGATCGACATCGTGCCCGAAGCGCTGATCGTGAGAGCTCGGGTCAGTGAAAATGTCTCCCCACTCGCGTGGAATTGCCTGGGCGAACACCAGTCCCAGATGCCGGCGCCTGCCCTCCGCCGGCGCACCCGATGTCCCAGTCTCTCCATGGTCCCCGGTCGCCACGGCCGCCCATCGTAGGGTGGACCCGGCATGGACCGGCGCGCCGAATGATCAAGTACCTGGGCTCGAAGCGCCGCCTGATCCCCGTCCTCGACCGCATCGGTGCGGCCAGCGGCGCCCGCACCGCGCTCGACCTGTTCACCGGCACCACCCGGGTGGCCCAGGCCCTCAAGGCGCAGGGCGCGCTCGTCACCGCCGTCGACAGCGCCCGCTACGCCCACGTCTTCGCCCGCACCTACGTCGAGACGGACGCCACAACCATCGATGCCGGCGCGCTGGGCGAGGCCGTCACCCGCCTCAACGCGCTCGGGGGCACCGACGGCTACGTCACGGAAATGTTCAGCCGCCAGGCCCGCTACTTCCAACCGGACAACGCCATGCGGATCGATGCCGCCCGGGACTGCATCGAGTCGGACTATGCGGGGTCGCCTCTCTACCCGATGCTGCTGACGTCGCTCCTCGAGGCGGCGGACCGGGTGGACTCGACCACCGGCGTGCAGATGGCCTACGTCAAGCAGTGGTCGGCGCGGTCGTTCAACCCGCTCGAGCTGCGGGTGCCCGACCTCCTCGACGGCCCGGGCCGCGCCGTCCACGGCGACGCCGTCACGCTGGCGTCGTCCCTCGGGCACTTCGACCTGGCCTACCTCGACCCGCCCTACAACCAGCACCGCTACTTCACCAACTACCACGTGTGGGAGACGCTGGTGGCCTGGGACGCGCCGGAGGCCTACGGCGTGGCCCGCAAACGCGTGGACGCCCGCGACCCCTCGACCCGCTCGGCCTTCAACTCCAAGCGGACCATGCCGGACGCGCTGACGTCGGTGGTGGCCGCAGTGGACTGCGACCTGCTGGTGCTGTCCTACAACGACGAGTCGTGGTTGGCGGTGGACGAGCTCGAGACCATGTGCGCCGGTCCCGACCGGTCGGGCCGGCGCCGGCACGTGGCCACCCTGGCCTTCGACTCGGCGCGCTACGTCGGGGCCCGGATCGGCATCTTCGACCCCTCGGGGCGCAAGGTGGGCCGGGTCGGGCACCTGTCCAACCAGGAGTTGCTGGTCATCGCCGGTGAGGAGGAGATGGTGCGCCGGGTGGTCGGTGCGGTGGGAGCGGCCACCGCCGGTGGACCCGCCGCACCATCGGAGGCAGTCGCCGCCGCCGCGGCGGATCGGCTACAACAGGCGACGTGAGCAAGCACGATCACGGTGGTCACCCCGGGGACGGCCACCATGACGTCGGCCACGACGACGGCCAGGGCAACGGGGGCGGCCAGGTCGATTACGCCCGCCTGGAAGATGTCGACCTCTCGTTGCGTATCTCCAAGGACGAGGAGACCAAGCGCCTCGGCAAGGCGCAGCGCCGGCTGTTGCACCTGCGGCTGATCAACGGTGGGCAGCTGAACGAGGGCAAGCTGGGGCCGCCGATCTGCATCGTGTTCGAGGGTTGGGACGCCGCCGGCAAGGGCGGGGCTATCAAGCGGTTGGTCGAGCCACTGGACCCCCGGCACGTCCACGTGGCCCCCTTCGCCGCGCCGACGCCCGACGAGCTGCGCCACCACTTCCTGTGGCGCTTCTGGCCGCCGCTCCCCGGCTGGGGCGGCATGACCATCTTCGACCGCTCGTGGTACGGCCGGGTCCTGGTCGAGCGGGTCGAGAACCTGGCCACCGAGGTGCAGTGGCGCCGCGCCTACCAGGAGATCAACGACTTCGAGCACACGTTGGCCGAGGAGGGCATGGTCGTCATCAAGTTCTGGATGCACCTCTCCCACGAAGAGCAGCTGCGCCGCTTCCTGCGGCGCCGCGACGACCCGCTCAAGTCCTGGAAGCTGACCGACGAAGACTGGCGCAACCGCGAGAAGCGGCCCCAGTACGAGGAGGCGGTGTCCGACATGCTCCGCCTCACGTGCGGGCCGCTGGCCCAGTGGGACGTGATCAGCGGTGAGCACAAGCGCTACGGGCGCGTGCAGGTGATAGAGACGGTGATCCGCCGCATGGAACAGGGCATGCGGCGCTGGGGCGTGCCCGTGCCGTCCGACGATGCCACCGACGAGCAGACCGAGCTGGCGCTGGTGGTCGACGACGCCGAGTTCCAGCCCGACCCCGACCTGCCGTCGCCGTCGCTGGACCACGACGCCGAGGAGTCGGGCGAGCAGGAGCGGCTGAAGGCGTGAGTACCACCGCGGGCACGCCGCCGGCCCGGCCCGGCATCACGGTGCCCTTCGACGGCATCCCCCTGCACGCGCACCGCGAGTG
>Ga0209420_1000856_pt1 | contig 15154 bp, 14 predicted proteins | sample BlaSpr_A8_OM1_O1_FD_187972 | JGI IMG/M metagenome (GOLD analysis project Ga0209420, IMG submission 187972) | Forest soil microbial communities from Thunder Bay, Ontario, Canada - Black Spruce, Ontario site 2_A8_OM1_O1 (SPAdes) (version 2) | ecosystem: Environmental > Terrestrial > Soil > Boreal... | reverse complement strand
TCGGGCACTCGCGTCCTCTGGCAGCAGCCCCGCATGGCGCTCCGCGATATGGAATACGATCGCCCCCGACTCGAACGGGGCGAGATCGCCCTCTTCATAGGTCGGAATCTGCCCGAAAGGATGAGGCATACGATGCGCGGATTCCTTCATCTCACTGAACAAAAGAAGACGAACCTCGTACCGCTGGCCCACTTCTTCAAGCGCCCAGCGAACGCGCATGTCACGCGCCAGTCCCTTGCCGCGATCGGGCGATCGTTCAAAGCGGCAATGGCACGGGTCATTGGAAGGCTCGGGGTGATTGCATGACGCCACCCATGGAAACCATGGCACCGACGATAATCTTCCGCGTGGGTCGCGGGGCACCGTTTATTGAGGATTTTTCGGGATGCCCCTCGGACTGGACTTCTCCATCGCCACGGACCTAAGAGGCTTCTTGCTGCACTGCGGGCGCTAGCGCTTTGAGTGTTTGTTGTGCTGCGACGCTGTCCGGCGCACGCTAGCTGCGACTTGCGACGGCAGGTTCCAACAAGGGGGAAAAACCATGATTCGCACGTTCATGATCGCCGCGGCATCAGCCGCAGTCCTTACGATCTCACCAACGGTGTTCGGTCAACAGCCGGACCATGGTACAGCCGAGCAAGCCAAGGCCATGCTCTTGAAGGCGGAGGCGGCTGTGAAGGCAGATAAGACCAAGGCGCTCGAAATGTTCAATGCAGGGGAAGGTGGATTCCGGGACCGCGACCTCTATGTATTTTGTGCCAACATCAGCGACGGGAAGATCGTTGCCCAGGGCAACCCCAACGCAAAGCAATTGCTTGGCCAGGACCAGAGGACGCTCAAGGATTCCACTGGTAAGAACTTTGGGAAGGAACTCTACGCCGCCGGACAAAAACCGGAAGGCCAAATCACCAAGGTCAGCTATATGTTTGTAAGGCCGGGCGGTGATACAACGCCGGTGCCGAAGGTGAGCTTAGTCACCAGGGCCGGCGATCTAGTTTGCGGCGTTGGTTATTACAAGTAGCTTTTCCCGAAGCCGGGGCGCCGTACTTCGGTGCCCCGGTCACCTCATGGGCTGGCTGGCAGGCGGCGCATTGCGATACTGCCCTCAGGGCACCAGCACCGCTGCGCCCTCGAAGCGTCCCGCACGCAGATCTGCGAGGGCCTGGTTGGCTTGCGCCAACGGGTAGCGCGTCGTGCGGGTGGTGATACCCATCTGCGGTGCGAGGCGCAGGAAATCGAGACCATCCTGGCGCGTGAGATTGGCGACGGACAAAAGCTCGCGCTCCTCCCACAGTAAGCTGTAGGCAAAGCGGGGAATGTCACTCATGTGGATGCCCGCGCAAACGACCCGGCCGCCCTTGCGCACCGCCTTCAGCGCCTGCGGCACGAGATCGCCGACTGTCGCGAAGATGATCGCGGCATCGAGCGACTCGGGCGGCATCGCATCGGAATCGCCTGCCCAGGTAACTCCCAAGCTGCGGGCAAACACCTGAGTGGCCACGTCGGAAGGTCGCGTAAAGGCGAACACCGAGCGTTCTTGAAAAGTCGCCACCTGCGCCAGAATGTGGGCGGCGGCGCCAAAACCGTAGAGTCCGAGCTTTCTGCCCTCGCCTGCCATCACGAGCGCGCGCCAGCCGATGAGACCTGCGCACAGAAGCGGTGCAAGCGCGACATCGTCGCCGGCTTCACCCAGCGGAAACGCGAAACGTGCATCGGCGACCGCAGCCGTGGCAAAACCGCCGTCTCGCGTGTAGCCGGTGAATAGCGGCCTGTCGCACAGGTTCTCCCTTTGCATCACGCAATACGGGCAGACGCCGCAGGTATGACCGAGCCAGGGGATGCCCACGCGTTCGCCGATGGAAAGACCGTTAACGGCCGAGCCGAGCGCATCGATCCGACCCACGATCTCGTGGCCGGGGATGATGGGCACCTGTGGGTGAGGCAGCTCGCCGTCGACCACGTGCAGGTCGGTGCGGCAAACCCCGCAGGCAGCCACCTTGACGCGAATCTCAGAAGGGCCGGGTTGCCGGTCCGGAAGCTCGGTCCATTGCAAAGGCGCCTTGAGTGCTTTGAGCACCATCGCATGCATCATGTCCTCCAAAGAGCGGCCCGCAAGACACCCGGATAGCAGGTCGGGCAGATCCTCGAGCCAGCAGGCCCGGCGCAAACCGGGAGGCCGCCGCGCCGTGCAGCCAGAGCGCAGCGGCCGCCGCGCGAGGCGGATACGGTATTCACGAGATGCCGCGCACTTGGCGCGCCTGTAACGATCAGGGCGGTGGACCCAAAGCCTGCTCCGCCAGCTCCAGCAGCTGCGGGACGGTGGTGGCGGAGAGGTCCGCCTCGATCTCACGCACGATGCGCTGATACGTTTCGCGGTGGTGCGTGCGCAGGTACTGCGTCAGGTGCTCGGCCGCATTACTCTTTCCCGTTCCATGGCCGACCACGACTATTCGGCCGCCCGCAGCCACGGCATCGGCAATCTTCTTGTAAAAATCAGCATCCTCCGGAGCCCGCTGGCCCTGCTCCCGCGATTGACCCTTATGTGTAAGGTGATGGAGGAAATGGTGCGGATCGTAGGGCGTGATTTCACGCTTGGATGCGTCAGCAGACGCAACATCGATGCGATAGATCCTCGCGCCATGATGATCCACCACTACCATTAGGCTGGGCGCCGCCGGCTCCGGACGAGCTGCCGCCTGAGAGGGCGATTCCGGTGACCAGCCAGCGCGCAGCAGGAAATGCCGCAAGTCGACGACTTCAGAACTGGTGAGATCCTTGGTGTGCGGCTTATGCATCAGGAGATGTTCACCGTCGACCTCCAAGGCGAACTTGTTATCGGCTTTCTGCTGCACCACTCCGATTTTCTCGATCAGCGCGACCACATCCATCCACTCGAGATTGTGCGCTGTCGGATGTCGAAACAGTGCTTCGAGCGTCCTAAGGTGCTGACCGTGTATCGCCCTGGGCCCTTTGGAGGCAGCCTTTTGTCCGCTCTCAATTTCCTGGTTTTTCATACAACTATCCCCGTCTCCTAGACAATTCAAGCTCCTGCGCGAGCGGGCGCGCGCTCGCAATGGCGTCCGGTGGTGGATCACCGGCTCGTCTCCCTCCGGCGCGCGTCAATTCAGGTACCGAGGTTCAGCGGGCTTCGATGGTCCCTTCTGGTGAGATCGAGCCTGGGACACGGGTCACGCGCATCGAGCCCGGAGTCGTGGCAATGACCCGCTCCCATTCTGCCGCAGGAAACGAGAACGCGTTCTCGCAGAGTCGAAGTCTGTTCGTTGCGCCGCAGACGGCCCATGCAGCTGAGTGCGCCCAACGACGGGTCCGACTGGGTAACTCGCATCGCAGTGACGAATTGGCCAAAGTTCTCCATCCAGCTGTCGCCATTTTACTGCAGTTCGCTGCTAGAGCGCATCGACTGGCCAGCCTCAGTGCTGCACGGCACGCGGGCCGCCACTAAGCGATGAAGGTCCCGCACCTCTTAGCGCAGCCCCTCCGCAAGTCTGCGCGGTTTGGCGATCCCGCGAAGTGAATGTGGAAGTCACGGCGCCGGCATTGGCGGCGGCGAGCTGAGCCTTGGGTTCGAGCAAGGGCAGCGCTCTAGCTCGCTACTGCGCACCCTCGAATTTCGACCCCCAGGAAGCCCCCGCGAACTCCAGGCCGTGCTCCTTTCGAAACCCTGCACGGAAGCAAGAAGCCCACGGGGCTTACCTTACATGGGGGCGCCGCAGGCAAAAGACGAATCGCCGCGAGGCATCGGCGCGCGGAAGGCTGCGCCCGCGTAGCCATCAAGATGTCTCCTGAGTTCGCTACCGTACAGACCATTACCGCCTTTTAAAAAAAAAATAGGATGGTGTGTGGTGGGCAGCAGCGAAACATCGAGCTGGCCCACGGGAGTGAGTCAGCGAACGCGCCAATCGTGATGTCGCTGAGGCATAAACCAATGAGCCAGGGATTTGCATGGACGAGGACACAATCGAGATGGAGCTGACTGGCGAGGAGCAGCTCCAGCTTTCCCAGGCTGCGAAGGGGGAGCAAGCCATGGCGCGCCCAATTGGATCGACGTCCGACTCACTATCCCCCACCTTCGAAAGCCTCGTTTACAGGCGGACAGCCCGAATCGATTTCATCTGCGGGCTCATGTTCGCTTTGGCGGGCGTGGGGATCACGGCGGCGACCGTGTGGCACGCGGCCAATCGGAACCCGCCCGCGCCTGCTCTCACGAGCACCGCTCCCGCCGCCCCGCCGCTAGCTGCGCCCGCGCAGCCGCCAGCACCGCTTATGCAAGTGAGAAACCCGTTCGATGCGACGGAAGTATTCGAGTTCCCGGCCGAGACCACCAAAACCGAGGCCCGCGAGGCGATGGCGGAACTGCTGCTGCAGCGTGCGCGTGACCGAAGCAGCCTGGGAATCGGCATCAAGCATGCAGGCAGCCGTCGGCCCTCTCGCGGCGCAGCGGACGAACAACCCGATGTTCTCGTGAGCGAGTCTTCCGGCCACCCGAGCCGCGCCAACCAGTTTTGAACTGGCCGTGTCGGTCCGTGCGCGACACCGTGAATTCCCACAGTGATCTTGAGCGCTCATAGCTGGCGGGACGCGCCCGCAGCTTTTTTCCAGCCGATCCGCGAAAATGTCGGCGGCAGTCAAAACGCATCGCCGCCACTATTAATCCTGAGCCGCAGCCCAGCACGGCAAACAGGCGCCGAATTGATTTACAGCTGCGTCAAAGCTGCCAGCTGGTAAATTCACCAGCGCGTCGAACGCGGTGTCGCCTACGCAGCAAAGAGCGTCCAGAGCAACAGGCCGAGGAAGTACAGCGCGATGAGCGAAAACGCCAGGAGCGCCACGTTGACCGTCGCAATGAGCGCGCGCTCCGGCCAAGGCATTGCGTACCTGAAGAAAGGGGCGCACATGGTCGCGGGAGGCAGGCGTTGCTGCGGCAACTGGAGCCGCGGCAGGTGCTCAGCAGCGTAGTCGTCAGCTCGATATGGGATTGATGGCATACCCGAAGAATACACCTCAGGCGCGCCCCACATGCGAAGAAGCGGCAAAGGCCCCGTTATAAGGTGGGCAAGCTTAAGCCCGGCCGCTTGATCGCTCGCTGCCGCTTGCGCGACGCGGCTTGGGGCTGCCCATCAGGCCGCTCGAGGCAGCGCGAGTCTGCTGCGGAAATTAGCATAGCCGGCCCCCTAACCACCTGGCCGGCTCGGCCTCGCGGTGCTGACATTCCGAGATTCCTCTGAAGCAGGGGATAAATCAGACTTTATGCGTGTCCTTTGTGAACCACGAATCGTTGGCCTTGAACTCCCACTCGGCAAGTTGTCTTTCTGCTTCGTCCTTAGCCACCCCGTAGCGCTCCTGAATCTTGCCAGCGAGCTCATCACGGTGGCCAGCGATGACCTCGAAGTCGTCATCGGTGAGTTTGCCCCACTGCTCCCTCGCCTTGCCTGCGACTTGTTTCCAATTTCCCTGAATACGGTCCCAGTTCATGTGACTAACCTTCAGTTGTTCGTTCAATAGTTGGCGAGCGAGTGAAGCTTAACGCGCTGCGTTTTACCGTCTGTACGGCAGCGCACGGCGACGGGCGCCTGTGTTCGTCAGCGCACGGAACTGCTCCCCGCGCGCGCACTATGCTCATCGCAGCGCTTGGTGGCGGCCGCAGACGTTACGGTCGGTGCTCTGACCTTTCGTTGAAGAAGATTGCCGACGGTCCATTCGATGCCCCCGCTTCGGCGCCAGCGGATCCAATCCACTCGCTAGATCCCGAGGAGAATCCCGTGACTTTGGGAACCATTCTGTTGATCGTTCTGGTACTGATGCTGATCGGCGCCATCCCGACCTGGCCGCATAGCCGCAGTTGGGGCTACGGACCCAGTGGCGGACTAGGCTTGGTGTTGGTCGTCGTCGTCGTGCTGCTCTTGATGGGACGGCTGTAAAACCGGGTGGCCGAGCAACGGCCAGACGATATCAGACCCGAAACGCCGTAGCGATGCGCTCGCGGCGCACTCCGTTATCTGGCCGAATTGACCCGCGCGGCCTGTCGCGAACGGCCGCTGTCACGCAGGCCGATGATGAAGGATCCTCTGGCAGATCGGGCAAACGTGCTGCCTTGGGCACGACTCGGATTCGGCGGGAACCGGCCACAGCATCTCAAACGCCCCGCCAATGTGCGCGGGCGTACGGATCAGCTTTTCGACGAGCGGCTAAAATTCTCACCCCGGCGCCAGCCCATGCAGTCACGAGGTATCAATGAATCTCCATCTGACGATCGGACCAATCGTGTCATTGGTCGCTGGCATTTTGATCCTCGTGGTGCCGCGACTGCTGAACTATATCGTCGCGATCTATCTGATCATCATCGGTCTCGTCGGGCTGTTCGGCACCGGCACCCTGCACCTGACGTAGTCCGTCCGCGAGCCCCGTACAACGAGGCCGCCGCAACCCGCGGCTTCGTATGCTCAGATTGCCGGCGTGCTAGTGGGCTGATGACTAATGTACTTCAGCGTACAGAAGGATAGCGGCAGCAGGCATTAATCTGGATGGCAGGAAGGACGGCCCCCCCGCCACTTCCTGTTGGGAGTGGCTGCGGGAGATAAAGATAAGGATCGTCTTTCCGCAGCCACTCAATTTCTCACACCTCGCGCTGCTAGTGAGTAACGCGGTAGGGTGAGAATAGCCGTGAAAAGTTTTGCTCGATCAGTCAGTTAACCGACCATGGTTCACCCCACGGCTGGGGATCACCCTGCGCAATCGTTCCTTTGGGGAGGTCATGCTGTCCTGCTCGCCTTGGCGGCCGTCATGCCCGTCCCTGGGTTCTCGAGGAATCGGAGATGTAAGCCCAAGGGTATTCGCGGGAGAGTGGGTGCCGGCTCAAAGCGCCAGAGGACGACCGCGCACTGGGGCTCCCCGCCGTCCGCCCAGACTGGGGGATATCGTATGCCAAGCCTTTATGCTGGCGGGATTGCCTCCTCTGCCAGTCGCTTGACCGAACTCATCCCGATACTCCATCGGTCCGCCTTCGAATTGAAGTGCAGCCCACATCGTGGCCAGTACGAACGCAGCGCCGATCCATTCGAGCACGTAGGGAATCATGCCTTTCTCCGCTCTCTGCTTACGCCGCAGCAAGTCCTCAGGAGGACGGGCAGCGCCTAGAACCACTCACTTCACACCTGGGTAACCCTAATGCCCGTTATTGGTGCTCTTCTGTACGCTAGGAGACATAAGCCTAACCGGCCGCCGCAGGGTCGCAGGGCAGCTAGGTTCGGTGCGCACTCGGGATCCTGGAGCGAAGCTAAGTCGCCGCGAGCAGCCGATAGGCTGCCGAGCCATTGAGCGGCGTGAATCGTCTCAAGGCCCTCTTGGCATCCCTGTAGGACAAACGGCAGATACAGCGTAGTTGCCGCTCTCATCACAGCGAAACGCCCCGGAGATCCGCTAAAAGGGGAGTGGGTTTCTTAAAGGTGTGACGTGCGACCGCGAGACGGACAAGTGGCACTGGGGGATGCGTTCCGAAGAGCGCTGGCAAACGCCCGCGGCAACGTTCAGTCGGTCTTTTCCGCGCGGCTCAGCATTTCCGAACGCCTTGCGGTCGCGTTTGCCGCCGTCGCCGTGCTGGCCGTGGCCGCTAATCTCGTCGTCGAACATGGCCGCACCACACTCATTACCGTAATCAAGCAGCCGGAGTTCTTCCCGGCACGTGTCGCGGTCCCGGAGCCGTCCTCTCCCGTACCCGCCGCCGTTGTGGCGGCGCCCGTATCTGAAAAAATTATTGACGATAAATCCGCAGTCGACGCCTTGCAGGACTTCGAACGTCTGGTTGTCAGTCAGGCGTCGGCCACCCAGGAATCCAGTAACCCGGACGTGCTGCAGAGCGCCGAGCGGCAGTTACGCTCTAAGGTGGATACGTTCGTCAATCAATCCTCTGCCAGCGATCAGGAGTTGCTACATCGCCTCACCTCCCTAGTGACCCAAGGCGCGGCGATCGGGCACTTCACGCAGGCGCGCCGCACCCTCGGTGCTTCCTACGCAGGTCATTTCGAGAACCTCGATGCGCAGATGAAAGCGGCCCTGGACGGTAGCTGGAAGATCTTTGGCCGCGTCATCGCCCGACAGTCCCTCATCTCTTTGAGTCAGGCGCTGGACAAGGTTCGCCGCAGGTCCTCTCTCCTCACTAGCAATGCACCACAGCAACGCGCCATTCTCGATGAGCTTGCAGCGGCGCAACGCGAGTTTGCAACGGCACTCGAGCGCAATTCCGACGGCCTGCAGCGATCCCAGGGCCCCGAGTGGCTGACCGCTGTCCGCCAGAATCTGTCGTTGCTCGAGGGTGACACCGCGCAGCTTGCCTCCCTTTACGCCACAGATACGCCGACGCTCGATGCCTTCCAGGCCAGCACTCAGGAATTGGAAGCGTTGCTCCAGGTGGCCGCCCAGAAAGCGCGTACGTTACATGCCAAGCATCTGGCCGCCCAAAAGCCCTCACTCCCCCCTTCGCTTGCCACGACACCTCCCCTGGAGCCCGTACAGGTCGTGCTCCACAAGATTCCCGTACCCTCAGCGCCGCCGCCCGAATTCGACGATCGGATCCGAATCATCATCGGTACGATCAGTGCTTCAGTGCTGTTACTCGTGTTCCTTGTATCAGTTGCAACGGTTCGCAGCATCGCGAGACCCATACGAGCCTTCATGAGGATCACAGAACGGCTGGCAGCGGGGGACCTGCATGCGCGCTTCAGTTGCTGTGGCATCAGCGAGCTCGATGTGCTGGCAACGGCGTTCAACCGCATGGCCGAGAAGCTCGCCGCTGCGCACGCGGTCACCCGTGAACATCAGGCCCACCTCGAGCTTAGTGTTGGCGAGAGAACTCGAGAGCTGCAACATCTTGCTGAGCACGACCCCCTCACGGGGTTGCCAAACAGGCGTCAGCTGCTATCGCGCCTTGAAAATTCTCTGCGCGCGGCCGCCGCGGAGCATTCACAGGTAGCAGTGTTCTTTTTTGATCTCGACAACTTCAAGAATATCAATGACAGCATGGGCCATCCGTTCGGCGATCTAGTGCTAAGAGCGGTGGCACAGCGCTTGCGGGAAGCGTGTGGAGATGCAGGGTTTGCTGCCCGGCTGGGTGGGGATGAATTTACGGTGATTTGTCGCAGCGCCGGCGGTATGGATGTGCTGGTGAAGCTCGGCCACGCGCTGGTCGACGCTTTTCAAAAACCCCTATTGATTGAGTCACGCGAACTGCTGGTGAGTGCCAGCGTCGGTGTCAGTGTTTATCCGGATCATGAACGCGATCCGGACGCGCTGATGCGCGCCGCAGATGCCGCACTGTTTCAGGCCAAGAATCTAGGCCGCAGTCGATTGAGCGTATTCAGCCCTGAACTGCTCGAGAACGCTTCCATGAAGTTTCGCACCGAACAGGGCCTGCGGCGCGCGGTCGATAGGGGTGAATGGGAACTGCTGTTCCAGCCGGAAGTCCGCTTCGATACGCTGCGCGTCGGGCTCGTCGAGGCGCTACTGCGATGGCGGCTGCCCGACGGACGCCAGCTTGCGCCGATGGACTTCCTCAGTGTTGCCGAAGAATCGGGGCTCATCACCACCATCAACGACTGGGTCTTAAGGTCCGCGATTGAGTGCGCTGCGCGCTGGCACCATGGCGCATGGCCCGACGCGCGGATCGCTGTGAACGTCACGGCGCGCCAATTGCTGGATGCAGCCTTCATACCGCGGCTCGCTGAGCTATTGGCCGAATACGAGCTGCCCGCTCATTGCATCGAGATTGAGTTGACCGAGACGGTGCTGCAGACCGGCTCGGGAACCATCCAGACACTCAAGAACATACGCGACCTCGGTATCAGTGTTGCGCTGGACGACTTTGGCTGCGGATACTCCTCGCTGGCGTCACTCGAACAGCTGCCGCTCACGCGTGTCAAACTGGATCGCAGCCTCATTGCCAGCATCGACAGCAGCAGCCGCTCGCTGGCCATCGCCCGGGCCATCATCGGACTGTGCGCAAACCTGGAGCTGGAGGTGACCGCCGAGGGGGTCGAGACCAAAGAGCAGCTCGCCCTGCTACTTGAGTTCCCGGGACTGACCTTGCAGGGCTTCCTTATCTCGCGTCCCTTACCAAGTGATGCCGTCCCTGGGTTCCTGACCAGTGCTCCGCAGCATCTTCAGTCATTGCTGCTCGAAACGAACCTCGAGCCGGCTCTTGAGCGAGTCAGCGCATCGCCCCGACGCGCGTCAGGCGGCAACACGTAAAGCCCGGGCTTTCTCCTTGGTCCCACGCTCGCGGCTTTCAGCCGCATGGGCAGCCGCCTGCAGCGCTGCTAGGGTTCAGCGAAGCTTTAGCTAGCGCCAATCGTGATGATGGTAGTAATGCCCTCCGCCTCCGCCACGAAACCCAACCCCAATGCATCCACTGAACAAGCTACTGAGGATCAACAGTGCAACAACCCATTTACCCATCACGACTCTCCTTATCTCTTTTCGTACACCCCTAACATGACAACAGCTGTGGGGTGCACGCACTGAAAAGACGCATCCGCAAACACTCGCGGTCTGCAAGACTCTCTCCTGTCAGGCCCGGTGCGTGGGCGCACCTGTCGCACCAAAGAGCCGTGATCAGGAGGTGCGACCCCGGCGCAGGGTCGCTTTACTTGGTCAACGGATGTGCATAATCCCATTCAAGAAAGCGGGCGGTCTGAGGGTCGGTGCGCTCCGGCAAACAGCAACGGGTTGTCGCGATTTTGTCCCCTCGCATCTCGCGAGTTCCCCACAGGATGATGCGCTCGACACCAGCCTTCTGGATCGTGTCACTGCGGGCTTCAAAGCGCGTGAGCAGTATATTGCCCGTGACATAGGTGTTCAGCGTTGTGACGCGACGACTTTTGTCCGTTACGTACCGCTCGAGATCCTTCTGGATAGCTGCCTTGCCCACGCACGGAGCGCTCGCACAAAAGCCACTTTCCGTGTCGATCACTGCATCGTCGGTAAATAAAGTGAGCGCGCCCCCCACATCGCCCCGAGCGAGAGCATCTAACAACTGCTGCTGTACGGCCACCGGATCTGCCTGCGCCAGGGAGGCGCCCGCGACAGTTCCGAGCACTAACAGCACGATGAACCCTTTGACAGCGCAAGACTTAAGCATGGCGTGCCCCTCAATTGAATGCGAACGCTGCGACAGAGGATCCCTCCATACGAGGAGGGACAAGCGGCTCAGCAGTGGCGCACATTCGCCATCGCCAACACGCTGTAGGTAAGTCTTCAGGGAAGGACCTCCTACGTCTGTACGCCAGCGTACAAGGAGCCAGTCGACGAGGCGGCTTTAGGGATGGTCGTTGATCGCTGCGATGCGTGAAGTTCCAGTCATCTGATTGGCGGACGACGCGGGTGGCGCTGATCACAGCTCGCAGTGTGGCTGATGATCTCACCCGGCTGCGTCGGCGCTGAGTGGAGCGCGCTTCGGCCAGGAAACCCCCGCCACTGCATCCGGTTCGCTGCACGATGCGTCGCGTAACGCAACGGTACCGTTGCGTTTCTAAGGCAGGGCGAGTACCGTCCGCGAGTGCGTCGGGTCACACACGGTCAGAAGGAGAAAGCCATGCCCGCACTGAAGCAGACTGTTCTTGCCGCCGCCGCCACCACGGCGCTCCTGTGGCTGCCGATCACACCAGCCGCTGCCGCCGGCCCTCTTCTGTTCGCCCCATGGGCACTGGGGCACATCATCGGCGCCGGGGTGAGGCTTGCCACCCTGCCGCTGGCCATCGCCTCGTCAGCGGCCTCTGCCGGGCAACCCTCCGCGCCATACCCACCGACCCCCGGTTACTACGGGGGGCCGCCCGCCTACTATGCGCCGCCCAATTATTACGCACGGCCCCCGGCGTATTACGGGCCGCCCACAGGGTATTACCCTGTACCGCAGGCCTACTACCGGCCCGCGCCCGCGTACGCTCCCCCGATGCCGCGGTACTACGCGCAGCCGCGTGGTTACTATGCACCACGCACGCCATACTCTGGCTCGTATGGGCCCCAGATCTACCGATCGGGCGGCATCGCTTATCGGCGCCGCTAAGAACCATCGCCGCTCCGCGACCCGCAACGCACGCCATGGCGGAAGGCCCCCGCGCGCTGCCGCCCTGCAGCTGCGCGATCGAATCTTAGAAGCCGCGACCCAGCTTTTCCTGACGGAGGGCTACGGATCGACATCGATAGAAGCGGTGGCCGCACGCGCTGGCATCTCGAAGCGTACGTTCTATCACCGCTTCGACGACAAGGCGGCGCTGTTCGCCGCCGTCGTCCATCGAATCATCGAGCAGATTCGTCCGGCTCCCGGGGTGCCCCTCCTTGAGGGCGCGACGCTGCCACAGATCTTGCGCCGCCTTGCCGGACTGCTCCTGCGCGCGGCGCTCTCGCCTCAGGCGATCGCACTGCACCGCCTCGTTACGGCCGAGTCCGTGCGCTTTCCCAATCTGGTTCGTGCGGTCTACGATGAAGGGTGGGCTCAGCAGGCCACGGCGTTGATTGCCGATCTGCTCTCGCGCGAGCTCCGAGATCCGCGGCTGACCGTCGAACTGCGAAAGTTTGGAGCCGAGCAGTTTCTGCATATGGTCGTTGCCCTGCCGCAGCGTCGCATCATCGGTCTGGGTGTACCCATGACGCCCAGCGAGCTCGAGGCGTGGGCTGACGACGCCGTCAATCTGTTTCTCAACGGCTGTCGAGGCCTGTCCGGCGCGTCACCCCGTCAAAGACGATGATCTGCTGCCGAACTCGCGCGCCGCGCAACGCCCCGCGATGCCTTATCGCCTCCGCCCTGGGCCAAGCTGCTGCGCGCGGCCGCCCAGTCAAGCCGCCGTAAACTGAAGCGTGACTGACCCTTGCTCGTGGGCAACTAGCGTAGTTTTCCGGGAGTCCCGCCCGGTGTCCGGGCAGCCTGTGTGAGACCTGCAGTCTCTTAATTTATCTGCTGTACGACCTCGACGAGGAGCGCGTCGCAGTCGCAACCGTACCGCACCTTTGCGGCGGTGCGATTCGTTCCCGTGAGTACTCTAGCGCACAGAGCGGCGAATCAAGGTGGCGTAATCAAGCTCGCTGTGCCTGGTACTTGTGCAGATGCCGATCGATTTCGCTGTGCTAACAGATAGGGAGAGTGACATGTCGTACCCGTATTGGAACAAGTGGTCCCGTACAGTGGTGGCTGCCTTGAGTCTTCTGGGGGTTGTCTTAGGTTCCGCGAGCGCCGCAGCCGAGCCGTTGTTAGGTTCAGCGGACAGCTTTGCGGTTTTGGGCCACACCACGGTGACCAATACCGGCGCGACCACGATCACCGGAGATGTGGGAGTCGACCCCGGTACGTCGATCACAGGTATGGGGACGATCACCCTCGTAGGAGCTTCAACATATCAGATAGATAATGCGGTCGCGCTGGGGGCTCAGGCTGACGCCACGACCGCATTTAATGACTTGGCGGGACTGTCATCGACAATGAACTTGACTGGTAAGGTCCTCGGCACAGGGGGCGCGGTGAGTTTGCTGACCCCGGGGGTCTATTCCTTTTCGTCGTCGGCTCAGTTGACAGGTGCGCTCACGCTCAACTTCGCCGGCGCATCCAACGAAGAGTTTGTGTTCCAAATCGGAACTCAACTTACCACTGCAAGTGCATCCGACATCATCGTTGAAAATGGCAACTCAACGGACAGCGTCTATTTTAAAGTCGGCAGCTCCGCGGTTCTCGGTACGACCACGGATTTCGCCGGGACCATTATCGCTGGGGATAGCATCACCCTGGATACCGGCGCAGAGATCCTGTGCGGTCGAGCCATTGCGCTGACGGGTCAAGTCGCGATGCAGGGCAATACCATCTCAAGTGATTGCAGCGCAACCAGCGGCGGTACCGGCAGTGGCGGTACCGGGACGGCAGCTGTTCCGGAGCCCGCCTCCCTGGCACTCCTTGGCATGGGCATAGCCGGCCTTGGCCTTGGCGCAATCCGTCGGCGTAGGAAGGCATAGACCCCTGCGACTCGCTCATTCAGTCTGGGCGGCAGGTAGCGCCGCCCTTGCTGATTGCAGCGGTATTTGACAGCGCGTTTCCTGAGCGAGGGCCGCCTGAGACTGTCCCGATTTCGCTCCGGTCATTGCTGGAAAAAGCGCAGCGTTTGTGGCAATTCAACCCCCGACTGTAACTCCCTTCCATAGACCCTGAAGCCGCCGATCCCAACGGCCCAGAACTCATGGTCGGTCTGCGGCCCGAGCTGCTGCACCGTGGAACGGTTTCGCGGGCACCGAAGCGAGCGTCTCGCGTTGTTTCGACCTGCAGAAGCGGGCGCAGAGCGCGGCGCGTAGGTCTCACGCTACTCGCACGTCGTGGCTCGAGTTCGCGAACAGCCTTCTTTGTCTGACCCGAGCGCTCCAGCACGCGCAGATCATAAGCCGTCTGCACGGCCTATCCAGCAGCTTTCCCTTTGCCTAACACGGTGATCATCATCCAAAGGAACAGTACTGCCGTAATGCCGTATGGAAGACGACGCAGCCACCAGTTGGTCACGATCAGCTGATCGACGAGAGGGATGGATAGACCTTGAGTCTGAAGCTTGAGTTGTATCGGAATCTGAATCGTTACTGAAGAGACCCACAGCACCATTTGAAGCGCAATCACCAACCACACCGACCATATGGGTATGGACGGCGGCCGAAACCATAGCATGAGAATCGAAAACACCGTGCCGAGTGCTGTGGGCAGCACCAACAGCGCGAGAACGCGGGGGGTGATGAACTTGTGGAATGCCTGAAATTCTGCCGGTCCTATGAGGTGCCAACTGCTGTAGTTGACAAAACCTTCGATGAAAGTCGCGCCAGTCGCATAAAAGACCAAGGCGAAGGCGATGACGAAAACAATTGATCCCTTCATGGTCCTCGCCTCTCAAGACAGGAACCGTGCCGGGGCTTCTACACCTCCCGGCGCTCAGGCGCCAATCTGAGCAGCGGGGCGCCTCCTCGGATGCTGCAACGCAATCCGGACCCCTACAGGGATGCCATGAACGAGCGGCAGCGTCTCAGGGCGTGGGTAGCGGTGTCGAGCGAGCGCTGCGCAGCCCTCATTCCAGCACGGTCGCTAGCTGGCGTCGGCCGGGACGCGACGTTCGCTGGCGGCGATCCC
>Ga0209420_1000855_pt1 | contig 15180 bp, 11 predicted proteins | sample BlaSpr_A8_OM1_O1_FD_187972 | JGI IMG/M metagenome (GOLD analysis project Ga0209420, IMG submission 187972) | Forest soil microbial communities from Thunder Bay, Ontario, Canada - Black Spruce, Ontario site 2_A8_OM1_O1 (SPAdes) (version 2) | ecosystem: Environmental > Terrestrial > Soil > Boreal... | reverse complement strand
AGCCTGGTCAAACGGGTTGCACATTTCGGTGTATTTGCAGATAGCGGTTTTCTCTGCGGTTGGGTTGACTCCAGCCGCCCCTTTGTTGAACACCGGGAACGGGTTCGCCAGTGTCACGTTGGGGAATAGCGGCAGGATGTTCGCTTCGATCGCTTCGTTGGTCGCTTTCTGCAGCGTGTCGCTACCCGGCAGCAGGAACGCCTCCGGGTTGTAGAAGCCCAGCAGGATGATCGGCCCGGTGAAGTGGCCCCCGCCCGGTTCTTTGCTGTCGAGCACGCCGAGGATGTCCCCGATGTTCCCCAGGATGTGCGGGACCGTCACGTGTTCTGAGGTTTCTTTGATGCACAGAAGCACATCGAGTTCCGGGCTCCCGCCGTTGTATTTGCTTTTGCCAGTGGTTTCGAGTTCTTCCTTGACTTCGATTTCGCACTGGGTGATCGCTGCGAGCTCGTCGTTGGAGCCGATGTTCAGCGTGATCGCGTCGACCGGATGCGCCGGGTGGCCTTCTTTCAGGATGCTCAGCGCGTCTTCCAGCTGCGAGATGCCCTGACCGCCGACGCTCAACGAGTTGTGCAGCGGCAGACCGTCCACGTTCAGGTACGCGCACGGGTGGTAGTCGCCCAGACCCTGCGGGTTGTGGCCCGCCGGTTCGGTCGATTTTTTGCCGCCGAGCGCTTCGTTTTCGCCGATCAGCCCATTGGACGTCTCACCCGGACAGGCATCGTTGACGATCGTCACGCCCGGACCGACGTTGCTCGGTTTGTCGAGCTGTTTGGCGAAGAAGTTGTCGAACCCGTTTTCGAAGTACGACGGCGCCACGTTGGGGAAGTTCAGGTCGAATTTTTCCGCCGTGTAGCCAAAGCTGATCGAGTCACCCAAGGCCAAATACGTCGTCGTTTCCGCGTTCGCCGCCGGCGCGAACATCATCGCCGTCAGCGCCACCAGCGCAATCGCACAGCCGATCACTCGACCGCGCACGCGCACAGGCACGTCAAAGCCGTTCTTGGCTTGCATCAATTCATCCCCCTCCGGAGAGTGGGCTCGCCGACATAGAAGGGCCTGTCCCTTTATTGCCCGATCCTGGCGCAGCCCGGTTGTTGAACTGGCGCAGCGTATCCGCTGTGGTCCCTGTTGTCAAGCGCTAGGCGCACCGGCCTGCTGCCAAGGACACGCCCACCGGACTGTTGTCAAGCGCCGACAGTGGGCTACTTGGCCGCCCCAGGGCAACGCCCCGAGCCGCCCGAGCTGCATCAGCAGACTCGCGATCGCCCCCCGCATCGTCTCGCAGATACGAGAGGGCATCCGGCCGGCCGGATGCCCTCTCGCCCATTACCCCGGGTTGCGTCACAGCGCTAGTGCGCCGGGTTTGCCAGATACGCTTTGTTGACGAGGAGCGCGAGCTCTTTGTAGCCGGTCGGCGACGGGTGGATGTCGCCGTCATCCGGCGGCAGTGCGTGACCCGCTTTGGCTTCGTTAGCAGCCTGGTCGAACGGGTTGCACATTTCGGTGTACTTGCAGATCGCGGTTTTCTCCGCGGCGTCGTTGACCCCCAATCCGCCTTTGTTGAACACCGGGAACGGGTTCGCCAGTGTCACGTTGGGGAAGAGAGGCAGGATGTTCGCCTCGATCGCCTCGTTGGTCGCGTTCTGCAGAGCGTCGGTTGTGGGAATCAGGAACGTGAGCGGGTTGTAGAAGCCGAGCAGGATGATCGGCCCGGTGTAGTGGCCCCCGCCCGGTTCTTTGCTGTCGAGCACCCCGAGGATCTGCCCGATGTTCCCCAGGATGTGCGGGATCGTGACGTGTTCGGCGGTGAAGCCGATGCACAGCGAGACATCGAGTTCGGGTATGCCACCCGGGTATTTGCTTTTGCCGGTTGTTTCGAGTTCTTCCTTGACTTCGTCTTCGCACTGGGTGATCGCCGCGAGCTCGTCGTTGGAGCCGATGTTCAGCGTGATCGCGTCGACCGGGTGCGCCGGGTGACCTTCTTTGAGGATGCTCAGCGCGTCTTCCAACTGCGAGATGCCCTGCCCGCCCACACTCAACGAGTTGTGCAACGGCAGACCATCCACGTTGAGATACGCACACGGGTGGTAGTCACCCAGACCCTGCGGGTCATGCCCCGCCGGTTCCGTCGATTTTTTCCCGCCCAGCAGTTCGTTTTCGCCGATCAGCCCATTGGACGTCTCACCCGGACAGGCATCGTTGACGATCGTCACGCCCGGACCGACCTCGCTCGGTTTGGAGAGGTCGGTAGCGAAGATGTTGTCGAACCCGTTTTCGAAGAACGACGGTGCCTCGTTGGGGAAGTTCAAGTCGAATTTTTCCTGCGTGTAGCCAAAGCTGATCGAGTCACCGAGCGCCAGATAGGTGGTCGTTTCAGCGTTCGCCGCCGGCGCGAACATCATCGCCGTCAACGCCACCAGCGCAGCAGCGCACCCGACCACCCGAGCGCGCGCACCTGTCATGACGTTCGAGCCGTTCCTTGCCTGCATTAGTCATCCCCCTCCCAGAGGTGGGCACGCCCCACGCAGTCAACCCCTACGCGCGCGATCATGCCGATCGCCGGCGTGGCCCGGTCGTTGATAGGGAACATATCCGGTTTAACCCCTATTGTCAAGCTATAGGCACCTTTGCTCGGGCTCGCGCCGAGAGGCCCTTCAGCCGCTGTGCGGCCGCCAGCGGAGGCGTCCGCGGGCCGTGCGATCTTTGTTGGCTCGTTCGACTCGGAAAGGTCGTGCCCAAATGAGCGTCGTGCTGTTGATCATCGGAGTCCTGCTGGGCGGCGCCTGCGCGGCGGCGCTTCAGCGCTACCACGGGCGCCGGCCCGAGCGCGAGCGTCTGCGCGACGAGCTCAAGGCGATCTCCTTGGACGTGCTCCAGCAGACCGGCGACTCGCTCGCACAGAGCCTCGAGCAGGCGCGCCGCGCCGAGCAGGAGCGCGTCAGCGGGGAGATGGCCCGGCGCACCGAGGAGATCAAGGGACTCGTCGGGCCGGTCGCCGAGAAGCTAGGCAGGATGGAGAGCGAGATTGGGCGCCTGGAGCGCGAGCGCAGACAGGCGCAGGGCGAGCTTGCGCAGATGCTGCGCCAGTTGGGCGAGGGCGTGGGCACGCTGCGCCAGGAGACCGGAAACCTGGTGTCTGCGCTCAAGCGCCCCGCCACGCGCGGCTCCTGGGGGGAGATCCAGCTGCGCAATGTGGTCGAGATGGCCGGGATGGTCGCCCACTGCGACTTTCTCGAGCAGAGCACGATCGCCACCGGCGAGGGACAGATGCTGCGCCCGGACATGCTCGTTCGCCTACCCGGCGAAAAGCTGGTCGTGGTCGACTCCAAGGTCCCTCTCGACGCCTACCTGGCCGCACTGGAGGCATCCAGCGAGTCAGAGCGTGAGACGCACACGGCCCGACACGCGCGCCAGACGCGAGAGCACATCGTCAAGCTGGCCTCCAAGGGCTATCAGCGCCAGTTCGACTCCACACCCGAGTTCGTCGTGATGTTCGTTCCGTCGGACGGCATCTACCAAGCCGCCCTGGCCGCCGATCCGGCGCTGATCGAGTACGGGGTCCAGCAGCAGGTGCTGATGGCCACGCCGACGACGCTGATCGGCCTGCTGTGGGCCGTCCACTACGGCTGGCGCCAGGAGATGATCGCCCAATCCGCGCGCGAGATCGGCGAGTCCGCGCGCGAGCTGCACCGCCGCCTGGGCCGCTTCGTGGAGCCGCTTGCCAAGGTTGGGCGCCAATTGGAGTCGGCGACGGCCGCCTACAACGAGGCTGTGGGCTCCTTCGACCATCGTGTCGTGCCCCAGGTACGGCGCATCGAGCAGGCGGGCGCGGCCTCCGAGCGCGAGGTCCTTGCGCCGGCCGCTGTTGAGATCACCGCGCGGGCGATCACCGCGCGGGTCGGGCTCACGACGAGCGAGGCTTCGCCGCCGCCAGAGCGCGAGCTGGCCCAGCTGTCGGTCGCGGAGCGGTTGTCCGCCGACGTATGACCACCGTCACGATCAGTGCAGTCGCGACAGGGACGGTGGCCGGCAGCTCGTCGACCGCGAAGAACAGCAAGTCGAAGGCAAGCGCCAACAGCGCCGTCAGCCCGGCAACACGCAGCTGCGTGGAGCGACCGACGGTGAGCGCGAGCAGCCCGCCGAGGACGCCCGCGACGAACAGGTCGCCGTAGCCCATCACGGCCGAGCCGAACACCGCGCTCTGAAGCCGTGGCAGGCCGGCTGCGGGATGCGCTGCGTTGAGCGCGTTGTTGGGCCGCTGAAGCAGGTCGGAGACCACCAGCGCGGTATCTGCGATGGCCATCGCGACGACGCCTGCGGCAAGCCAGCGCGCGGGGGTGACCGTCGCGATCAGCACGCCGAGCGCCACGCAGCTGAGCGCGGTGAGGACCAGCGCCGTACCCTCTCCCGCCAGGCCGCTGCGATCGACCCAGGCGAGCGCGAACAGAGGCAGCACGAGCAGTGCCCAGGCCCGACGACGCCGACTGGCGCCCCACAGCAGCCAGCCGAGGGCGAGCGCAGCAAGCGCCGGCACGGCGGCCAGCGCCAGGTAGGTCAGCCCCTGTGCGCTTGCGTGTTCTGCGGCGCGCGCGACGAACACGAAGGCAATCACAGACAGCGGCGGGATCAGCGCCCAGCGGCGCGAGCGCAAGCGCGCCAGGCGGTCCACCGCGAGCACGCCGGGCAGCGCCACCAGGGTGCCCTGGACGAGCGACAGCAGCGCGATCGATATCCAGAACGGAAGCACAGCAAATCAACATAGATGCCCGAGTCGAGCCCGGCCGCAGGTGGGCCCGTCAATGACCGAGCTGCACGGTCTTGACAATCAGCAGCAACACGGCCACCACCAGGTATCCGCGCAGCGTGAGCATGGCCATCTTGCGTCCGGGTGACCACGCCGGACGCTCAAGCAGCGCCAGTGGCGGCATCGTCCATGTGCTGCGCTTCTCCCTGGGCACCTTGGACACCTCGACGGCCGCTCCCGGCCTGTTGCGCAGCGCATACACGGCCATGCCGGCGAGCGCCGCGACCAGCGCGATGGAGAGGTAGATGAACAGGTGTGTGACGTTGAGCGTGGGGAAGATCGTGCTGGCCATCAGGATCAAAGAGAGCTCGACGAGAACGCCGATGATCACGCTGGCGATCGCGTTCAGCCATGAGGGGTTCGACCACGGGCCGAGCACCTCGTGGTCGTTGCACAGCAGCAGCAGGAACACCGTCGCGCTGGGCAACAGCACGCCCGCCAGCGCCTGCACGGAGGTGGTTATCAGGCCGAGCGGCGCGCCGGGAATGAGCACGATGCCTGCGGCCGCGCCCACCATCAGCGTGAAGCTCGCATAGAACAGCTTGGCGTCGAGCGGCCCGCGGTTGAGCGAGTGCTTTGCTCCGAACACGTCACCGAAGGCATAGGACGTGGCGAGCGTGACCGCCGCCGCGCCGATCAGCGATGCGTTCAGGAGCACCACCGCAAAGAACGCGCCCGCTGTGGAGCCAAGGCGATGCTCCAGCTGCGTGGCGACGGTCCCCGCGTCGACGAACCGTCCGAAGTCGGGCGTGCCCGCGAACGCGAATGCGGTGATCGCGATCAGCGCGCCCGCGCCGATGACCACTACAAACGCCCCGATGACCGTGTCGGCGCGCTCGTAGTTGATCCAGCGCGGCGTGATCCGCTTGTCGATGATGTTGGACTGCTGGAAGAACAGCTGCCAGGGAGCGACGGTCGTGCCGACGATCGCGATGATCAGCAACACCGCCGTCGAGCTCGCGCCTCCCCGGATGCCCGGTGAGAAGGTGTGTTGGAGGATGTCGCCGACGTGCGGATGCGCCAAGACGAGCAAGGGGACGATCAGGAAGTTGGCGACGACGAACACGTACATGAAGCGCTCCCAACTGCGAAAGCTGCCCGTCGAGGTGATCGCCACCAGCACGGCCGCCGCGATCGGCACTGCCACGTACCTGCTCACGCCGAAGTAGCCCAGTGCCAGGCTGACTCCGATGAACTCGGTGACGATCGTCAGGAAGTTGAGGATGAACAGATCGCCCACCGAGAACCAGCCCCAGAAGCGACCGAAGCGCTCGTTGATCAGGCGGGCATGCCCAACGCCGGTGACGGCGCCCAGGCGGATGACCATCTCCTGGTTGACGATCAGCACGGGAATCAGCAGCAGGAGCACCCACAGCAGGCTCGTCCCGTAGTTCTGTCCCGCCTGGGCATAGGTGGAGACGCCGCCCGCGTCGTTGTCGCCGACCATCACGATCAGGCCCGGGCCCATGATGGCCAGCAGCGCCATCGCCCGTGAGCGCCAGCCAATGCGCTCGCCGCTGTCGCTCATCCTGATCGTCCCGAGCGCGCCACGGATGTCGCCGATGTGCGCCTCGTCGAGGATCGGAGGCACGCCTTCGGGCCGCTGCGAAGCGGGCGCCAGCGTTGTCTGCTCCTCAGCCATGTCGGTCTGCCTCCTTTCCTTACTGCCCGGATTTGCGCGTCACGTCTCGACTGCGCATGCCGACGCGAAAGGAGTCCCGAGGAGAGCGGCTAGGCCAGCAGGGACGAGGGCGCGCGGCGTGCGGCCGGCTGGGTACTTCGTGGCTGTTCTCGATCCACGCCGACCTCCTTTCTACGCGCCTTGTCTAGTGCCTCATCCAACGCCCAGCCTAGCAACGGCGGCCGTCAATCGCTGGCCACGCCGAAGCGCCGCCGCCAACCGGCGGGCAGTGTCAGCTCGAGCACGTCGTCGACGGTCACGACCCCCACCGGCCGCTCCTGCTCGTCGAGCACCGGCAGCATCACCAGGTTGTAGTCGGTCATCATCCGCGCCACCTCGGGCAGGTCGGCACCGGTGCCGACCGATACCGGCTCGCTCTCCGCGATCTCCTGCAGCGACGTGTGCGCGTCGGCGCGCAGCAGCGCCACCACCAGCACCGAAGCGGACAGCCTGCCGTCACTGTCGAGCAGGTAGACCGTCGTCAAGGTCCCTGGCGCGAGATCGCTGTGTCGCACGGCCTCGAGCGCCGACTCGACCGAGTTGCCGATCCCCAGGCCGACAAAGTCCGGTGTCATCAGCCCGCCGGCCGTAGAGGGGTTGTAGCCGAGCAAAGCTTCGATCCGGCGCCGATGCGCGGGCGGCAGCAGGGCAAGGATCCGGCCCCGCCGGTCCTGGTCGATTTCCACGATCAGGTCGGCCGCGTCGTCGGGCGCCATACGTGCGATCACCGCCGCCACCTGAGCGTCCGGGCGCTCACGGATGAACTCCAGCTGATGGTGCTCGTCGAGCTCCTCGAACACGTCGGCCTCCAGCTCGCGATCCTGCCTGACCGCCTCGATGATCTCCTCGCCCTCGTCGTGAGAGGCAGCCTCGACCAGGTCGGCGATCTCGGCGGGGTGCAGGTTGGCGAGCTTGCGATGGGAGAAGCGCAGGCGCGCGCTCGGCACGTGACCCACGAACGGCTCCAGATCGGTCCAGTCCAGAAACGGTCGGTCTGCGACCACGCCGCGTAGGCGGCGCGGCAGGATGTGGCGCAGGCGAGCGCGGGCGCTGTGATCGACGCCGACAACCCGCCACCAACTGTCGATGCAGGCGAGCTCGATCTCGTGGGCGGTGACCAGGCGCGGCGGGTCGGCCTCCACGGCCACGAGCTTGTGCCCAAGCACATCGCCGCCGAGCAGCACCTCACCGGCCCGTCGCTCGAAGCGTTTGAGGTTGAGCTTCTCGCCCGCCAGGCGCACCGCGCCCGGCGAGAGCTCCGCGATCCGGTCGGCCGGCACGAACAGCTCGCGCCCGCCGATCCTCGCCTTCAACCCGGTCACCGGCGGGTAGCCAGCGTCCGCCAGACGCACGATCAGGTCTTCGACGCGCCCGAGACGCTCGCCCGCCCGGTCCAACAGCGGACTGCGCAGCACCGACGACAGATGCACGACCGGCTGTGGCAAATCACCGTGAACGTTACTCCGCGGCCCGGACCAGCAGCGACGCGCCGATCGCGCCGCCGAGATCGCCGAGGGCTGCAACGTGGACGTGCGGCGGCCGGCCGTCGGCGAACAGATGCGGCTGCATCGCTTCGGCAATCCGCTTGGCATACGGATGGCCGAGCCTGACGCCCAGACCACCGCCGATGATCACACCCTCCACGTCGAGCAGGTTGACCGCCGACGCGATCCCTGCGCCAAGCGCGTCGACCGCACGATCGATCACGTGCGTGGCCAGCTTGTCGCCGCGATCTAGCGCCCGCGCCCAGATGCCGCTGGTCATGCGCGTGCGTTCGCGCTCCTTCATCAGCTTGAACAGGTCGGTCTTGCGGCCCTTGTCGACGAGGGAGCTGACGTGCCCTTCCATCGCGGCACGCCCGGCGTATGCCTCCATGCAGCCGCGGCGCCCACACGTGCAACGCGCACCGTCGATCTCGACCACCATGTGTCCGATCTCGCCTGCGCCGCCGCGCCCGGTCCAGGTCTTGCCGTCCAGGATCACCCCGCCGCCGACGCCCGTGCCCCAGAACACCCCGAGCAGCGATCGGTAGAGCCTGCCCGCGCCCAGGATGAACTCGGCCTGCGTTGCCACCTGCACGTCGTTGCCCACCCGCACCGGACACCCCAGCCCGCGCTCCAGTGCGTTTGCCAGCGGAAACGTGCCTTCCCAGTCGGGCAGGTTGCGGGCACTGGTCACTTCGCCGTCGTGAATCGTGCCCGGGGAGCCCACCCCGACGCCAGCAAGCGAGGCCGGCTCAGTCTCGGCGGCCTTGGCAGCGTCGTGCAGCGCCACCTGCATCTGCGTGGCGACGTCGGCCGGGCCGCCGCTGGTGGGCGTCGGCAGGCGCGCCGAGCCGAGTACGTTGTTGTCGTCGTCGAGGATCGCCGCCTGGATCTTGGTGCCACCGAGATCGATCCCGCCGCGCATCTCCATCACGCGGATCATGGCAGACCCGACGGGCGGCTCCGTGGATCTCCGATTGGCAGGTCAAGGTGCAGCATCGCCGAATTTATCCCTGCTTGCAGGGTTTCTTCGGACGCTCTTACGCACCGACGCGAGTATCTGTTCCAAGTACATGACCGAGCGCACCAGAGCATCCTGGCTCGTCTACGCACTGGGGGCTCTTTGCGCCGGTGCGATCGTGGCGGCCGTGCTGCTGGTGGGACCGGCATCGGGCAGCCAGGCAAGCGTTACGCGCACGGCGACGGTCGCGCGGGGCGTCGTGCAGTCGACCGTGTCGGGAAGCGGAACGCTGCAGCCCGCGACCAAAGTCGGCGTCGACTTCGCCACCAGCGGGACGCTCACCGGACTATTGGTGAGCGTCGGCGACCACGTGACCAGCGGCCAGTTGCTGGCCGAAATCGATCCGTCCAGCGCGGAATCGAGCCTGCGCTCGGCGGAAATGAGCTTGACGACCGAGGAAGCGGCCTACCAGGCGGCGGTCGAAGGACTCACGCCTGTGGAGGTGCGCGAGAACGAGATCACAGCCGCGCAGTCGCGCGCGTCCGTCGCCTCCGCAGAACAGTCGCTCAGGCAGGCGCGCCAAACGGCCAAGTCAGACGCAGCAGCCTCCGCCGCGACGGTCGCGCAGAACGAGGTCTCCTTGAAGGCGACCGAACAGTCGGTCACCCTGGAAGCGACCAGCGAGCAGGACGCAGTCAACCAGGCGACCAGCCAGCGCGGCGTAGAAGAAAAAGCGCTCGCCGAAGCCAAGTCCCAGCTGGAAGAAGCCAAGTCCAAGCTCGAAGAAGCGAGGTCGGCGCTGGCCAGTGAAAGGGGCAAGTCGCCCTCCAGCGCGTCTGGGATCAGCGCCGCCGAATCGAAGGTGAGCTCAGCCGAATCCAAGGTCGCCTCAGCCGAAGCGACGATCAAGTCAGACGAAGCCAAGGTGGCCCAGGACAGCTACTCAATAACCACCGCGCAGAACAGCCAGGCCACCGCGGCCCTCAAAGGCCAGCAGTCGATTAACAGCGCTCGCAATGCTGTGGCGAACGCCAAGCAGAGCCTGGCCGCCACCAAGCTCAAGGATCAGCAGTCGATCGAGCAGGCGCAGACCAGCCTCACGAGCGCCAGGCAGTCGCTGCAGGCCACGCTGGCCTCCAACGAAGCCAAGGCGGCCCCACCGACCAGGTCGACCGTGGTGAGCGCCGAAAACAGCGTCGAGAGCGCGCGACTGACCGTCGAAACCGCACGCCGCACGCTGTCGGAGACGAAACTGTACGCACCTGCCGCGGGCGTGGTCGCGTCGATCAAGGACTCCGTCGGCGAAGCCGTCACCGGCACAGGAGGCTCATCCGGCGAAACGAGCAGTACCGGCACCGACAGCGCCACCCATTCGAGCAGCGCGGCCAGCGGCACAGGCGCCGGCAGCAGCTCGAGCTCCGGGACGACCGGCAGCAGCGGGACGACCGGCAGCAGCAGCGCGGCCGGCGGCGGCACGCGCGCCGGCGCCAGCGGCACGGCCGGCAGCGCAAGCGGCAGCGGCGCGGCCGGCAGCACGAGCGGAGCTGTTGGCGCGACCGAAGGGGGGGGCGCGACCGGCGGCGCCGGGGCGACCGGCAGCGGAGGTGGCGCAACGGGCAGCGGCACGACCGGCGGTGCCAGCGCAAGCGGGACAGCAGGCGCTGTCAGCGGAGCGACCTACAGCGGCGGCGCCAGCTATCACGACGTCGCCGCCACTAGCAGCGGCGCCGGTGCGGCCAGCGGCGCCAGCACCGGTGGCAGTGGTAGCGCCAGCGCCACCAACTCGGGCAGCGAAAGCAGCAGCAGCAGCAGCAGCTCATTCATAGAACTCGTCGACCTCCACGGCTATCAGCTGGTGGTGCCTTTGAGCGAGTCTGAAATCAGCAACGTCCACGTCGGGCAGATCGCCACAGTGACCGTCGAAGCGCTCGAAGGCCGCAAATTCGCAGCCCATGTTGTGAGCCTGCCTGTGCTGTCGACCAGCAGCAGCGGGGTGGTCAGCTACGACGTCACGTTCCAGCTCGACCAGGCCGAAGCGGCGCTGAAGCCGGGAATGAGCGCGACCGCCGAAGTGGTGGTCAAGCAGGCCGAAGGCGTCAACGTCCCGACCAGCGCGATCTCCGCCGACAGCGTCACGGTCATACGCAAGGGCAAGCAGGTGCGCCAGCGCGTCGTGACCGGACTGGCCGGCAACAGCTCCACGATCATCCTCAGCGGCCTGAACGCCGGCGAAGAGATCGCCCTGCCGGTCGCCACCACAACGTCGAGCACGAGCAGCCTGACATCCAGGCTGGGCGGCCGCCTGGGCGGCGGCGGCTTGGGCGGCGGGCTTGGCGGTGGCCTTGGCGGCGGCGGCGGGGCCGCGTTCTTCAGGGGCGGCGGCTAGTGCGCCGGCCTCTGTCTCCACGCGGGGAGCCTCGCAAGCGCGTCCCGCGCAGCCGGCCGCTGGTGGAGCGCGTGGCTGTCGAGGGTGCACCTAGCGGCCCGGCTCGGCGCCCGCGCCATCCGGTCATCGAGGTGCACGACGTCACAAAGGTCTACGACCTCGGACAGATCCGCGTGCGGGCGCTGCGCAACGTCTCGCTGCGCATCGACACCGGCGACCTGGTGGCGATCATGGGCAGCTCGGGCAGCGGCAAGAGCACGCTGATGAACATCCTCGGCTGCCTGGACATACCCACGAGCGGCCGCTACCTGATCGATGGCGTGCACGTCAGCGAGATGGACGAGGACGACCTCTCCGACCTGCGCAACCGCAAGATCGGCTTCGTATTTCAGAGCTTCAACCTCGTGCCCCGCACGAGCGCGCTCGCGAATGTGGAGCTGCCGCTCGCATATGCCGGCCTGCGGGGCGCCGCGCGCAGACAGCGGGCAGAACGCGCGCTGCGCTCGGTCGGGATGGCGAATCGTATGCACCATCAGCCGGCGGAGCTGTCCGGCGGCCAGCAGCAGCGCGTGGCCGTCGCGCGGGCGCTCGTGACCAACCCCTCGCTGATCCTCGCCGACGAGCCGACCGGCAACCTCGACTCGCACTCCACCGAGGATGTCCTGCGCATCTTCGCGCGCCTGAACGAAGAAGGACGGACGGTGGTCCTGATCACGCACGAGCCCGACGTCGCCGAGCAGACCAAGCGCGTGATCCGGCTCAGCGACGGCGAAATCGTCGAGGACCATCGCATGCTGGGCGTACATGACGCCCCGCCCGCCCTGCACAGCCAGAAGTCGGCCCACCGCCAAACCACCGATGTCGGCGTGAGCGAGGCGCGATCGTGATCGGTCCGGAGACCCTGCGCATCGCCTGGGGCGGCATCACCGCCAACAAGCTGCGCTCGGGGCTGACCATCCTCGGCATGACGATCGGCGTGGCCTCGGTGATCGTGCTGATCGCCGTCGGCAACGGCTCCTCCAAGGCGGTCCAGTCGCGGATCCAGAGCCTCGGCACCAACGTGCTGGTCGTGCAGGCCAGCGGCGGCGGCTTTCGCGGCGGCGCGCGGGCGAGCAGCGCCACGACGAGCGTCTCATTGACCAAGCAGGACGCGCAAGCACTACAGAGCCCCGGCCAGGCGCCCGACGTGAAGAGCGCCTCGCCGGTGGTCAACGCGACCGCCGTCAAACTCGTCTACGGCAGCTCGAGCTTCGAACCCTCGTCGTTCGTCGGCACCACTCCCTCCTACGTGGCGGCCCACAGCTACAAGGTCGCCGAAGGCTCCTCTTTCACGTCCGAAGACGTGAGCAAGCACAAGCGCGTGGCGCTGATCGGCCAGGAAGTGCTGCAGGAACTGTTCGCCGGGGTCAACCCGGTGGGGCAGAACATGAAGGTCAACGGCAGCAACTACGAAGTGGTCGGCGTCCTCGCCAAAAAGGGATCCAACGGCGCCACCAACGAGGACGACATCGTGATCGCGCCGATCACCACCGTCCAGGACTCGCTGACCGGAGTCGGGCCGATCGACTCGATCACCGTCCAGGCCAAGTCGGAATCCTCGCTGAACGCCGCCGAAGGCGAGGTCACGCAGATACTCGAGGAACGGCACAAGATCAAGAACACCGCGGAACCGGGCTTCAGCGTGCTCAACCAGGGCTCGCTGCTGGAAACGTCGAGCTCGACCAGCAGCGTCTTCACCACGCTACTGGGAGAGGTGGCCGCGATCTCGCTGCTCGTGGGCGGGATCGGCGTGATGAACATCATGCTCGTGTCCGTGACCGAGCGCACCCGCGAGATCGGCATCCGCAAGGCGATCGGCGCCAGACGCTCGGACATCCTCACCCAGTTTCTGACCGAGGCAGTGCTCGTCTCCCTGTTCGGCGGCGTCACCGGGGTGCTCGTCGGGGTGATCGGCAGCCAGTTCGAAATTGCCGGCGTGCACCCCGAAGTCGCCACCTACTCGATCTTCCTTGCCTTCGGCGCAGCGTTGGCCTCCGGCCTGTTCTTCGGCACGTATCCCGCCGCCCGCGCCGCCGCCCTGCGACCGATCGAAGCGCTGCGCTTCGAGTGATGATCAGTCGTCTTCCCCCCACCAGGAGCCAGTGATGCCCCCCGAGGAACCAGTCGTGTCCGCCGAGCAGCCCCATGAGCGGCCAGCCGTCGAGCAGACCGCCGTCCACCCCGCCGCCGTTCGGGCTCATGACGCCTATGAGCCGATCGACGAGGACGACTGGCTGGAGGAGCCTGAGGAGCTGCCCCGTCGACCGCGCCGGCGTCTGCTCGGGGCGGGTGGGAATCCCATCTTCTTGGCGCTGCTCGGCCTGCTGCTGATCGCCTGCGGGTTCATCGGCGGCGTGCTCGTCGAGAAGGGCGAAACGTCGTCGAGCTCACCCACCGCCGGTGCGTCCGGCCTCGCCTCGCGCTTCGCGGCGCTGCGCGGAGGCGCCTCGAGCACGGGTGCGAAATCCGCTGCCGCCGGCGGATCGGCCAGCTCCGGCTTCGCCCGCCCGACCGCCGGGACCGTCTCGTTCCTCTCCGGCAACACGCTGTACGTGACCACCTCCGAAGGCAACACCGTCAAGGTCACGACCTCGCCGGGCACGACCGTGACCAAGTCCGTCAAAACGAACGTCAGCGGCATCCATCCCGGGGAAACGGTGACCGTCACCGGCGAAGCCGGCACGGGCGGCGCGGTCAGCGCCGAATCGATCAGCGTCGGCTCAGGCGCGGGCGGCGGCCTGGCGGCGTTGTTCGGCGGAGCTGGCGGCGGTGCCGGCGGGACCGGCAGTGCGGGCCGTGGCGGCGCCGCGAGCGGTGGCGCCGGCGGCGGGCAGGCTCTGTTCGGAGGCGGCTGAGAGAGCAGCCATCACAGCGGAGGGCAACCCACCACATCTACGAACTATCGTGCAGACCAGCACGGGCTGGGAGGCGCGCTGTGTCCGCGAGGACAATCATCGACAAGGAGCTCAATGCCTCAAACGAAGACCCACAGAAGCAAATCCGCGGCCGCGGTCGCGCTCGTCCTGCTGCTCGCCGGCCTGATGCTGGCGGCGTGCGGGGGCTCATCCGGCAAAACGACCTCGAGCGCCACCGCCAGCGCCTCCACATCGACCACGACCGGGACGTCGACCACCGGCGCACCTCAAGGCCCCGGCGCCGGCCGCTTCGCGGCGCTGCGCGAATGCATGGCCAAGAACGGCATCACGCTGCCCAAACGTGCTCCCGGCCAGCGACCGCGACCCGGGGCTGGCGGCTTTCTCGGCGGAGGAGCCGGGCCGCAACTGCCCAAGGGCGTGACACGCGCGCAGTATGAAGCCGTGCTGAAGAAATGCGGTGGCGGCGTCTTCCGCGGCGGGCCACGAGCGAACAGCCCCGCCTTCAGGCAGGCGCTCGTGAAGTTCGCCGCCTGCATGCGTGAAAACGGCGTCAAGCTGCCCGAACCGAACAACTCCGGCAAAGGCCCCATCTTCGACACCAAGGGCGTCAACACCGCCAGCACGCAGTTCAAAGCGGCCGAGCGCAAGTGCGACACCAGCCTGCGCGGCGCCTTCGGCGGCGGAGCCGCATCCGGCGGTGCGCCTCCGGGATCGGCCGGGGCGCCGGCGGCCGGTTAGCAGCGCAACCGCCCGCCGTCCTGCGTAGACAATCGACCTCCAGGGTCGCCGGCAGCGCGGCCCTGGAGAGGTCGGACCGGCTCGACTCGAGCTCTTGGAGAGAGAGTCTTTAAGGAGGGAGTCTTAGTAGTACTTTGGTAGTTTTGTCACTCGTGTTGGGGGTGCTGGTGAAGGGTTAGGGCGGCGAGGTCGATCGTCTGCTGGCAGG
>Ga0209420_1000854_pt1 | contig 15195 bp, 13 predicted proteins | sample BlaSpr_A8_OM1_O1_FD_187972 | JGI IMG/M metagenome (GOLD analysis project Ga0209420, IMG submission 187972) | Forest soil microbial communities from Thunder Bay, Ontario, Canada - Black Spruce, Ontario site 2_A8_OM1_O1 (SPAdes) (version 2) | ecosystem: Environmental > Terrestrial > Soil > Boreal... | reverse complement strand
CTTGCATGGTCCCCTACCACAGCCCGAAAAGCGGACATATCACTTGCTATCTCAACCGGACATATCATGTGCTACTGACACTACGAAGTGCTTCGCTTGCCTGTTTTCGGGGCTGCTGCTACACTGTCGCGGCAAGGGCTACTGCTGCTCCTGCCATACTTCCTGTAAAAGGTTTATCCATGTCTGGACATTCAAAGTGGGCCACAATCAAACATAAGAAGGCTGCTACGGACGCCCGCCGTGGCAAGGTTTTCACCAAGATAATTCGTGAATTGACCATAGCGGCGCGTACCGGCGGAGCTGATCCGGATACCAATCCGCGCTTGCGGACGGCCATTCTGACTGCCAAGGGTGAAAACATGCCCAACGACAATATCGAGCGCGCGATTCAGCGCGGTGCCGGCAATCTGGAAGGTGAGACGCTGGACGAGGTGACGTTTGAAGGTTACGGCCCGGGCGGCGTGGGCCTGCTGGTTCAAGTGGTGACCAGCAACCGCAATCGGATCGTTAGCGAAATTCGCCATATGCTTTCGAAAAATGGCGGGAACATGGCGGAAACCGGCGCAGTTGGTTGGATGTTCGAGCGAAAGGGCGACATCGTAGTTCCCAAGGAAGCCGCCGACGAAGACAAAATGATGGGCATCGTGCTGGACGCGGGTGCGGAAGACTTGCGTGACGATGGCGCGGCTTGGGAAGTGACTACTCCGCCGGAGGCCATGGAGAAAGTGCGCGAAGCGCTAACGGCCGCGGGAATCAAGCCTTCCTCAGCGGAAGTTGGCTTCGTCCCGAAAAATTATGTGAAGCTCACCGGAGCGCAAGCGCAGCAGATGGTTCGCATGATGGAAGCATTGGAAGACCACGACGACGTGCAGCACGTTTACGCGAATTTTGACATCGACGAAAACGAAATTCAGGCTGCTGTGGCCAGCTAGTTCCCTTCGCGTCGCGCAGCTCGAAAAAACACTAGCCTTCATTTTAGGCCCGCACGTACACTTGTGCGGGCCGCCATGCACTTAACTCCTGCTCCTAAATTGAAAACGATCTCGCGCGGATTGCGTGTGCTCGGTGTGGATCCGGCGCTGGCCGGCGCAACTGGCTACGGCATCATTGAGTTCGTGGGATCTACGCCGAACCTGATCCGTTTCGGTTCGTTCAAACTTCCTGCGCGCGCAACCCTGGCTGCGCGCCTGTACGAAATCCACTCGCTGATCACACAACTGGTTGCTGAATTCACACCCGACGCAGTAGCGGTGGAATCCGTTTTCACAGCGTTAAACATCAAGACCGCTCTGAAGCTGGCCGAAGTGCGCGGCGTAGTGCTTTTGGCCGCGGCACAAGCTTCTGTTCCGGCGCACAGCTATTCGCCTCGGGAAGTGAAATGCAGCGTGGCGGGTTATGGGGCTGCGTCCAAACAACACATGCAGCAGATGGTAACTTCCGCGCTGGGCCTGAAAGAAATTCCGGAGCCTGCCGATGCAGCCGATGCGCTGGCCGTGGCGCTCTGCCATGCGCATCTCGCGCGCGCGCACGAACGCATGGAAGTTGCCATGGCGGTGACTCCTGGCACGGTCGCGTCACAAGCAAAGATTCGTGCCGCACAAAACCGTTCGCGTAACCAGGTCCGCGCCGCCCACGTCTTTCAACCGTGATAGCATCGCTGTCGATGATTCGACTTTCCCATGATTGCTTTGCAGTGTGTGCGCGTGGGGCTGTCTCGGTGGTCCTTCTTGGTTTACTCGCATCTGCAGCTCCTCTCTCAGCGCGTAAGGCGGTGAGGGAAACCCGCGCAACGGCAATCATCACGGCTTCTGACAGTGCTACGATTACTTACCGAAAGATTTTTAAGTCCAGTTATCCGGAGTTCGCCGAAATCAAGCTGGACCAGAGCGGGCACGGCACCTTCGATATCCGTCAACTCGACGAAGAACCCAATCCCCAGCCCTTTGAAGTGAACGCTTTGCTTGCGGAAAAGATTTTTGCGCTAGCCGCGAAATTGCACAATTTTCAGGGCGTGGATTTGGACATCCACCGGCGCATTGCGAATCTGGGCGAAAAAAGTTTCCGCTACGATAAGGGCGGCGAGACGCACGAAGTGAAGTTCAATTACACGCTCGACGATTCCGCCAGTCAGTTGATGGCGATCTTTGAGGGGTTGGCGCGGCAGGCCACCGACCTTTCCGACCTGGAGCGCACGATGCGCTACGACCGGTTGGGCGTGAATGACGTGCTGCAGCAAATCGAACAGGATTACAACAACAAACTCTTTCCGGAGCCTGAGCGATTATTGGGTGCGCTTGACCAGGTCGCTGCGGACAGTAGATTTATCGATATCGCACGCCAGCGCGCGCGCAACCTCGCGGCAAAGATACGAGCCTCGCACTAGACGGAGGCGAAATTCGCTTGTAAAGAGTTTGCAATTTCTTAGGTCCCGGCGTAAGTCTTTGGTTATGTGCGCGCTAAGTCAACGCCTGTTCCCATGGACAGGTTGACACTTTTTACAATTTACCGCTATCCTGAATCGATTTCTTGTTCGCAACGTCCGGCATCCCGAAGGGACGTATCTTGCATCTGAAATATCGAGCCAATGAGACCAAAAACCCTATTTGCAATCCAATGTATTGCGCTTCTTACCCTCGTTTCGATCCCCGCGCTGCAAGCCTTCGCACAAAGCAATGACGTGCAACCGCGCATCACGCAAGCCGTAGACGAAACCAAATTAACCTTATTGAAGGGCAATACCTTTCCGCTGGCCCGCCGCGAGTTTGACCAAGGTGCAGCGCCGCCGAGCCAGGCAATGGAAACCATGATGCTTGGACTCAAGCGCAGTCCGGCGCAAGAAGCCGCGCTCGAGAAGTTAATGGCTGAACAATTGGACAGATCTTCGCCTAACTTTCACAAGTGGCTCGCGCCGGTAGAGTTTGGGACGCAATTCGGTCCCGCTGACCAGGACATTAAGGTGGTTACATCTTGGCTCGAATCTCATGGATTCCAGTCAGTCGAAGTATCCAACGGTCGCACGGTAATCGAGTTCGACGGCAATGTGGGCCAAGTGCAAGCGGCTTTTCACACCGTTATCCACAATTATTTCGTAAATGGAAAAGAACACTATGCGAATGCAAGTGATCCTTCCATCCCAACAGCTCTCACGCCGGTCGTTACTGGCGTAGCCTCGTTGCATAACTTTCACAAGAAACCGATGTACGTCCCGGCGCATTTAAGAAACGCTGGATCCGCGAGTCCGCTATACACCTTCGCTGGCGGCTGCGATGAAGACAATAACTGCTACGGGCTAGGGCCGACCGATTTCGCGATTATCTACGATGTCACTCCGCTCTGGAATGCAGGCATCGACGGAACTGGACAAAACATCGCCGTGATTGGCCAAAGCGACGTCAATATGCAGGACATTACTACCTTCCGAAGCGTCTTTGGCTTGCCGGCCAACGCTCCGGTCAAGGTCTTGGCTGGCACAGATCCGGGTATTGTAGAGGGAGATGAGACGGAATCTGACCTCGATCTAGAATGGGCTGGGGCGGTCGCGAAAGGGGCGACGCTTCAGTTCGTTGTCTCTGAGTCAGTGGACACATCGGCCCAATATGCCGTGGATCATACTCCGCTCGTTGCGACCGTACTGAGCGAGAGCTATGGCTTGTGCGAGCTTCAAATTGGCACAACAGAGAACGGGATAATTAACTCCAGATGGCAACAGGCTGCGGGAGAGGGAATTACAGCTGTTATCGCCACCGGCGATGCTGGATCAGCCGCTTGCGATATTACACCCGGCAACGCTACGCCTCCTTCGCCTCCGGTCCCAGCTCAGAATGGCTTGCAGGTTAGCGGATTAGCTTCTACGCCATATAACGTGGCGGTGGGTGGTACGGATTTCGACGACGCCAACAATCCTCTAACTTATTGGAACTCCACGAACACTTCAGGTACGCTCGCTTCTGCCAAGTCTTATATTCCCGAAATAACGTGGAATAGTACTTGCAGCAGTACTCAACTCTTACAAGGGGATGCCACCGAGGAATCTGACTGCAACGATACGACTGACTTCGGTACCATACAATGGACGGTAGCTGGCAGCGGCGGCATGAGCAACTGTACGACTTCAGACGGCGAAACTCCCGCAAGTTGCTCGGGTGGGTATGCCAAACCTTCATGGCAAGTGGCGACTGGGGTGCCAAATGATGGCAAACGCGACATACCTGACGTCTCCTTATTCGCCGGCAACGGATTCAATGGCAATTTCTATTTGATATGCGCAGCAGATCAAACGGGCGGACAATTCTGCAATGCGAGTAATTTCAATGATTTCTATCCGATCGGCGGTACTTCTGGTTCGACTCCGACTTTCGCAGCCATCATTGCTCTGGTAAATCAGAAGACAGCTTCTACGACCGGTCTGGGCAATGCCAATGCAGTTCTCTATCCAATGGCAAGTTCGCAACCCGCAGCATTTCATGACATAACCACCGGAACCATCGCTGTTCTTTGCACCGGGGGTTCGCCAAACTGTAACAAAACAGTCTCATCGGACACCTACGGAATTTTGACTGGATATAACGCGGGTCCTGGGTACGATTTGGCGACGGGCTTGGGATCCGTGGATGCCGCTAATTTGGTGAATAACTGGGGTGCGGATTCCACTTCACCGAACTTCAATCTTGCGTTTAGTGCCTCCTCGATCACCATAGCAAGCCCGGGCGGCACGGGCACTACATCCCTCTCGGTGAATGCCACGAATGGCTTCAGCGGCACGGTCACGTTTTCATGCTCGAGCCTACCGACCGAAAGCTCTTGCAGCTTTACTCCGCCTTCTGTCACCGGAAGCGGGAGTACAACAGTCATGATTACAACGACGGCGGCAAGTGTGATGACGCCATTGCGCCGTCCAACGGGTCTCAATGCAGGACCGAAGGCCTTTGAGTTGTGCTTGGTTTCTATCGGACTGCTGTGGATGGCCATCCAGGTGAAGCGGCGCCGATGGAGCTCGGTCTCGACCACATTGGCTGTTTTTTGTCTGCTGGGAGCTGCGGCTTGCGGAGGGGGTGGCAGCGGTGGCAGCGGTGGAACGACTCCGGTTCAGAATCAACCCGTGGTGATCACGGCAACGGCTGGAACCACCACGCACACCGCTACTCTGAGCGTAACTGTCAATTAAATTGTAGATTACAGGTAACGCCGGTCTAGCGCACGATCAGGCCGGCGTAACCTACTACTTCTTCACGGTCCCCTGTGATATCTCCCGAGGTCGCGTAGCGCACTAGTTCAGCTTGCGTAGCGCCCAGATCGCGCATGGCAACCAGCATTGCCACGGTCGCAGCGACGCCGCACATCGTAATGTCCTCTGACTGCACCGTATCGTATAGACCGCGCGGATCGAGTTCTAAAATGCGATCGATTGCTTTCTGGTCTTTTGCGCGCGTGATCGTATCGCTCTCGTAGTGATTCATATCCGTACTCGCGAGCACCAGGACCTGGTCGTTCTGCGCTTCTTTCATCTTCGCAACCGCATGCCCTAATGCTTCCAGTTCCTGATATCGGTTTGTGGCAAGCACTACGGGAACGAATCGCAGGTTTGAGTTGAGTTGTTGCAGGAATGGAATTTGCACTTCGAGCGAATGCTCGCGCTGGTGCGCTACGCGGTCTTCGCGCAGAAAGGGGCACGCTTGCTTCAACTGTGTCGCGAGCTCCGAATCTACTTGCGCGTTACCGAATGGAGTTTGCCAACTCCCCTCTGAAATTATGGCCATGGCTTCGCCGCCGGGGAAATGGCGCGGGCCTAGAAGGATGCACAGAGCCGGGATTTCGATTGCCGAATAAACCGCTCCGGCCACGTGCCCGGAATACATATATCCCGCATGCGGCACTAGGCACCCACGCACGAGGGATTTTTTATTTTCGCTCGCTGTATATTGCTGGATTTCGAGCGCGAGTTTCTTCGCCTCGGAGGGATAAAAGCGGCCGGAAACTGCGGGCGGACGAATCATAGAGTTGATCGATGCAACGGAATATTATGCAGTAAAAGCTAGGTCAGAGGGAGGTTGGGGGCAACTATTAGATAGCTTTCGACGGTTTGCCCTTTATGTCGAGCGCTTCGGAGCCGCCGGTCATCCACAGAACTTTGATGGGATCTCCGGTTTGATAGCCGCCTTGGTCCAGAATCCTGCTCATTTTCTTCTGCGCCTTGTCGGCATAGGTGAAGGTGTGAACGTTCATCTCATTCGCTTGCTCGCGCACCATCAGGGTGTGGTTATCGGCGTGGATAAATTGCGCCTTGAGCCACACAGGTTTCTGAGCCTTTTTCTTTACAACGATGGGAGCGCTGCTGCTCATCTGCGCGCGTGTCATCGGGACCGCGGCTGACAAACATCCGACAAGAAGAGCCAGAGCAAAACCAGCGAAAATTTTAGAGTTCTTCATCGAATGAAATTTTCAGAGACTTCAGAAATTTAATATCCTGCGGTGTGATTTCCACACGCGGAGCTACAGTTTCTTCTTCCAGGGTTTCATCGTCCACGCGGATGTGCAGCGATTCCAGAAAACGGCGGTCGAGCGAAGTCATCTTAGCGTCTTGCTCCGAGCGGCGCGCCAAGCCGATGGTAGCGTCCAGCTTGAGCACAATATCGAAGCCGGCGGAACGCACACTGGAAATAGCTTCAGCGATGCGATCGGAATCCGACACGCTGTCGTTGATGGCGTGCCCTAGATCGCGCAGTAACTGCTTCATGCGGTCGTCGAGTTGCAAGGGCGCCTCCTGTAAAAGGCCCTTCCTACACCAATTCTAGGGCCGCTGCAATTACGAAACAAGACCCACGTGCGGTGTTGGAATCGCGAATGTTACCTGTACCCCGGCTCAGACCAGGCGGGCCCCAAGGTACGCTTGCTGCTGGTCCAGTCAAGATTGGCACCGGACACGCAGCGCGCTGCGGCAATCTATACTAGAATTGCATTATGACCACCGGCCTCTATTCCACACTGTGGAATTCTTCTAAGGTCACTTGGCGCGTCTGGTGGCGTGCTGCACGGCAATTTTTTCATGAAGCCGTCGGCGCTCTTTTCGCCACCTTTGCTCTTTATGGCGGGGTAGCCGTGTGGCGTCAATGGCATACCCGCGTAGCGGCGTGGCTTCTGGGATTCGCCGTCGTTTATGCCGTCAGCATGGCCGTTTTCGCTTTTGCCTCCTTCCGCCGAGCGCGTCGAGTCCGCTGAGTTTTCCAATGCCTGAAGACATCAAAAAGCGCGCAGACATTTCAGAACGGAAGCTCGCCTCTCCTTCCGGCCTGCCCATGGAGACTGTGATCACGCAAGAAGGTTTGAACGGTTGGGATCCCGAGCGCGATCTCGGTTATCCGGGAGAATTCCCATTCACGCGCGGCGTTTATCCCACCATGTACCGCGGCCGGTTGTGGACCACGCGGCAATACGCTGGCTTCGGCAGCGCAGTGGAATCGAACCATCGCTATCGCTATTTGCTCTCGCAAGGGCAGAACGGTTTGTCCGTTGCGTTCGATCTGCCCACTCAAATTGGAATGGATTCCGACCATCCGTTGGCGCAGGGAGAAGTTGGGAAAGTGGGCGTGGCCATCGATTCGCTCGAGGACATGCAAACGCTTTTCGACGCCATCCCGCTGGAACGCGTCTCCACTTCCATGACCATTAATTCCACCGCTGCGATCTTGCTGGCTCTCTATGTAGCGGTTGCCAAGCAGCAGGGTGCGAACCTGAAGCGCCTGGCCGGCACGGTGCAGAACGATATTTTGAAAGAATACATTGCGCGGGGGACCTACATTTACCCGCTGCGGCCGGCCATGCGTATCGTCACAGATATTTTTGCCTGGAGCCGGCGCGAAATACCCAATTGGAATCCTATTTCGATTTCCGGGTATCACATCCGCGAAGCGGGATCCACCGATGTGCAAGAGGTTGCTTTCACACTGGGCAATGGTATCGCCTATGTGCTGGCAGCTATGGAAGCCGGTCTGGCGGTGGACGAATTCGCTCCACAGCTTTCATTCTTCTTCAATTCGCACAACGAATTCCTGATGCAAATCGCCAAGTTTCGCGCCGCCCGCCGGTTATGGGCGCGAACGATGCGCGAGCGTTTTGGCGCGCGCGACCCACGCTCGATGATGCTTCGCTTCCACGCGCAGACGGCGGGCTCCTCGTTGACTGCGCAGCAGCCCGAGAACAATATCGTGCGCGTCGCTCTTCAGAGCCTTGCGGCGGTACTGGGCGGCTGCCAATCGCTACACGCCAACGCCTTGGACGAAGCGCTGGCCCTCCCGACCGAAGAGGCGGCGCTCGTAGCTTTGCGTACGCAACAAATCATTGCCCAGGAATCCGGTGTGGCCCATACGATCGATCCAGTGGCGGGATCCTTCGCCGTGGAGAAGTTAACCAACGAAATCGAAACGGGCGCGCAAGATTACATCTCGAAAATTGACGCGATGGGCGGAATGTTGCGCGCTATTGAAACTGGTTACGTCCAGCAGGAAATTCAGAAATCGGCGTATGAATACCAGCGCGCCGTTGATTCCGGCGAGCAGGTAGTAGTGGGTGTGAATCGGTTTCAAGCGGAAGAGGAACGTCCCATTCCCACCATGCGAATCGATCCGGAAATTGAACGTTCGCAGGTCAGGCGACTTAACAATTTGCGCGCCCGTCGCGACGCCGCGAAAGCACAAAGCGCGCTGGCGGAAGTAGAACGCCGGGCCCGAGGCGGGGAAAATCTAATGCCGGCCATTTTGTTGGCGGTTGAATCGTATGCCACGGTCGGTGAAATTTCAGACGCCCTGCGACGAGCCTTCGGCGAATATCGCGAGTCAATTGTAATTTAACTATTTCGAGCGCCGACGATTGCTCGCCGAAGTAAGATGTTCTCTTGAAACTCATTCTTGCATCAGCCTCGCCTCGCCGCGCGGAAATCCTGCGAAACGCCGGAATTCAATTCGAGATTTGCAGTAGGGATGTCGATGAGTCGCGCCTGGATAATGAATCGCCCGGTGATTATGTTTGCAGATTGGCGTTAGCAAAGGCTGTTTCAGCCGCCGAAAGAAATCCGAATCTCGACGCGGACGCTTTGATTATCGGCGCCGACACGGTCGTGGTGGTTGGTTCGGCTATTCTGGGCAAGCCGGCGTCGAGTGATGACGCGAAGCGCATGTTGCGCAGCATCAGCGGGCGGGTCCACGAAGTTCGCACCGGTCTTGCGTTGCTAGAAACCTCCGGAATGCGACAGCGGGTGGTCCAGGAGATTACCAGAGTGCATTTCGCGCATCTCGGCGATCAGGAAATCGAAGGCTATATCGCGACCCGCGAGCCTTTTGACAAAGCGGGCGCGTACGCAATCCAGGGTAGGGGAGGCCGTTACGTAACGCGAATCGAAGGCTGCTATTTCAACGTGATGGGCCTGCCGCTGGCGCGACTGTGGACTTTGCTGCGCGAATTCGGATTAGGAAATTCGGCCGAAAATCAGCGCCATACCAAATAAAAACGGCGGCCCGAAGCCGCCGTCATTACCTTCACGATCCAAAAATTACTTTTTATCTTCGCCCAGAGGAGGCGGCGCCGTGGTTACGGCCGGCGGATTTGCCGGCGGAGCGGGTGGCGGCGGAGTCTGCGTATTGGCATGCATGCCTTCTTTAAAGTTGCGAATGCCTTCGCCAAGTCCGCGCATCACTTCAGGAATTTTCTTTCCTCCGAACAGGAGAACGATGATGGCCAAAACGATCAACCAATGGATTGGGCTAAATTCTCCCATGTTTACCTGCCTTCCCGAGGGCGCCAGTTTAACGAAAGGCGTTTTGAGAGCCCGGGTGTCAACTTAAAGTATAACACGCTCGTCTCCGACCCGGCGCGTCAAGTGTTCCCGATCAAGATACTCGAGCAAGGGAATGGCGTATTTCCGAGACACGCCTGTAAGTTCTTTGAATGCGCCAATGGGGAGCCTGGCACCGCGTTCTTTGCGATACTTGGCGAGCGTTTCGCGCAAGCTTTTTACGGCCAGTTGGTGGAAAACCAAGTCGTCCGCTACTTTTACCAGCACTTTTTCGCGCAGCAGAATCTGCAAAATTTTCTGCGCGCGGCGTGATTCCACCGGCAACTTGGCCAGCACGACGGCAAAACTCGGAACCGTAAGACCGGCCGTCGCAAATTCCTGCTCGATCAGATCTTTAGCGCGCGCTTCTTCCGTCGACAGGGCAATCTCTCGTCCGGCTCGTTGAATCAGGTCCCCTGAAATGAGAATCGCTCGTGATTTCAACAAATCATCGAGTGCCGCTTCAAAAAGTTCGGCGCCAGGCTTTCCGGCACGGCCGTGGAGTTCTTGCTTCGGAATTCCCGGCAACAGCGGATTCGCAACGTGAAAATCGTCGATCGCCTTTCGAATTCTTGCCAGTGATTCTGCAAACGCGGAGACCGAGACTATTGTGAAATCCGACGATGCCGCATCGCCAATAATTCGCAGACGCTTTGATTGGGCCAGCTTCTTTGCCGTAGCCTGTACATCGTCTTTTATCCAGCCGGTGCGAGCGACGATTTCAGGAAAAGTTAGTCCACCAGGCGAGGCCTCAGCCAGCGCGAGCAAAGTTTCTTCTTGGTTCCCACGTTCGAGAATTTCAAGGAAACTTTTGACACCATTGTCCTTGCGCCGGTGCCTAGCAGGGCGAGTGTCCAGCACGCGGCCTCCTCCGATGGTTGCCACGGGAGAAAGCTGTCGTAGGATAAAGCGATCTCCGGGCAGGATTAAAACCGGCTTATCCAGCTTCAGCTGCACAAAAGTACTTTGGCCCGCAGCAAGTTCCACATTGCCATGCAGGAAAATAATTTCGGCCAGCGCTTCTGCTGTCCCCTGATGCATATGTACGCGCGCACGGTTTTTTAGTGAGTGGGCAGAGAGCAGCAAAGTTACAGTCGCATCTAGGCGCGAACTTGGCTCGAAAATTCCGGGAGTTGCCAGAACCATCCCTCGTTTTATTTCGCTGGAGTCGATTCCGGCTAAGTTCGCCGCCGTGCGCTGCCCGGCAACCGCTCGCTCGATTTGTTTTCCGCCGGAATGGAGGCCGCGCACGCGGGCGCGCGCGTGCGTGGGATAGAGTTGTATTTCCTGGCCAATATTCAAAGCACCCGCTACGAGCGTTCCGGTGACGACCGTCCCAAATCCCTTCATTGCGAAGGCGCGATCGATGGGAAGACGCAAATGTTGTTTTTCGTCTCGCAACCGGACCGCATTCGCCGATCGCAGTAGTTCGTGCTTTAGATCTTCCATACCTGCGCCATTGCGCACGCTAACCGGAACGATCGGCGCGCCTTCCAGAAACGAGTCGCGCACAAATTCTTCAATTTCCAGGCGCACGGTATCGAGTACGTCGGAGCTCACTTTGTCGGATTTTGTGACCGCTATAATTCCGCGCGAGACGCCCAACAAGCGGCAAATATCGAAGTGTTCGCGAGTTTGCGGCTTGATCGATTCGTCGGCAGCGATGACAAACAGAACCAAATCAATCCCGCCCACGCCGGCGAGCATATTGCGAACGAATTTTTCATGACCGGGAACGTCAACAAATCCGAATCGAATGCCATCGAGATTCAGGAAGGCAAACCCGAGGTCAATGGTGATGCCGCGACGCTTTTCTTCTTCCAGCCGGTCAGGATTGGTTCCGGTGAGAGCCTCAACCAGGGCCGATTTGCCATGGTCAATATGCCCGGCAGTGCCAATGATTACATGTTTGACGTTTTCCATGAGCAGAATGCAATTTGCACACTGATGCTAGCGAAGGCGGCGGCAGCCGGTCAAATGACTGAATGCAAAAGTCGGTTGGGACCGGCTACGCGAATCAGGTGCGGAACTATTCAGCCTTTTCCTGAAGTGGCGGCGCGGTGGTGGATCCTTTGAACCTCGGCTTGCCCAGTTTTGCGATCCAAATTCCAGTGTTGATGTCGTTGTAGTAGATCAAACCGTTCGCGGGCTGCGCTCCCCAGGAAAACGGCAAATTCGCACGGTAGCCGGCAGGGTCGCCGGTCCATATGCGAGCAATCTCGCGTCCCTGCTGGTAAAGATTTCCGCGCAGCTCTCCGGAAATATCGAGCACGCGTCCGCCCCCGGCGTAGTCACCGATGAACAACATGTCGTTATCCGCCCAGAAATTATGGATGCCGCCTTCGGGAACTTCGTAAATCGCCATTTCGCGCGGATGCTCGATATCGGTGATGTCCATCACATGGCAAATTCCGCGAACGGGGATGCGCTCCTTGCTATCGATATCGAACTCCGCTGGGAAAACTTCGTCGCCTACAAAAAGATAATTGTTGTAACGAAATGTTGTGTGCGTTCCGGCCAACCAGCCGTTGCCATAAAGTTCATAATGATTGAATTTGTATTGCGAGACAAGCTGCGGGTGTTCCGGACTGCCGCCCTTCATGCCATTGCCAACGTCGAGGATGATCAGTCCGTCGCGCCAATAAGCCAGATAGGCGAGGCCGTCCTTTACGTACAAATCGTGGAGATAACGCCCGCTGGACATGGGGCCCATAGGACCGGCGATGGTCGCGGCGGTTGCATTTTGCACCTCCCACCGCGCTACTTCTTTGGGATGTTGCGCATCCTGAAAATCGATCACGCGCAAAGAGCCGGTTGCGTCGTCCGTGATGTACACGTAGTGCGTGTTGATAAACGCGCTGTGAACGCCTCCGGTGACGGTTTCGGTGTACTCGGACAGAACTTTCAAGTGCGCGGGATCGGAGGGGTCGAAAATCACGATTCCATTTTTGCGAGTGGATGCTCCCTCCCTCGTGAAAACCCCAACTTTTTCATCGGGCGTGGTGCTGACGTCATTTATCAAGCGCGCATCCGCCTTCAAGGAATCGAGGGCCTTCGGTTTCGAGGGATCGCTGATGTCGTAGTCGTAGATTTTGTCGCCGAGCGACGCAATGTACAGATGATTGCCCATGATCCATTCTTCGGTGGTTTGAATCGCGGACCCGTCGGCAGCCTTTAGCGGAATGTGCGCAACCACGTCGATCTCACGTTCCGCATTTCGCGGCGCCACAGTAATCGACGCCACAGCAGTATGCGAACCCACCGACGCCATTACTTTGTATGTACCCGGCAGTGTGGCCACAAATGCGCCGTCAGGATAAATCGTGGCATTGGGTCCGCCGGCGGTCCAACTGGTAAAAACATCTTTTATTGGTGCGCCCTTTCCGCCCTGCGCTGTGGCCGTGAAATGAACTACATCGCCCGTTTTCGCATTCGTAGTTTCTGGCTCGACTCCAATCTTTTGAATAGTGTCCGCAACCACTCGTACGCTTAGTTCGGCGCTCGCCGGACCCGCGGTGGCTACAAGCGTCGCGGTGCCCGCGGACTTCGCGGTCACCAAGCCCGATTCATCCACCTGAGCAACCGCGGGTGATTTCGAGGTCCAGTGAATCAGCGTGTCAGCGCGTGGGTCGCCATTCGAAGAGCGCGCGTTGGAGGAGAGCACGGTGGTGCTGCCTACCACCAGCGCCTGCGTTACAGGAACGATATCAATTTTCGCAACGGGCGGCGCCACAACCGTTACATGGGCATATCCGGGCTTGCCTGCCACGACCGCACCAACGGTTACTTCACCCGGTTGATGAAATACCACCACGCCTTCTTTGTCAGCACCGGCCACATCAAACGGCGCGGCGAACCAGATCATAGGCTTCGCAGACAGAGCATTTCCGGAAGCGTCTTTTGCGACGGCGCCGAATTTGACTTTGTCTCCAACATTTGCCTGAATATTCGTCGGAGTGACTTCAACCGTTTGTGGTTTCGGAGGAATGGGAGGAGCGCCAACTTCTTGCGCTTTAATCGCCGGGACCAAAGTTAACGCAATGCCCGCCGCCACTGCCGCCGTCTTCAACACCATTCCCATTTGAGAAGCCCCCTTCGCCAAGTGAATATCCGGCAGAGAAGTTGTACCGCTGGGCGTGTTTTGTCAATAGCAGGAAGGCGAGAAGAGAAACATTAGCAGGATTGCTATAAAGCGGACTTCATCTCGGCAACGATGTCCAAAACGGCAGATTTTGGATGGGGGGCGGCCGTGATCGGTCGTCCGACTACCAAATAGTCGGCGCCCGCCCGAACTGCTTCTGCAGGAGTTGCAATGCGTGATTGATCGTTCGCAGCACCTCTGCTCGGACGCACGCCTGGGATGAGTATTATGAACTTCGGCCCGCAGGCGCGCCGAACCGCACGAGCTTCGTGCGCGGAACAAACAGCCCCATCCATACCTGCTTTCTTGGCCAAACGTGCGAGCGCGACCGCGCGGTTTTCGATTGGACCTGACATACCAATTTCTCGCAAGGTCGCTTCGTTGAAGCTCGTCAAGACGGTAACCGCGAGCAGCTTCGGCCGATCCTTCCGCTCCCCGGCTGCTTCGCGCGCAGCCTGCATTACGGCCGTGCCGCCCGATGCATGGAGTGTGAGCAGGCGTACATGCGGAAGCTTTAACGCGCCTGAAACGGCCTTCGCCACAGTATTGGGAATATCGTGGAATTTCAGGTCGAGGAAAATCTGGGCGCCTGCGTCCGCGAGCTTCTCTACTGCTCGCGGACCTTCGGCTGTAAAGAGTTGGCTACCGACTTTGAACAGTCCAACTGCACCGAGAAGCTTTCGCGCTAAAGCAGTGGCAGACTGGAGATTATCTACATCCAGGGCGACGATCAGTCTTCGTGATGGACGGGTTCGGACCGTGTAGGCACCTTGAGCAGCTCGAGGCGAACTTTTGCAACCCCGCGCTGGTCAAATCCTAACCTACGAGCCACCTCATAGGAAACGTCCAATTCGCGTCCTTCAACATAAGGTCCGCGGTCATTGATTCGGACGATCTGGCTACGGTGGTTACGTGGGTTCACGACGCGCACAATGGAACCTAGGGGGAGGGTGGGGTGAGCGGCGGTCTCGCCGTACATGTCGTATTTCTCGCCAGTAGCGGTCGGCTGGCCGTCGAAATCCTCGCCGTACCAGCTGGTGGTGCATTCCCAGACCGCAAGGGGCTTTAGGGTATCAGCTTTGCCAGAGGCTTTCGTCGGGTACACAACTACTTGAGGCGGGTTGCTTGGCTTTCCGGCAGTCCTAGGGTTCACCGACGGAGTGAACGCAAGCAGACCCAATCCTAAAAACACCGATTCGAGCACTACGAAAATTTTTGCTTTCATGATCTC
>Ga0209420_1000852_pt1 | contig 15204 bp, 11 predicted proteins | sample BlaSpr_A8_OM1_O1_FD_187972 | JGI IMG/M metagenome (GOLD analysis project Ga0209420, IMG submission 187972) | Forest soil microbial communities from Thunder Bay, Ontario, Canada - Black Spruce, Ontario site 2_A8_OM1_O1 (SPAdes) (version 2) | ecosystem: Environmental > Terrestrial > Soil > Boreal... | reverse complement strand
ATGGGCGTGGAGGTGTTTCATAACTTGAAAGCCGTGCTGCACAAGCGAGGATATTCAACGGCAGTTGGCGACGAAGGCGGTTTCGCTCCGAACCTGAAGTCCAACGAAGAGGCGCTCGAGGTGATTCTCGAGGCCATTCAAAAAGCGGGATACAAGCCTGGGGATCAGGTGGCGATCGCGCTCGATCCGGCGGCCAGCGAGTTCTACGACAAAACCAGCGATAGATACATTTTCAAGAAATCGGACAAATCTTCGCGAACATCTGAGCAGATGGCCGATTTCTGGGCGAACTGGTTGCGTCAATATCCAATCATTTCCATTGAAGATGGGATGGCGGAGGATGATTGGGCCGGTTGGAAACGGATGACGGAGCAGCTCGGCAAACAGGTGCAGCTCGTGGGCGACGACATATTTGTGACTAATACGCAACGGTTCGCACGCGGCATTTCCGAGAAAATTGGCAACGCAATTCTGATCAAACTGAATCAAATCGGCACAGTGACCGAAACCGTCGAAGCCATCGAGATGGCGCGCAAGGCAGGCTATGCGTCTATCGTTTCGCACCGATCGGGCGAAACAGAAGACACATTTATCGCCGATTTTGTGGTGGCGATGGGCACGGGCCAAATCAAGACGGGCTCGGCATCGCGCACCGACCGCATCGCAAAATACAATCAGCTATTGCGCATTGAGGAAGAATTGGGCGCCGCGGCTAAATTCCCCGGCCGCAGCGCACTGGCCCACGGATAGGCCTTCTCTTAACTCCCGGATTTCGCCGTAAGTGAGGCGTTTGGAAGCGGCTGGTCGTGCGTACAGGTATGCATACGTCACCGCTCCCGTGCCGCCCGCACTCTGCCGCTCTTTGCCTGATAAGTTGCCATTAGAGGCTAGGAATCGGCGATGGTCACGTGTCCGAATTGTGGGAATCAGCAGGAGGGCGCCGCGAAATGCAATCGGTGCTCGACGCTCTTTGCGTATTACACGCCGGTGCAACTGAAGCAGTCGGACGCGCTTGCGTCACCCGGACCCAATCAGGCCACCCAGCACACACCGGCCGCTACTCCTGCTCCTCTTAACGCCGTTTCCGCACCGACATTGTTCACCAGGATTCGCACCGTCTATCGCGCGGCGAGTTGGGTAGCGTTAGGAATCGCGATTATTCTTTTTGCGCTAGTGTTTCACAAGTCGCCGCCGCCGTTAGTTGCGGCGACTCCCGAGGCGGCGCACCGCGCTGAAGAGAAAATTCGGGCGTCCGAAGCAGATGACAAACTCGGTGTTCCGCACCGCTTACAGCTCGACGGAGAGGAACTAAACTCGTTCCTGAACCAGAACCTTGCCATCAACGGGCGCACACAGCCCGCCATGCCAGATCCGGCAACGGCTATTCCGCCAGCCGGCACAGTAGCCGCTGATTCCACGCCAGCCGTGGCACCGCGGCTACCACAATTCGATACGGGAAGCCCCGCGCCAACGCTCGAAGAAGTGCAATCCGCGGTGAAAGACGTTCGCGTGGACCTCGTCGGGGACCTGGTGAAGGCCTACGTCATTTTCAATTTCCACGGCGCGGACCTCTCGCTCGAACTGGACGGGCATCTGCGCGCGGAAAACGGTTACTTGCACTTCGACCCCGTGAGCGGGACGCTTGGCTCGTTGCCACTCCCCCAATCCACGCTGCAATCCGCTGCCGAGCATCTTTTCGACTCGCCCGAGAACAAGGAAAAGATGAAGCTGCCAAACAATGTAAGCGGCATCGAAGTCTCCAACGGACAGCTTGTCTTCGATTACAACGACCACTGATCCTTGCCGGGAAGCAGATAGGCGCTCTTGAGTGGCTCATTTCGAGAAACGAATTCCAGCTATCAGATACTTCCAAATCGCGATTGAAGAACCTAACCAAGCTGTATACGATATGCTAACTATGCCCGCACCAGAGAAGCCGAGAGCCATGAGCGACCCAAGCTCTGCAGCTGCAGAAGAGCTAACCAAACTCAAGAGTGACAATGCTGCGCTGCACGTTGCGCTGAAAGAGGCACAAAAAACTAATCAACAATATTTGCAAAACGTCGCCCATCAGCTGACAGCGCCACTGGGGGCAATCAAGTGGAGCATTGAGGCATTGAAAGACCCCGAGGTTCCGATTCAGCGAAAATCTAAGCTGCTCAGCTCCATCTACTCACAAGCGACGATATTGGTCCACCTCATAAAGAATTTTGCTCTTATGTCAAATCTCGAAGCCGACTTAGAGTTAGGTCAATTTCGAGAGCGGCCCGAACCTGTTGATATAATGAAACTCTGCATCAATTTGGCAAACGACTTTCAGCCGCAGGCGGCCGAACACGAAACTTCTATTGTGGTGGACGAACTCTCGTTCGCGGAGGCCCTGCAAGGTAAGAAAGTGGAAATGGTAAAAAACCTCATCGCTCAAGCTGTCTCAAATCTATTGGAAAATGCGGTCAAGTATGCGGATTTTAAGACAACGATTACAATTGACGCACAGCGAGCGTCGTTCGCCAACCTTCCAGTTTCGTTACTGCTCTCCGTGACCAGCACGGGGCTGCCGATAAAAGCTGAAGAGACTTCACGGTTGTTCGAACGCGGATTCCGGGGCAGTATGGCGAAACAAAAGGTTCCGGCAGGGACCGGTATCGGTCTATATCTCGCGAAACGCGTGATGTCTTTGCACAAGGGAGCAATCGGCTTGAAACCAAGAAACAGAGAGTCGAGGTTCATCTTAGCTTTTCCTTTATCTAGCGCCGTATGAAGACCGTTCTATTTGTGGACGACGAACCATGGTTCCACGAGCCCCTTCGCTATGCTTTGGAAGCAAAGGGATATGAATGCCTATTTGTGACTGACATGAGCCTAGCGTTGGAAACGCTGGAGCGGAGCCAGGTTTCCGTTGTTGTGACTGATATTATGATGCCCGCCGGAAAAGACTATCCGAACCTAGACTCACAAGAAACAGGCTTCCATTTGATCCAAAAGGTCCGCGCAAACTGGCCGCAGACAGGCGTCGTCTGCCTAAGTGTTATCGGCGATCAGTCGAAAATACGTCCTCTTCGCGCATACAAGATTGACTATCTTCGGAAGGGCGAAGTGCCTCTAGCGACGGTCGTTCAGACGATCGAACGGGCCGCGGGCGAAGGCGGTCAAAAAGTATGGCGATTCTGATAGTTGAGGACGATCTCTTCTACGCAACTCAGCTCGCGGAACTGCTAACGGACCGGGGGAATGAAGTGTTGTCAGCCCGCTCCGCTCAAGAGGCCCTTAAAATTCCGGCCGAGTCATACCAGACGGCGATTGTGGACGTGATGCTACCCAACGATCCAGACGCATCGGGGATTAGTGTGGAGGAGAGCCGAGCGGGTTTTCTAACTGGTGTCGCCGTTGCGCGGCGCTTCCGAAAGAACAGAGCCGACCTCAAGATTGTCTTGATTACAGGCGATGTCTGGGGCTCCGAGTCCGAACGCTGGGCAAGCTCCCAGGGAATACCTGTCGTACTAAAATCAGAGGGCCAGCGAGCCATAAGGAGTACTCTGCAGGGTTTGGGGTTGCTCGATAAGAAATGGTCTCCTCGCGCCTTCATCGTGCACGGCCATGACGAAGTGGCTTTGCTTCAACTCAAGAACTATCTACAGAATTCGCTTGGATGGCCGGAGCCTTTAGTGCTACGCGAACAACCGAATTGCGGCAGAACGCTCATAGAAAAATTTGAATACTTCTCGATGCAGATTGATTGCGTATTTGTGCTGCTTACCCCAGATGACGCTGCGCTGTCTCAAGCGCCTGGCGAACCGCGACGCTCGCGTCAGAATGTTATCTTTGAACTGGGTTTCTTTTTTGGGCAGTTCAAACGCAACTCTGGCCGGGTTATCGTCCTCTATAAAGGACCGAATCAACTACCCAGCGATATTCAGGGAGTTGTGTGGATCTCAATCGACGACGGCGTCGAGACTGCCGGAGAACTGATTCGGCGGGAGGTCGTTCATTTACACGCCCAGGATAAGGCGTAGGCAACGTCAAATGCCCCGCTGGCTTCAAGTACGGTACTGCGGCTAGTCCCGAATCGATCGAGTGCAAAAAGCTAAATGCTTTGTCTCATTGTGAGAGCCACTTATCACTGGTCATTTTTTTTCGAACGCGCACCTCTAAACAGCCGCCTCAAGAACCTGTATCCTTACATGCTATGGCGAAGAGACCGCGACCTATCGTTCTCACCATTCTTGACGGCTGGGGCTTCCGGGCCGAGACAAAAGGCAACGCTATCGCCCTGGCCCGCAAGCCAAATTACGACGATCTGCTGCGTAAATTCCCCAATACGCTGATCCATACGTCCGGGCCCTTTGTGGGTCTGCCCGAAGGGCAAATGGGAAATAGCGAAGTGGGGCACCTGAATATCGGTGCGGGCCGCATCGTTTACATGGACATCACGCGGCTCGCTCGCATGATCGAGACCGGCGAATTTTCGCGGCAGCCGCTGTTGCGGGAAGCAATGGCGCGCGGCCGGGAACGCCAGCTCCACTTGATCGGGCTCCTCAGCGACGGGGGAGTGCACTCGCACATCGAACACCTCTTCGCTCTGCTCGAGATGGCGCGGCAGGAAAACGTGTCACGCGTTTTCGTACATTGCTTTATGGATGGACGCGACACGCCTCCGCACAGCGGCGTGGAATATGTTCAGCAGCTCCAGCAGAAGATTCGCGAGCTAGGCGTGGGCCGCATCGCCAGCATTACCGGTCGCTACTACGCGATGGATCGTGACAATCGCTGGGAGCGCATCGAGCGCGCCTATCGCGCCCTGGTCCACGGTGACGCCCCATTTCGATCGCCCGATCCTGTTGCCGCGATTCGAGCCAGCTACGAGCGCGGCGCTACCGATGAATTTATCGAGCCGATCGTGATAACGGAAGCCGAAGGCGCCCGTGGGGAACGTCCCGTGGCGTTGATCCGCGACGACGACGCCGTGATCTTTTTTAACTTCCGTGCCGATCGCGCCCGCCAGATCAGCAAGGCGCTCGCCGACCCGAACTTCACCGGGTTCGCGGATGCCCAGCGGCCTAAGAACTTGTTCTTTGTTGGCATGACGCAATACGACAAGACGTTCTCTTGGCTGCGTTACCTGTTGGGACAGGAAAAGCTCGAGCACATCCTCGCGCAGGTGTTCGCCGACCAGAACTACAAGAACCTGCGCTGCGCGGAGACGGAAAAATATGCGCACGTGACTTACTTTTTCAACGGCGGCGTGGAAAAACCGTTCGGCGGCGAGGAGCGGATCCTGGTACCTTCGCCAAAAGTGCCGACCTACGACCTGAAGCCGGAGATGAGCGCGGCCGGCATTGCCGATGCGGTGACGAACGCGATTCGCAAAGGCGATTTTGACGCTATCATCATGAATTTTGCGAACGCAGACATGGTGGGCCATTCCGGTAAACTCGAAGCTACGATCAGAGCGGTGGAGACGGTGGACGAATGCCTGGGACGCATTCGGCAGACGTTGCACGATTCCGCCACCGACACGGCGTGGCTGATCACGGCGGATCACGGCAACGCGGAAACGATGGTCGACCCCGTCACCGGCGGGCCGCACACGTATCACACCACGAATCCTGTGCCACTGGTGCTTGTCTCAAATGAAACCGGGATGCGGCTGAAGGAAAATGGCGCGTTGCAGGACATCGCGCCAACCATGCTGAGTATCCTGGGAGTCGGAGAGCCTGCCGAAATGACGGGCCACGATCTGCGTGTCACGCAAGCAAAATGACCGCCCCGACGCGCACGAGTCCTTCTCAAACAAAATTGGTCTTCTGTGTGAAGTTTCGCTTCTCGCTGTGGACCGTACCGGAATCGCTGCCCGCGGCGATTCGCGCGCGCTGGCCAGAGATGCGCGTGGTGTTGCTCCAAGACAACTCGCAATTGCCTCCCGAATTGCCGGACACCGACATTTTTGCAGGCTTTACGCTGACGCCCGAGCAACTCGCCATGGCCCACAAACTAAAATGGATACACGTAACGGCCGCGGGCGTGACGCATTTGATCCGCCCCGACGTGAAATCGAGCGGCGTGGTGGTGACGAATTCGCGCGGCATCCACGCGATTCCAATGGCCGAACACATCATCGGAATGATGGCGGCGATGGCGCACAAATTTCCAGACGCCTTCCGTTATCAAGCCAAGCGTCACTGGGCGCAGCAGGAGATCTGGGACGGCCCGCCGCGTCCTTCGGAGTTGCACGGCGCTACGTTGCTACTAGTCGGTATGGGCGCGATTGGCAGTGAGCTGTCACGCCTGGCTAAAGCGTTCGGCATGCGCATTCTAGCAGTGACTCGATCCGGCCGAGGCGACGCATCTCTCGCGGAGCGGATTGCGCCGGTGGCGGAACTCGACCGGTTGCTGCCCGAGGCCGATTACGTGGTGATTGCGGCGCCTGATACGCCCACGACGCGGCACATGATTGGCGCGAAGCAATTTGCGGCGATGAAGCGAAGCGCATTTTTGTTGAACGTGGCGCGCGGAACGCTTGTGGACGAGCAAGCCATGATTGCGGCGCTCCAGGAAAAGCGCATCGCGGGCGCTGCGCTCGATGTAACGACCGAGGAACCGCTGCCGCCGGAGAGTCCGCTGTGGCGACTGGAGAATGTGTTTATCACGCCGCACACGAGTTCGGCCACGGAAGGGTTGTGGATTCGGCAAACGGAATTACTGACGGCAAACCTGGAAAGATGGTTCGACGGCCGCGAGTTAATCAACCGCGTCGATCTGGAGCAGGGATACTGATGTGACACCCGCTAGTCGCCGACACCTTCCTTGGGCGCGGTGTAACCCTGCCGCGTGTACACGACAAACTTCACCTTCTTGCCCTTTTGGTCCGTAACCGTCAGTGGACCACCATCGGGCGCTACTAGCTCCACTTTAATTTTGTGGTACTTGCCGTCGAGCGAACCTTGCTGCGGCACGTAGCCGATGCTGTACTCGTTGCGCAGACTCGCCGCGATATCCTGAAAAATCTCGGGAATCTGCCCCTCGAAATCCGGGAAGAAGGATTGGCCGCCGGTCATTTCCGCAAACGCATGCATTTGATTCTTGGCTTGCGCGTAGCGGATGTCGCGGAGCCCGCCCGCGCCCCCGTACGCATCCTGGACCCACTGACCTGTGCCCACGGTATAGATGGAGACATCGGTCGTGCGGAGCGATTTGATCGTTTGATCGAGCGTGTGCTTGCTGAAAGTATCGTACCCGGAGGCGAGCACAAGGATGGACTTCTTGCCTTTTACATCCTTGAGCCGATCGGTCGTTTCCAGAATGGCGTCAAACAAACAAGCCTCGTGGAAGCCCGGGAAAATCATTTGCCGGAGATAGTCCATTACTTCGCCGGAATTGTGGGTAAAGTCCACATCCACGCGCGTCTTCAAATCGAAATCCTCGAGCGCGATCCAATCCGCCGGCTTCAGGTTACCCAGAAACTGTGCCGCCCACATTTTTGAGTTATAGGCATACCACTCCCCGCCAAGCTTGCTGAACTCGATCAGCAATACCATCGTGATCGGGGCGTCGGTTGCGCCAAAATTCGCGATCTGCTGTGGCTTGCCATCTTCCGAGACCCGGAAGTTTTCCTTCTTCAGGTTTGGCAGAAAATTGCCGTTGCCATCCGTGACTACCACGTCGAGATCGACGACCGGAACCTGCACATTCATCGAAAACCCACCGGGCGGCTGTTGTTGCTCGCCCTGCTGCTGGCCAGTCTGCTGCTGCGTCTGGCCCTGCTGGCCTTGTTGCTGGTCCTGATTTCGCGCGGAATGCGTACCGGGGAGCGCCGCAGCGTGCGCTATCAGCTCACCCGCAGGAAATGCCAGACACAGAACGAATATGCCGAAAATGATGGCTCGAAGACCGGCCGATCGCATAAGACCCCCTTCTCGTGAAACTAGGATGCTGCCACGAATCCAAATGATGTTCAAATGCTTACATCCTGCTGCCTCCGGCGCTTCCTGGGGCGTTCGGGCGTGATACGATAAGTTGTCTGCCGCTGCTGCTTTCCATCCCTCTTCCGGGAGACACCCAGGATGATACGCCGCTTCCATTTCTGCACGTTGCTCTTTGCCCTGGCCTTTGCGGGCCCTGCGCACGGCCAGATCGTGCAAACGACGGCACCCGCCCCGGCGCAAGGTACGGCACCCGATTTCAACGCGCTTTCGCAGGAAGCTCTCGGCTGGCTGCAGGACCTCGTGCGCATCAACACCACCAGCCCACCAGGAAATGAACTCCCGGCGGCAAAATATGTTGCGGACATCCTGACGAAAGAGGGCATCCCCAACGAACTACTGGAAATGACGCCGACCCGCTCGATTGTGGTGGGACGCTTAAATGCATCGGCCATGTCTGATCCCTCGCGCGCTTTGCTGCTGCTGGCGCACCTGGATGTCGTGGGTGTTTCGCCGGACAAGTGGACCGTGGACCCCTTCGCCGCGGTGATCAAGGATGGCTACATCTATGGACGCGGCACGATTGATGACAAGGGCATGGTGGCCGCCAACCTGGCGGCGATCGTCGCGCTGAAGCGTGGCGGCGTGGCGCTCGATCGCGACGTGATCTTCCTGGCCGATGACGACGAAGAGCAGGGCGGTGAAGCCAGCATCAAGCCCGCCATCGCAAAGTATTGGGATAAATTTGCCGCGGGATTCGCGCTGAACGAAGAAGGCCGCGTGATCCTGAAAGACGGCAAGGTGCAGTATGTCGGCATCCAAGCCAGTGAAAAGGTTCCCACAAATGTTACCGTGATCGCCACCGGAACTTCGGGACACGCCTCGGTGCCACGCCCCGACAATGCCGTGGTGCATCTGGCTACAGCGATTGGAAAGATCGGCGCGTATCAGCCGCCGGTGAACCTCACGGCCATCGTCGAGCGTTATTTCGAAGCGCTCAGTAAGGTGGAACCCGACGAAACCGGCAAATGGATGCGGGCGCTCGAAACAGAACGAAAAGAGCTGGCCGCCAAGCGCCTCTCGGACCTGAGCCCGGTGTGGAATTCCATGATCCGAGACACGATCGCGCCCACGATGCTGCAAGCCGGCGTGCGCGCGAACGTGGTGCCCTCCGAGGCGCGCGCCAATTTGAATGTGCGGCTCCTGCCGGGCGACGCCATCCAAACGGTGATTTCGAATCTGACGTCGCTGGTGAACGATCCGCAAATCCGCTTCGAAGTGGCGGCCGATCCAGGCTCGCCCGCGCCTCCTTCTTCGCTCGATTCGCCGCTCTATCACACGATCGAGCAGGTCAGCGGGCAAGTGTTCCCAGGAACCGCCGTAATGCCCTTCATGTCCACCGGCGCTACGGATTCCGCGCAGCTTCGGCTTCACAACGTGCAGGCCTATGGGCTGCTTCCCTTCCCACTAACGGAGACGGACGTGCTGCGCATGCACGCGGATGACGAGCGGCTCCCACTCGATTCGTTCCGCAAAGGTGTCGAGTATCTGTATCGGATCGTGGTTGCATTTGTGGCGAAGAAATAGGACTCGCAAAGCAAGACTTTTATGAGCTTTCGGCGCTCCAAGATCGTCTGCACGCTCGGCCCGGCCAGCAATTCCGCGCATATGATCGAACGGCTGATCCGTGCCGGGATGGATGTGGCGCGCCTGAATTTCTCGCACGGAACGCACGAGACCCACGCCAAAACCGTTTCGCGCATTCGCTTGGCCGCGATCAAGCTACAAAAGCCGCTGTGCATCATCGCCGATTTAAGCGGCCAAAAAATTCGCACGGGTGCGCTCGAAGGTGGGCTGCCGGTTACGCTGCGTGCCGGGCAGAAATTCACGATCGAAACGGGCGAGCGCACCGGCAACGCGTCTGCTGTCTCCACTACGTTCAAACTACTGCCACGCGAGGTTCATCGAGGTGACCGCATTTTGCTCTCCGACGGATTGATCGAATTACGGGTGCTGGCCACACGGCGCGACGCCGTTTCCTGCGTGGTGGTAAACGGCGGAATTCTCGGCGAACATAAAGGGATCAATCTGCCAGGGGTGGAATTGAAGGTGCCGTCGTTGACGGCAAAAGACTACGCCGATCTGGCTTTCGCTCTCGATCATGACGTTAATTACATCGCGGTGAGTTTTGTGCGGCGCGCAGCCGACATCGCCACTGTGAAACGCGCGATACGCCGCGCGGGGCACGACACTCCTGTGATTGCAAAGCTCGAAAAACCGCAGGCCATCGAGAACCTGGATTCGATCCTGGATGTGGCGGACGGCGTAATGGTCGCGCGCGGCGATCTCGGCGTCGAGATGAGTCCGGAGCGGGTACCCGTAGTACAAAAACTTGTCATTCAGCGGGCGCGCGACGCCCGGCGCCCGGTGATCACCGCGACGCAAATGCTGGAATCCATGACGCAAAACCCTCGCCCCACACGGGCGGAAGCTTCGGACGTGGCCAACGCGGTGCTCGACGGCAGCGACGCGCTGATGCTGAGCGCGGAAACGGCGGCGGGCCTGTATCCGGTGGAGTCGGTACAAATGATGGACCGCATCATTCGCGAGGCCGAATCAAGTATCGGCACTTTTTTGCATCCGCATTCGGAGAGAGCCTGGGACGTGGCGGAGACGACCGCGGAACTGATCTGCCACGGCGCGGAAGAATTGCCGATGCGCGCGATCGCGGTATTTACGGAGACAGGTTCGACCGCTCGCCTAATTTCGAAACACCGGCCGCGGCCGCCCATCATCGCGTTCACCCCTCTTGCCGAAACGCGGCGCCGCTTGGCATTGCTTTGGGGCGTGGTGCCGCGAAGCATCGCGCGCGTTCGAAACATTGATGACCTGGCCAGCCTCGCAGAGAAGCGCTTATTGGAAGAGGGTCTCGTGCGGCGCGGAGAAGTGGTGGGAATCGTGGCTGGAACGCCGCTCGGCATCCGCGGCACAACGAACTTCATCAAGCTCCACGTTGTGGGCTTTCAGCGGTAAATCGAGACGGATTGCTTGTCACTGGCGAATTTTCGTGGGATGTTGCCGCGAGACTTGCCAATCCTCGGGGGAATTTCGAAATGTTCGAGCGAAGTGACTCATTCCGGGGCAATTAAAATTGTTTCACGTGAAACATGTCGACCGTGAAACATTTCCGGTGAGCTAAAACGAAGCGCGAGTCGCCGCGCCGGCGCGTCACTACCGCTAATTCACCCACGGGCCCGAGCGGGGCGGGGCATCCTTGCTGTGGTCGCGCATGTAAACCTCGAACTTCCGCCGCGTGCGCCGACGCTTCCAGTCGGAGCCGGCATTGCGCACCTTGTAAAAAAACGAACCGCGACGGAGATACAGGTAGCCCACCAGGATTCCGCCCAGATGGCAGAAATGGCTGATATTGTCGCCAGGCGCGTCCAAAGTCAGGAAAAACTCGATGCCCACCATGATCGCAACATATACACGCATCGAGAGTGTGATCGGCAGCGGTAGCAGCCAGACGCGGCGGTCGGGGAACACCATCGCGGCTGCGATGAGCACACCAAAAATTGCCCCAGACGCGCCGATCGTGGGCACCGTTGAAACGCTTCGGCCAAACGCCGCCGGAATCCAGTTCACAGCTACGTCAATCAATCCTGCGCCCACGCCGCAAATGAAGAAATACTTATAGAACTTGCGCTCGCCCCATACGCGCTCGATATCCGCGCCAAACATCCACAGAACGAACAAATTCACCAGCAAATGCCATAGACCGCCGTGCAGGAAGATATACGTGAAGGGCTGCCAGATGCGAAGCCCTTTGACGACCGCGAGCGGCACCAGTCCGAGGTGATAATTGATCCAAATGAGGCCCGCAGCGCCAAAGATGACTCCGCTTGCCACCTGCGCGAGGAAGACGGCAGTCATGATGATCAGCAGGGTTTTTATGGCCGGGGGAACTCCGCGCCAAAAGCCGCCCAGGCTGAAGCCGGTGCTGTTGTAACGGCGGTAGGGAACGCCCATCGCTATCAGTCTAAGAGGCTGCGGAGCGCATTGTCAAAATATGGACTTTCAAGAGGACAAAGCTTGTTGAGTGCAGTACTCCGGCGATGCGTTCACACAAACTCTTCGGCCCGACAGCGGGCCTCAGAAAGACATCTAAGATTCAAAGGTGGCAGGATGCCTAATCGAGTTTCTTGCGGGCAAATATAAAGAGCGAGGCCGCCAGCAAGAAAAACATGATGACGCCCATCCAGGAATTCGTTGCCAGACTCCCCAGGAACTTCGGGCCGAGCAGGAAAAAGTCCTTCGGCAGCCAGTGCGCATCTTCCATCAGCTTGAAAATGATGGCGAGCAGGCCGAATACGCCTCCCGCAGCGATCAAACCACTCGAATAGAGCGATCCGGGACTGACCTCGCTCTCCGACGCAGAGCCCTGCTTCTGCCCGCGCTCGGCGAGCCAGCGCACCAGTCCTCCGGCAAAGATGGCCATGGTAGTGGCAATGCTCAAGTAAGAGCCGACGGCGAAAGGCAGCGACCTCACACCAAGCAACTCGATACCGATCACCAGAAATACACCCAGCAGAACGAGCCGCCACGGCAGACGCTGATTGAGGATGCCGTTGATGACCGTGGCCATCAAACGCGCCTGCGGGGCCGCAGCCGCCTCGCTGCCGATCCCCTGCACCCACTGCACATCAATTTTCTGGACGCCGGGATCATAAAGATACTTTCCATCGGGGATCTGCGACGAACCGATGGCGTTCAGCAGTACATAAGACTTGCCGTTATAGGTGTACTGTTGAGTCTCGACCGCTACTCCGACAGGTAACTGCTGGACATTCACGGGTATGTCCACGGGATTGTATTGCGCAAGGCCTTTATTCATCAGGATCAACGTGCCGCCTACGGCAAATGTGGAGACCATCACGCCAATCATCAGCCCAATCTGTTGGTAGGCGGGCGTTGCGCCGACCAGATAGCCCGTCTTCAAATCTTGCGACGTGGCACCGGCGATGGCCGAAGCGATACACACGACGCCACCGATCATCAGCGCCAGCACGGCAAATGGCGGCTGTTTCCATCCGGCGAGGAGAAAAACTGCACAGGTAGCCATCAGCGTCGCAATCGTCATACCGCTGATGGGATTCGAACTGTTGCCGATCAGGCCGCTAATCCGCGAGGCCACCGTCACAAACAGAAAGCCGAACACCACCACGATGACGGCTGACAGCAAATTCGAAAAAACTCCGGTTTGCGCGCCGGGGACTGGCCGAAAGGTCAACATCGCCCACATCAGCACCACGATCACGAGCGACCCAAGCAGCACGAACTTCATCGGCAGATCGCGTTCCGTGCGCAAACCCGTCGCGGAGGTGCCCGCGCGCTCCGCACGCACATCTTTGAGGCCGGCCGTCAACGCGGAAACGATCGTTGGAACCGTCTTGATCAGCGTGATCAGCCCCGCCGCAGCCACGGCGCCCGCGCCCATGGGCCGAATGTAACTCGACCACAATTGATCGGGCGTCATTTGCGGAATCGGAATCGTGCTCGGATAAAGCGCCAGGTTCGGCGCGAGCGATCCGAAGAATTTGATGGCCGGCATCATCACCAGCCAGGAAAAGACACCCCCGGCAAACAGAATGCCCGCGACCTTCGGTCCGATGATGTAGCCAACGCCCAGGTATTCAGCAGTCACGGCAGCGCGGATCGAAGAACCCGGGAGCCATTTCGGGCGGTATTCGGGTTGACCGGGCCAGGCGCCGACACTGTTCATCAAAAATGTATAGACCCCGCCGAGTCCGAGCCCCCAGAAAACGCGGCTCGCAAACGATCCGCCGCGCTCACCGGCAACCAGCACGTCGGCGCACGCAGTGCCCTCCGGAAAGGTGAGCGCGCCGTGTTCCTTCACGATCAACTGCCGGCGCAGCGGAATCATGAAGAGCACGCCGAGCCACCCCCCCAGCAGAGCCAGCATAAAGATGCGCGTGTATTCGAGCGGGAAGCCCAAGAAGATCAGCGCCGGAAGCGTGAAAATCACGCCGGCAGCGACAGATTCCCCGGCCGAGCCGGTGGTTTGCACGATGTTATTTTCAAGAATCGTCGAGCGGCCAAACGCTCGCAGAATGCTGATGGAAAGCACGGCAATGGGGATCGACGCGGAGACGGTGAGGCCCGCGCGCAAGCCGACGTAAACAGAAACCGCTCCGAACAGCACGCCGAAAATCGCGCCGAGGACTACGGCGCGGATGGTAAATTCCTTGACGGATTCCTCGGGCGCAATGAATGGCTGGAATTCGCCCGGGGGCGCGGCGGAATTCCAGGATTTATTCGTCTTGGCCAAAAATGCACCTCCGCGCGATACGGCGAAGCGAAGCGGGCGCTGATCGCGCGGCCGCCGACGCCATCCTGCCGCTGCGCAAGCTAGCATCAGAAGCACGGGCAGGCAAGCAATTCGCTGGCGCAGGTTGCATGATGGCGGTGAGGGCGGGTGGTACCTATAGAACTAAATACCTACTTGACAATACGCAGTGGCGCCAGATAACGTCCCCGTTACGGTACAGACTTTTTCAACTTCTGCAACCCGTCGGTGCGGGATGGGGTCCTTCTTTCCGCGGAATTTGGGTACCGGTAGCGCAAACGGATCGAGGGAGGCGCCCAGCCTTGCGAACGAAATCCGTAGTTTCTCTTCTTGTGCTTTTCGCTCTTTCGTATCTTTGCGTCCCTGCCCCCACGCGTGCAGGAGATGACTGGCCGCCCATCTCGGCGGACGAACTCACGCTCAAAGACAATCCCGCAAGCCTCGGCTCGCAGGCGATGATTCTGTACCGCGAACAGATTTGCGACGGAACAAGCTCCTCCGAGAATCATTATTATCGCGTGAAGATTTTTAGCGACGAAGGTAAGAAGTATGCGGACGTGGAAGTGCCCTTCTTGAAGGGGTCCCAAAACGTCCAGAACATTCGGGCCAGAACCACCCACCCGGACGGACGAGTGATCGAATTCGATGGCCAGGTATATGAGAAGTTGATCGTGAAGGTAGGCGGCCTTCGCGTGCTGGCAAAGACATTTACACTGCCGGATGTTTCTCCCGGAAGCATCATCGAATATCGCTACCGGATCCAACGAGACTCAGACTATGTGTATGGCGCGACTTGGCCGGTAGAGGGCGAGCTCTACACAAAGCGAGCGCGATTCGTCTACAAACCGTTTCAAGGCGTCGGCATCACGCACGACGAGCTGCATGGTGATGAAGCCGAAGCCGTTGAGCCGGCGGAGG
>Ga0209420_1000850_pt1 | contig 15228 bp, 14 predicted proteins | sample BlaSpr_A8_OM1_O1_FD_187972 | JGI IMG/M metagenome (GOLD analysis project Ga0209420, IMG submission 187972) | Forest soil microbial communities from Thunder Bay, Ontario, Canada - Black Spruce, Ontario site 2_A8_OM1_O1 (SPAdes) (version 2) | ecosystem: Environmental > Terrestrial > Soil > Boreal... | reverse complement strand
CCCGCCGTAATCGTATCCGCCATAGCCCTCACGGCTATCGGCCTGGTTCAGAACGGCTCCAATCACGGGTTTCTCTTGGAATTCTTGACATGCCCTTTGCGCCAAGTCGAATGGCGTAGATCCCGATCGCACCACCATCAGGACTCCATCGCACAGCTTGGCAATAATCGCGGCGTCGGACACAGGCACGGTTGGCGGCGAATCTATCAAGATCCAATCGAACGCCGACGTCAGTCGCGCAAGAAGAATTTCGAGGCGTCCGCTGCCGAGCAATTCTGTCGGGTTCGACACAGTCTTGCCGCCGGGGATCAGAAATAGATTATCGTCGTGCCCGCGCTGCAAAATCGCCGATTCGTCAGCTTCGCCCAGCAGATAATCGGACAAGCCAGGGCTTGGCGATGCACCAAGCGGCTGGTGTAACCTGGAGAGTCGCAGGTCGCCATCGATTAGCAGGACGCGGCGTTCCTTTTGACGGACGATCGAATAGCCGAGATTCGACGTCACAAAGGTTTTACCTTCGCCGGGCAGCGCGCTCGTGACCAGAAGCGCCTTCAAAGGCACCGTGTCACGGATCTGGTAGAGCCGCGTTCGCAAGGTGCGAAAAACTTCTTTTCCAACCGAATGATTTTCCCCTTCGGTGAATACCAGCGTTGAGGGATCAGGATTCCAAGACTGTTCTTGGCACTCGGAAAGAATCGTCGTCACCGCCAGCGGAACCGAGGAGTCTCTCGTGCCGGACGGTGTCGCGAGAGGGGCATGGACTACGACCGGTGGTGGATTCATCACCTCGGCCGCAATTCCCGGGCCTTGTTGCACTCCGAGATGGCTTGCCTGCTGCTCCGACCTTTCCTGCTCCGCTTTCTTCAACGCTTCGTGAATCCGGCTCATGACTTCCTCTCCCTGGCGGGTTCAAGAGCCTCGGGCTCGCTCTTCAACTGCTCGAGTACCCTCGCCAAGTTCTGCAGCAATGAAACTACCGGATCGCCGCCGTTGTTTTCTTTCTTCATCGGCTGGCCCGCCGGCTCGGTTTGATCGAGTCTGAACTCCTGAGCAACTCTCTCCACGGTTTCGCGCAAAACCGGCCTTTCTTGATCTACAAACGCGCTGATCAGCGCGTGCTCACATAACAGGTTTGTAACGCGAGGGATGCCACGTGCGAAGTGATGGACTGCCTGGATCGCTTCCGCAGAAAAAATGCCAGTGTCCGTTGCGCCCGCGATTCGCAGCCGCTCATTAATGTACCCGACAGTCTCTTCCAATGTGAGTGGCAGCGTTCTACTTTGCAAGGTGACCCGCTGGCGAAGCTGGCGCAATTCCGGACAGCTCAATTTCTGTTCGAGCTCTGGTTGACCGGCCAGGACGATCTGCAAAAGCTTCTCTGTGGAAGTTTCAAGGTTTGTCAACAGCCGGATTTCTTCCAGAACGTTCGCGGACAGATTTTGGGCCTCGTCGATGATCAGTACGGCCGTCTCCCCGGCTTTATAACGATCGAGGAGCCACTGGTTCAGACGCATCAGAACTTGGCTCTTCTCTCTTGATTCGCAGGCAATGCCGAAATCCGCCATGATGAAATCAAACACTTGCGGCACAGATAGGCGCGAATTAAAAATGAATGCGGTCGCCACGTGATCGTTACGCAGCCAGTCCAGCAGCCGGTTGAGCAAGGTTGTCTTACCGGTGCCAACTTCGCCGGTTAGCACGATAAATCCCTTGCGCGTCCGAATCCCATAGGTCAGACAAGCCAGCGCTTCTTGTGCCTGACGCGTCATATACAGGTAGCGGGGGTCTGGGTTTACGTTAAACGGGCTTTCACGAAGCCCAAAAAAGTTTTGGTACATGATCTCCCTCAGCCTTACGTGCTCGCTTGTAACGGAGGTGATTGCTTACCTCCGGCCGGAAGCAATCGTCCTTTACCGCCCTTCATTGATTCCACGACGGGCACGATTGCAAGCGTCGGAACTTTTAGGAAAAATTCCACATCGTCTTCGCTGCGGATGGACTTATCTCGAAGTTCCAGTAACAGAACAATGGCCAAGCCCAGCGCCAGCCCGCCGCCAAAACCACCGCCTACAATCTCCTGCCTGTTGGGGTAGGAAGGCTTCTCCGGCAAACTCGCCGGATCGAGGACCTTAAACATCTCACCTTGTTGGCGATTCTGAAGATCTCGCGCCATCGTGGCCTGATCGTTCTGCTTGAGCAGACTGTTGTAAAAATCAAGCGCCGTTTGGTAGTCGCGCGTGAGCTGCTTGTATTGTTCCTCGACGAGCGGGCTAATCCGCAAGCGGGCCTCGTAGCCAGCAATCTGCTTTTGGAGTTCCGTTTGCTGTTTCGTCTTGTCGCGTATCTGTTGATCCAACAGCAAAACGGAAGTCCGCAATTGCGTCAACTGCGGCGAGCTGGCGGCTGCCTTGGATGTGGTTGGATCCGTGGTTTTATCTTGTCCCGGCTTACTTGCGGCTACGGTCTTATCCGCCGTGGCCGAATCGGACGCTTTCTCTTTCGGTTTCGCGTCGTTTTTTCCGACCGGAGCGTCGGCAGAACCTGCTGCGATCTGCCGCTTAATTTCCTCGATTTCGGCCTTCTTGGCGATGACGTCCGGATAGCTATCTGTGTACTTGCTTTGCATTTGAGCCAACGCCGCCTGTGCTTGTTGGAGTTGCTGATCGAGGGTTTCTGGGTTGAGAACCCCTTGTTGATTTTGCTTGGCAGATTCTACCTGTTGATTGATCAAAGCCTCGTCAATCGTCTTTTCCTGTTGGTCCCGGCTGATCGTTTGATTCACGCCTTCGAGCTGAGTGTTCACGCTCGCCAACAGGCTGAGATTGGTTTGTTCCTCATCCGGCATTTCGCCCATGAATTTCTGCTTCATTGCCGCCAATTTCGCGTCGGTCTCATCGAGCTTTTGCTTTGCATCGGCAAGTGTGTTTGCCAGGAATTTCGTCGTGTCCGTGGCCTGCGATTGTCGGTTTTCCAAATCCTTTTCGATAAACATGGACGTGATATCACTGCATACTTGTTGCGCGATTCGGGCGTTGCTTTGTGTGACGGTGATAAAAAAGCCCGGCAGGGAATTAGCCCTCGTCTCCGCCATGGGCATCACGGGAGTGACCACGATGTTTTTTCGGAGGTCGTCCACTTTATCTTCCATCGGCAGAGCGGAGTCACTGAGCAAATCGTATCGTCGCACGAGGGGTTCGAGGCTGTTTCGGCTCAAAATCTGTTCCTGCATCGAGGCAAGCCTTTGGTTGAGCTCGCCATTGGACGACCCCTTGACAATCGAATCCGGAACCGTTTGTTCTTGCACAAGCACAAGCGTCTGCGAGGTATAGCGATCCGGAATCTTGTTCGCCACAAAGTACGTTGCGATACCGACGACGATCGTCGGTATCACCAGCAGCAGCCATCTCCGACGTACAATCTTCAAATAATCTTCCATCTTCAACTGTCGATGCCCCAGCATGTGCTCTGCTCCTATGTGCCTAATTCAGCTCGATGGGATGCAAATCCCAATTGAGTCCGACCGATATCTGGTTCTGGTTGAATTGGTTCACGCAGACGGCGCCCGTGCACCCACCCGATCCTTCACGGATGTAATTGTAAAGAATAAACAGCTTCGCACTTCGAGAGATGGTTCGTGAGGCGTTGGCCCCAAATGACCAAGCCTGATAGGACTGCGTGGTGCTGCTCAGATCCTGCGGCAGTGCTTGGTTGATCGTGTAACCGGCGCTCGCCGAGACCGCCCAAAGCCGGGTCAAGGGACGCCCCGCCGTGATCAAGACGCCGCTCGTTTCCGCTCCGGCCAACACGCCGGCTCCGCCAGAAACGCCGCGGTAACCGGAAGCTTGCAGGGCGACATGGTTGTATTGGTAGCTGACACCGACGTTAGCGGACCATTGCAGACTGGAGACTGCTTGTGGCGCGAGATAAAGTTTCTCACGATAGTAGTCCGGTCCCGCACCGGCCTGAAATGACAAGCGTTCGGTTACGTGATGGCCATACGTGAATAAGACCACATGGTCGTCGATCGAGCCATAACTCGAATTGAACTGAATCAAGTCGAACTTATAGCTAACGCCGAATGTGTCGCGCCGGGAAAGCGTGTAGTTATATCCGACGCCGGCGTCGTAGTTGGAAGGGTTGAGGTATCCCGATTCAAAATAATGGAGCAGCCCGTAGTCGGCGTTTAATGTCCACGCGCTTCTCAGGCTCGTGTTGATGGTTGCTTGTCCGAGAACCACGTTGCTCAGTTGTCTCGTTTGCAGTGACAAAATGGTTTGGTTTGGAGGGACGTTTGGGTTCAGAAGACTCACGCCCGAGAGAGGTGAGCCCGCAAGTCCCCCTAGGCCGAACAAACCTCCGGAATTGAAGCCAAATGCAGATTGCGGTAAGTAGCTCAACTGATCGTTCACATGAAGCGACCATCTGCGGAATTCGAGAGATTCCGAAAACGCAAGCTCCTGGAAAGTTGAGTTATACTGCGACAGGGTGCTGTAGAAGAGCCCGCCGCCAACATATTGCAACGAGGTATCGGAAGTTTCACGCACTCGATGCAGGTTGACATGCCCGCCCACCGATGTAATGGATTCAAATTGTGACGATCCGGAACTCGATACGCCGAGCGGATTCGTGTCCAGACCTTCGCTGCCCTGAAAGCCAATTTGCAGCATGCTTTGCGTATCGCCCTGCGCGCCAGCCGAAGGCGCGAGAGCTCCCGTTACCGGAGTGGTAAGCGACGCCACGGGGGATACCGGCAGGGTCGTTTGGTCCTGCGTTTGCCCTTGGGCTGCCGCGCCCGGTGTTATCGGCGTCGTTGCGCCATTCGTCGTTTTCTGCGGATCCTGTTGCTGCTGACACGTCGCCGCGGTGGCGCCCAAACCGCACGCGCAGAGCAGAACAAGTCCGCAAGAATATGTCTTCCAATATTTCATTCGCCGCTCACGGCACAACGACAGTATCGCCAGGCTTTAGAATGACATTTTCCTCTGTTTTTTGACCGCGAATCACCTGCTTGTAATCGAACGGAAGGCGTTGTTGATGGCCGTTGTCCATGCGCAGAACGTAGATGTCTTTTTGTTTGGCGAATTGGGATAGTCCGCCGGCGCTTGATATGGCTTGAAGCACGGTCATTCCCGGAAGCATTGGATAAGCCCCGGCTCTCGCGACCTCGCCCAGTACATACACGCGTTGGCTATTGATCGCGGTTACGATCACCGTGACTTGAGGATTGTTCACGAATTTGGACAGTTTTTCGGTGATTGTATTGGCAAGCTGCGTGGGCGTTTGCCCGGCAGCCTGGATATCGTTCAGCAGCGGCAACGAAATTTTCCCGTCCGGGCGCACCGGTACCACCTTCGACAGATCCGCCTCTTTCCAGACATCGATACTCAATTCGTCGCTCGCACCGATGATGTAATTCGGGTCGTTCGTGGCCGGAGTATTGGATCGCTGGGCGGCGCTCGGAGGGCCCGGCTTCGACTTGTCCGCTTGCGGTTGTGCACAAACCGTGCTGATCGCCATCGTCAGCAACACTGCCAAGTTCACAACCCGTTTCATCACTTCCTCCGTACGTCCGAATTGCCTAAGCCCAACTGCTTGAGCTTATATAACAGCGCTTTGTAGCTAATTTGCAGCTCTTGTGATGCTCGCTTGCGATTCCACCGGGTTCGATCTAACGTCTTTAGAATCAGCTCTCTCTCTACGCTCTGTGAGGCAGCCCTGGCCGCCCGCTTAAGGGAAGTTCTCTGTTCTGATTCGATGCCGGTTTTGGCCTCTTGGGGCTCCTCTTTTGCTAAGTCCCCGATCGCAACTTCCTCGTCCTGGAGGGCCACCATCTTCCGCACGACATTCTCAAGCTCACGGACATTTCCGGGCCAACTGTAATTTTTCAGGCGATCCTGGGTCTGACTTGTTAGCCTTGGCACCTTTCGGCCAAGTTCAGCCGAATACCTACGGAGAATGTAATCGACGAGAAGCGGAATATCCTCTTTTCTCTCTCTCAGCGGCGGCAGCCGCAGGCATGCGCCGTTAATGCGGTAATAAAGCTCCTCGCGAAATCGGCCCTGTCGCATCTCCTCTTGAAGGTCACGACTAGTGGTCGAGATTACGCGGAATCGGGGCCGCGAGTCGTTCAAGAAAGTGTTGGCCGACGGAAGCAATTGCAACAGCCGCGCTTGGCATGCCAATTCCATCATACTGATCTCGTCCAAGAATAGAGTGCCGGACAAGGGCTCTGTTTCGGCCTGGTTACCGTCGCTTGCGTGGTTTGGGCTCAGCCACCCTCCCAAGGCCTGAACGGTAAGGCTCACGCAACTGATGTGAATGAAGGGTTTGTTCGCTTGGCCCGAGAGCCTATGTATTTCGGTTGCCAGGACCAGTTTACCAGTTCCGCTCTCGCCAACCAGCAGGACGGGAATGTCGGTGGGTGCTACGCCTGCAACCACCTTATCCAACACCTGCATCGCTGGGCTTACGGTTGAAGCCCAGGCCTGGGTGGGCGAAAGGCGCATCGCCGCAATGCCCTCATGTACAAGGCTTTCGACAGCGTGGTGCGACACCAAGACCTCCTCAATAAGGAAGTGCAATGACCGGGCCACGAAGGCTTTTTCGTTGTGAAAAATTCTGCCACGCTGTAAGTCTATAGAAAAAAGTCATTTAGACGGCAGTGTCTGGGTTTGTAGAGTCTGATGTGCCCTCGCCATTTGGGCCGACGAGGTGGTCTGATGGAAAGAAACTTCCCAGATTGTCCCAAGAACCTGAGTAATTTAGCCCCAGCGGGGCATTTATAGATTGTGCAGTTCCTTTTGACACTAGGCTCTGCGACTGGATGCCTCTATGTTGTTCCATTAATGGAACATAACATTTCCCCCGGCGTGCGACGATACCTTTCGATAAATAGACTGTGAATCTCAGGTGGCAAACATATTGCTTTCGTCTGATTTCATCATTAGTCTTTCAGGGGAGGCTTGGTGAGCTCGGTAACCGACAACGTAGCCGTAACGCCTATCCCAGCCAAGCCGCTCAATTTCAGCTTTTGGGCCCGAGTCGCCGTCGCTACTGGCCTTCTGATTTTTCTCTACCACGGAATCGTCGTCGCCTTGGTGCGCGACTGGTGGAACAATCCCGATTTCTCCCATGGTTTTTTCGTGCCCCTCTTTGCGGGATTTGTGGTCTGGCATCGGCGCGCCAAGCTTCGCACTCTTGAGTTGCGTCCGAGTTGGTCCGGACTTTTCGTGATCGCCGGAGCGCTGGGAGTACTGATCGTTGGTGTGCTCGGCGCAGAGATGTTCCTGTCCCGGTCATCCCTCGTTTTTCTGCTCGCCGGGTTGATCATTTATTTTGCGGGTTGGGAATACTTCCGCGAGTTACTGTTTCCCTGGGCCGTGCTGTTTTTGATGATTCCCATACCGGTTATTATCTTCAATCAAATCGCACTCCCCTTGCAATTCATGGCGTCTCGGCTTGCCACGTGGCTCCTAGGTTTGGTTGGTGTTCCGGTCCTCCGAGAGGGGAATATTATCAACTTGCCGTCGATGAGCTTGGAAGTGGTTGAAGCTTGTAGCGGTATTCGGTCTCTCGTCTCCTTGATCACCTTGGCGGTTATTTACGGCTATTTCGCGGAGCCGAAGCGCCTCTTGCGGGTGGCGTTAGTTATCCTGGCAATTCCGGTTGCGGTCATCGCCAACGGAATTCGTATCATGGGAACAGGCCTGTTAGGTCAGTATTGGGATCCCGATAAGGCGCAGGGCTTTTTCCACGAGTTTTCGGGCTGGGTCATCTTTTTGCTAGCTTTGGCCATCTTGTATCTCGTGCACCGTTCTTTCTCACTCTTTTATCCGCTGAAACGGAGAACCGCTTAAGTGAAAGTCACTTCTTGGAAGCGGTTTAGCATTGCGGCTGCCCTGTTGGTAGCAGCCGGGGCTTTCCTCAGCCTAAGAAGCCGGGCAGAAGTTATTCCTGCGCACAAAAGTCTGGCTGAATTTCCGGAGCAGATCGCTGACTGGCGCGGTCAGGATCAGCCGCTTTCAGCGGAAACTCTGGCTGTTTTGGGCCCCGGTGATTTCCTGACGCGTGCATACCAGGACGGCCGCGATCCCTTCGTAAGCCTTTACATCGCGTATTTTTCGAGCCAAAGAAGTGGTGACACCATCCATTCGCCGAAGAATTGTTTGCCCGGGGCTGGGTGGACGCCATTGTCGACCGATCGAATTTCGCTGACCAGGCCCGATGGCAAATCAGTCATCGTCAATCGTTACGTCCTGGCCAACGGAGGCCAGCATCTTTTGGCTCTCTATTGGTATCAGGCGCATGGGCGAGTGGTCGCGAGCGAATACAGTGCGAAATTTTACTTGGTGGCCGATGCGATGCGAATGAATCGTACCGACGGAGCGCTAATCCGGATACTGACGCCGATGGAGAACAGCGCGGAGGGAATGGAGGATGCACAGGCACGCGCGGAGGGTTTCGCGCACTTGATTTTCCCATCGCTCGACCAATATGTTCCTCGCTGATCCCGGATTCAGGTACAGGTGGCCCACTTGCAATTCTAGCAGCCAATCGCGAGCCAACTCTTGGCTCGCGTGTGTTTTACTGGTAGCTTGATGAAGGACGCTGTTCTTGATGCCACGCAAGTTTGGCAAAAGCAAACAATGAATCCCTCTCGATTCTTAAAACTCATAACGCTTTTCATGCTTGTTTTGACGATAGGGTGCTCGCGCGATCCTAGTGTCCTCAAGCAAAAATACTTCGAAAGCGGCATGCGTTATATTCAACAGCAAAAGTATCCGCAGGCCTCGATCCAATTCCAGAACGCCATCAAGATCGATCCGCGTTTTGCCGATGCGCACTATGAGTTTGCGCAGTGCTTGATGAATATGGGAAATTTTCGCGGGGCTTACGGTGAATTGATGAGAACCATCGATATTGCACCGGACAACCTGAAAGCTCAGGTCGATGTCGGCAAGCTTTTGCTTATCGCAAAGGAATTTGACCAAGCGCGGGATAAAGCGGATCTCGTCTTATCGAAGGATCCCAATAACATCGACGCCCACCTTCTTCGGGCTGACGCGCTGGCTACGCTGCAAGGTCCCGAAGCCTCTGTCGAGGAGATGCAAAAGACCATTGAGCTGAACCCAGGCCAACCCCGCGCCTATCTTAATATGGGCGTCTTGCAACTCTCCGCGAACCAAGCTGCAGCCGCTGAAGAGAGTTTCAAGAAGGCCATTTCGCTTGATCCTAAGTCAGTGCCAGCACATGTGGCGCTGGGGAATTTCTACGCGGGCGAACGACGTTGGTCTGAGGCAGAGTCCCAATATCGATCCGCGATTGCTCTGGATCCGCACGACCTCAGCAGTCGGGGCGCATTAGTCGGACTTTACCTTCAACAGAAGCAGGATGCACAGGCGATTCAAACGGCAAAGGACACTAAGGCGGCTTTTAAGGATTCTTCTCAAGGGTATGGGTATCGCTTGTTGGGGGATTTGTATTACCGGATGGGCAACCGGCAGGCAGCACTCGATGAATATGAGACGCTCTACAAGGAATACCCCCGGGACCCAAACGTGAAGAGGAACTTGATCCAGTTACTCTTGGGCGCGAATCGGATGGATGAGGCAACAAAGCTGAACGATGAAATCCTGAAATCGAACCCGAATGATAGCCTTGCTTTGATTACTCGCGGTCAGATCCTGGTGCGCCAAGGACACCCGGCGGATGCGATCGCTCCGCTTCAGACCGGTCTGAAGAACGAACCTGATAGCGCAGTGGCGCACTACAACCTTGGTGTGGCCTTCAATGCCACCGGAGATCCTGGTCGGGCGGCAACCGAATGGCATGAAGCTGTCCGCCTGGCGCCTTCCTTCGTCGAGGCGGAAAGAGCGCTTGCCCTTTCCGCTGCGAGCCGGGGCGACGCAGTCGAATTAAAGAGTGCCGCGGAAGCCATGATCGCCGCTCAGCCAGCCTCTCCAGAGGGCTACGACCTCAGATCCGCTGCCGAGGGTGCCAAGGGAGACTTAAAGAGCCAAGAGGCAGATCTAAAGAAGGGAATCGAGGTCGCCCCGCAGAACCCCATGGGATACACGAGGATGGCGGCGTTTCTCGCAGCGCATGGCAAGGTTCCGGAATCGGAGAAATTCCTCGATCAAGCTCTTGCCTTGGATCCAGGCTTTCCGGAGGCTGTGCAGGGGATCGTGGTCATACTTCTGCGGGAGAAAAAACCCGATGCTGCCTTGGCGAAGGTGAATGAAGCGATTTCAAAGGCCCCGAACGTCAGTGCGTTCTACATCCTTCAGGCTCAACTCCTATTCAGTCAAAAGCAGTTCGATCAGGCGGCGGTGGTTCTGCAGAAAGCCGCCGATTTGAACAAGTCAGATGCTACACCACTGATGCTTCTGGCGCAGGTGCAAGTCGCCAAGGGTTCAATTGACGCCGCAATTGCGAACTATCAGAAAGCCATTCGCGACAATCCGAATGATCCCAGAGGCTATTTCCTGTTGGCGTACCTCGAGCAGAATAAGGGTGATTGGCAACAGGCCGAGAACCTCTATCAGAAGTGTCTCCAGGTCCAATCGGATTTTCCGCAAGCATCCAATAATTTGGCCTATTTAATGCTGGACCACGGTGGCAATGTGGATGTCGCCTTGTCCTTGGCGCAGACGGCCCGGCAGAAGGTTCCGGACAATCCGCAAATTGCAGATACCTTGGCTTGGGCCTACTACAAGAAAGGCGCGTATCAGGCGGCGATTGACCTACTCGAAGAGGCGGAAAAAAAGGCTCCTCAGGATCAGGATATTCAATATCATCTCGGATTGGCCTACAAGAGCGCGAACGACGCGGCCCGGGCGAAGTCCCATCTCGAGCGCCTGCTTCAGTTGAATCCGAACTACCCGCAGGCCGATCAAGCTCGTCAAGCCTTGAGTGATCTGGGCAAGAGTTGAGGAGTTTGCTTCCCCGTTCCCGACTAAGGCATTTGTCCCTGGCACAAACAAAGTAGAGTCTACAGCTACCGCCGGCCCCGAGCCGCGCCGATGTTTAATACCTTTATCAGTAATATACAGATAGGTAAATGGGCAGCGTGAAATGAGAGCATTATCGCGAGTCAGGGTTTGGATTGATTGCGACGAAAAGCTGTATCAAAAGGGTTCTATTTTCGGCGGCCGCAAAGCGTAGAAAACACGCGTTCGGCGCTGTCAAAGATCAGCCGTATCAAAACATTTCCTTTGGGACGAACCCGTAATGCTGGACACTCCATCGAACCCGCCCTGAAATTCGCTAACTCGCCTAGAAGGCTGCGTACCAAGCGAACAAGCCCAGACCGGCCACGACCACGGCCCCTACCAGAATGGAAATTACTCGATTCGCGGAGGATCGTTTGGGCCAGGCCATCCTCGAAAAGAGCAAGCCCAGCACAAAAAACAGAAGTACGTCTGCAATTCCCTGCGTGATCCAGTTGTGCCATGCAATCTCGTTCATCAAGGAATTCAGCGGCTTATAGGCATCCTTGGCGCACGCCAGAGCGGTATTGAATAGTACGGTGATCGCGGCGGCCATCGCGAAGGTGATGGTGCTGCTGCCCAAACCCTGCGCTTCCGGATTCATCGCATGCCTCCCTGTGAGGCGCGAATCGCCGCGATCTTTGCGCCGTGATTGATAATGGCGCCCGCGCCTTCGATCGCCAAACCGCTCAAGACCATCAGCATCGCCACGCAAAGTACCATTTTTCGCGCGGCCGAGTTAGCGTACAGCTTCTCCTTTGCCGCGATCGGCAAGAAGAGGGCGAGAATCAACGTGATGTAAAAGAGGTGCTCTTTCGTTTCCATAAAGAGCGTATGAGCGAAGGGCCACGGGCCGCTTAGTATGAGGGCACGATCCGCTGGATAGAAGTGAACGTACCAATAGCCGCCGAGAATCCAGGTGATCACAAGAAAACAAGCGGCGAACGACGCGACCCTGCGAATGCGCCCGGCGTTACGTTCTGTGGCATTGAGCGCTTCGACGAAAACCCAAAGAGCAGCAAGCGTGCCGAGCACGCCGAAGGTTGAGTGCGCGAGAAGAATAACATCACTCATATTTCGATCTGCCTCCGCATAGGAAGGCGGCGACCACGAACGACCAGCTTTGACGGATCTCGAGTACCCTTGATTCCTCACCGAATGCCGAGAGTCCCAATCTGCCTCGAAATCATCGCGTCCGCCGCGCCCTTGTGCGCATCCTTCCCCCACGTGTAGTAGAGGCCCAAGTATCCATAATTCTCGGTTTGTCCGGCAACGGAATGTCCGTAGGCAAACAAGAACTGAAAGTTAGGGTTTTTGAAATGATAGTAACCGCCCGCGTCGATCATAGTGGAGGATTGCGTCTGCGGCGCAGCCAGCCCCTCCGCGCCGTGCGAGAAAACCTCCACTCCAAACTCGAGCTTCTTGTTGATCTCGCGCTTCACGAGAAATCCGCCGTAGGGAAAGCTGCGATACTGGAATTGCTTCACGACGGTGTAGCCACCGCCCCCGTCCAACGTCCACTTTCCCTCGTCTTTTTCCACCCAGATGGGCAGCTTGTACCAAACCTTGCCGATGCCAAGCCCTTTGGCGTAATTGCCTGTCGGCATCTCAAACATCGTGAAGCTACCGATCTGCGGGCGGTGTTTTGTTTGCGTGATCCACGCGAGCTTCACGCCCAATTCCATATCAGTGATCCCAAAAGCGCTGGGTCCTTGTCCGCTCGGCGCATAGATGGGCTTGTTGGTCGGAAAAACTCCACCGAGGGGCAGGATCACGTGCAATTGCACTCGCGGAATCGCGCCCCAATTAAATTCAAAGGCGGGTCCGAGCGTGTCATATTCGACAGGCGTGCCGTCCACGCCGCCGAAAATGTACGCCTCGTAGTGCTTATAATCGACTGGAGTGGGATCGTCGGTCTGGTAAGGAGGTCCCTGTGCCCCCGCCGCAGCGGCGAAAAGCAACGCGATCAGAAGACCGGCTGCCTTCAACCAGTTCAGTCTCATGTTGTGGCGCGCGCTACCGTAAGGATTTGCCTGGAATATAGTAGGCCCAATATTAAGGTTGGCTTAAGGCGACTGTTAATTTTGGATGAAAGAGCGCGAGCACGCTCAAACCGGAAATCATCGTTGTACGAGTGTACACGCCCATTAAGTGACTTGTTTCTGTTCGGATCGACTACAAGGGAAACGCAAGGCTAAAAATCGGCATACTGCTGATAGCGGACAAGTGTCATGTCGCGTTCGGTGATGTGCCGGTTGTTACCTTCCTCCGCGAAATCGAGCAATAAGCCCCTGGGCGACGACCAAATCATGAATGGCGCGTGCAAAGCCACCCTCAATTCAAAGCGATTAGCCTGCCAGCGACGGCCCGCCACTCGAATCATTTCCGAATTTGTTTTTGCCGCGCTGCGTGACGGGCTTTCTCTGTGGCGTTGGTCGCACCGGCAATAGCGAAGTCTGTGGAAGTGAAGCTGCGGCCTGCGAGAGTCGGGATGTGCATGGTGGTGAAGAAATCCAACCCAACGGCAAGTTCGCCGGTATTCGCGTTCTGCTTCGGCGGCGCGCTGTCGACATGAACGTCGCCGGCGGACGAGCCGCCGTCCAGTAAGGCATCTTCCGAATAGCTTACGGACTGTACGACCGGAAGGGCTGCGAAGCGCTGCTGCAAATTGGCGTAAAGCTGCTGCGTTTGCAGATCTGTATAACCGGCGAGATTCGGATCGATGCCGAACAGCAAGATGTCTTGCGGGTCGAAGCCGGGATCAATGCTGTGAAGATTGTGCAAAGTGCGAACCAGAAGTCCAGCGCCAATGAGGACAACCGTCGACAGCGCGACGACCAGCGGCGTCGCACTCCTCGATCCAACGAGCGATGCTGGGGTTTCTTCCACGCTACGGTATGCCGTCGACGCAGATCGATTCGGCAACGGACGGTTCTTCGAGTAATCCGTTTCCTATAACATCTCTGCGGGTGCCCGACGATATGGCCGAGGCGGATCGTGGCACAGCAAAAACGTACTTGGCGCAATCGTTGGTCTTGTAACAGCAAAGACTGGCTCCGCCGAAGGGCGAAGCCAGTCTTGAGAGTGATTCGAGATGAACTACCGATTTACGCGCTCAGCTTGCGCCGGATAAATCCGGCCAAACCAAGCAAACCGGAGCCAAACATAACGAGTGTGCCGGGTTCCGGAGTTGACACGTTCAAAACATCGGAACTGGAAGCCGTCCAGTTGGTACCATTGCCCCCCACCACCGGACTCGCACTCAGCGAGAAAGCGGTAAGGTCGAACGTGGTGCCAGCAGGAACTCCCAAATCCGCCAGTAGCGTGGCGTTCTTGGTGTCCGGTCCGGTTGCTGTGACCGTGAGAACAGACCCGCCGTTGGTTATATGAAATGTATCACCGGTCCCACTCAGCAATAGAGTTCCGGTTGGTATCGCTGGGTTCGCCCCGATCGTGATCGGCGCGGTTGATGTGATCGATAGGGTCCCGGCGCTGCTATTGAAACTCAGAAGGGCCGAGATAGCCAGCGGTGTACCGGCATCGAATGTCATTTCTGTAATGGCGACGTTCGAGCTCGAAGCCACACCACCCACATTCAGGGTTACCGTCCCGCCGCTTGAACCTGAAAAATCAATCGTAATCGCGGCGGCGTTTGCCGGCTGGGTCATGCACAGCGCGAGCACGGCAATGCCGAGCACCGCTGCCATGTTCAGAATCACTCTCTTCATAAAATCCTCCGTTCAAATTGTCCCAAAACCACGCCGAACGTAGTGCATCCACAATGCCAAAACAGCACCTTTTTTAAGTTGTTCAATATAATAGACTTGTCCTAGTACTAAGAATGGGTCACCGGATGGAAAGGGAAACGGAATGCACACGAAAGGAAATTCCTCGGGCCATTCCGATGAGCTCGAAAACACGCGTAATGCGAACACTGTATGGCACTTACATGACTTCCATTGTTTGCCGGGGCCTGCTCAGGTTATGGCCTCGAAGCAATGAGACAGAGCGTTTCTGGCTCGCGTCACGCACCATCCAAACCACTCACCACCCAACTCGCAACTGCGGTAAGCTTTTACCTGGCGTTTGGCAACCTGGAGCATTCGCTTCAAACGAGGATTTGATGAGCGGTCTTCACAGAAATCGGCTTTGGATTGGCAGCCTGCTTTGCGTGACCTTCTTGGCTGGGTGCTCGCGCGATCCCAACGTGCGCAAACAAAAATACATCGAAAGCGGCGAT
>Ga0209420_1000849_pt1 | contig 15230 bp, 17 predicted proteins | sample BlaSpr_A8_OM1_O1_FD_187972 | JGI IMG/M metagenome (GOLD analysis project Ga0209420, IMG submission 187972) | Forest soil microbial communities from Thunder Bay, Ontario, Canada - Black Spruce, Ontario site 2_A8_OM1_O1 (SPAdes) (version 2) | ecosystem: Environmental > Terrestrial > Soil > Boreal... | reverse complement strand
CAGGCTGCCAGCGTTTCTTCGGAAGTTTCGAGAGCGCGCACGATTTCGAGGAGCTTCATTTTCGGAACAGGATTGAAGAAGTGCAGCCCGACGCATTTCTCGGGGCGGCAAGTGATCGTGGCCATTTCCGTGACAGAAAGCGAAGAGGTATTTGAGGCGAAAATCGCGCCAGGCTTGGCGAATTTATCCAGCAAGGTGAAGATTTCAAGCTTCAGCTCCATATCCTCCGGCACCGCTTCGATCACCAGGTCGGCTTCGCGGCAGGCGGCTTCGACGGAGCTGGCCGAGCCGAGCTGGCCCGCGGCGCGATCGCGCTGTTCGGCAGTGACTTTGCCGCGCGCGACGCCTTCGTCCAGTGAAGTGCGAATGTATGCAAGCCCCTGTTCGAGCATGGGCGCGGACACGTCTTCGAGGATCGTGCGGTACCCGCCGAACGCGGCGGCGTAAGCAATCCCGCGGCCCATGGTGCCCGCGCCGATCACACTGATGGTCTTCACTTCCATGCTATTTGGCCTCCGATTGAGTGTGACAAATTTCGCCGCGGCTGGCTACCGGCGCAAAGGAAACAGCCGTGCGGCGTTTTCATAAAGAATTTTACGCCGCGCCGGCTCGGCAATCGGCAGCGCCATGAATTTCTCGATGTTGCCGCGCACGTCAGGCACGCCGGGGCCGGGCCAATCCGTGCCCCACAGGACTTTGTCCGCGATATCCTCGATGCGCGGAAAGTATTCGAGAAGCTTTTGCGGCGGGATGCCGGAAATATCCATGTACATATTTTTGTGGCGGCGCACGAGGAAAAAGGCGTCGTTCATCCAGAGCGGACGGCCACCGTGTGCCAGTATCACCACGAGGTGCGGGTAATCGACGCAAACATCGTCGGCGAGCATCGGATGCGCGTGAAGGTTTCTGGCGCCTAGAAAGATGGACGTGCCGGTGTGGATCATGATTGGCAAGCCATTGGCTTGCGCGCGCTCATACATCGTAGCCAGGGGACCGAAGCCATCGCGATAGGCGTTAGGCGAAAATTCCTGGTGCGACGGATGGACCTTCAGGCCGCGAATGCCGATGCGCGCGAGGCGATCGACCTCGGCGCCCGTGTCTGCAACATAGCGCGGGTGTACGGAGCCAAAGGCAATCAAGCGATCCGGCGCCGCGGCACAATATTGGGCGCACCAGTCGTTTACTTCATTGGGGAAACCGATCACGTCGGGCGCAACGTAATTGATGATTCCGGCGCGCTCGACGCCCGCGGAATCAAGGAAACCGAGGAACGCGCGGGGATCGGCGGAGTAACGCTCAATTTCGGAGAAATTGGCGCGGCCGCGCTTGATCAGCGCCAGAGCTTCGGGCCGGAAGAGGTGCAACGGCTGGATGTGAATATGAATGTCGATAATGGGCGTCAATCAGTTCCCCAGGGTGCGGCTCGGCGTTTCGTAATGTTCAGCGGAAATGAACTCTCGGCCTAGCTCGCAATTTCCTTGAGAGCTTTCTCATCGTATCCGAACACGATTTGCCTTCCCCGGATCACCACCGGGCGGCGAATCAAGTTTGGCTCGCCGGCCATTAACTGGATGGATTCGGCGCGCGTGGGCGGATTCTTTGCCATTTTCCTAGCGCGATACAGTTCGTTGCGTGTATTCAAGAATGCCTTGTAATCGCGGTCGCCAATCAATGTGTCGATTTCCTCGGCGCTCAACCGCTCTTTGCCAAGATCGCGCGAGTCCAATTCCGCGCCGCACCGTTCGAGAAAAGCCTTGGCCGTGCGACACGTAGTGCAAGTTGGCTTCTGCAGGAAACGGAGCTTCACTTTTGCTTTCGGCATCGGTCACTTTCTTCGCAAGAAAACCCAGCTGGGTATTCTTCTAGCTTTCAGTAGCGTGGAATCTTGGGATCGATCTCAACGGACCAGCGGTCAATCCCGCCGGTAAGCGAACGCGCGCCATTCTTGCCCTGCTTGCGGAGAAAGGCGGCGGCGTTCAAGCTGCGTCCGCCATGATGGCAGAAAACAATGATTTGGTCCGCGCCTTCGAACGCCGCGAGATTCGACGGTATCGAATTGAGGGGCACGAGCTTGGCGTCTTCGATCGCGCAGGTCTGATTTTCCCAAGGCTCGCGCACATCCACCAGCAGGAGCTTTTCGCCGGCGTCCAATTTTTGCTTTAGCTCCTGCGGCGCGATCTGAATGTCGTCCATGCTGTGGTCTCCGTGTTCCCTGTGCTGCGCGTCGATTCAATAGCCAAAATCGGCTGGTGCGGAATAGGCGTGCTCGCGCACAGATAGCTGTTCGCGGCGCGCGGCGCCCAACCGTTGCAGATAGCCGGCGCGGTCCGGCACCTGCGTGACCCAGCGCTCGAGCCACTTTTCAAAGCCATCGGCGGATTGCGTCTGCTGATGATACTCCGTGAAAAACTCGTGATCGCGCCCGCAATATCCCTGCACGGGAGAGGGATGCGCGCCCCAAGGCTCGTGAACGACAGCAGACACGAGAAACCCGGGAATGAGGGTGCGATTGGGGTCGGAAGCGATTACTTCCGGCTCGACGATCTCCTCGGCGACGACGATGACGCGACGCGAGGCACGCGCCCCATCCACCGCAACGCCTAGGTTGCCCCAGAGATGAGCGTTGCCATACCGGTCGGCACGCTGCACCTGTAAGATCGCAACATCGGGCTTCAGCGCGCGGACCGCGATCAACTTTTCCTCGTTCACAGGCGAAGGAAATTCGCGCAGATTGCCGTTTTTCTTAAGCAGGTCGCTGCCGAGCGTGGAATAGGTCGGCATAAACGGCACACCCAGCGCGCCCGCGTGCAGCGCCAGCGCTAGGGTGAAATTTGAGTAGTCCACCATTTGCATCGCGCGGGGCTGCGATTGCTCGACGGCGCGGCGGAAACAGTGACCCAGACCCGCTGATACGTTTCCGACCCAGGCGGCGAAAACGCGCTCGGCGCAGCCCGCCCCGATCATCTGGTCGAACAGAATGTCCGAGATAGGGCCGACGAGCGTGAGGTCGCGGCATCCTTGGCGAATCATCTCGTGCCCCGCGGCAAAAGGAATCATCTGCTCGAGCTGCGCGCCCATCAGCACCATCGAGCCGCGTGTGATGTTGCGCGCGATCGCTTGCTGCATGGAAACAATTTTGGAAGCCTGAGCCATTTCGATAGGTATTACCTTCGCCGCCACGCGGGGGGACGCTTTTCGAGGAAAGCGCGCACACCTTCCCGCGCGTCTTCCATCTTCATCAACTGGCCCAAGTAGACTTGTTCGATCTTGCCAAGCTCGGTTTCGAATTCGCTCTGCCAATCGCGGCGCAGCAAGCGGGCCGTTAGCTTGAGCACAGTTGGACTGAGCGCGCGCTGCGAAGCGATAAATTCGCGCACGGCGGCGTCGAGCCCTTTGTCGGCCGTAACCTGCGAAATCAGACCCAGGCGTAGGGCTTCCGGCGTGGCGATCGTGCGGCCGGTGAGGATCAAATCCATCGCGGCGCGAGGCCCTATCAGCGCGGGCAGAGTAATCATCGCAACAGGAGGAAAACAGCCGAGCTTGATTTCCGGCTGGCCGAATTCGGCGGACTCCGTGGCGATTACGAAGTCGCAGAAGGTAGCCAACTCCATGCCGCCGCCCAGACAATGGCCGTGAACGGCCGCAATCGTGACGCACTCGGCCCGCACAAGTTGGCGAAATACCTGGTGAAATGCCGCCAACATGGAGCCGATGCGGTCGGGAGCGTGATCGGCAACCTCGGCGCCCACGGAAAAAGCCTTGGCGCCCGCGCCCTGGAAGACGAGAAAATCGCAGGAGGCTGCTTTTGGATCGAGCACATGTGCTAGCACGCGCGAAAGCGACTTCATCATCACCGTATCGAGCACGTTGAGCGGTGGACGGTCGAGCGTGATCCACGCGGTGCGGCCTTCGGTGCGCAGGTCAATCGTCTCGCGGGAATGCGTATCGGGACTCATGCGTGCGTCCAGAATCCCTGCGGGTCGATGGCGCGGATGGCCGCGAGTTCTTCCACCGTGGGCGGCGGAGTTTCCGCCAAATCGTTCGAAACTTGCAACGTCCAGCCGGCATTGCTGAGTACGTCTTCCACGTTCACGCCCGGGTGTACCGAAGCAAGATATCCTTCGCGGTCGTCGCCAAAACGCAGAACGCCGAGGGTGGTGATGATGGCAGCCGGGCCCGTGTTTGGGGGCAGGCCTTGTGCGCTCCGCCAACCATTTCCCGAGCCGAACCCCGGCGAAGTGATGTAGTTCACCCGCTCGACGAGCCTACGGCGCTCATGCGCCAGCAGCACTACCGTGCGCTTGGCGAGGCACGCGATGTCGCAGGCGCCGCCCGAACCCGGTAAACGGACGCTATGACCGTCGCGATGGCCCCAGGTGGTGTTGAGGTTCCCGAAGCGATCCACTTCGGCCGCTCCCAGAAACCCGACGGCAACTCGGCCCTGCTGGAGCAGGCCCATTACGTCCAGCATCGTGCCGGTCTGCGTGGCGCCGCGCAAATTGGGGGGATCGGCCATGGTGTAAAGCAATTCGGGCGCGGGCGTTTCGCGGATCACGCCATTTTCGAAGAGACCGATCGCGTTGGGCGCATGGGTGCGCTTGGCCACGGCAAATGCGATCAGCGGCAAGCGCATTCCCACGAATACAATCTCGCCATCATGAATTTCTCGAGCCGCCGCGGCGACCATCAACTCGCCAGGCGTATATGCAGGAGTCGCCATCGTGCGAAAGCAGCGCCCATAAAGTGCCGGGAGACTGCGGGAAGAGTATTCAATCATGCGACTGCGCAACGCGCAACTGCGGGAGGGCAAGCAAGGCGAAGGATGTGTGCGGCCGATGAATCTTGCGTCCGGCTAGCGGCCTTTGAAATCCGGGACGCGCTTGGCGAAGAAGGCGGCAAGGCCCTCGGAGCAATCCTCGGAGTTAAAACATTCGACCTGTCGCCGGACTTCGTCTTCAAGAGCGGCGCGCAACTCTCCCAGTGAAGAGCCAAAGAGCGTCTGCTTCACGGCACGGACCGCAAGCGGCGGCGCGGCGGCAAGCTTGGCCGCCAGTATCGAGGTCCCCTTGACCAAATCGTCGTGCGGCACGACGTGATTCACGATGCCCATCGCGGCCGCTGGTGCGGCACCGATCATCTCGCCCAGGAAAAACATTTCAGCGGCACGCGACGGACCTATAAGGCGAGGCAGCAGATAGGTGCCGCCGAAATCCGGGAAGAGAGCTATCTTGGCAAAATTTTGCCCAAAGCTTGCGCGGTCGGAAGCAATGCGGAGATCGCAGGCAAGCGCGATATTCATCCCCGCCCCGGCAGCCGGTCCATTGACGGAGGCGAGCACGGGTTTAGGCATTTGCGCGATGGCAAGCACGATTTGGTTCCCCGCTTCCACCAAGCCGCGCAACTCCTGAGCCGCATTATGCCGCCGGGCCTCGCGTAGCACGGTCAGGTCGCCACCCGCGCAGAAAGCCCGGCCTGCTCCGGTGACGACAATCGCGCGAACGGCAGGGTCATCGCCGGCGCGCTGCAGCGCATCGCGCAAGGCCTGGGTCAAAGGGATATCGAGGGCGTTGAGGCGATCGGGCCGGTTCATCGTCAGCGTGACGACGGCGCCGGATCGCGTTTCGAGGACGAGGTTTTGCGATTGATTTGCTTCTTGCTGCCCTGCATCCGGCATTATTGCGAATCCAGGCCGTGGAGCAATTCGGCGAGTTCCTTGAAATAGCGGAGTTTGGTCCCGCGGACGGTGGCTTCCTTGCCCGTGGTGGAGGGCAGGACAAAGACACGCGCGCCATAGATCGTTTCGGGCTGCAGGCCGAACGAGCAAGTTCGCTGCGAGAATTTCTCGTAGGCGGTTTTGCCGCTGAAAGCCACGATGCGGGGAGCATACTGCTCGAGCTTTTGCGAAAGCAAAATCCGGCCTTCGGCGAATTCCTCGCGCGTAAGCTCCTCTTCCGTGCGTGTCGGCCGGCTCACCAGATTCGTCAGCCCGATGCCGAATTCGATCGCGCGGCGATCATCGTTGTGTGTGAGATGCTCGGCAATGACGTCCGACTCGAAAAGCAGCGTCCAAAACACATTGCCGCGCCCGGCGTAATAGTGGCCGACGCGAACGGATTGTTCGCCGGGGTTGCAGCCGACAATTACGAGCTTCATGCCGCGGCGCAGATAGTCCGGAAGTGTGCGCATTACCTAGGGATTCTAACCTAATCGGCGCACAATCCGAACGAATGGAGCCGGCTTGGTGTCCAAGATGGGCAGTACCTTTCTGGAAACTTTTGGCGCTGTCACTTTTCAGGTGAAAATCGGGGTCGCGGAGGTTGAATCTCGCATGCGGTTCAGATCGTCCAATCTGTGCAGGAGGATGATTCGGCGTGACGCCGTCGCTTGTGTTACCCTTTCCGCTGGCCGCAAAACCGTGGACTTCGCGCGGCCCGGACATCATCTCCTCCTTGAGCGCGCCCGAACGCAAAGCCCGGCCTTCCGCCATCGTCCGAGAGGACGAACCGCAGCTTGTGGCAGCAGCCCAGGCAGGCGACCGCACGGCTTTTGAAGAGCTTGTAAGCCGCTATGAACGCAAGATTTACCGCATCACCCGGCATATTACGCAAAACGATGAAGACGCCGAGGATGCGATGCAGGACGCCTTTGTAAAGTCCTACCAACACCTTTCCGATTTCCAGGGTGGCTCGCGCTTCTACACTTGGCTGGTGCGCATCGCTGTAAATGAATCGCTGATGCGCCTGCGCCGCCGCCGGCCGAATCAGATTTCGCTCGATGAGCCGGTGGAGGGCGAAGAAAGCCTGATACCGCGCGAACTACAGGATTGGGGACCGTCGCCCGAACAGCGTTTCGAGCAAACCGAACTGAATTCCATTCTCGAGCGTGTAATCGCCAAGCTTGAACCGATCTACCGAAGCGTTTTTGTGCTGCGCGACGTGGGCGACGTCTCCACCGAAGAGACCGCGCAGATCCTGGGCATTTCCATTCCCGCCGTGAAGTCGCGGCTGTTGCGCGCAAGGTTGAAATTGCGCGAGCTGCTGAATCCCTACTTTCAAGCGAGTACAAAAAGTTGAACTGCAAAGACGTGATCCGCGAAGTATCCGAATATCTGGATGGAAATCTCGGTGCGGGCGTGAAGTCCGACCTCGAAATTCACCTCGCCAAATGTCACGACTGCCGGTTGATCATCGACACGACGCGAAAAACCATCGACATCTTCTGCAATTCCGAGCCCGTAGCGTTGCCGCAGGACGTGCGCAATCGCCTGCACGAGGCGCTTACGAAGAAACTCGAACGGCGATCAAGCTGATCAGCTTACCTTCCGAGCTTTCCCAAGTACCGACTTCACGAACCCCACATCGAGATTTTCTGGCCGCGGCCTTGCGCTTGCGCTAATTCGATCACACGCGCGGCCGCAGCGACGTCCCAGATCGCCAGCCCGTTTGACTTGAAAAGGGTGATCTCATCGGCGCGTTCGCGGCCGGGCTTTTTGCCCGCCACGATCGGCGCAAGCTCCTCAACGCGCGCCCAACGTGCGTCGTCATCGGCAAATGCCTGGATCAAGTCGCCCGATTCGAGCTTGGATTGTTCGAGCGAATCCACAACGATGCGGTTCACGCGCGCGATGGCGGCGTCATCCAGTTCACGTTTCTGGGGAAAATTTGCGCCGATGGCATTGATGTGCATTCCCGGTGCGAGCCATTCGCCTTTGACCACGGGCTTCGAGGTCGTGGTGGCGGTGGTGACGATATCCGCGCCGAGCACTGCTTCCTCGGCGGAATTCACCGGCTCGACGGCGAGGTTCAGCTTCTTTCCCATTTCATCAGCGAAGGCATTTCTCCGCGACGCATCGCGGCCGAAAACGCGGACGCGCTCCAGTTTCCGGACCGCGGCAACGGCGGCAAGTTGGCCCCGAGCCTGGTGACCGGTGCCGATCAAGCCCAGAATTTTCGCGTCTAGACGCGCCAGGTACCGCGTAGCCACGCCGCTCGCCGCACCTGTGCGCATCATGCCAAGCTGATCGGCCTCGACGAGCGCGAGCAGTTCCCCGCTCGACGAGCGATAGACCGACACGAGAAAGCGCAGCGCTCCGCGCACGCTGGTGTACACCTTCATGCCAACCAGGCCGGCTTCCACATCCGCCCCCGCCATGTAATGTAGGAAGCCCTTGTCGGGAAGTTGTAGCCGGTGGCGAGGCTGAACGATGGCAAGCCCTTCGCCTTGGCGGCGGGTGACCCGCTCGACGGCGTCAATCGCGTCCGGCATGGTCAGCAGATCGGCAACGTCTTTTTCACTCAATAGCAGGGGCATCGCAGCTCCAAGTGTGGTCAAAAGTTTAGACGAAAGTGCAGCACGCGCGTGCCGGCGGTATCGAGGATCAATACTTCGCCTGAAGGCGTCGCCGCGAGGCCGGAATAATTCAGTTTGCCCAATGCGGAATCGGCGGGTAAAGGCCCATCAAATTTTTGCTCGGCCGTCAGCGTCCAGACGCGCAAGGCCGGGGACGACGCCAAACCGGTCAAGGTGATCACATATTTCTGCGTCACCGCCAGGAAAGAGAGAGTCTGCGAACCGGTAGGCGCGGCGTCCGAGTTCCACTGCAACTTCGCGATTTCAGAACCGTCATCCGCCAGATGCGTCACTTGGCGGAGTGTGGCGTTCATCACATACAGCCCCACATCGCCGGCGGCGATCTGGTCAATCGCGCCGAGAGAATCTGAGGCAGTGTGATTCGCGGGCAGTTCATCGAGGATGCGGCCGGCGGTGCTGAATGTCAGAATGTGCGCGGCGCGGGCTTCACCGACGCAAATGCGGCCGTGATCGTCTACCGTGACGCTGGCCGGGCCGCTGGGACGAATGCCGGCGAGGCCAGAGCGAATTTCGCGGAGCAAGCTGCCATCCGGAAAAAAGATAAGGAGTGCACCTGCGCCGCAATCGAGCACATAGATCGCGCCGCCGGAATCGACCGTCATGCCGCAAGGGGCAGTGAGCCGATGCATGAGCATCACACTGAGCAACGGGTGGCCATCGGCCGAGAATTTATCTATGCGAGAAGTGGTGGCGCCTGCGTCGGCGATGTAAACGTTATTGAAATCGTCGGAAGCAATCGCGCGGGGATCTTCAAATTGAGCGGGGCCGGTGCCTTTCGTTCCCCAGGCGCCTACGTACTCAATGCGTGCAGGCGCCGGTCTTGCGGATGGGGCGCCGTTTGTAGAAGGAACCGAGCATGCGTTGAGAGAAAAGGCGACGCAGCACAGAGCCGCCACGATCGAAGTTTTCGCGCGCCGAAGCATAGTCACGAAAAGCGTAACACGAAGAGCCAGCTCGAACCTTCTGCAATGAGGAATTTTCGGAGGAAACACAAAGCCGCCGCTTACCGGCGGCTTTTTCGAACCGTTTCGCCTTCGCGGACGCGCCGCACCGTCGTCTGCTTCATGCGATAGAGCCACTCGTCGCTCGCGCCATCGGACGAAACGCCCTTGAAACGAAACTCGGGATCGCCGGTAACCGCTTGCTTGCCGATGCGGACCGGCAGATAACCGCAAAGATTTCCTTCGACGTAGGCGGTCTGGTATTGCTGCCGCGCGTGATCCCACGTGTAGGCGCGCAGGGAATTGAAGTCGCACGATTGGGGTTCGGAGCCCTTCATGGCGGCCAATAAGTACTGCGCCCTGGCTCCGCCCGGATCGGGCACGCGATTGAGCACAAACCACGCGACGGGCCGAACGCCAGACGATGAGGCGTAATCCCGCAGGGTCTCCGGCAGATCGAACTCGATAAAACGCGCCAGGACCCACCCAGCAACCGCAGGGGACGTCTGCTTGCCGGAGGTTCCGGAGTCCATGCTGGGCGCAGTGTTCCCGGTAACGAGACCGGTTTCCGGTTGTTCGCCGGTGGGCGCGGCTTCTGCCAGCGTGCTGGGAGTGGCTCCCGCAGCGATTGCGCTGCGCGGTGACGGGCCGTAGACCAAGAGCCATTCCTCGCGCTTCTCGGGCTGGGCGGGCGCGTCCGGGGCAGATTCCGATTGCGCGCCGGCTAGCGATTTGCGGCCGAAGATCGCCAGCGGAATGTCGCCGGGAAATTGATAGATGCGCTGTGCGTCACGCCCCGGCTCGATGCGAATATTGCTGTAGACCTTCGTGTGCCCAGCGCCCTGCAAAGGCATACCGCGCACGCTCGAAAGCAGGTGTTGCTCCTGCTGCCAGACTTCTTTATCCAGTAGGCTGTGACTTTCCATCCAGCCGACCACTCCCTGGTGCGTGCGAATCTGCTCTTGCGCAGAACTGCGTGCGAGCACATCCACACGATCGCCCCAATGCAGCGAGGCGACGTTTTCGCGTACCTGCGCGGTGGTGCTCCAAACGGTGGCATCGGCTTCGCCCACGAAAGCTTCGGCGAGCACGGGGGCCCTTGGACGCAACCGCCAGTAAAGGCCCACCGCGAGCAGCAGGAGCATTGCGCCGATAATCCACTTCCGCATTCGCTCGATCCTTGAAGATTCCGAAAGGAAGTTGCCAGACACGCGAGTGCAAACGTGCGCACCGATCTTGCAGCACAACATCGGAAAATTATTTGCCGCTTAGGATTTTACACTAGACGATCATCGCGTGCGCCGGTAGGAAGCGATTCTGTTACAATTTCGCGCGGAACGCCACGGCCGGGTGCCGCAGCGCAATCATTCCGGCCATAGAGGAGGCCCCCTTGGGATCCTTCGAAAAGCTTCGGCCCTTCACTTTGTTGGTGATGCGCTGCGCGGTGGGACTGATTTTCATGGTCCACGGTTACGAGAAGTACTCGCACGGCTTTGCGGAAACAAACCGTGCCATGGCAAGCATGGGCATGCCCTCCTATTTCGGCTATATCGCGATTGCGCTCGAGTTGGGAGGCGGCGCGCTGCTAGTGCTAGGGCTCCTGACGCGGCCGATTGGGCTGCTTTTAGCGATTGAGATGGCCGTCGCGATCATCAAGGTACACATGGCCGGCGGAATCACCCACGTGCATTCGTATGAATTTCCTCTGGCGCTCGGGGTGGCATCACTCGCGGTAGGTACTTTTGGCGCCGGGCCGGTGTCCCTAGATGCACTTCTATTTGGCCGGCGAATCCGTCCTAGGCCAAAACCATAGCCGCGACTCAGCAATGAAAAAAAAGGAGCCTGCCGTAAGACAGGCTCCCCATAAAACGCTGCGATTGCAGTTGGAGCCGCTAGCCCAGAGGAGCATTGACTCCATGGGAAGGCGCCGACGTTACAACCTGGGCGGGTGGCGCGGAGACCGACGCCGGGATGTACACGTCGGCCCGCGGCATCACGATCCAGGCGACAAAGTAAGCAACGATCGCGAGCGGAATCGTAAAAATAACGGCCAGGACCCAAATCAGGCGCACGATCGTGGAATCCACTCCCCAGTATTCGGCGAGGCCGCCACAGACTCCGCCCAGCTTGGAATCCGTCACCGAGCGCGTCAGCCGCCGTGGCGGTCCTACTGGCACGTAAGCAGGCACTGCTTGGCGCGCGCCGCAGACGTAGCAAAAATTGGAGCCATCCGCTATATCTCTTTGGCAGTTTCCGCAATACATTTCGCACCTCGCTGCCCCGATCGGGCTTGCAGCTTGCCGCGAAGAGCCGGCAAGTTCCACCACCATTCTAATTACGTGGCGGCAGCCTGGAAAGTTCCCTCAACGTCCTCGCCGGTGCCAGCTCCCCTAATACGCCACTATCTCCCGGATCGCATCGGCAATGCTGGAAGTTTGCGGCAGGATTTCGTCTTCGAGCTTCGGCTGGTAGGCACAGTAGACGTCCAAAGCAGCCACTCGGCGCACGGGCGCGTCCAGATCGTCAAAGAGTTCGCCGGCAATACGCGCGGCAATTTCCGCGCCGTAGCCCCACGATAGTGTGTCCTCGTAGCCTACGATCGCGCGGCTCGTTTTCCGCACGGATGTCGCGATGGCCTCCCAGTCATACGGCGAAAGCGTGCGCAGATCGATCACTTCGGCGGAAACGCCCTCGCGTTCGAGCTGCGCAGCGGCAACCTCGGCGCGGTGGACGACGGCGCCATACGTGATGATGCTGACGTCCGTGCCGGCGCGTACGACCCGCGCTTTGCCGAATGGAATTGTGAAGTCCGGGCCAGGATCCTCGGAGCGATTGTAGGGCTGGCGGTAGAGATGCTTGTGCTCGAGGAACATCACCGGGTCATCGCAACGGATCGCGGTGCGCAGCAGGCCGGCCACATCAAGCGCCGTCGAAGGCATCACCACACGCAAGCCCGGTGAATGCGCAAAAATTACTTCGCCGCACTGGCTGTGATAAATGGCCCCGCCGGTAAGGTATCCTCCGATCGCCACACGCACGACTGCCGGACACTTGAAACCGTTGCCGGAGCGCCAACGGATCACGGGAAGCTCGTTGCGAAGCTGCATCATCGCCGGCCAGATGTAGTCGAAGAATTGAATTTCAACTACGGGCTTGAGCCCGCGCGTGGCCATGCCGATCGCGCGGCCGACGATGTTGGCTTCGGCGAGCGGTGAATTGAACACGCGGTCCGAGCCGTACTTGCGTTGGAGCCCGGAGGTCGCCTTAAAAACGCCGCCCTTCCCCTTGACCTTTTCGAGATTGTCTTCGCGGCTGCAATCGGCCACGTCCTCGCCAAACACAACGATGCGTTCGTCGCGCGCCATTTCTGCATCGAGGGTGGCCGAAACCATTTCCACAATGGTTTTGGCGCCTCCAGTAGGTTTTGGCTCTGCTTCGAATCGTTTCGAGGTGGGATCAACGTCCGGGGAATAGAGATAGTCGAAAACGCTGTCGGGGGCCGGCAATTCGGCAGCCAGAGCGCGGTCGGTAGCGTCGATCACTTCGCGTTCAACATCCGCTTCAATCGCTTCCAATTCTTTTTCGTCCAGCACGCCCTCGCGCACCAGATACAAACCAAATTTTGGGATCGGGTCGCGGTGCGCTTCCCTCTCGCGTTCATCTGAGGTCTTGTATAGCCGCTCGTCGTCTGAAAGCGAGTGCGAGTAGGGACGCGTGACGTGTGCGTGCACCAGCGCCGGGCCTTTGCGCCCGCGGACGTATTCCACGGCGCGCTTTAGCACCGCGTAGCTTTCGAGCACCTCGGTGCCGTCACATTCCTGCACCTGCAAACCGGGAAAATTCGAAACAAGTTTCGAAATGCTGCCGCCGGCGGTTTGCACTTCGACCGGAACGGAAATCGCGTAGCCGTTGTCCTCGATCAAAAAGAGCATCGGCAGCTTTTTCGTGCACGCCGTGTTCAAGGCCTCGTAGAACTCGCCCTCGCTCGTCGAGCCGTCACCGCCCGAGACGTAGGTGATCTCGTCCGCGTGATAATTCACGCGCTCGCCCAGCGGCGCTTGCTTGGCTTGTTCGAGAGCTTTATGAAAGTGCGAGTAATAGCCCGTGGCCTCTGCCGCGCCAACCGATTGCAAGAACTGGGTGCCGGTGGGCGAGGAACGTGTCACCAAATTGAGCTTGGGATCACCCCAGTGGGCCGGCATCTGGCGACCGGCGGAAGCGGGGTCGTCCTTCGCTCCCACGGCTTGAAGGAGCATTTCGTACGGCGTAACGCCCAGCATTAAGCACAGCGCGCGGTCGCGGTAATAAGCGTAAAACCAATCGTACGCGGGCTTGAGCAACATACCTGCGGCCGCCAAGACGCCTTCATGCCCCGCGCCGCTAATCTGGAAGAAAATTCGATTCTGCCGCTTGAGCTGGATTTCGCGGTCGTCCACGCGACGCGAAAGCTGCATGGTGCGGTACATCCGCAACAGGTCTTCACGGCGTAAACCGTGATATTTCGACGCGTCGAACTTCTGCGTCTTCGTGCGGGTTTGCACGGGCATGCGGAGCACCTCACGCGAAATGGCGAGCGGCCAAACCGATCTATTATAGCGAATAATCCGCGCGAAATTTCGCGGGGTTAAGCCTCTAATGCCGGCGTGGCCCGAGGCGCTACGGCGTGTTGCAAGTGGAGCGCGCTGCGGCCGCCGAAATCGCCGCGATTAGCTTCGCGGGCCGGCGGGCTTGGAACGATCGAGCGATTCGAAGAGCTCGGTCGTCTCGTCGAAATCCGCGTCGCCCGCGTGGAGCACCTTCGGTGACGCGTCTTTGAACGGCTCTTCCGTCGGCAGGCGTTCGAGCCAGCGCTGCTGAGAGAGCTTTTCGTGGTCGGAAAAGCTCAGCCGGACGACTATGCGGATCGACGCGGAATCGGCTTCCTCGGCCCTCTTGGCGCTCTTTTTTTTGTGCGCGGCCCTCTTTTCCGAACCTTTCTCCGCGTCCGCTTCCGCCTCAGCCTCGTCTTGCTCGGCTTCGTGACGCTCGAATTTGTACTGCATTTTCTTATCGAGATGAAACGCCTGCCGCCACTGTTCGAGCTTGCGGCGCGCCTGCTGTGCCGCTTCCTCATTCTTGCCGAAATCGAAGATCACGAAGGAATTTGCCATGGCTCTTCATATAGCGGGGAGCACGAGGAAAAGTCAAGCGAGCGCGCGACTTGAGACGCGCCCGGCGAATCTGTAGAATGCGCTGCGTGAATGTAGCATTTCCATCTGAGATCGGCCGCTCGTGATTCGCCGTGTCGTCGGCACCGTGCTGCTGCTCGCGCTAGCGGTGCTGCAGGCTGTCACGCCGGCCGGTTCGCTATGCGCCGCCACGCCCGATTGCTGCACCGGGACGATGTGTCCCATGCACCAAAGAACACACGCGGGACCAAACCATACCGCCTGTTCCTGCCCGGCTCGCGACAATCACGCGGTGGGTCTCGGCTTCTACATCCTTCCCCAGCCGCATGCCTTGCGCTTCGCAATTGTAACGTGGCCGGTGGCGCGAGTTTCCATAGCAAGTAGCAAGGCCTTTTCCCCCTCGCTTGACCCGCCCCCTCCTCGCACGCTAGACGCCTAATTCGCTAAACGCGGCTGAACGCTCGTGCCCGTGTGTTTGGCCTCGAAGACAATTACCGTCCCGGATTTGCGTCGCTAGGAGGCGACCGCTATGCGGCCTCACATTGTGTTTGTTCTTGTTTTGTTGTGCGCCCCTGCTTTGCACGCACAGATGTTCAACACCGTACGCGGGGTGGTGCACGATCCCTCGCATCGTCCGGTGGCGGGCGCGGCCGTTACAGTGAAAGCGCGGACATCGGACTGGACACAAAAGACCGAGACCTCCGATAACGGCGAGTTCACCTTTTCGGCGGTGCCGATCGGCGATTATTCC
>Ga0209420_1000846_pt1 | contig 15257 bp, 14 predicted proteins | sample BlaSpr_A8_OM1_O1_FD_187972 | JGI IMG/M metagenome (GOLD analysis project Ga0209420, IMG submission 187972) | Forest soil microbial communities from Thunder Bay, Ontario, Canada - Black Spruce, Ontario site 2_A8_OM1_O1 (SPAdes) (version 2) | ecosystem: Environmental > Terrestrial > Soil > Boreal... | reverse complement strand
CCTGCATCCGGCACTGCCGATGCAGGTGGTCAGCACCGGCCTGCCCTACCTGATCGTGCCGGTTCAAAGCGGGCTGGACGGCGCCCGGATCAGCCACCCGGGCTTCGAGGGGCTTCTTGAGGCCAGCGGAGCGAAGTTCGTCTACGTGCTCGACCCGGACCGCCCGGAGGGCCGCACCTGGGACAATTCCGGCCGGGTAGAGGATGTCGCGACCGGCAGCGCGGCCGGCCCGGCGGTCGGCTACCTGCTGCACCACGGCGTCCGTCCCGCCGGGGAACCCGTCCAGGTCCACCAGGGCCGGTTCACCGGACGGCCTAGCACGATCGAGGTCCGCCCCGGCCCGGACGGCCGGCTATGGGTCGGCGGGCCGGTGGCACCGGTCGCGGCCGGACGCTTCCACGCTCATCTGACCTGACCGCTGCGCGTCCGCCGAGCGGCACAGCGGGGTCGGCCGACTTGATCAGATGCCGCGCAGTGTCGTGGTGCACAGGGGGGACATGCGGCCTGAACCACAGGAAGAAGCAGCTGAGCTGCGGGCCCGGCTCAGGCACGTGTACTGGCTTGGCGGCGGGAGCGGTGCTGGCAAGTCGACCATCGCACGCCGCCTGGCGGCTCAGCACGGCCTGCACTGGTACGCGACCGACGCGGCGATGGCAGCGCACGACGGGCGCATCACCCGGCACGATGCCCCGTTCCTGAGCGAGTTCAAGGCCATGAGCATGGACGAACGCTGGGTGAACCGATCGCCGGAAGTCATGCTTGAAACCTTCCACTGGTTCCGCGGCGAGGGGTTCGGCTTGATCGTCGAAGACCTGCTGCGCCTCCCGCCGGGACCCGGCGTGATCGCGGAAGGTTTCCGGCTGTTGCCCCGCCTGGTACAGCCGCTGCTCACCACTGCGCACCACGCCGTGTGGCTGCTGCCGACGCCCGGATTCCGCCGGGCCGCGTTCGCGAGCCGGGGCTCCCTGGGGGAGATCGCCCGCAAGACCAGCGATCCGGAACAGGCCCTGCACAACCTACTGGAACGTGACCGGAAGTTCACCGACCGCCTTCGCCAGGAGGCCCGCCGCCTGGACCTGCCCGTCATCGAAATCAGTACCGCGATGACCGAGGATGGGCTGGCCCGCCGCATCGCCGAGGTGTTCGGACTGTGAGCCCGGCTCTTAGGATCGTCCTATGACGGACGCGCATCTGCTGCCGGCCAAGACGATCCGGATCGGGCGGACGCCGGACAACGACATCACGCTGGCGGACCTCGATGTCTCCCGGCATCACGCCGAGCTGCGCCGCAACCCGGCCGGCAGCTTCGAGATCATCGACCTGGGCAGCCACCGCGGGACCTACGTCAACGGCGAGCGGATCACCCGCGCGACGCTGACCGAGCAGGACATCATCAGCATCGGCCACGCCACGTTCCGGCTCAGCGGCGGCGAACTGCACCAGGACGCAGCCGAAAGCCCCGGGGACTTGCCTGCCATCACCAGCGCGCATGAGGTCGTCGCCGCCTACTGGGCCGCGGCCCAGGCCCGGGACTGGGCGGCGTTCGGCGCGCTGCTGGCCGACGACGTGCTCTACCGCGGCCCCCAGGCCAGGGAACAGGTCCGGGGCCGGGAAGCCTACATCCGGTTCAACGCGGAGGGCTTCGGCTGTGAGTGGCACATCGCGGTGCAACGGATCGTTGTCGAAGGGCAGCACGCAGTCAGCTGGATCGAAATCACCGTACCGGAGGGCACCGATACCGGCCTGTGCTTCTTTGATCTCGCCGACGACGGCAAGATCGCCCTGATCACCGACTTCTGGCCCGAGCCCTCCGAGCTTCCAGCCAGCCGCGCTCATCTAGTCGAGCGCTACTGAGTTGCCAACCAGCCGGTAGCGGCGCGGGTGTAGCGTTTCACTCAGGTCCGGCAGCGAAGGGAGACGTCACCGTGAACCCCGTAATGGGACCCCTCATCATCCTGTTCCTCTGGCTCGGGGTGACGGTGGTGGCGGCAATCGCCGGGATCATCAGTAGCAGCTTCTCCGCACATTAGGGAATTAGGCAGAACGGCCCTCGGTCATCGCCCCCGGCACGCCGAGATCGCTCACCTGCCAGATAACTTCCCGTCTTCGTGCATCTCGGCGGTGACTTGGCCCTCCGGCTAGTGGAGGGCGACGTGGATCTTGTCCCGTCGGCGCAAGCGCGACTCAGTGAGGCGGGTAAGGCCATGCACGGTGCGGTCCTGATCAAGAGCAACAGGTCAGACATCCTGTGGCTGGACGAGAACCTGGCCATGAACTACACGGTGTGGAACGACATCGATGGAGTGTGGCCGAGCGGTCCGGGGTCAGTCGGCGTATTCGACAACCTGGGCGGCACGTTCACCAGCCCGCCGGCCGCAGTGGCGGTCGGGGAAAACGGCCTCGAGGTGTTCGGCCTCGGTACGGATTACGCGCTGTATCACAAGTCGTACGACGCGCAGGCCGACGCCAATGGCCAGCACTGGTCGCCCGACTGGGAAAACCTGGGTGGCAACCTCTCGTGTACCCCGGTCGTCCTGGCCCCCGCCCCTGGCCGCGTCGACGTGTTCGCGCTCGGCGCCGACCAGGGCATGGTGCACCGGACTCGCACCGGTACCACCTGGTCCGCCTGGCAGGAACTGGGCGGCTGCTTCACCTCCGAGCCGGTCGTGCTGCCGCTCGGCACCGATACGTTCGACATCTTCGCCCGCGGCGCCGACTTCCTGATCTACCAGGCGAAGCTGACCCCGGCCGGCATCAGTGACTGGGAACCCCTCGGCGGCGGGCTGCTGCGCGAGCCGACCGCCGCCTCCGCACCGGCCGCGGTGCGAGCCGACGATGACATCTACGTCTTCGTGGTCGGGACCGACCAGGCCATATGGTTCACCCGTTTCGACGGCACGGTATGGAAGCCCTGGTCATCGCTGGGTGGCACGTTTGTCTCCCAGCCCGTGGCCACCGCACTGGTCCCCGCGTCCGACGTCCTGGCCGGCGCGGCGGCGCGGTTCCGCATCGACGTGTTCGCCGTGCAGGCCCCGGACCAGTCCGTGTGGAGCAACGTGCTGACCGCTCAGGGATGGCGCGGCTGGTCACCCATCGATGCGCTGGGCGGCCAGCCGGGCCCGGGAAAGCTGGCCTGCGCGCCGTCGGTCATCACCGTGGACCGGGCGATCTCCGTCGTCGCGCCTCCGCCCGCGCACTTCCAGGTGCTCGAGCCTGACCTGGACGGCACGCTGCATCTCCGCCACTTCGACGGCACGCTCTGGACCCGCTGGGACGTAGGCCCCCAGTACCGGCTGCCCTCGGCTTACGTATTCACCATCGACTCGTTCGGCATCACCGACACGATGGCTGCCCACAATGACACCGACACCGTCACGGCCACGCTCAGCGTCGGGGCCTGGCCGGCTCCCGCCCTCAGCTACCAGGCGGGCGATGTCGACAACGGCGAGCACCAGCTGTTCACCAACGTCCAGTTCCCGCTCACCAACGTCGACCTGTGCGAACCGGCGCTCATGTCCTGGTCGATCGTCAACGCCGACAACTCGGCCGTGGAGAAGGTCGCGGTCACCATCATGGTCAAGGCCGCCGAAGACATGATCAACGACGGCTTCAAGGCCCTGCTCGGGCCTATCGGCTCGCTCGGCGGTGCCCTCGCCAGCGCCGTACTGGACGAGGGCCTCGCGTTCGCCTTCGGCGGCTGCGACGGGGTGGTCGCCGTCGGCTCGGCGTCTTTTGCCACCGGCCGGCTCCTCCAGCAGGCTGTCATCCTGGCTCCATCAGGCAAGCTCACCGGATCGGTGCCCTACACCGGCTCCAACTCCAACTTCGGCTGCGGGAACTCCCACTACACCGTCAACTGGTCCATTCAGCGCGCGGGATAACGCGCATCTCCAGTATTCCCAGGCGGCGCGGCGAGGTCTTTGCGGCCCAGCGCCAGAGCGCACTGCCTGAGGCGCGCGGGCGGGGCGTCAGGCTGCCCGGGACTTGGTGACCTTGGCGACGACGCCAGTCTTCGGGCCGACATCCACTTGCACCCGCAGGCCGAGCTTACGGGCCAGGGTGAGCAGGGTGTCCATGGTCGGATTGTGCTCGGCAGCTTCCAGCCGCGCCACCACCGGCTGGCGCCAGCCCAGCAGCCGGGCCAGCGCGGTCTGGCTCAGCCCGCGCTCAACCCGGTAGCGGATCACCGCCTCGGCTACCGCCCGAGCCAGAGCAGTGCGCTCCCACTCCGCCCTGAACTGCGGGTCCTGGAGCATCTCCGCCAGCACCTCGGTGTTGCTGATCAGCTGCCTGCTCATCCCTCGATCTCCTTCAGCCGTTCCTCCGCCAGCCGGACCGCCCGGTCAAACCCACGCCGGTCATCCGCACCCCAGGCGACGCTGAGCATCATCCACAGATTATAGCAACTATGATATGAGCACTATAGCGAACTTGCTATACCTTCCGGATCGGCTCGTGCAGGCGATCCCCGCTGCCGAAGCGGCTCCAGCCCTCGCCGAGGCGGCTCAGTCCACCGGGACGGGCAGATACCAGCGCCAGCACTCGGTCAGCCTGCATCCGCCGCAGGGAGCGATTCCGGTTGAACCCGACGGCGGCCAGCCGCGGCCGTGCACCTCAGAGGCGTCGGCTGATCCACACCGAGATGTGGGCGGGTTCTAGGGCTTGCTGCACGACACCCGCGAGGTCCTCCCGGACCGCGTCGAGGTCGACGCCGTCCTGCAGCCTGCCCGCGAAGGCGGTCACGATGCGGTCTGCGTCATACCGGGCCCGGTTGAACCGCCGGTCGACGACGTGCTGCACCCGGTGCCGCAACGGATTGAACAGCGCCGCCACGGCCAGGGTCGACCCGGCCACCGCCACCGGGACGTGGACCCGGAACACCTGGGTAGTCAGCAGCACGATCCCTGTGTACGCCCCCACCAGCAGGCCGGTGACGATCGCGTAGCCGAGCGTCCGGGAAATGAGCCGGTCGATGTCGAACAGGCGGTACCTCAAGATGGCCACGCCCATGCAGACCGGAATCCCGAGCTGCCCGCAGGCACCGGCGATGCCGCTCACCACCGCGGCCAGGATCCCGTGCTCGGTTGACAGGAAAACGGCCAGCGGGATGCCGACCCCGGCGATAGCCGATCCGGCCAGCAGCCACTTCAGCTGCTGGCGGCGTTCCCCGGACGAACGCCGGTAGCTGGCCGCCTGGCCCGCGACCGATCCCGCCCAGCACACGACCAGCAGCGGGAGGAACACGGCTTCGACCACGCCCCACCACGCCGAAGAACCCGTGGGGTGGCTAATAACCAGCAGGTTCCCGCTGGCATCCACCCGGATGTCGTGACCGGCGATGGCCCCGACCGACGCGACCAGCACGCCGGTTAGATACAGCGTAGCGGCCGTCAGGTAGAGCCACAGGACCCACCGCCAGCGTGGTGACGGGGGGCGGCCGTCGGGAAACAGCAGCACGGCCAGCCCGGTCAGCACTATCCCGGCCGCCCAGCCGGGCTGGGCGAGCACCGCGACCCAGCCCAGCGGCAGCCCGCCGTGCCGGAGCCGGTAGTCGGCCACCACGTAGAAGCTGGCGTCCTGGCTGAGCACATCGAAGGTCGCCCCGCCCAGCAGGATCCAGCCCAGCGGATTACGCGGGCTGCGTGAAGCCACCACGAAGCCGACTACCCCGAGGGCAGCGGAGAACCAGAACGGCGATGAGCCGCCGTCGGCGTTCAGGCTCTGATGTGCCATGCGGGCCAGCGGCACATCGACGATGACCAGTGCCAGCACGAGGCCGCCGACGATAAGCGCGGTCGCCGGTGACGCCAGCCGGAGTCGGCGGGCCGTGACAGCGGTCATCTCCGGTACCTCCGCACCTGCTGCCCGTACCTTCACCACAGAACGCAACGTTATGCGCGGATCGTTCCGGGAACGTTACCGCTCGGCACGAAAATCCCTCGACCCAGCCGCAGCGCTGAGTACTTACTGGCCTGGGTCCGCCGCGGCAATGAGTTCCAGGATGCGGGCCGGGGGCAGGTGCTGCTCGTAGATCCGCACGCCGAAGGGCGACAGCGCGTCCTCGATGGCGTTCACCAGTGTCGGCGGTGCGACGATCATGCCGCCCTCGCCCACGCCGCGGAAGTTGACGTCGGCGTCGAGCGGCACGGTCTCGAGGTGCTCGATCTCGATGCGCGGAATGTCGCAGGCGGTCGGCATCAGGTAGTCCATGAACGTGGCCGACTGGAAGCTGCCGTCCTCGCTGTACGCCGACCGCTCGAGCAGCACCGCGCCGATGCCCTGCGCGATGCCGCCCCGGATCTGGCCCTCGACGACGGCGGGATTGATGAGCGCGCCGCAGTCCTCGACGGCGACGTATCGCTCCACCTTTACCAGGCCGGTCTCGGCGTCGACGTCCACGATCGCGCAGTGAGTACCGCCTGACCAGCCGCCTTGGCCGCCGTCGAACGTGGCCTCGACCTCGAGATCCGCGTCCACGTCGGCCCCGAACTGCCCTGCTGCCGCACGCCCCGCCACCTCGCTCACGGTGATCGCGCTGGCCGGGTCGCCGCGCACCCAGACGTTGCCGTCGCTGATCACCAGGTCCTGCGCGCTGACCTCCATCAGGTGCGCAGCGAAATCGAGCACCTTGGCCTTGAGCTGCCGGGTGCCGTGCAGCGTCACGCCGCCGGTCATAGTGGCCGACCGGCTGCCGCCGGTCAGCCCGAACGGCACCACGTCGCTGTCGCCGACGACGACGCGGACCTGCTCGAACGGCACGCCGAACTCGTCGGCGGCGATCTGGGCCAGGGTCGTCTGGTGGCTCTGGCCGTGCGGCATCTGACCGGTGAACAGCTCGACGATGCCGTCTTCGGTGAGCCGGAGGCGCATGGACTCCATGCCCAGCGCGCCGCCGGGCCCCTCCGAGCGCGGGCCCGGCGCAGCCTCGATGAACGTGGCCACGCCGATGCCGAGGTACCGGCCTTGCTCGCGGGCCGCGGCCTGCCGGCGGCGGAACGCGGGCAGGTCCACGAGCTCAGCGACCCGCTCCAGCGACTCCTTCGTCGTGGTTCCCGCCAGCGGACGACCGGTGATCATCATGGCCGGCGGGTCGGTCCGCGGGGCGACGTTGCGCAGCCGGATCTCGACCGGGTCCAGGCCCAGGTCTTTCGCGATCAGGTCCAGGATGCGTTCCCGTATGAACGTCTCGGACGCCCACGGCCCGCGATAGGCGACGTATGTTGCCTTGTTCGTGATCACCCCGGTCGACTCGAAACCCAGCGCGGCGAGCTTGTACGGACCGGGCAGCATGCCCTCGATGATGGCCGGGACCATCGTGCCCATACCGGGGTATGCGCCGGTGTCGATGACCATCTTCACGTCCAGCCCGAGCAGGTCGCCGTCGTTGCTGATCGCGGCCTGGACGTCGAAGCTCTCCTCGCGCGCCTGCCCCGACACGGTGAGGTTCTCGCCCCGGTCCTCCACCCACTTGACCGGCCGGCCCAGGTGACGCGAGGCGGCGGCCACGGCCTGCTCCTCGCGTGAGGCGCCAATTTTCAGGCCGAACGAGCCACCGATATCGCCGGCCAGAACGCGCACCTTGTCCGGCTCCATGCCCAGGCGCGTGGCGACGCCATTCCTGGTGAGGTGCACGCTCTGCGTGGCCGCGTAGAACGTCATCAGGCCGAGGTCGGCGTCGTAACTCGCGACGCAGCCACGCCCCTCCATGGGCACGTTCTGGTGCCGGTGCACGTCGATGTGGAAGTCCATGATGCGATCGGCATTCGCGAACGTGCTGGCGACCTCGCCGAACTCGTTCCGCGAGTGCGGCCGGGAGATGTTGTCACCCAGGTTGGCGAATAGCGGCGGGCTGCTCGGGTCGAGCGCGAAGTCGGCACTCATCACGGGAGGCAGGTCGTCATAATCGACCTCCACGAGCTCGCAGCCGTCTTCGGCGAGATAGCGGCTCTCGGCGATGACGATCGCCACCGGATCGCCGACGAGTCGCACCTTGTCCGTCGCCAGCAGGGTGAACTCCGCAGTGGGCCCCGCGCCGCCGATAAGGGCCAGCAGCGGATCCGGCGCCGGGACCGTAATGGCGTCCAGGTCCGCGCCGGTGAGCACCGCGACCACTCCGGGCAGCTCCTGCGCGGCTGACGCATCGACGGAGAGCACGCGGGCGTGAGCCATCGGCGAGCGCACGAACGCGGCGTGCAGCATCCCGGGCAGCTTGATGTCATCGACGTACCGGCCGGCGCCGGTGAGGATGCGCGGGTCTTCCGAACGCTTGATGCTGGCGCCGGTGTAACGCTCAGCCGCAATTGCCGTCATATCGCTCCCTCAGCTCAGCTCGCGGGCACGTTCGGCCGCCAGCAGGACACCGTCGATGATGCTCTGGTAGCCGGTGCACCGGCAGATGTTGCCGGATAGCGCCTCGCGGATCTGCTGCTCGCCGGCGTCGGGGTGGTCGCTGAGGAACGCGGTGGCCTGCATGACGAACCCTGGCGTGCAGAAACCGCACTGGAAGCTGTGCGAATCCCACATCGCCTGCTGCAGTGTGCTCAGCTCGCCGTCAGAGGCCAGCCCCTCGATCGTCGTTACCTCGCTGCCTGCGGCCTGGATCGCCAGCATCAGGCACGAGCGGACCGGCCGGCCGTCGACGATGACCGTGCACGCACCGCAGACGCCGTGCTCGCAGCCGACGTGGGTGCCGGTGAGATCAAGGTCGTCCCGCAGGAAGTCCGCCAGCGTCTTGCGCGCCTCCGGCGAGCCCGTGCGCATCGCGCCGTTGACCGTCAGGGTGATGTCCGCCATCAGTCACTGCCTCTCGAGGGCGTTGTCCGCAGCTGCTCGCAGGCCGCGGCGCACCACCGCGGCCGCGACCGTCTTCCGGTACTCCGACGACCCGTGCAGGTCGGCCGGCGGGTCGATGTCGTGGGTCGCGCGGCGGGCCGCCTCGTCGAACAGCTCCGCCGACGGCCGCTCACCGGTCAGCAGATCCTCCGCGGCGGCCGCGCGGACCGGCACATCAGAAATGCCGGCCAAGGCCAGCCGGGCATCGCTGATCACCCCGCCGGACAACACCAGTGACGTGGCCAGGCCGACAATGGCGAAGTCGCCGTGGCGCCGGGCGACCTCCTGGAAGCTCACGCCCGTGCCGGGCTTTGCGGCCGGGAACCGCACCTCAACGAGCAGCTCGTCAGGGCGGCGTGACGTCGTGAGGTAACCCTCGAACCACTGCGCTGCCGGGATCACCCGCTCGCCCGACGGGCCGCGCACCACGAACTCGGCATCGAGCGCCCGGGTCACGGCCGGCAACTCGGCGGCCGGATCGGCATGCGCCAGGCTGCCTCCGATCGTGCCCCGGCTGCGGATTGCCTCGTGACCGATCAACGGCAGAGCGGCCGCCAGCAGCGGCACGGCGTCGGCGACGGTCCAGGATTCCTCGGCCACGTACTCCCGCGTTCCGGCGCCGATCGTCACCCAGCCGTCGGCCGCCGCCACCCCGGACAGCTCAGCTATGCCGTTGATGTCGATGAGTATCTCCGGACGGGCCAGCCGCAGCGCCAGCAGCGGTATCAGGCTTTGGCCGCCGGCCAGCACGCTTGCCTCGTCAAGGTACTCAGCCAGCAAGTCGACCGCTTCAGCAACGGTCGTCGGCGCCTCGTACTCAACAGGAGGCAGCTTCATCGGTGCGGCCCTTCGATCGGGGAGACAGCTCTTCCTAAGCCCGCCACGGCTCATTAGCTACCCTAACAACCTTGGCGACGGCCACCACGGCTACCAGCGCCTACCGGACAGGATTCAGTTCCCGAAGCTGACTTCGCCGAACGGGAGGACCGTGACGCCCTCGGCCGCGAGTTCGCGTTCAACCTGGGCGGAGATGGCGGACGCCGGCTCGTTCTCGTCGTAGGTGGCGTGGGCACCCGAGGCGAGGGCTCTGGTCATACGCCAATCCTGTCACGTCCGCGGGTCGTATTCCGGGTCCAGGTATTCGAGGCTGATCGGCCCGATCGCCGTCACCTGGGTGACGTACTCACCGGATTTGGCCCAGTGGAAATGAGGGGTACCGGCGGGCAGCACGATGACGGCACCCGGCGGGTACGCCTGCAGTTTCCCTTCGTCGAACTGTTCGCCCACGCCGATGTAGAACACGCCGGACATGACCGTGTAGACCCGGTCCTCATGGTGCCTATGCGGCATCAGCTTGACGCCGGACGGCAGCTTGACCCGGACCACGTACGGAGCGGGCTGCGCTGTATCGCCCACCATGACGGCCAGCCGGGCCGACGGCGGGAACGAGGGGAACGGTTCCCAGTCGATGTCCTCGGGCAGGACCGACCGGAAGACGGCCTGACCTAGCAGATGGGTGCTCATTGCCGTGAACCTCCGGACTCCGTGACGAACTCACCTGGCGCCGTCAAGGTTCAATCTTCCGCTCTGGCCTGACCCGTCGCGCCCGTGGGGATCCCTGGCCCACTCCCTGGCCCGGCTCCCCACGGCCTGCGATCACCTGCCGCCGGGCAGTCACTTCACAGACCCGCACCCACACTCTATCGCGCCGGCGAGTTGCGGGCCGATCCCGCCGCCTGTGAGGCGGATGATGCTGGAGGGTGGCCTGGGTTCGGTGGCAACGACGTCGTTGTGACAGCCATGTCGTTGGGTGCGCGTCGTTGTGGCAACGACGTCGTTGAGCGCCCCCTTCGCGGCTGTTGCTGGTGGTCACAGAACAGCCAGACGGGGCGGGAGCGCCAGAAACGGACGATGCCGGTATCCGCTGCTTGCTCGAGCTAGCCGGTTCAATGGTCCATCGCACCGTCAATAGCGTGCTGGCTCCGTGGCTGGCATCCCGGGGCGAACGCTGCCTGCTGGGGCCCTGACTACCGCAGAGTCCAGGTAGTGACCAGGGTCTTCCGAGGGTGCGAAGGGCTACCCGCGACGCGATCGTGAATGCCAGCACCCACCTTGCCGCATTGGGGACGAGCCGGCCGGCTGCCCCGGGAGGAGGAACCCACCGCCGCCCTGTCGGCCATGACGTTCCCGGCCGGGTCGATGGGGACCCAAGGTCGAAGTGTGCATCCGCTTCGTCACGGCGTCCGGCCAGAGCGCCGCGATCGGGCGCGCTGAGCGATGCCGCCGCCATCCTGGCCGGCCGGCCGGCACCACCATCAGCGCCGCCCGGCCCTCCTAACCGGAATCAGGCCTTAGTGATGGTCCGGCCCGGCATCGGCTCCGCGAGGTGGGCCCGCCAGGCGGGCTCGCCGAAGGTGTCCCCGAAGTACTGCGTCTCGTGCGCCACGTGCTCGCCGGCGAATTCCATGATGCTCACCGAGTAGCTGGGCACGCCGTCGTAGGTGATGATGCACTCGCTGACCCACAGATTCCCGCCGCCGGTGATCCGCAGGACGGTGAAGTGCCGGCTGGCCGGGTGCCCGCCGCGTTGCGCGGCAATCGTCGGGCGGCTCCGGAATCGTTCACCTGACTGCGGGTAGTCGAGGATCGCGTCCGCGGCGTAGATGGCGTGCTCGGTTTCGCTGTCCCCGCTTTCCGATGCCTGCCAGTGTTCCTCGATCGCGGCCCTGGTCCGGGTATCAGGATCCATCGCATTGTCCCTTCTGGCGGCCTGGGTTCACTGGGGGGTAGCACTCGGTCATGACCTGAGGATCGCACGCGGAGCGAACGGTTACACCAGTGGCGGACCCTGGTTACCGTGATCGAGGGTCAGCATGATGTGCCGGGCTGCCGTAGGACCAGCGTGCGGCCAGTGATATTCACGGGCGCGATAGGCCAGGGCTCAGCGTGATGCTGATCGTGCTGGCCACGGGAATCATCACCGAGGGGAGCGCGGGCATGAGCGGCGCGGCCGGATCGGCGGTTGCGGGTCCTGTCCCGGGCGGGCAGGCCGAACCGCCTGTGCTGCTGTCGGTCAACGTCGGGATGCCCAAGGACGTGTCCTGGCATGGCAAGACCGTCTATACCGGAATCTGGAAGGAACCAGTCGCCGAGCCGCGGATGGTCCGCCGTCTCGATATCGACGGCGACGGCCAGGGCGACACGCAGGGACACGGCGGCGAGCAGCGGGCTGTGCTCGTCTACCAGGTGCAGTCCTATGAGTACTGGCGGCGGCAGTTTGGGCGCGACGACCTGGGCTACGGCAGCTTCGGGGAGAACCTGACCGTCGACGGCCTGGCCGATGACGAAGTCTGCATCGGCGACCGGTACCGCATCGGCGAGGCTGAGTTCGAGGTTACCCAGCCCCGGGTCACCTGCTACCGGGTCGGAATGCGGCTTGACGTGCCTGAGCTGCCCGCGCTGCTGGTGAGTCACCACCGTCCCGGCTTCTACATGCGCGTCATTCGCGAAGGGCGGATCAAAGCGGGCGATCCGATCGTCAAGACCAGGACCGGGCCTGGCGCGCTGTCAGTGGCCGACACGGACGCGCTGCTCTATCTCCCGGACCGCGACCGCGCGAAGCTGCGGGCCGCCCTGACCATCCCCGCCCTCAGCCCAGGCTGGCAGGGATCGTTCCGGGACCTGCTGGCCGCGGCCGAAGACGACGGAACGGCCTCGCACCCAGCTGCCGAACCTGCGTGGCCCGGCTTCCGGACCTTGCGCGTTACCAACGTCATCAAGGAAAGCGTCACGGTGGCTTCCCTCTACCTGGCCGCGGCCGACGGCACAGCTCTCCCGGCGGCCTGCCCGGGCCAGTACCTCACCCTGCGGGTGAGCGGTGCCGGGTCGCCGGCCCCGGTCCGCAGCTACTCGCTGTCGTCGGCGGCTGACGACGGCACCTACCGGATCAGCGTCAAGCGGGAGCCCCACGGCGTCGCAAGCAGCTACCTGGACCGCCAGGTGCGGCCGGGAGCGGTCCTGGACGTGGCCGCACCGCGCGGTGACTTCATCCTCGGTGACGGCGACGGCCCGGTGCTGCTTGTCTCCGCCGGCATCGGCGTAACGCCGGTCCTGTCCATGCTGCATCAGCTGGCCACAGACCATAGCCAGCGGGACATCTGGTGGCTGTACGGGGCACGCGGCCCCCGCGAGCATCCCTTCGCGGCTGAGGCGCATGCCTTGCTCGCCTCGCTGCCGCAGGCCCGCGAGCACATCTTCTACAGTGCGGCGACGCTCCCCGAGCGGCGCCGCGCCCACGCCGCCTCCGGGCGCCTGACCAAGGAGGCACTAGCCGGCCTGGCCGTCCCGCCCGGCGCCAGTGCCTACGTCTGCGGGCCGGCCTCGTTCATGGCCGACATGCAGGACGCTCTGGCCGCGATCGGCCTCCAGCGGGCCGCGATCCACACCGAGCTGTTCGGGGCGCTACCCCCGGTCAACCCGGGGATCACCGGACAGGTAAGCGGGCCGCCGCACCAGCCGCCGGGCCCGCCAGGACCCGGGCCGCTGGTCACCTTCGCCCGCAGCGGCATCACCGCGCCGTTCGGCGTTGACCGGCGCAGCGTGCTCGACCTCGCCGACGCCTGCGACGTCCCCAGCCGCTGGAGCTGCCGGACGGGCGTCTGCCACACCTGCGTCACCGCGCTGCTGGCCGGGGACATCGCCTACGCTCCGGACCCGTTGGAACCTCCGGCCGACGGTCAGGTACTCATCTGCTGCGCCCGGCCTGTCACCGACATCGTGCTGGACATGTAGGCGAGTCCGATGGCCCGGCCTGGCCACGGCCCGGCACTAGGTGGACATGGCCGGCCGTCCGGACTCAGGCAGGGCTCCGCGGAGCTGTTTGCGCGAGCTGATGCCGAGCTTGGCGAAGACCTTCCGCAGATGCCACTCGACGGTGCGCGGGCTGATGAACAGCTGGGTGCTGATCTCCGGATTCGACAGCCCGTCACGGACCAGCCGAGCGATCTGCGCCTCCTGCGCGGTGAGCTCGCCCATCGTCTCGATCCTCCGCTTGCGCACGGTCTCCCCGGTGGCCAGCAGCTCGCGGCGGGCGCGCCCGGCGAACCCCTCGACCCCCATCACGGTCAGCATCTCGTAGGCCTCGCGGAGGTGCTCGCGCGCGTCTGTGCGTCTGCCCGCGCGGCGCAGCCACTCGCCGTAGAGCAGATGAGCCCGGGCGAGTTCCGGGCGGAGCTGGGTCCGGCCAAGCCGGTCGATCGCCTCGCGATAGAGCCCTTCGGCGGCCGTGCCCTCGCTCACCAGCGCACGTGAGCGGGCCTCGATGCCCAGGCCGAAGTCGGTGCCGCCGGGCCGGGTCGTTTCCGCCAGCCGCTCAACAGCCTCGGCGGCCAGCTGGCTGTTGCCGCAGCGCGCTGCGGCCTCGACCAGTTCGGGCAGCGCCCACATGGACACGTAGAGCGCCGGCGTCTCCTGGCTGGCGTACTGGGCCGCCGCCAGCGCCTTCTGGTAGTGGCCCAGGCCGTTGTTCAAGATCGCGGCCGTCCAGTGCGCATAGGTCGCGGCGATTCCCTGGCCGCTGGCTTCCGCCTCGGCGATGGTGGCCTCGATCAGCGGGGTGGCCTCGGCCTGGTCACCCCGCAGCGACGCCATCAGCATCGCGGCGAATGGCGCACTGCGAGCCCCGGTCGCCGCGCAGACCGCATCGGTCTCCGCGATCAGGGCCGCGGCCGCCGGGAAGTCGCCGCGCCAGGCGGCGTCTGTGCCCAGCGAGCCCAGTTCGATGGGCAGCTGGTCGAGTGCGCCGGCGTCACGGGCGAGCTGGACCTGCCGGACCAAGATCGCGCGCCAGCGGACGTCGTCCCACAGCGCGCTGGCCGCCGCCTGACCCAGCCAGCCCCACCGGATCCCTTCTTCGGTGGAGATGTCTGCGCTGGCAAAAGCGCGTGCGGCTCGCTGCAAGGCTGGTGCTGCCACGGCCGGTCCCTCGAGGACCAGCAGCGTCAGGCTGTCGAGTATCAGGTCGGCCAGGCCTGGCGGGCCCGCCGGGCGGGGCAGGGCCTGCGCGGCCTCGGAGACCTCAGCCAGATCGCCGGCCCCGGCGAAACGCCCGGCGAACAGGGCGGCCATCCACGCGCTCATATAGGTCTCGCGCGCCATTTCGCGGTTGAGCGACTCGAGCCGCTTGGCCGCCTTGAGCAGCAGCGGGGGAGCGTCACTGCCCCGGCCCGAGGAAAATGCGATCTGCCCGCGGAGCAAGTCCGTCCGGGCGCTGGAGAACTCGTCAAGCGGCCCAGCCTCCGCCCTGACCAGCAGGTCCAGAGCCTTATCGAACGCGCCAGCTTGGATGTTGGCCTGTGCCGCCGCCAGCGTGCGCTCGGCTCGGCGGCCCGGCTCGGCCGTCAGCACCATCGAGCGCTCCAGGAAGG